>Ga0196970_1002142_pt1 | contig 10945 bp, 16 predicted proteins | sample S1v_513CmetaG_FD_148672 | JGI IMG/M metagenome (GOLD analysis project Ga0196970, IMG submission 148672) | Soil microbial communities from Anza Borrego desert, Southern California, United States - S1+v_5-13C | ecosystem: Environmental > Terrestrial > Soil > Desert | place: USA: California... | reverse complement strand
ACTGGAACAGATCGAGAACGCGGCAGAGGAACGGGAACTGCAACTGAAACGGCAGAACGAGGAATTGCAGAGATTTAGCAAAGAACAAAGCGAACTAATCGAGGCACTACGAGCGTCTAATGCAAATTTGGTTGGTGACATAGGGATTCTTACAGACAAGCTTTCCCTGTTGAAACTCGACAATGAGGATTTACAATCCAAGCTTTCCAACGCATCGGCGCAATTGGAAGAGAAGAATACCGAGATCACACGTTTGCAATCGGAAGTTGCTGACTACCAAAAGGCAAAGGTATTCGGTGAGCGTGAAGCGCAGGGAATCATCGATGTAACGCCGAGTGAAAAAGACGAGATCGCCGCAGCGCTCGAAGCGCTCAAGAAAAAGCGTTATGTATCCCGTGAGAACTGGGGACCAGTGGACAAGCTGACACTGCCGGATGGTTCGTTCGAAGTCGTGAAACGTGCGGAAGTCGATGAACACTATGAGCCAATCGCGCCGCCAGCATTGTTTGATGATGGAGGAAGCAATGACGGAGCCACGTTTCTGGGATCGGATCAAGCCGAAACTGATGATCGTGAAGGAGCTTCCGAAGCTTCTGAGGCGGTAAGCCAGTTTCAAGAGACGGACACAGCCGCTGGATTGGATGCGAACGCCGCTTTACGAACGCGCGATGGCAAGGCTCCTTCGATCGAAGAAAGGATAACCATGCTCGAACAATCCAATCTTTCGATGCAAACGTGGATCGACAGCATCGAGAAACGTGTAGGCAAACTGGACGGGCAAGATCAAATGTACAACGGAGATGAGGACGAGGCGGCCTAACGGCTGCCCTTCTGTGGGAAAGTAGGGGAGAGCATGACATGGATCACACCAGAGTTCAAACGTGATTACATTGATCCCGAAGAGACGAGACCGACAAAGTATCCTAACCCGTATTACCTCCAATTGGCACGGAAAGCCCGAGGGTTATCAATCGCGGAGTTAGCCGAGATGATGGACGAGCCAAAGTCACAGGTCGGCAAATGGGATTACGGCGAGGAAGAAGTACCGCGCGAAAAGATGTTCAAGTATCTCAATGCGTTGCAGTTCCCGAAATCATTCTTCTATCGGCAGAGTCCGAGGATGAAACCGGAGACGCCAATATTCATATGCACATCAGATTCATACGACAATTGGTTGAAGGGAGGATAAACCATGATAGACGTGAAAAGACTCCTATACGACCATCAGAAGCGCATAGCGGCACTGGCGAACATTCAAGCGAGCATACTCAGGATCAACAGGCAACGAACTTATCCGAGCTGCACACAGCGCATATCCGATGACATTCGTGGCTCTGGTGGATTACCATTCAGCCAAACGGAAGCATTCGCCATCGCTAACGTGATGGAAGTGGACGACAAGCGGCAACAAATGGAATGGGATGCAGAGGAACACGAATACGTCATCAGCCTCGTTAAGACGTCGCTGGAGACGTTGGATGACCGGCAACGGCAATGTATCAAGCTCAGCTATTTCGAGGGCAGAGAGCCGCTTGCAGCGTCTCAGATGATGAACCTTAGCCTATCCCACTTCTACCACGTACACCGGACGGCAATAAACGGAATCGAGGCATGTTTGAACGGTGGAAACATCTTCATGAACCGATTAATCCCCGTCAAACAACAAAAGCGCAACAAAAATGCAAGAAAAAGAGCGCCTATATCCGTGGTATCATAGTAACATGAACATCTGCATCGTACCGGGAGAAAGCCAGCTGAGAGAGTGCTGCCCCCAATACGAGCGAATACGGTGATACGCGCAAGGGCGAGCCGGTGCCACGGCAATCCGAGCGCATCACATAGTTAGCAGGTGTCCGCAAGGGATCGGGGTTCCGGTCGGCGGTGTAAATCCTGCACCATTCGTTATCTTGATACGCTATGCAAGACAGTCGAACCGTGAGCCTGCGGGGAGAGCGAGAGTACAGAACAGGCAGCCGTTAACGGCAAGCGTGGTGGCGGAAGAGAGACGCGGGGTGCCTGACTCGGTTGCGATGGCAATGCGCCACATCCTAGGGAATTGCGTAAAAGCCCAACTTCATGGGAGAGTGGCCCATGACCACGTTAATTTAACAACTGGAACACAAACGTACGTTCGGGTATAATGGGGTAAAACACCAAGGGTGATCCCATGAGTTATGACCCGATCATACAGCTTAACCGGCACATTGCGTTGCTGCACCTATTGAGCGAGGCAGAGCATGAAGCGAGCATCAGACGCGGCATACTGCTTCCGATGGCGAAGTATCTGGGACGCACGCTTCGTGAAAAGTTGTGGCAATCGAAAGCGCATATGAAGGAAAACCGAATGTGGGTAAACGACATCCCGCTAGAAGAACGGCGGTACGCTTACTCGCTACAAGGTAACCGCAAGGTATACGAGATTGAGCAAGACGATTTGAACTTGCACATTCGAATGATTCAGTGGGAATTAGACAAGGAATTTTACTACGACGAACATGCCGTAGAACATGAAGAAGGTTGAACGCACGGATGCCACACGTCATGCGAATTTGCCGTTCTGTGGCGTGTGAGACTTAGAGAGTCATGTCCGTGCTTCACAATAGCGCGCATACTTCCAACAGACGCCATCGGGACGAGTTGAGAAGGGCGCGCTTCATACATCAAACCAGCTCGGCCAATGCGGTCGGGCTTTTTATATTGAGCGAGGAGGCGAAAACCATGTTGGGATCGCTATCGGGCAGAGAATTCAGAGGGCCAGACAATGACTCGCCCTTTGTCACGGTTGATTATGACGAATTCAAGCCTGAGACGTACAGAGGCATTGTCATAACGTGGGAAGGGCGAGAGATCCGCAAGAACAGTGGTGATTTCGTTATGGACTACATGTACGTAATCGAGGAATATGCACCGTTCAACAAATCGAGCATGGTCGATCACTATATGGCAGACGCGCAAATCAAGTGGTGAGGGAGAGAGAGAGGGATGGACGTCACCAACGCGAGGTACAACGAACTGCTTGACGAATATGACCGACTCCATCGTGTTCGAGCGGGAATAGATGAGCAGATATGGAGTGTGCAGAACGAATTGAATCGGCGCAACGAGATGCGAAAAAAGATCGAGTTAGAAGGCGGACTGAGGAAATAGGCCGAAGGCCATCGCTCGACAGCAATACCTAGCGAAGCGGAGGCCGTAGAGAGGGATAAAGGTTTGGTCCGATATCGAGGAAAGGAGCAGAGACGATGAAGGCAACGATAAACGGGATCGAAGTTGAGGGAACGCCGAAAGAGCTGGCAGAATACCAGGTGCTTATGGACGATATCAGGCGCAACGGCATATTCATTATGCCGCCATTGGGGAAAGCTCCAGCATGGTTATTCGCCGAGACTGCACAATGTGCATGCGGGAAATGTGAGTATTAGTGCAAAGAAATGGTCGAGATATACGTATTTATACTCGTAGTGAGTGAAATTAGTGCAAATTAGGGGGTGAAGACATGGCATTGACGGCCAAAATGAAACGATTCGCGGAAGAATACATCGTTGATCTCAATGCCACGCAGGCAGCGATAAGGGCCGGATATAGTGCTAATTCAGCCAAGCAAATTGCAAACGAAACCTTGACCAAACCTGACCTTCAAGCTTACATCCAAGAGTTGATGGATGCACGATCCAAACGTACTGAGATAACCGCTGATATGGTGCTGAGAGAGTACGCCAAGATCGGTTTCAGCAACATATCCGATTACCTCAAAGTTGAGATGAAGCAAGGTGCAACGGATGAGGGAATACCGATCACGTACAAGTCGGTTGATATCTTCGTAACCGATCAGATCGACCGCGACAAGCTCGATGCGGTAGCTGAGATCAAGCAGACACGTGATGGCATCGCCTTGAAGCTGCATGACAAGAAAGGCGCGTTGGATTCTATTGCGCGTCACTTGGGGATGTTCAATGACAAAGTAGAGCATTCGGGTGCAATTACCCACGAGCATAAGCACAACTTAAAGAAGCTCAGTGCAAAGGAGCTGGCAGACCTTGAGCATATCATTGGAAAAACTGCCGACACTGGATGAGGTCAGGTTAGCGAGGGCGTACGTCGACTTCTCCTATTTCGTGGACTATGACAGTGAATACCGCGACCGCGAAGGCAAGCACCTGGACGTATTGGATGATGCTTTACAACGTGTCTCGGAAGGTAAATTAAAGCGCCTGATCGTTACCATGCCGCCACGACACGGGAAGAGCGAGAGGATATCTAAAAAGTTTCCTGCATGGCATCTTGGAAGAAATCCAAATGATGAAATGATCATCGCCTCATATTCGATTGATCTTGCGAGGGACTTTTCAAAGATAGCAAAAGATACATTTATCGCACATCAAAACCTATTCGAACAAGAGATTGATCCAAACAACCAGTCGAGTGAGTCGTGGGGTATCAAAGGACTTAGAGGTCGCGTTACTGCTGCTGGCGTTGGTGGATCGATAACAGGTAAAGGCGCTCGAATAGCAATAGTGGATGACCCCATAAAAAACTATCAGGATGCCCAGTCCGAGGTTATCCGTGAGAATCTATGGGGTTGGTATAGATCAACGTTATACACGCGTCTAACACCTGATGGATCGATTGTCGTGGTTCAAACCAGGTGGCATGAAGACGACTTGGTCGGTAGGTTGCTGAGTGAGGAAAAGAAACAAATCGAAGAGGGCACGCATGTAGGTGATAAGTGGACGGTTATTAATTTCCCTGCAATCGCCGAGGAAAATGATTACCTTGGCAGAGAAGTAGGCCAACCTTTATGGCCTGAATATGGATTTGGTATAGACGAGCTGATGAAAATCAAGTCAGACGTTGGCTCATACGTGTTCAACGCACTATACCAGCAAAGGCCAAGTGCAGCCGGTGGCACGATATTCAAGCGCGAATACTTCCGATACTTCCGCGAAGAGATGATTGGCAATCAGCCATATATCATCGTCAAGAACGGCGATATCGAGAAGCGATACCGCAAGCATGAATTATGGGCGTTCCAAACGGTTGATACAGCCAATAGCGAAAAGACGATAAACGATCCCTTTGTAGTGTCCACGTGGTACGTGACACCTCAGAGGGATTTGTTGTTGTATGACGTTTATCGCACGCATATCACCGGACCGGACCAAAAACCGCTCATGCGTCAAATGCTGAACCGATTTAGACCGCGATTCCAAGCAATCGAGGATAAGACGTTCGGCACGAACCTGATTCAGGAGATGAAGCGCGAGGGTCTGACGGTTAGGCCGATCAAGGTAGACAAGGACAAGGTTACGCGATCACTGGTCATTGCGGCACGGTACGAGGTTGGCATGGTGTACCACCGCGAGGATGCACAATGGCTGACGGATTACGAGGACGAGCTGCTGAGCTTCCCACGTGGCAAGCATGACGACCAAGTGGACACAGCGTCGATGGCTGGTGAAGTGGTTCACACGCTGCCGCCGCAGACGCGAGAAGAGAAGCGCATAAGCCGGACCGAAAGATTTGATACGGACGATGAGGAACGAGAAGTAGAAAGTACATTCTGGTAGGAGGTTGTCAATATGAAAATTCAAGAATTGATCGAGTATTTGGAGAAATTTAATAAGAGTGCATGCAGCGCTTCGAGTTTAGGATGCTCATTCGATTACATCGTGCGAACTGAAACAAAATCTGCTGAAGAAATGCTATTCAATAGCACTCTCCCCATCAGCGGAACAATAAGAAGAATATCCCATTCTACTCCTGAAAATATTGTTGAAGATCATTTCAAACAAATTTCAGAGTTGATTGATGAGCGAAAAGGCATGGTTGTTTACGTTAGGTCTATGCCACTACTGCAAAAAGACTTAGATGACGACGGTGAGTGGACTGGACATTACCAAATGCGTACACGCCTACAATTCGGCGAACCTGGAAAGTGTATAACCATGGAGCAGTATCACAATCTATCGGCAATGAGGCATGGGGCATGAGCGAGTCTAATACGTTTTGGTGAGGTGAGAGAGTGGACATTTACATGTGGGCCGGGTTGTTGTTCGGGGTGATGATCGGCGCAGTTGTTCTTTTTTGCGGTTATATCATCATGAGACAGCAACGAACCATCGACCGACTAACGGACAAGATCATGGCTCGGGACTACACCGACTACAAGCGCCACACGGCACCTATGATGCGCGAAGAACCGCGTATAAGGAAGCCGCAAAGCTGGCATGACGATCCGAGCGTAGTTGTTGAGGATGAGGTACAATGAGCTAAAAGATTCCCAAGGAGGAACGAACATGGGCGTTGAATATTATTTTTTTGCACCAAAAGAAAATGTTATTTACGATGCAGGAAAATGGGGGAACTGGGAGTACTTTAAGCCTTTCCTTACTTCCATTCATCGTGAATGGGCTCTTATCCATGAAAATGATTATGAGTGGCACCAAACTATGGGTGATATCGACGGAGAATGGCCGAAGGATCAACATGTGGAAATCAATATATCGGACGACAGATACAATCTTGTACATCGTTTGGATATTCCAAAGAACGTCGAAAAACGATCTTGTTTCACCGATGAATTTAGACAACAACACGAGAAATGGAAGGTAGCCGAAGAAAAGCACAAAGCTAAAATAGAAAAGTGGATGGAAGAGGATAAGGTGAATACTCGAAAATCTCCCGAAGAGATACAACGAACTGTAGATCAAGTGTTGAAGCTTATGGAGGACGATGAAGAGTGATACCATTACGATGTTCAAACTGTAACAAGCTTCTCGGCATGATCGATGGTCGGGCAGAAATTAAGTGTCCGAAGTGTAAGACGATGAACGAGTATCCGAAACCCATTAAGGATCTGGCGGGGTACGGAATGGTGTTGTATGAAGATGGATGGGTTTATCACAATAAAGATCGTATTGGGTGGGTAAGACCAGAAGAAAGGGATTCGGAATCGCCTAGGTTATGGACACACGTGAATAGTTGAGGCTCTCGAAGCCCATCAGTAGCTAACCGCTATTGGTGGGCTTTTTTTATTTGCACAAGGAGGTGAGACAGTGGCGGCAATCATCGATAAGGCTAAGGAAAAGTTTTCGGGGATATTCGGAGCTTCGGACACGGCAGAGAAAGAGCCGATCAACACGCCAGAACAGCAGATGCTAGTGAACATGGCGCTCAACGATTACCAGTACTTCAAGAGCGAACGACAGCGTCATGAGCCTGTGTGGCGGCAAGAACAGCGTTTCTACCGTGGCGATCACTGGTTCGGTTTAAGGCCTCCAGAGGTCAGCCAGCAGCGCCCTAACAGCGTGGATAACGTGGCATGGAGCCAGATCGAGAGTATCACGGCTAAACTGTGTTCATGGGAGCCGTATCCTGAGTTCGAACCGCAGGAGCAGCAAGACGAGCCGAAGGCGCAAGAACTGAACGCCTATATGCCGTATGAGCTGCGCTGCATTCGATTCCATCCGAAGCACATCCGAGCGGTTAGACGAATGGCGATACACGGTCCGCTGATTTACAAGGTGGTATATGACCCGACCATTGAAGGTGGATCGGGCATGTACCGGTACAACGGCAACAATGACATTATTCCTGTTGAAATGGGATCGTTCTTCCCGGATCCGCGCATTCGGGATTTCATCGATTTGCAGAGGGCAGCGGCAAACATGTTCCACTTCCGCAAGCCGATGGAGTATTTCAAGCAGCGTTGGCCGAAGCAAGGGGCCAAGGTGCAGCCGGATATGGACGAGGATGACGTGTTCATCTACGACCAGGACGATTATTCCATGCGTAACTTCAACACGGACCGCACAGGCGGCGATGGTGTCAGCGAAATTAAAACCGCCGGGCTTATTGAGTATTGGTATCGCGGTAAACCAAAGATCATGAGCCGTGAGGACAAGCAATTGTTCAAAGAGCTTGCGGACGAGAAACTGATGGAGGGTAAAGACCCATCGGAATGCATCGCAAAGTCCAAAGGAACGATGAATGGCATTCACTGTCTGTACCTGACGGTAGGCGGCGTGTTCCTCGAACACAAATCCTACGTCTACGATCACGGCCATTACCCTATCGTGGCGCGTACGTTGTTCCCTGACGAGGACAATCCGTGGGGTAAAGGGTACATGCGGGACATGATTAAGCCGCAGGTCATGCTAAACAAATTCGCAGAGATCGCCGTCGAGACAATGGCGAAGCAAGGGAACAGCGCGATCCTTTACGAACCTGATGCCATAGCAAAGCCGGAGAAGTTCAGGCAGCGCAGGAGCGAGACAGGGGCATTGCTGGAGGTAACACGGCTCGATGGTGTGAAGGAAACGCAAGGCGTAAACGTCCCGAACACGGTATTCAACATGCTTGAGTACTACAAGGAAATGATGCAGAAGATCCCCGGGCAGTTCGATAGCGCCAATGGACAAGCGAATTCCAACGTAAAAAGCGGCGAACAGGCTAAGGCGCTTATTGCAGCGGCAAACAATCGCTTGGTTATCCCTACAGGACTGATCGAGGACGCGCTAGCCGAGGTATTCGACCAATACATCTCCAACATGGCGCAATTCTACTCTGATGAGCGCATTGGGCGTGTGACAGGCAAGCAGGTCAGCATGAGCCGTGATAGGCTGATCAACCAAATGCCTACCGAGTACGAGACAGGCAACGAGGTAATAGATCCACAAACGAATATGCCGGTTCCAGAAAGGCTGATTTTGCAAGAGGAATACATGCCGAAGTTCGATATCGCCGTTAAAATCAGCGTCGAGAAGCCCACTGACCGCGATTACTGGATTCAGACAGCATTTAATCTGCTGGGCGCGGTCGATCCTGTCACAGGAATGCCGCTTATCGACGGTGAGGCCGTGCGGTACACCGTACAAAACGGGCGAATGGAACCGTTCGATGTTATCGACCAGCGTATGCAGAAAGAGCAGCAACGCACACAGCAGATTCAACAGCTTGAGCAAGCCAACCAACAACTACAGGCGCAAATGCAGCAGGTTATGCAGCAACTTGGCATGGCGCAGCAGGAGAACATGAGCGCTCAGACAGAATCCATGAAGCTTCAGCAGGAGCAAGAGAAACAATCGGTAGATTGGGCATTGCAAAATCGCAAACTGGACATTGAAGAAGCCAAACTTTTAACGGGGGCGAGCCAATGAAACCGAAATTGGGAAGCGGTAAACGGTTTGAGAAGCTGAGTGACTCCATCCAAAAGAAAGAAGGAGTCAGCAAGACGAGCGCAGATGCCATAGCTGCTAGTATCGGCCGGAAAAAATACGGATCCGAGAAGATGGCTAAAATGTCCGCAGCCGGACGAAAGAGAAAGGGGTGATAGCATGTCAGGGCCAGTTACAATTCTAGGCGCAGATGGACGAAATAACGCGCCTGATAATCCCGTTTATGTGCAATTAGCTGCAAATGGCGGCGGAACACTCAATTTCCCGGTGTGGTCGAAAGTCGGCGAACTGCTGGAAGGACAGATCGAAGCAGGTGTGGAGAAGGATGTACTTCCGAACGGCGCAACCGCGATATGGATTCAAGCATCGCCGGACAATACAGACGCGATTCGCGTAGGTACGGTTCCCGGGTTTAGTGCTGCATGGCTGCAACCGGGGGATTCCGAGTGGTACTACGGATCGGCTGTATATCTCAATTGCGCGAGTGCGGCTTCCTTCGCGACTCAGGCGGTGAGTTACAGTGCTACCTAAGGGTAAAAGAATGCCACAGGGAGATGCGCAACAAAAACACGTGTTGGATGGGAAGAAGTACATGAATGGCGGGACGTTTATTCCGAAGGTTGGAACGATGACCGACTATACAGGTACTTCCCCGTTTCATGTTTCATGGGTTGGCGGCATTCCAGGGCAGATTCGCATTCAATTACCAAGCGGTTATTTCGAGTCGGGTAATCCATCAGAGCAAGTATTCATATTGGACGCGGCATATATCGAAGACAACATCGCAGCAACTAAACAAGTTTTCGGGCTTCCCGGTACGTTTACTTCAGACGCAGATGCCACAGCAACAGATATCGCAACCGGAAAAACAGCATACGTCAACGGACAAAAGATCACTGGCTCGGCGACGCCGGAAACGTTTGCCCCAGAGAAGTATACACTACAAACCAATGCAACTAACTTTTACTCGGATGCGGGCGATTTCGTATTATTGTTTAATTCGTCGCTTGCCCCGTTGAAACCGAATCTCTATGGAGTAGTAGTCAAGTTCATGGACACCGCTGATGTTTCGTGGGAGTACGAGTCTGGAAAGACATACAACATGACGGACATGACGTTCAACACGTTCAAGAACGGCGCGGATCTTATCGCAAACCAACAAAAGGTTGGAATGGGTGCAACAACACTCGACATTAATTTCGGGAGTGCAAGCATAAGCGGCAATACCATTTCGTTCGATATGGTATTTACGCCTACTGGCGGCACATTTACGATCAACAATGCTACACCGATGCTGTCGGTAGATGTGTGGAGTTATTAGTGCAGTCTACACAACTTACAGGAACTGCAGAGTTTTAACGGGCCATTGGTGAGAATCCAGTGGCCTTTTCTATTGCTTATTACCTCGCTCCCTGCCATAGGAGCCATTCGATAAGGAGTGTTAAACATGAGCGAACAAATCGCCAGCCAGAGCGAAGAGTCGCAAGCAAGTGATGTACAAGCGGCGCTTGAGGCATTCGGGTTAGTAGAAGACGATGCGCCAGATACGCCAGGACAAGAACAAAAGGATGAGGAAGCTGCTCCCGCCATAGAACAGAATTCCGAACCAAGAATCATCAAGGTGAAACACAACAAGGAAGAGATCGACGCAGACGTAAGCGATGCGAAGCTACCGGAACTTGTGCAACGGTCGCTCGCATTGGACAAGGAACGCGAACGCAAAGCCGAATTGGAGAAGAATCTTGACCGAGCTGCCAAACTCGCAGGAT
>Ga0196970_1002141_pt1 | contig 10948 bp, 10 predicted proteins | sample S1v_513CmetaG_FD_148672 | JGI IMG/M metagenome (GOLD analysis project Ga0196970, IMG submission 148672) | Soil microbial communities from Anza Borrego desert, Southern California, United States - S1+v_5-13C | ecosystem: Environmental > Terrestrial > Soil > Desert | place: USA: California... | reverse complement strand
GGTCGTAAGCGGTGAAGGTGGCGCCGCCGGACTCCGCCAGCACCTTCGTGATCGCCGCCGTCAGCGACGTCTTGCCGTGGTCGACGTGGCCGATCGTGCCAACGTTGCAGTGCGGCTTGTTCCGCTCAAACTTTGCCTTCGCCATCGCTTTGGTCTTTCGTTCCCGACGTTCCGGACGCACACAATGGCCCGGCCGAGATCGGTTTTCCGTGGCGCACGCGGGATTGGAGCGGGTGAGGGGAATCGAACCCCCGTCGTAAGCTTGGAAGGCTTCTGCTCTACCATTGAGCTACACCCGCAAGCATCCCGCCGGCGCGACCGTCCGGGGCAAACGCGATCACGGACAAGCCGTGGAAAGTAGTGGTGGAAGGGGCTGGATTCGAACCAGCGTACGCGTACGCGGGCAGATTTACAGTCTGCTGCCTTTAACCACTCGGCCACCCTTCCAATCCGCAGCCTGGCAGTGCCCGCCGCGGAGTTCGGCAATATGCGAATTTTTCAGACCTTGTCAACACGGGTTAAGCGGTTCACACCAGAAAAAATTCGGCCGCTGTTTCCGGCGGCCCCCTCCCCTCCTTCGTGGGTACCATGACGCGCTCAAAACATCCGGGTTCCGGCCGCCGATCCGACAAGCATTCCGTCCACGCCGCGGGTACCCCGCGGGCGACCGCTCCGCGGCAGGAGCAGGCGGACGAGGGTGCGCGCAGCCGTCGCGGCGGGTCGAAAGGCAACCGCCCGCCGTCCGCGCGCGGGGTCCTTCTCTATGGCTTGCATCCGGTCGCCGCGGCTTGGACCAACCCCGAGCGGCGCATTCACCGGCTGCTGGCCACCGAATCCGGCCGGGCGGCGCTGGAGCCCGCCTTCGCCGCCGCGCGCGCCCAGGGGCTGCAGCGGCCCGAGGCGTCGATCGTCGACCGGACGGAACTGGACCGCATGCTGCCGGCCGGCGCCGTTCACCAGGGGATGGTGATCGACACCTCCCCCCTGCCGGAGCTTGGGATCGAGGATCTCTGCAACGAATTGGCGGATGAGCCTTCGGCGGTGATCGTCGCGCTCGATCAGGTGACCGACCCGCACAATGTCGGCGCCATCCTGCGCTCCGCCGCCGCCTTCGGAGCCCGCGCGGTGGTGGTGACCGAACGGCACGCGCCGGAGACCACCGGCGTGCTGGCGAAGAGCGCGTCGGGCGCCCTGGAGGCGGTGCCGCTGGTCCGCGTCACCAACCTGGCCCGCGCATTGACCGATCTGCAGCAGAACGGCTTCTGGGCGGTGGGGCTCGCCGAATCGGGTGAGTCGACGCTGGCGAAGTTGAATTTGACCGGCAAGACGGTGCTGGTGATGGGGGCGGAGGGCAGCGGCCTGCGTCGCCTGACAATGGATCGCTGCGACACCATCGCCCGGCTGCCCACCGGCGGTCCGGTCGGCAGCCTGAACGTATCCAACGCCGCCGCCGTCGCCCTCTACGAGGTGGCCCGCCTGCGCGAGTGAGCGTCATCGCGCGCGAACACGGGCAAGTGCTTGTTTACGCGGAAAAGGGACGCTAAGGTGTGCGTCCCGCAAGCGTCGGGTGCGCCGGATTAGCTCAGCTGGTAGAGCAGCTGATTTGTAATCAGAAGGTCACGGGTTCGATTCCTGTATCCGGCACCACCGCGCGGGCTCTTTCACCCATCCCCTCCCCGCAATGACGATGCCTCCCCGCAGCGACGACGCCATCGGAGGCCGAGCGGAGCGGCGGCCGCTGCAGGGGTTGCGATAGCGAACAGGACGCCAGCCCGCGTCCGTCATCGGGAACTCCCCTGAAATCGGCCGCAGGGTCGCAGATCGTCGCACCGGGGAACCCTCGGCAGGCGGCGGCGGTTGGAGGAGGCGACAGAACGCCCCTCACAGCTTGTGCGAAAGGCCGACCATGACCAAGCCCCAGCGTCCCGAGTCGGGCCGTGACACGCCCACCACGCCCAGCGCGGAGGCCAACCGGATGCGCGCGGACATCGACCGCGGGTTGACCGGCGACAAGGTCCCGGCCACCGACCCCGCCGCCGCACCGCTCGGCACCGACGACGAGGCCGCCGGCACCACCCCGCCGCACGGCATCTCGCGCGATCCGGTGGTTCCCCCGAACCAACGCATGCCGTCGGGACAGAAGAAGGGCGGCGATACGCTGGACACCTGATCGCCACCGCCGGCTATCGCCGGACAGCAGAAAGCCCGGCCGGGACATCCTCCCGGCCGGGCTTTCCGTTGGTCGCCCTGGCGATGCCTGGGTTCGAATTTCCCAGGCTGAAATCCTGGGCTCAGAAATAGCGCTCCGGCACGCGGACCACGTCGTCCGGCATCACCGAGGTGGTGATCGGCGCCCGGCGGATTTCCTTCTTGGGATCGGCGCCGCGGGTGATCAGGACGTAATCCTCCTTGGCGCGATAGGTGTAGCCGCCGGCCATCGCCACCGCCGACAGGGCGGTCATGCCGTTGACATACTGGTATTGGCCGGGATTGCGCACTTCGCCCAGGATGAAGAAGGGGCGGTGGTTCAGCACCTCGACGCTGACCTTCGGGTCCTTCACGTAGCCGGCGGACAGACGGGTGGAGATTTCCTTCTCCAGATCGCGGGTGCTGCGGTCCTTGGCCGAGACCTCGCCGATCAGCGGCATGGCGACCTTGCCGGTGCCGTCGACGCGGAACTCGCCGGAAAGTTGCTCCTCGCCGAAGACGATGACGCGCAGCGCGTCGCCTGCACCCAGACGGTATTCGCTGATCTGGCCGACACTGGCGGTTTCCAACGGCGCGTCGTTGCCGGCGCAGCCGACCATGGCGACGGCAAGCGCAGTCAATCCGATCCCCTGGCCCAGCGCACGGATCACATGACGTCGATTCATCCCTAAACCCTTTCCCTGGCTGGTGGGTGCCTGCCGCAGCGCCCGGTCCGGCACGATGGTACAGTTCCGAGAACCCGTCCCATTCGCCGGTCGCCTTGCGGTGGCGCCCCTTGGTCACGCACCTGAATTCGGGTGGAGACTAGCAACTCGCAAGCGCTTGGGAAAAAGTGGAGAGGAATTACCGCGTTCGGATCTCTCCAGTACATCGCCCACGATAACAAAAACAGGCATAAGAAAAGGGCGCCCGTCATAGGACGGACGCCCTGTACTGTTCAGCGGAACCTTTAGGCCCTTCGGCCGGACTTCGCCGGTCGGCGGGCCTAGAACCGCTGGATTACATCTGCGCGCCGAGACGCAGGTAGATCAGGTTGTCGCTGTATTCGGCGGCGCTCACGTTGGAGCTGCGCTTTTCATAGGTGTAGCCGCCGGTCATGAACAGGTAGCGGTTCATCTGGTAGGTGCCGCCGACGCCGGCCGTATAGACCTTGTCGTTGCGGTCGTTGCCGTTGAAATCGTCCTGGCGGTACTGCAGGCGGCCGTTCAGCACCAGGGTGCGCAGCAGTTCGTGGTCCACGCCCAGGGCGAGGACGGTGCGGGTGTAGCTGGACGCGGTGCCGAAGCCCGGGCTGGCCGTGGTCTCGCGCACCTGGCGGCTGGCGGTGGCGCTGACGGCAGTCAGCTGCGTGACCGCCCAGTTCAGGCGCCCGCCGAAGGACAGGCCGCTGAAGTCCTCCAGACGCGAATCCTTGTAGTTGCGGACCATGTAGCCGGCGAAAACCTCGCCGGTGATCAGGCCGGTCAGCTCGGTGGCGAGACCGCCGACCACCTCGTAGCCGTCCGAGTCGCGGTCGAGGCCGAAAGCGTCGCGGTCGTTCTTGTGACGGGTCCAGGAATAGGTGCCCTGGACGAAGGCCTCGTAGCCCTCGATGAACTCGTAGCCGACGCGGCCGACCGTGCCGTATTCCCAGCGGTCGCGGTCTTCCTGGCGCGCAATGCCGCCGCCGATCACGCCGACGTCGTCATACTCGCTGTACTGGGCGGAGCCGGACAGGCGGGCGCGCAGGCGGTTGAAGCGCTGGGTGTAGCCGGCCTCGCCGCCGCTGGTGCGGTAGACCACCGGCTCCGTATAGCCCGACAGGCTGTTGATGTCGCCGCGGCCTTCGTGGTTGCGGCGATGGAACAGCTGGCCGTCCAGCGCACCGCCCTTGTTCACGTCGAACCGACCGGCCGCCTGCAGGGCATAGTCGGTATAGTTCTCGCTGGAATTTTCGCGGTAGCGGCCGGCATCGGCGGAGGCCGAGAAGTTCAGCGCGTGGGCGGCGAAGTCGGACTTGATGTCGATCCGCGGACGGACGGTCCAGATGATGTCGTCCTGGTGGTTGTCGCGGGTGGCGTAGACGTTGGTGTCGTAGGTGGCGCCCGCTTCCACCCGCGGCAGGAACAGGAAGGAGCCCGCGCGCAGGCCGAGCTGCTCGACCTCCGGCCGGCGACGCTCCAGCACGGTTTCGCCACGCTGCAGGTCATCCTGGGCGGCGGCGGGAAGCGACGTCAGCCCGGTCGACGCGAGAGCGAGGGCGAGAAGGGAAAGGGTGCTGGTCTTCATGGAGTCACCGCGCTTGGCTGGGTTCGGTCGGCTCACTGGGCCGGGATTCCGGCTCCTTCGTGGGAGTGCCCGGCCGCCGTCCCTTGTCGGGACCGGATGCGGACACATCCTCGGCAAAGACACAACAAGGCGTGCTTGCCATGCAACAGTGAAGCCCGCGCCACACCGCTTTTGCATCGTCCTGTGGTGTGGCCGCAACAAAAGCTCGCAGTAGGCAGAGAACAGCCTCGGCAGTGACCCGCTTGATTCCGCCGCGTTTTTCAAATGGTCCTAAGATGAAGGTCATAGCCGGCGACGGCTGGACTGGTCATACCGGGGAGCACCTGTTTGGAACCGGCCGGCCGGCATCGGGTTGTTCATGGCGAATCCTGATCAGGAAAGGTGCCTCATGACACGCCGACTCGACACTCCGCCCCCGCCGCGCCCGACCAAGCGCCCGCCCGACGCCACCACCCCGCCCTACACGCCGGGCGGCGTGACGCCCCCGACGGGCGAGGGCGCGGAAAGCCCCGACGAGAAGACCGCTCCGCCCGACAGCTATCCGCCCAAGCGGAACCCCTGAGAAAGAGAAGCCTCGGAAAAGTCGAGCGCCTGACAAGGATAGGCCGCGGGCACGGGCAGCCTCGGCAAACGATCTGTTCCGGCATCGCAACCGCCGGAACTTGCGGCGTCATCGACGCATGGCTTCCTTTCGGACTCTTGGGCCTTCTTTTGTTGCTCGCATCATGACAGATGCATCGCTGTGGCTCTATGACGCATCCGCGAAGGTTGCTCTGCGGTCATTGTCTTCCCTACGCTTTCCATGAGGAACGCATAATGGACGCATCGGATGGCGACAGGCGGCAAACGCCGCGCCATCCCTGCCCACGCAGCCGGGAGCGGCGGTCCGTGCCCGCCCCAGCCTTCGCCCCGGACCGAAGGCGGGCGCGAACCACGGGCCCGTTGCCATGGACGACTTCGGACGACTGCCTCCCGACGACTACCAGTTGGCCGGCCAGGTTCACCACCGCCTCCGGCGTGCGCACCAACGCGCCTCGGCCATCTTCATCGATCTGATCGGCGATTCGCTGCTGACGCCCACCCAATGGGCGGCGCTGGCCACCCTGTATGCCGAGGGTGCGCTGTCGCAGAACCAGCTCGGCCGGCTGACCTACATGGATCCGGCGACCACCCAGGGCGTGATCCTGCGGCTGGTGGAGCGCAACCTGGTCGAACGCCACCCCGACCCGCAGGACCGCCGCCGCACCAGCGTCAGCCTGACGCGGATCGGGCAGGCGTTGGTCATCGACCTGATGGCGAATGCCGCCGCCGCCCACGAACGCACGCTGGAACCTCTGTCCGAGGAGGAAAGGGTGCAGTTCATGGCGCTGCTGGTCCGGCTGATGTAAGGCGGACGGTGTCCGCCGGACTGCGAATCGGGCGTGGACGCGGGAAAACACCCGATCAGTCGGTGACTTTTGCGCGGGGTTTGCTATGAACGCGGTGTGTTGCGTCGCACCGCGACCCGGACACGCCGCTGGTCTCTCACGAACCGGGGTCCCCGCAGGATGAAGCACCGCCGCCCGACCGCCTCGCCGCTGGCGAAGCCCCTTCTCCCGGCCGCTCTGTTCGCCGCCGTGTCCTTCGCAACCATCGCCTCCACGCTGGCCGGCATCGGCCTGACGGCCGCTCCCGCGGCGGCGCAGTCGGCGAAAGCGCCGGTGACGTTCTCCGGCGCGCCGGTGCGGGTGGGTGAGATCAACAGCTATACCGGCCTGCCCGCCTTCACCATCCCCTATCGCCAGGGCTGGCAGCTGGCGCTGGAGGAGATCAACGCCCAGGGTGGCGTGATCGGCTGCTGCGAATTGCAGGTCGTCTCCCGCGACGACGCCGGCAAGCCCGACGACGCGGTCCGCGTTGCGCAGGAGCTGGTGACGAACGAGGCGGTGGACGTGCTGGCCGGCACCTATTTCTCCCACATCGGGCTGGCCGTCGCCGATTTCGCCGCCCGCAACAAGATGCCCTTCGTCGCGGCGGAACCGCTGACCGACGCCATCACCTGGTCGAAGGGCAACCGCTACACCTTCCGCCTGCGCCCCAGCACCTACATGCAGGCGGCGATGCTGGTGGAGGAGGCCGCGAAGCTGCCGGCCAAGCGCTGGGCCACCGTCGCCCCCAACTACGAATACGGCCAGTCGGCGGTGGCGTGGTTCAAGCAGCTGCTGAAGGAGAAGCGCCCGGACGTGGAGTTCGTGGCGGAGCAGTGGCCGGCCCAGGGCAAGCTGGAGGCCGGCCCGACCGTGCAGGCGCTGGCCGCCGCCAACCCGGAGGCGATCTTCAACGTCACCTTCGGCGCCGATCTCGCCAAGCTGGTGCGCGAGGGCGAGGGCCGCGGCCTGTTCCGCAACCGCAAGGTCGTCAGCCTGCTGACCGGCGAGCCGGAATATCTGGAGCCGATGAAGGACGAGGCGCCGGAAGGCTGGATCGTCACCGGCTATCCCTGGGACCAGATCGACACCCCCGTCCACAAGGCCTTCGTCGCCGCCTACACCGCGCGGTTCAAGGAATCGCCCAAGCAGGGCTCGGTCGTCGGCTACACCACCATGAAGGCGATCGCCGCCGCGGTCACCAAGGCCAAGTCCGCCAACGCGGAACCGATCGTCGATGCGCTGGCCGGCCTGACCATCGACAGCCCCTTCGGCCCAGTGACCTTCCGCGCGTCCGACCATCAGGCGACCATGGGCGCCTATGTCGGCACCACCACGGTGAAGGACGGCCGCGGCACCATGAAGGACTGGCGCTACGCCGACGGCGCCAACTACCTGCCGCCGGACGAGGCCGTGCGCAAGATGCGGCCGGCGGAGTAAGGCGCTGGGCTTCGATTGCCCCCTCCTTCTTCGATTGCCCCCTCCCTAACCCTCCCCCACCTTCGGTGGGAGAGGGAACTGCCGCCGCTCTGCAACTGACTCCCTCTCCCTCGAAGAGGGGGAGGGTTGGGGAGGGGGCAGGAGTCCGCACCGAAACGACGAATCCATGTCCTTCCTCCTCGTCCAGGCCCTCAGTGGGCTCGCGACCGCGGCGACGCTGTTCCTGGTGTCGTCGGGGCTGACCATCGTGTTCGGCGTGACGCGGATCGTGAATTTCGCGCACGGCTCCTTCTACATGGTCGGCGCCTATGCCGGCTGGTCGCTGATCGAGCGGTTCGGCGGCACGCCGGCCGGCTTCTGGGGCTCGGTCGCCGCCGCGGCGCTGATGATGGGCGTGCTGGGCGCAGCGATGGAGATCGGGCTGCTGCGCCGGCTCTACCGCTCGCCGGAGCTTTTCCAACTGCTGGGCACCTTCGGCGTCGTTCTGGTGGTGCAGGATCTGACCGCCTGGGCCTGGGGGCCGGAAGATCTGCTGGGCCGCCGCGCGCCGGGGCTGAGGGGCTCCGTCGACATCCTGAGCCAGCCCTTCCCGCTCTACGACCTCGTGCTGATCGGCCTCGGGCCGCTGGTGCTGGGGCTGTTGTGGCTGCTGTTCAACCGCACCCGCTGGGGCACGCTGGTCCGCGCGGCGACACAGGACCGCGAGATGACCAGTGCCCTGGGCGTCGATCCGGCGCGGCTGTTCACCGGCGTGCTGTTCCTCGGCTGTGCGCTGGCCGGGCTGGGCGGCGCGCTGCAGGTCCCGCGCGAGGCGGTGACCCTGCATATGGACATGGCGATCGTGGTGGAGGCCTTCGTCGTCGTCGTGGTCGGCGGCATGGGCAGCCTGACCGGCGCCTTCATCGCCTCTCTGCTGATCGGGCAGCTGCAGGCCTTCGGCATCCTGGTCTTCCCGCAGATCACGCTGGTGCTGGTCTTCCTGTTCATGGCGGTGGTGCTGGTGCTGCGCCCCCACGGCCTGCTCGGCCGGGCGGAGGAAACGCCGCCGACCGCACCCGCCGCCGTCACCGTTCCGCTGTCGGCCGGTCGCCATGCCGGCGTTTGGGCATTGACCCTGCTGGCGGTCATGGCCGCGGCACCGCTGGTCGCCGGCGATTACGCGCTGATCCTGCTGACCGAGGTGGTGATCCTCGCCCTGTTCGCCGCCAGCCTGCATCTGCTGATCGGGCTGGGCGGACTGGTATCCTTCGGCCATGCGGCATGGTTCGGGCTGGGCGCCTATGGATCGGCCCTGCTGGTCAAGTATCTGGGCGCGCCGATGCCGCTGGCGCTGGCCGGCGCGCCGGTGCTGGCCGGGCTGGGGGCACTGGTGGCGGGCTGGTTCTGCGTCCGGCGGTCGGGGCTGTATTTCGCCATGCTGACGCTGGCCTTCGCCCAGATCGTCTGGTCGATCGCCTTCCAATGGTATGCGGTGACCGGCGGCGACAACGGCATCCTCGGCGTCTGGCCGTCGGCCTGGGCGGCGGGCAAGGCGGCCTATTACTGGCTGACTCTGGCATTATGCGGCGGGGCGCTGTGGCTGCTGCGCCGGGCGGCCTTCGCCCCCTTCGGCTATGCGCTGCGGGCCGGGCGCGACTCGGGCCTGCGCGCCGAATCGGTGGGCATCGACGTGCGCCGCTTCCAATGGATGGCCTTCGTTCTGGCCGGCACGGCGGCAGGTCTGGCCGGCGGGCTCTATGCCTTCGCCAAGGGCAGCGTCTTTCCCACCCTGCTGGCGGTGCCGCAATCGGTCGACGCGCTGGTGATGGTGCTGATGGGCGGAATCCAGACCGTCGCCGGGCCGCTGGCCGGCGCGGTGGCGTTCCACCTGCTGGAGGCCCAGGTGATGAGCATGACCGACTGGTGGCGGCTGGCGCTGGGCCTGATCATCGTCGCGCTGGTACTGGTCTTCCCCAAGGGGATCGTCGGCTTCCTGTCCGGCCTGCGTTCGAAATTTGGGCGGAGGCGGGCATGAGCGAGCTGGTGGTGCGCGACCTGCAGCGCTCCTTCGGCGGGGTGCAGGCGGTGGGCGGCGTGTCCTTCACCCTGCGCTCCGGCGACCTGCTGGCGCTGATCGGCCCGAACGGGGCCGGCAAGAGCACGTGCTTCAACCTGCTGAACGGCCAGCTGCGGCCCGACTCGGGCTCGGTCAAGCTGGACGGGGCGGAATTGGTCGGGTTGCCGCCGCGGCGCATCTGGGCGCTGGGCGTCGGGCGGACCTTCCAGATCACCGCAACCTTCGCCTCGATGACGGTGGCGGAGAATGTGCAGATGGTGCTGCTGTCGCGCGCCCGCCGGCTGTTCGGCCTGTGGCGTCCGGCCGCCGCCCAGTTCCGCGGGCCGGCGCTGGCCCTGCTGGACCGCGTCGGCATGACATCGCAAGCAGACCGCCCGTGCGGCGTGCTGGCCTATGGCGACGTGAAGCGGGTCGAGTTGGCGATGGCGCTGGCAAGCGAACCGACCGTCCTGCTGATGGACGAACCGACCGCCGGCATGGCGCCTGCCGAACGCCTCGCCCTGATGGCGCTGACGGCGGAACTGGTGCGCGAGCGCGGCCTCGCCGTTCTGTTCACCGAACATGACATGGACGCCGTCTTCGGCCACGCCACCCGCGTGCTGGTGCTCGACCGCGGCCGGCTGATCGCGGAAGGCTCGCCGGATCAGGTGCGCGCCGACCCGCGGGTTCAATCCGTCTATCTGGGAGGCGAGGCGTGAGCGAAACCCTGCTGACGGTGGACGGCCTCCAGGCCTGGTACGGCCGCGCCCATATCCTCGACTGCATCGCCCTGACGGTCGGCCGTGGCGAGGTGGTGGCGCTGATGGGCCGCAACGGCGCCGGAAAGACCACCACGCTGAAGGCGATCATGGGGCTGGTGGAGCGGCGCGCCGCGAGCCTGCGATTCGACGGACGCGACCTGTCCGCCCTGCCCGCCCACCGCATCGCCCGTCTCGGCGTCGGCTATGTGCCGGAGGACCGCCGCATCTTCGCCGACCTGACGGTGGAGGAAAACCTGGAGGTCGGCCGCCAGCCGCCCCGGCCCGGCGCTCCCGCCTGGACGCCGGAGAAGCTGTTCGCCTTGTTCCCCAACCTCGCGGAGATGCGCGGCCGCCGCGGCACCCGGATGAGCGGCGGCGAACAGCAGATGCTGACGCTCGCCCGCACGCTGATGGGCAACCCGTCGCTGCTTCTGCTCGACGAACCTTCGGAGGGGTTGGCGCCGCTGATCGTGAAACAGATGGCCGAGGCGGTGCGGCGCCTGAAGGCGGAGGGGCTGTCGGTCCTGCTGTCCGAACAGAGCCTGTCCTTCGCCTCCGCCGTCGCCGACCGCGCCTGCGTCATCGAAACCGGCCGCCTGCGCTGGACCGGCACGATGGCGGAGTTGATGGCGGACAATGGGGTGAGGACGGCCTATCTGGCGGTGTGACCTAATTCCCCCTCTCCCCCCCGGGGAGAGGGTCGGGGTGAGCGACTGTCTGGCCTGTCAAGCTTCCACAGCGAGTCCGGCCCGAACTTCGCGGGCTTTGGCATTGAGCCTGACGAGGAGCTTTCTGGCGAGAGCGACGCGGATTGCCTTTTTGGGTTTTCC
>Ga0196970_1002140_pt1 | contig 10951 bp, 14 predicted proteins | sample S1v_513CmetaG_FD_148672 | JGI IMG/M metagenome (GOLD analysis project Ga0196970, IMG submission 148672) | Soil microbial communities from Anza Borrego desert, Southern California, United States - S1+v_5-13C | ecosystem: Environmental > Terrestrial > Soil > Desert | place: USA: California... | reverse complement strand
CATGATCCTCGAGGCGGTGACCGCATGACCGACCGCTACCTCGCCCTCGTCAACTCGGGCCCGACGGCCGTCCTGGCCAAGAAGCTCGGGCTGCCCCGGCCGGCCGTCCTGCGCCGGCACCGCCCCGGCGCGCCGCTCGTCCCCGGACCCGTGCTGGTCGTCGCCGACCCCGCGTCCGTCGCCGACGCCGACGCCCTCGCGAGCACGATGCTCGACTGGGACCTCGACGTCCGGCGCCACGGCGGCAAGGAGGACCGGTTCGGCGCCGTCGTCGTGGTCCTCACCGGCGCCACCTCGCCGGCGGACCTGGGCGGCCCGGCGCTCGAGATCACCCCCGTCCTGCGCGGCCTGGCGCGGGGCGGGCGCATCGTGATGGTGTCCCGCCCGGCGTCCGACGCCGCCGACGCCACCCAGGCCGCGGCCCGGACCGGCGCCATCGGCATGCTGCGTTCGCTCGCCAAGGAGCTCCGCGGCGGGGCGACGGCCAACGGCCTCGTGGTGAGCGACGGCGTCGGCATGGCGGTGCCCTCGGTGCTGGGCGGCCTGCGCTTCCTCCTCTCGGGGCGGTCCGCCTACGTCGACGGTCAGCCGATCGCCGTCATGTCCGACGGCGGCGCCGTCCCTGCGGACTGGGAGCGCCCGCTCGAGGGCAAGGTCGCCGTCGTCACCGGTGCGGCCCGCGGCATCGGCGCGGCGATCGCGCGCACCCTCGCCCGCGACGGCGCCCGCGTGGTCGCCGTCGACGTCCCCGCGGCCGGCGAGGCGCTCGCCGCGGTCGCGAACGAGGTCCACGGCACGGCGCTGCAGCTCGACGTCACCGCGGCCGACGCCGCCGACCGGATCCTGGCGCACGTCGCCCGGTTCGGCCGGCTCGACATCATGGTGCACAACGCGGGCATCCTCCGGGACAAGCTCCTGGCCAACATGACGCCGGACCGCTGGGACTCCGTGCTGGGCGTCAACGTGCTGGCGCCCCTGCGGATCACGGAGCGGCTGCTCGCCGCCGACGACGGCCTGGGCGCCACGCCGCGCATCATCGGCGTCGCGTCCACGAGCGGCGTGGCGGGCAACCGGGGCCAGACGAACTACGGCGCGTCGAAGGCCGGGGTGATGGGCATGGTCGCGGCATGGGCGCCGGCGCTCGCGCAGCGGGGCGGCACGATCAACGCCGTCGCGCCCGGCTTCATCGAGACGGACATGACCGCCAAGATCCCGCCGGTCAACCGGCAGGTGGCGCGGCGGCTGTCGTCGCTGCAGCAGGGTGGCCAGCCGATCGACGTCGCCGAGCTCATCGCGTTCCTCGCGTCCCCCCAGGCCGGCGGCATCAACGGTCAGACCGTCCGGGTGTGCGGCCAGAACGTGGTCGGCGCATGAGCACCGCCGACCCGAACCCCACTCCCACCACCCCCACTCCCGGACCCACCCCCGCCGACGCCGCCACTCCCCCACCCAGCCCCAGGAATCCGCAGGGTCTGCGACTCCCAGCCGCAGATCCTGCGGAATCCTCGGCCGTTGCTGGGCCGCGGCGCGAGGTCGAGGTCGGCCACGCGCCGTCGTCGAGCGTGGTGCTTGCGCGGGGCGTGGTGGCGGCGGCACGTGCCCGCGGGACCACCACCGCCCCCCGCCTCCCCGACGTCGACCTCGTGCTCCGGGGCATCCACCCCGACCCCGAGCGACTGACCGCGTACCAGCAGGAGGTGGGCGAGGCGGTCACCGACGTGCTGCCGTCAGGATTCCTGCACGTCCTCGCCTTCCCGCTCGGCACCGCGATGATGGCGCGCGCGGACTTCCCGCTGCCCGCCCTCGGCATGGTGCACGTGGCGAACCGGGCCGAGGTGCTCCGAGCGGTGCGGCTCGGCGAGGAGCTCACGGGCCGGCTGCATGCGGAGCGCCTGGCCCCGCATCGTCGCGGCGTGACCGTGGACTTAGTGGCGGAGCTCGCCGTCGGCGACGACGTCGTCTGGCGCGGCGTCTCGACGTACCTCGCCAAGGGCGTCCGCCTGCCCGACGCCGACGCGCCGCCCGTGCCGGACCGCGCCCCGTTCAGCCCGCCGACCCCCACCGGGCAGTGGCGGCTGGGCCGGGACGTCGGACGCCGGTACGCCGCCGTGTCCGGGGACCACAACCCGATCCACACGAACCCGGTCGCTGCGAAGGTGTTCGGCTTCCCACGGCCGATCGCCCACGGCATGTACACGGCGGCCCGCGCGCTCGCGGACGTCGGCGTCGCCCGCGGGGACGCCTACGTGTGGGAGGTCGAGTTCGCGTCGCCCGTGCTGCTGCCGTCCACGGTGTCGGTGCGGGTCGCCGCCGACGACGCCGGGCCGGCGGCCGGGGCGGGCGGGTTCCGGTTCACGGGGTGGTCGCGGTCCGGCAAGGTGCACCTGACGGGTGCGGTGCGCCCGCTGCCGTGACGCCCGAGGCGCGGACGCGCGTCGGCGCACCCGCGCCGGCGGGAGCTACCGGTAGAAGCCCTCGCGCAGGGTGATCCCGTGCTCGAGCCAGGCCTTCATGGCGCACAGCATCTGCGTCCAGCCCTCGCAGTTGCCGTACGAGGCGGCCTGCGCGGCGTCGTTGTCGCGCCAGCCCTCCTCGGTGATCCGCACCAGGGTCCTGCCGTCGTCCAGCGGCTCGAAGGTCATGGTGACGGTGGTCTCGTAGGCCGGGCCGCCGTCGTCGGCCGCACCCCAGCGCAGCACGATGCGACGGTCGGGGACGACCTCGACCACGTGGACGGGGAACGCACCGGGGAAGTCGGCGAAGTCCCAGGTGACGGTCTGACCGCTCGCCAGCCGACCCTGTGCGCCCCCGGTGGTGAAGTAGCGGGAGAGGTGGCCGGGGTCCGCCACGGCCTCGAAGACCTCGTGCACCGGGCGGGCGATGCGTCCCGCCACGTCGAACCTGAGCGCCATGACGTCCTCCTCCACGTGTCGCCGATCCATATGTTATAGACTTATAACATGACCGTCCGCAAGAGCCGGCAGCCCGACCGCACCCCGCCGCACGGGATCGACGCGCTCGAGGACGACCCCACGGACCTCGTCTTCAAGGCGCTCGGTCACCGGACCCGCCGCGAGATCCTCGACCTGCTGAAGGACCACCCCCGCACCACGGGAGACCTCTGCCGGCACTTCGCCGACCTCGACCGGTGCACGACCATGCAGCACCTGGGGGTGCTGGAGCGCGCCGGCCTCGTCGTCGTACGCCGCGACGGGCGCGAGCGGTGGAACCACCTGGACGTCGTGCCCATCCGCCGCGTGCACGACCGGTGGATCGGGACGTACGCAGGCGCCGCGGCCGGCCTCCTCACCCGCCTGCGCGACGACGTCGAGGGAGGCGGTCCCGAAGGGGCGCAGGGCTGACCGCGTCGGTCGTCGGTGCCAGGCTGTCCGCATGGATCCGTTCCGCGGTCCCCTCGAGCGCGAGGGTGACTACGAGCTGCTCGAGCTCGACGACCTCGACCTGACCGGCCAGGACGGCCGGGAGGCCCGGTTCGTCGAGTGCGCGCTGCACCACTGCACGCTGGACGGCGTGCGGCTCGGGGGCGCGCGGCTGGTCGAGACGTCGATGGTGGAGTGCCGGGCGGACACCCTCGACCTCTCCGACGCCGAGTGGCGCGACGTCACCGTCGCAGACTGCCGGCTGGGCGCCGTCCGCGCCCACGGCGGCGAGCTGACCAGGGTCACGATCTCGGGCGGCAAGATCGACTACCTCGCCCTCGGCGACACGACGCTGCGCGACGTGCGGCTCGTCGGGTGCACCGTCGGGGACCTCGAGCTGGCCGGCTGCGACGCCCGGGGACTCGTCGTCGAGGACTGCCGGATCGGTCGCCTCGACGTGACCCGGTCACGCCTCGCCGACGCCGACCTGCGCGGCGCGGACCTGCGCCAGGTGGACGGGCTGCCCGGCCTGGCCGGGGCGACCATCAGCGAGGAGCAGCTGGTCGCGCTCGCGCCCGCACTCGCCGCGCAGCTGCGCATCAGGGTCCGCTGAGCTCTGTCGGCGGCCGCCGCTAGCGTCCGGGGAATGGACCAGCGACTCAGCCTCATCACCATCGGCGTACCGGACCTGGCGGCGGCACGCGACTTCTACGTCACCGGCCTCGGCTGGACGCCGGTGCTCGACGTCGCAGGTGCCGTGACCTTCCTCCAGGTGGCGCCCGGCGTGCTGCTGTCCCTGTACGACGCCGCGGAGCTCGCCGCCGACATCGGCCCGGACCGTGCCCCGGCAGCCACGGTCGGCAACGTCACGCTCGCGCACAACGTCGGTTCCGAGCAGGAGGTCGACGCGGTGCTCGAGGACGCCGCCCGCGCCGGGGCGACGATCCTGAAGACGCCGCAGCGGGCGGTGTGGGGTGGCTACCACGGGTACTTCGCGGACCCCGCCGGCATGCCGTGGGAGGTCGCCCACAACCCCGGCTGGTCCGTCGGTGCCGACGGCACCGTCACGATGGGCTGAGCCGGGCGGCGCGACGTCAGCCTGCGAGCCGGGCGAGCAGCCGCTCCTTCGCGGTGGGCCACTCCGGGGCCAGCATCGACAGGTAGACGGTGTCCTGCCGGCTCCCGTCGGCCGCGAGCCGGTGCCCGCGGAGCACCCCCTCGCGGACGCAGCCGAGGCGCTCCATGGCGGCGATCGACCTCGCGTTGCGGGCGTCGGCACGCAACGCGACGCGGTGCATCCCCCACACCTCGAACGCGTGGGTCAGCAGGAGCAGCTTGCACGCCGGGTTGGTGCTCCCGCCCCACCAGGCCCGCCCGTAGAACGTGTGCCCCACCTCGCACCGCGCCTGGCTCGGCTCGACGTCGTAGAACGACGTCGTCCCCCGGACCTGCCCGGTCTCCGCGTCGAGCACCGTGAACGCGTACCGCCCCGGGTCCGCGAGCGCGGCCTGCGTGCCGGCCTCCAGGTCAGCCGCGGACGTCGGCGTCGGCGACGTCATGCCCTGCCAGAGGGCCTCGTCGACGAGGGCGAACAGGGCGGCCGAGTGCTCGGGGGACCGTGGCACCAGGCGCACCCCGTGACCGCTGAGCTCCAGATCGTGCTGCACCCGGCGACCGTACCGTCACCTGCAGCGCGGGTGGGCGAGGTCCAGCGCCCGGCGACGCCCGCGCGTCCACGCGACCAGGTAGGTCACCTGACCGTCCACCCGCTCACGGGGACGGTTCGCCGACGCCGAGCCCGACGTCGGAGGGCGAGTACCCCGTCGCCCAGGACTCCGCGATCACGCCCAACCCGTGGCGGCGAGCACGTCCGCCGCGACGTCGCGCAGGTCACGGCCGTCGTCATTCGCCACGACGGCGTCGTCCACCCCGGCATCCGCGAGGATGCGGTCCAGCTCGACGGTGCGGTCGAGGTGCCAGGCCCGCCACGCGTCGCGCTCCCGGCGGTCGATGCGGGCGCGCCGCTGCACCTCCGGTGCGGTGAGCCGTACGACGGTGAGCTCGGCGCCGTCGAACGCGCGCTCGTACAGCTCGCGGTCCTGGACGCGCTCGATGACCTCCGCCAGGACGAGGTGGCGGTAGCCCCGCCGCGCGAAGACGCCCGCCATGGCGTGCAGGTGGTCCAGGGCTACGGCCTGCCCGAACGGGTCGTCCGACGCGGTGGGGTAGGCGCGCCGCAGGGCGTCCACGTCGACCCAGCCGTAGGGCACGCCCCGCTCGCGCAGCAGGTCCGCGACGACCTCCGCGACCGTGGACTTCCCGGCGCCGACGGTGCCGTTCACCACGAGCACCCGCGTGGCAGCATCGGGCACGAGCCAGCGGGCGTAGCAGACGGAGAGCGTCCGCTCGTCGTACGGGCCGTACGTCGGGGTGCGCCGGTAGCCCGCCGAGCGGTACAGCCGGATCGCCGCGTGCTGCCGGATGCCGGTCTCGAGGATCAGGCGGCGCAGCCCGTTCTCCCGGGCGATCGTCTCGAGCCGGTCCAGGACGAGCCGGGAGATGCCGCGGCCGCGGTACTCGGGGACGACGTACATGCGCTTCAGCTCGCCGTAGCGGTCGCCGTACCTGTGCGCGTCGCGCAGGGAGCCGCACGCCACGACCTGCCCCTCGACGGTCGCTGCGACGGTCGCGAGCATCTCCTCGGGCGGGAGCACCGCCTCGATGTCGGCCTCGCCGTCGTACAGCAGGCCGAGCTCGGCCTGCTGCTCGTCACGCAAGCGCGTCAGCACCGGATCGTGCCAGTCGACGACGGCCAGCGTCACACCGGCGGTCGCGTCCGCCGCGTCAGGAGACAAGGGCGCCGATGACCGACGTGAAGAAGCGCAGCCCGTCCGTGCCGCGCCGGGGGCCATCGGCGGCGTCGGGACCGAACCCCGGCTCCACGGCGTGCTCGGGGTGCGGCATGAGCCCGACGACGTTGCCCGCCTCGTTGGTGATGCCGGCGATGTCGCGGCGCGAGCCGTTCGGGTTCCACCCGGCGTACCGGAACACGACCCGGCCCTCGGCCTCGAGCATGTCCAGCGTGCGCTCGTCCGCGACGAACTGCCCGTCCTGGTTCTTCAGCGGGATCGTGATGTGCTCGCCCACGGTGTAGTCGCGGGTCCAGGCGGTCGTCGCGCGCTCCACCGTGAGCACCTGCTCCCGGCAGATGAAGGCCCTGTGGTCGTTCTTGATCATCGCGCCGGGCAGCAGGTGCGCCTCGCAGAGGATCTGGAAGCCGTTGCAGATGCCCAGCACCGGCAGCCCGCCCTTGGCGGCATCCACGATGGTGCCCATCACTGCGGCGAATCGGCTGATGGCGCCGGCACGCAGGTAGTCCCCGTAGGAGAACCCGCCGGGCAGCACCACGGCGTCGACGCCGTGCAGGTCGGCGTCGGCGTGCCAGAGCGCGACGGGCTCGGCCCCGGCGAGGCGCACGGCGCGCTGGGCGTCCCGGTCGTCCAGGCTGCCCGGGAACGTGACGACCCCGACGCGGGCGGTCACGCGGCGCCCTCCACCACCGTGACGGCCACGACGTCCTCGATGACGGGGTTCGACAGCAGTGTCGCCGCCGCCTGGCGGACGGCCTCGATGACTTCGGCAGTGACGTCGCCGTCCACCTCGAGCTCGAACCGCTTGCCCTGGCGCACGCCCGTGAAACCGTGGAACCCCAGCCGCGGCAGCGCGGCGGCGACGGCCTTGCCCTGCGGGTCGAGGATCTCGGGCTTCGGCATGACTTCGACGACGACGCGTCCCACGGGATGCTCCTGTGCTGGCTGGTGTGGTCCTTGCGCGACGGGCGCACCTCAGGGTACCGACGCCGGCCCGCCGACCGGCGGGCAGTCCACCGGCCGGGCCGGCCCCCGGCGACCCGTGGCCTCGGCCGGGCGGGTCAGCCGAGCGCGGGCGTCGACCCCTCGTGGCTCCACGGCCACGGCCAGACCTCGCCGACCTCCGAGGGCAGTGCCGGCGCGAGCACGGACCCCGGCACATCGACGCGGGCCGCGCGGCCGAGGAGCCCCATCCGGAGCACGTCGACGAGGGCCGCGTCGTCGGCGGCGGCCGTGCGCCGCACGGTCGACCAGGCGACCACCGCCGGTGGGGCCAACACCGCGGCGACCACGCCGACGACGACGTTGATCGCCAAGGGGAGCACGCCGAGGATCTCGGCCGTGGCCACCGCACCGAGGGCGGTGACGCCCAGCACGACGGCCAGCCCGTTCTGGGCGTCGAGCCGGTGCAGGATCCGGTCGGGCTGCGCGGCGACAGTCTGCGCCCGCCGCAGCCGCGTGGAGACCAGCCCGGCGAGGAGCGCACCGGCCACGGCGGCCACCAGGAGCGCGCCGACGAGCGACATCCGCGGCACGTCGCCGCCGCTCCACGTGAACCCGGGTCCGGCCCCGGCCCCGTTGGGCGTCACGCGGATGGTCTGCGGCGCCGCGGCGACGGCGGCCGCGCCCGCGACCAGCCCCGCCACGGCGGCCCCGGCGGCCCACGGCAGGGCGGATCCTGCGGTGACGCGTCGCCGAGGGCCCTTCACCCGCACCCATGTCCCGGCCGTGACCCGCTCTCCCGGGCGGACCACCAGGTGCCGCTCGATCGCGTACCTCCGGGTGCTCCCGACGAGCACGTCGAAGGCGAGCACCGCGGCCACCACGACCCAGAACAGCACGCCTTCGGTGAGGCGCTGCCTCCCGTCCAGCGCACGACCGAGGTCGATGACGACGAGCATCCACACGGCCGGCAGGCTCTGCCGCGCCGCGACGAGGAGGCCTGCGACGTCGTCGGCGACCCAGGGCCGGTGGTCCTGCAGCGAGCGCGCGCCGAACAGCCGGTACAGCAGCCACGGCCCGAACGGCGGGCGCTCCCGCAGCCGGGTCGCCCACCCGCCACGGAGAAGGTCGAGCGCCGAACGCGCGTCGAGCCGCCGCGCACCGGGCTCCGCGAGGTCCGCGAGCAGCCCCAGCAGCTCCGCCGCGCGCGTCGCCCGCCAGCGGCGGGGGTAGGCGCGCGCCCAGAACGCGACGGAGCTCGCGAAGGCGGCGCTGACGCCGTCGGGCACCTGCGGCCGTGGCACCGGGGGCAGCTGGACGCGGGCCATCAGGCGGTCCCGAGCGCGGGTCGGGGCACCGGCGTCGGTTCGGCGGCGGGCGTCCGGCGCCCCGCCAATGCTGTGCGCGCGCGCTCAGCGAGGGTGGCGAGCCGCTCCGTCTCCGCACGGGCGGCCCCCGAGCCGCGGTCGGTGATCCGGTAGTACCGCCGCAGGCGCCCGCCGACCACCTCCTCGCGCTCCGGCTCGATCTGGCCGGCGGTGACGAGGCGGTCGAGGATCCCGTAGAGGGTCCCCGGCCCGAGCCGCACGGCCCCCTCGGACAGGCCCAGCACGTCCTGCACGATGGCGTACCCGTGGCGCGGGCCGTCCGCCAGGGCGAGCAGCACGAGGTAGGCAGGCTCGGTCAACCGCGACTCCATGGACCGATATATATCGGCTGCCGACCTATGCCCGCACGGGACTCACCCGCGACGCCGCCCCGCCGCACCACCACCGGCGCCACCGCCGAGCGAGATCATCAGCCCGAGGATGAAGCCGAAGTCGTACCAGCCGCCGTTGTTGTGCACCTCGTACACGTTCACGGAGTCCGTGAACAACGAGATGACGAACGTGATGACGGCGATGAGGCCGTGCCACAGGCCGAGCCAGAAGCCGGCCACGCCGCCGTCGGCGCTTGCGGTGCCGACCGCCTCGTTCGGACCGGCCGCACACGCGGCGAGGAGCAGCAGGGATCCGGCCACGAGGGCCGTCGTCGTCAGGATGCGCGCGGGCTTGCGCATGGGGGACCACCTCCGGGCTCAACGGAACCACCCCCGCCACCTCCGCCGCAGGCGTTTCAGGCGCGGGGACGTATCACGACGGCCGGTGGCCGCCTCCTCGGGGTGGACGGATGCGAGGGAGGCCGGTGGCGGTGCAGGGAGCCGTCACCGGCCTCCTGCGTCGCGGACTCCGGCCGCCCTCAGCGAATTCACGGGCCGGGCGCAGCGATTTCACGAGCCGACGTCAGCGGAACCACGACGGCGGCGGGCGCGCCTCCCGCGGGGCGGCACCCGGCACGGGCTACCGTCCCGCACATGAGCACATCGGCCGACACCGTCGCCGCCCCGGCCGCCCCCACGACGGCGGGCACTGGTCTGCACCGGTCCGTGACGCCGCGGATCCACGAGGCGCTGGACGACACCCGGATCGTCATGCTCCAGGGTGCCCGTCAGGTCGGGAAGTCGACGCTCGCGAGGGCCGTCGTCGCCGAGCGGGGCGGCGTTCTCGTCACCCTCGACGACCGGCTCGCCCAGGAGACCGCGGCGGCGGACCCGCACGGCTTCGTGAACCAGAACCCCGGCGGGCTGCTCGCCATCGACGAGGTGCAGCGGGCTCCCGGCCTGGTGACGGCGCTGAAGCTCGCCGTCGACGACGACCCGCGCCCGGGCCGGTTCCTCATCACCGGCTCGGCGAACCTGCTCCACCTCCCGGCCGCCCAGGACTCCCTGGCGGGCCGCGCGGAGACCGTGGAGCTGTACGGGTTGTCGCAGGGCGAGCTCGCGGGTCGCGTGGAGACCTTCGTCGACCTGCTGTTCTCGGGCGAGCGCCTGACCGGCCACCGCAGCACCCTCACCCGCGCCGACTACCTCGAGCGCGCCTGCGCAGGCGGCTACCCCGAGGCCCTGCAGCGGACGCCGGGCCGCCGCCGCACCACGTGGTTCCGCAACTACGTCGCCCGCCTCGTCGAGCGCGACGCCCAGGACGTGTCGGGGCTGCAGCGCCTCGCCGAGCTGCCGCAGCTGCTCACCCTGCTGGCCACCAGGACCGCGACGGAGCTGGTGAAGACCAGCCTCGCGGCGGACGCGGGCATCCCCGCCAACACGCTGCCGCCGTACCTGCGCCTGCTCGAGACGCTGTTCCTGGTGCACCGCCTGCCGGGCTGGACACCCCACGTCTCGACCCGGGCGGTGACCCGCCCCAAGGTGGCGCTCCTCGACACGGGCCTCGCGGCCAGCCTGGTCAACGTGTCGCCCGCCGGCGCCGGCCCGGCCGGCGACCCCCAGTACGCGGGCCGACTGCTCGAGGCGTTCGTCGCCGCCGAGCTGCGCAAGCAGCTCGGCTGGTCGGAGGAGTCGGCCACCCTGTACCACTACCGGGACCGCAACGGGCCGTCCGTCGACCTCGTGCTGCAGACGCCGGACGGCCGGGTCGCGGCCCTGCAGGTCAAGGCGGGCGCGACGGTGACCAGCACCGACACCCGCTGGCTCACCGCCCTGCGGGACGACCTGGGTGACCGGTTCGTGGCCGGCGTCGTCCTGCACACCGGTCAGACCGCCGTCGGCGTCAGCGACCGCATCTGGGCGGCCCCGATCGAGATCCTCTGGACGACCTGACGCCCCGTACGCGCCGAGTTCGAGGCTTCCGCTCGAGTTCGAGGCGGCGGTCTCAGGGGGTCGTTGCAACGGGCCTGGTTGAGTCGTCGGGTCGGTGACTCAGGGAG
>Ga0196970_1002139_pt1 | contig 10955 bp, 13 predicted proteins | sample S1v_513CmetaG_FD_148672 | JGI IMG/M metagenome (GOLD analysis project Ga0196970, IMG submission 148672) | Soil microbial communities from Anza Borrego desert, Southern California, United States - S1+v_5-13C | ecosystem: Environmental > Terrestrial > Soil > Desert | place: USA: California... | reverse complement strand
TCCGTGCGCCCGCCGGCACGGCTTCGAGGCCCTATTCGCCCTTGGATTGCTTGCGCGCCCGCCCTATTTCCGCCAGGAAGAAGCGCAAGTCTCACGGGTATGAAGATCGTGATCCGCCAAATCCTCGCCGCCTTGGCCGTCCTCGCAGCCCTTGCCGCGCCGGCGCTTGCCGCCCCAAGGGGGGTGCCGCTCACGGCCGAGGACAAAGCCGCCGTCACCCAGGCTGAGCAGTACCTGAACAGCATTCAGACGCTGCAATCGAAGTTCCTGCAGGTGGCCTCCAACGGAAAGCCGGTGGGGGGCACCTTCTACCTGTCGCGGCCGGGCCGGATGCGGCTCGAGTACGATCCGCCGATTCGGGACTTTGTCGTCGCCGACGGCCGGTTCCTCCACTACTGGGACGGCGAGATGGAGCAGCCGTCGACCACGTCCATCGGCTCGACGCTCGCCGACTTCATTCTGCGGCCGCAGATCCGGTTGGCGGGTGACGTGACGGTCACCGAGGTGTACCGCACGCCGGGCGTCGTGGAGATCACGCTGATCGAGACCAAGGACCCCGGCAAGGGCGCGCTGACCCTGGTGTTCGAGGACCGGCCGTTCCAGCTGCGCAAGTGGCGCGTGATGGATGCCCAGGGCCTGACCACCGAGGTGGCGCTGCTGAACCCCAGGCAGGGCGTGCAGCTCGATCCTGACCTCTTCATCTTCCGGGAGCCGGCGCGGCGGCGCGATCTGTTCCGCTGAGCGTCAGGCGGAGACCAGCCATGGCACGACCTCATCCACGCCCGCTCGTCGGCATTCCGGCCTGCGCCCGGATGATGGGCGAGCACCCGTTCCACGTCGCCGGCGACAAGTACATCCGCGCGGTGTCCGATGGCGCGCACGCGCTGCCGCTGCTGATCCCGGCACTGGCAGATACCCTCGACATCGAGGATCTAGTGACCCGGCTGGACGGCCTGCTGATTACCGGCAGCGCCTCCAACGTCGAGCCGCACCGCTATGGCGGCCCGCCCAGCGCCGAGGGGACGTTGCACGACCCGGACCGCGATGCCACCACGCTGCCGCTGATTCGCGCCGCCATCGCGGCGGGCGTGCCGCTGCTGGGGATCTGCCGGGGATGCCAGGAGTTGAACGTGGCGCTCGGCGGCACGCTGCACCAGCGCGTGCACGAGGTGCCGGGCCTCAATGATCACCGCGAGGACGAGACGGCGCCGTTGGAAGTGCAGTACGGCCCGGCGCACAAGGTGACGCTGGCGTCCGGCGGCGTGCTGGCCGGGCTCGTCAATGCCGCCGAGGTGCACGTCAACTCGGTGCACGGGCAGGGGATCGACCGACTGGCGCCCGGCTTGGCGGTGGAAGCGACGGCGCCGGACGGCCTGGTGGAAGCGGTGAGCGTCGACGGCGCGCCGGCCTTTGCGCTGGCGGTGCAGTGGCACCCGGAATGGCGCTTCTGGGAAGACCCGCTCTCGACCGCGCTGTTCGCGGCGTTCGGGGAAGCCGCGGCGGAACGGGCGGCGCGGCGGTAGTGCGGCAGCCCTCCCCACCCCTCCCCTCGCAGAGGGAACGGGTCAGGGAGGGGGCAATAACAAACCTCAGCCGGCCTTGGCGACGCGGCGCAGCAGCTCGATGAGCTGGGCCTGCTCCTGCTTGGAGAGGTCCTTCATCATCGCCTGATCATGCGCCTTGATGCGCGGCACCAGCTCGCCCAGCAGCGCCTCGCCCTGGGGAGACAGCTTCAGCGCATAGGAGCGGCGGTCGTTGGGCGACGGAGCACGGATGACGAGGCCGCGCGACTCCAGCCGGTCGATCACGGCGACCATTGTGGAACGGTCGATGCCCACCGCCGCGCCCAGGTCGGACTGGCTGAGGCCTTCGTTCTCGTGGATCATGATCAGCACGCCGAACTGGCCGGGCGTGATGTCGTGCGGGGAGACGGCGTTCTGGAAGCTCTGGAACACGGCGACCTGCGCCTTGCGCAGGTTGTAGCCGACCAGCTCGGGCAGGGGCCCCAGGCCCAGCTTGCCATTGCGGCCCGGACGAACGCGGGTGCGCCGCTCGGCGGGCGCGGTACGATCGATGTCGTTCAAGGGGAAAACCATTTTTTATGCAGGAAACGTGTCGGCGCTAAAATGCAGGCACGCGCTTCATTTGTCAGCAAGAACAGTGCGTATCACCCGCATGCATACCGCATATTCGTGATGTGCATTGGTCCGCACGCGGGTGCGTCCCACCTGTAAGCCATGAAGTGACCGCTCCCTCCCCCAAAGAGTGGTCGCCCGCGATGTGGTTTCCCCTGCCGCACACGGGCTCCCCACGGAGCTTCAGGCGCCCGGTCTCCCCCAGACCGGGCGTCTTTATGTACGGCCTTGGCAACCGGCGGCCGGCCCGTTACGTCTTGGAGCCGATCTTTCCGCACCCATCGTCCCCACCAGGAGTGCCGTCATGGCCTACGCCGTTCCCCTGTGGCCCCAGCCGACCGTTGCCGTCGCTGGCGGCGACCCGTTCCCGGTGCACCGAATCTATTGCGTGGGCCGCAACTACGCGGCGCACGCCCGTGAGATGGGCGCCGATCCCGATCGCGAGCCGCCGTTCTTCTTTGCGAAGCCCGCCGACGCCGTGGTGGCGGACGGCAGCACCGTGCCCTACCCGCCAGCCACCAAGAACCTGCACCACGAGGTGGAACTGGTCGTCGCCATCGGCAAGGGCGGCCGGGATATCCCGGTGGATGCCGCGCTGGAGCACGTCTACGGCTACGCCGTCGGCCTGGACATGACGCGCCGCGACATGCAGAACGCCGCCAAGAAGGAAGGGAAGCCCTGGGACATGGGCAAGGGCTTCGACCATTCGGCACCTTGCGGCACCATCCGCCGCGCCGCCGACATCGGCCACCCGGACAAGGGTGTGGTGCGCCTCACCGTCAATGGCGAGCTGCGCCAGGAAGGCGACCTCAACGACCTGATCTGGTCCGTATCCGAAACGATCTCGTACCTGTCTGGCTTGGTCGAGCTGAAGCCGGGCGACCTGATCTATACCGGCACGCCGGAGGGCGTTGGTCCGGTGGTCGCCGGCGACCGCCTGGAGGGCAGCGTCGAGGGCGTCGGCAGCCTCGTTGTGACCATCGGCTGAGCCCCCATGCGCATCGCCACCTGGAACATCAACTCCGTCCGGCTGCGGATGGACCTGCTGCTGCGCCTGATCGACGAGGCAAACCCCGACGTCATCTGCCTGCAGGAGACCAAGTGCGTCGACCAGGAGTTCCCGTACAAGCCTTTGGAATCCCTAGGCTTCGTGCACAATCACGTACACGGGATGAAGAGCTACAACGGCGTCGCGATCCTCTCCAAGCTGCCGCTGGAGACGCGCGACGTGCAGCACTGGTGCGACAAGCAGGACTGCCGCCACGTGCTGGCAACCCTGCCCGGCGGCATCGAGCTGCACAGTGTCTACATTCCCTCCGGCGGAGACATTCCTGACCCGGAACAAAATGACAAGTTCGCCCACAAACTTCGGTTTGTTGACGAAATGACAGAGTGGTGGGCCGCCAAGCGCAGTAGCGACAAGCCCATGGTCGTGGTGGGCGACTTCAACATCGCGCCGTTGGAGCACGATGTGTGGAGTCACAAGGAGTTGCTGGACGTCGTCTCACACACGCCCATCGAGGTGGAGAAGCTGACGGCCATGCAGAACTCGATCGGCTGGGTGGACGCGATACGTCATTTCGTTCCCGAAACGGAAAAGCTCTACACGTGGTGGAGCTACCGCGCCCGAGACTGGGCGGCGTCCAACCGCGGTCGCCGCCTGGACCACATCTGGGTGACTCCACCACTGAAGTCGGCGTTGAAGGGCTATCAGGTGCTGAAAGACGCGCGCGGCTGGGAACCCAAGCCCTCCGACCACGTGCCGGTCGTGGTGGAATTGGCAATCTAAAAGGATTGTTTCTGTTTCGTAACTAAATCACGCCCCCAGCCTTGCTGGGGGCGTGGAGCCGGTGCCGCAGGCAACGAGCGCCTCTCGCGCCCGCTTTGCGGGCGCTGACGGCGTCAAGCGGGTCCCTTGGGACCCGCTGAGAGCCGAAGGCGATCATAGGCGGAGCGCGGTCGCGAGACTTGCGAGCGACCGTGTTAGGAGGGGGCAAGGTCATCCCGGGGATCCTGGGTTTGCCGGGTTCTGTTAAACACGAAGCAACAAAGATATCAAAGATTCACCAAGCCCGCACCGCCTCGACGTCGGCTGGCGGATGCACATCAGTTTAAAACACGAAGATCAAAGGATTATAAGATCAAAAGAGGTGCCGCCATACCGCCTTCTGATCTTTTGATCTTCTGATCTTCGTGTTTAATATCCGCACGCCGACCGACAGCCGGAATCTCCTTTGTGACTCTTTGATATCTTTGTTGCTTCGTGTTTAACTCTCTGTCCGCCACATAGACCTTGCTCTCAGGAATTTAACGCCGCAATCTCGTCCGTTGCCGACCCGCTTCGTCGAAGTTTGCCGGGTCCAGCCACCGCTCGAACCTCGCTTTCAATGCCGGCCACTCCGTGTCGATGATGGAGAACCACGCGGTGTCCCGGTTCCGGTCCTTGTAGATGAGCGCTTGGCGAAACAGCCCCTCGTACGTGAAGCCCAGGCGCTCCGCCGCGGCGCGGGACGGCGCGTTCAGCGAGTCGCACTTCCACTCATAGCGCCGGTAGCCCAGCTCGTCGAAGGCCCGACGCATCATCAAGAACATTGCTTCCGTCGCGGCGCGGGTGTTTTGCAGGCGCGGCGCGAAGTTGATGTGCCCCACCTCGATCACCCCGTTGGCCGGGTCAATGCGCAGAAACGCCGCCACGCCGACGGCACGACCCGTCTCGCGCTCGACGATGGCGTGGAACAGCGGGTCCTCGCTGTCGGCCATCGACGCGAGCCAAGCGCGGTACGCCTCCGGCTCGGCGAACGGCCCGACGCCGAGGTAGGTCCAGTTGCGCCCCTCGCGGTCCTCGGCGTTGGCGGCGAAGAGGTCGTCGGCGTGGCGGGCGGGGTCCAGCGGCTCCACCCGGCACCAGCGTCCCTCCATCGGCGTGCGGGGCGGGCGGGGGCGCGGCGTCCATCCGGGTACCGGGAAGCCGATGGGCTGGCCCAAGGGATTGGTGTGGTCGGTCATGGGCGTGCAAGTTCTGGAAGGCGGCAAGTCATCCATGCTATCGCATCGGCCACCGTTCGACGACGCGTTGCATGTCCGGCCGTGAACATTCCCCTGTGACGGTCCTACGCTATCCCACCGCGAGCCTGACCGCCGACTACGCGCGCGCCGCCGCCGGGTTGGCGATGACGGTGCTGCCGCTGCTGCTCCTCGACGTGAGCGCCTGGGTCGGCGTGCCGCTGGCGGCGGCCGGGGTGTTGTTCGCCGCCTTCGCCGCACGGACGGCGCAGCGCCACGCCACCCGCGTCATCGTGGACGAGGACGGCGTGCGCACGCAGGGCCCCTTCGGCAGCAGCGTGCGGTGGGACGCCCTGACGGGGCTGCGCCTGCGCTACTATGCGGTGCGGCGCGATCGCGCGGACGGCTGGCTGGTGCTGACGCTGGAGGGCGGCGGCCGGATCCGCGTGGAGTCGACGCTGGACGGCTTCGACGCCCTGGCCGAGCAGGCCGCCAAGGCCGCTCGCCGCAACGCCGTACCCCTCGATCGCGCCACCGAGGACAACTTGCTGGCCCTGGGCATCGACGTTTGACGGTGTTTACCGCACCGCCGTCGGCCGGTTGTCCCCGCCTTCCGGCGCGTCCTGCGCCGCAAGGGTGACAAGCATATAGCGCAGCCGCTGCGCGTCGGCCTCGCTGATCCCGGTGGGCCGCTTCGCCTCCACCACGTCCACCTTGGGCGCCGGTCTGGCCCGCGCCTCCAGCACGCCGTCGTTCGGCCTGGGCTCGCCGCCCTTCGGTGTCCAAGTGCGGAAGGGACCGGTGTCCACGTGCACATGGCCGGTGTGCGGGTACAGCGCGTAGCCGCCGCGGCGCATGGCCGCCGCCGCCTCGGCGAGGCGCTCGGGCGGCACGCCGGGGATGCGGATGTCCGCCGCCTGGCCGCGGATGTGGTAGCTGTTCTCGGCGACGTTGGGATTCGTCTTGGCCAGCGAGGCGTTGGTGATCGGCGAGCGGTAGCCCGAGCTCAGGTGGATCGGCGCGCTCTCCGGCAAACCCAGGCGCTGGCGCAACTCGACCAGCATGTCAACCAGCATCGGGTCTACGGGTGCCATCTGGCCGGTGCGGCGGTCGCGGAAGAGCGAGGAAATCTCGAACAACGCCCGCGGGTCATAGCTGCCGGAGCGCCAATAGGTGGTGGATACGGACTCACCGCTCGCCGGATGCACCAGCACAATGGACCGCGACGCGTCGGAGACGGGAACGGACGTGGCGCATCCCGCCAGGACGCTGCCGACCAGCACCAGCAGTGCTGCCATACGCACAAAAGACTGCACGGCGCCCTCCGGTTCCCCATGAGGTTGCGACCGGCCTACATACCATGATTGTCACAATCGTTTACAGGGCGAACTTACGTTCACGCGCGAAAAACGCCGTCCATGTGTGATTTGCGCGTCATCGACCGCAGCCGAGTTCGACCGGCAGGCGCTATGGTGCGAGCACCAGCTCCGTGCCCTCGCGCGCCACCAGCGTGCCGGGGCGCCGATGCGCGGCCGCGGCGGCGATGGCGTCCAACTCGTCGTCGGTGCGCGCCGGGTCGTGGTGGAAGATCACCGCTTGGCCCACCCCGGCCGCTTCGGCGACGCGCACGCACTCCTCCCAGGTGGAATGGCCCCAGCCGACGTGGGCGGGGTACTCGGCGTCGGTGTAGGTGCTGTCGTAGATCATCACGTCGGCGTCGCGCACCAGGTCCAGCACCGCGGGATCGTGCGTGTCGACGGTGTGTTCGGTGTCGGTGACGAAGCACAGGCTTTTGCCGGCGAACTCCACCCGATAGCCGACGGCGCCGTTGGGGTGATTCAGCGCGCCGGTGCGGACCACCACACCGGGGGCGGGGATCAGCACCGTTCCGCAGGCGAACTCCCGGAACGAGCAGTCGGCCTGAAAGGTCTCGACAGGGATCGGGTAGAGTGGGGGGCGCATCATCGCGCACACCACGTCGCGGATCGTCTGCCCCGGCGACAGATGCCCGGCCCAGACGCGCAGACGGCTCTCCGGGTCGAACGCCGGCGCGAAGAACGGCAGACCGCAGATGTGGTCGAGATGACTGTGCGTCAGGAACAGGTCGAGGTCGACGGGCCCGGCCTTTCCCAGCGCCTCACCCAGCGGCCGGATGCCGGTGCCGGCGTCGAACACCAACCGTGCGTCGCCGCAGCACACCTCCAGGCAGGAGGTGTTGCCGCCGTAGCGGACGGTGTCCGGACCCGGTGACGCGATGCTGCCGCGCACGCCCCAGAAGCGCGCGCGGAAGGATGGGACTCGGTCAGGGCTCGACGTCATGATCGGTGCATGGTGGCGAGGCGCCGCTGCCAAGTCGAGTGAAAACCATCCGTTCGAATGAGGCCAGCCCCGTCCGTAGAGCCCCCATATCTAGGCTACTCAAATCCATAAGATGTGGTAGGTTCACTTTGTACTCCTATTTGGGCGCATTCTGCCGGCGCCGGGACCGATCGACGGATGGACCCTGACAAGCTCGCCAAAGTCCTCGCCATGGTCGAGTCGGAGCACCAGGGCGAGGCGTTGTCCGCGTTGCGCGCTGCGCGCATCATGCTGTCACGCGCCGGAATGACGTTCCGCGACTTGGCCGTCGGTGCCCGTCCCCGCCCTGGGCCGCAGGAACCGCCCGCCGTCGCCACGCCCCCGGCCAAGCCGCCGCCGCCGGACGAACTGGCGCTCGGCCTGCGCCGCCAAGTCGCCGACTTGGAGCAGGAGGTGGCCGCCCTCAGGCGCCAGCTCGACAAGGCGAACGGCGAACTGGACAAGCAGAAGGACGAGGTCGACCGCTGGCGGTCGCTGGCCCGCGAAACCGCGGAGAAGCTGTGGGACCTGGGCAAGGCGCTGGAGCGCCGGCACGTGCGCCACACGTCGGCCGACAAGCGGCGTGCCATCCTCGACCACCTGCAGGATCCGGGCAGCGCCATGCTGTCCGACCAGGAGATCGGGCGCCGCGTCGGCACCTCGGCGCAGGTGGTGGCGCACTGGCGCCGCCGACTCGCCATCGTCGGGCGCAAGGTGCGGCTGATCCCGGTGCAGCCGCGCGGGCGCGGGCTGTGGCGCCCGCAGGGTGCCCGCATCGCTCCCCTCGACGGCCTACGCCGCCGTTGGACGGGTTACGCCGCGGGGGTGACGATCGCGGGGCGCAGGTCTCCGAAGAGATAGGTCCGAAATCCCCCGTTTACGGCACCAGCCGGTAGCCCCCCGGCTCGGTCACCAGGATCTCGGCGCTCGACGGGTCGCGCTCGATCTTCTGGCGCAGGCGGTAGACGTGCGTCTCCAGCGTGTGCGTGGTGACGCCCGCGTTGTAGCCCCACACTTCGCCCAGCAGCGTGTCGCGCCCGACCACCTTGTCGCCGGCGCGGTACAGGTACTTGAGGATCGCCGTTTCCTTCTCGGTCAGGCGGATCTTCCGGTTCTTCTCCTCGAGCAGCAGCAGCTTGGCGGCGGGGCGGAACAGATAGGGGCCGATGTGGAAGACCGCGTCCTCGCTCTGCTCGAACTGCCGAAGCTGAGCGCGCAGCCGAGCCAGCAGCACGCCCAGGCGGAACGGCTTGGTGACATAGTCGTTGGCGCCGGAATCCAAGCCTAGGATGGCGTCGGCGTCGGTGCCCGCGGCGGTGAGCATGATGATCGGGCAGCGCACGCCTTCGCGCCGCATCAGGCGGCACAGGTCGCGCCCGTCCATGTCCGGAAGCCCGACATCCAGCAGCACCGCCGCGAACGCTCCCTCGCGCACGATGGCGAGCGCGGAGGCACCGTCGCCGGCCTCCGTCGTCTCGAACTCTTCGTGCAACTGGAGCTGTTCGGCGAGCGACTGGCGCAGCGCCTCGTCGTCGTCGACCAGGAGAATGCGTTTGGCCGAAGTCATGCGGACCGGTTCGCTCCCGTCTCTCATCAAGGTAAGAACCTTACCACGCGCTGTAAGTCCTTGTCGTGGGGGGCTACAAGGCCGCTAGCTCCTCGACGAACCGGTCGATGCAGGCGTCCCACGTCGGCAAGGCCGCGGCCGCGGTCCGCGCGCCCTTGCCCAGACGGCGGCGCAGCTCGGCGTCGGACAGCACGCGGCGCAACGCCTCGGCCAGCGCCGGCGCATCGTTCGGCGGGGCCAGCAGCCCTGCCCCGTCCGGCACCAGTTCCGGCACCGCACCCACCGCGGTGGCGACCACCGGCAGGCCGTGCGCCAACGCCTCGGCCACCGCCATGCCGTAGCCCTCGTGCTGCGAGGCCTGCACGAACAGGTCTGCCCCGGCGAAGGCGGCAGCGAGATCCGTCTCGTCCACGTCGCCGTGCAGCTCCACGCGGTCGGACAGGCCGACGCGTTCGATGGCGGCGCGCAGGAACGCTGCATGGACCGCGTCGCGTTCCCCCCCCACCACGATCAGCCGCCAGGGCAACTCCTTCAGCCCGGACAGCGCCTCCACCAGCATCAGGTGCCCCTTGCGCGGTGTGAGAATGCCGACGTTCAGCAGTGTCGGTATGCCGTCGGCGCTGCCGGTGGCGGGTGCCGCGGGGTCGGTCCCCGGCGGGATGACGGCGACCGCGGCCTCGGGAATGCCCATGCCGGCCACATCGCGCGCCGTGGCCCGGCTGGGCACCAGGATGCGCCGCGTGCAGGCCAGGGCCCCCTGCTCCAGGTTGCGCAGTGCCGTGGCCTGGGCGTCGTCATAGCCCGACTCCAGCCACAGGGGATGGTGCACCAGCGCCACCATGCGCAGCCGGTGCTGGTCCAGGCTCATGGCGGCGGCGAGGCCGGGGATGGCCAGCCCGTCGACCAGCGTCAGCGCCCGGTCGGGCAGGCGCGACAGCGCGATGCCGGCGGCCAGGATGGCGGAGGCGTCCACGTGCGGGTAGCTGCCGGGCAGCTCGTGCACATGCACCGTCCAACCGCGCCCGCGCAGCCCCTCGACCACGCGCCGGTCGAAGCGGTAGCCGCCGGTGTTCTGCGCCAGCGGTCCGGGGATGACGAGGTGCAGCTCGGGCGCACTCATTGGTGCACCCTACCCTCATACGCGGCCCAGGCAAGCGGCGACTCGCCGAGCGCCACCTTGAGCGACTCGACGCTTTGCCCGCCCTCGCCGAGGGCGCCGGCCAGCAGCCGCTCCTTCACGCGGCGGAAGATCTCGCCGCACAGGAACTCGGTGGTGGTGTTGTAGCCTTCGAACTCCGCCACCTCGTCCAGGTTGCAGTAGTCCAGCGGTGCCAGTACGTCGCGCAACAGGGTGCGCGCCGCGCCGATGTCCACCACCAGTCCGTCGGCGTCCAGGGTCGGGCGCCGGAACTCCAGGTCCACCACGAAGGTGGCGCCGTGCACGCGCTGCGCCGGGCCGAAGATCGCGCCCTTGAAGCTGTGTGCGATCATGATGTGGTCGCGTACGGTCAGGCTGTACATGCCGCCTCCCTCTCCGCTTTGTTCTCATAGATAGCGGACAATGTGGCAGAGTTCATCGCCCGGCGCCTCGCTCAGCCGCTTCATGGCGGCGGGCAGGTCGGTGAAGGGCGTCTCGCCGGTGATCAGCGCGTCCAGCCGGTCGTCGGTCAGCAGCGACAGCGCGAACGCCAGCCGGTCGCGGCGGCTGCGCCGTGGGCGCATGGAGGGCGCCACGCTGCCGACCTGGCTGGAAACGAGGCGCAGGCGCTGGGGGTGGAAGGCACCACCCAGCGGGGCCGGCACCAACCCACGGCCATACCAGCTCGCTTCCACCACCGTCGCCTCGAAACCGGCGAGGCCCAGCGCCGTTGCCAGTCCCTCGGCGCTGCCGGAGGCGTGCACCACCAGGTCGC
>Ga0196970_1002138_pt1 | contig 10970 bp, 14 predicted proteins | sample S1v_513CmetaG_FD_148672 | JGI IMG/M metagenome (GOLD analysis project Ga0196970, IMG submission 148672) | Soil microbial communities from Anza Borrego desert, Southern California, United States - S1+v_5-13C | ecosystem: Environmental > Terrestrial > Soil > Desert | place: USA: California... | reverse complement strand
TCACCCGTTGGCTGGACGGCATGCTGGTCCTGGCCGAAGTCATCGCCAAGGGCGCGCTGCTGCGCAACGAGTCCCGCGGTGCTCACTACAAGCCGGACTTCCCCGACCGTAACGACGAGCAGTTCATGAAGGCCACCATTGCGACCCATACCGCCAATGGTCCTGAAATCACCTACGTCCCGGTCGACATCACCCACATCACGCCGCGGAAGCGCGACTACTCCAAGAGCTAAAGGGGGCGAGCAACCATGGCCGAACAGAAGCATATTGTACTGCGCATCAAGCGGCAGGAGGGTCCTGGGAAGCCCGCCTATTGGGATGAGTTCAAACTCCCCTACCGGGCCAACGCTAACATCATTTCCTGTCTGATGGAGATTCAGCGTAACCCCGTCACGTCCGAAGGTAAGCGTGTCACCCCCGTGGTGTGGGACTGCAACTGCCTCGAAGAGGTTTGCGGCGCTTGCACCATGGTGATCAACGGCAAGGTGCGGCAGAGCTGCTCCGCCCTGGCCGATAACTTCGCTCAGCCCATCATCCTGGAACCCATGAAGTCCTTCCCGGTCATCCGGGACCTCATGGTGGACCGGAGCCGCATGTTCGAGGCCCTCAAGCGGGTCAAGGCATGGATTCCCATCGACGGCACCCATGACCTGGGTCCTGGCCCCCGGCAGGCGACTGAGGAACAGGACTGGATGTACACCCTGTCCACCTGCATGACCTGCGGCTGCTGCACCGAGGCTTGCCCGAACTACAACGAGGGCACCGAGTTCGTTGGCCCGGCTGCCATTAGCCAGGTCAGGCTGTTCAACAACCACCCCACCGGCAAGAACAACGCTGGCGAGCGGCTTGACGGCCTGATGGGTCCCGGCGGCATCAACGAGTGCGGCAACTCCCAGAACTGCGTCAAGGCCTGCCCGAAGGAGATTCCGCTGACCACGTCCATTGCCGACGTGAACCGTCAGATCACGGGCCATGCCCTGAAGCAGCTGTTCCGGAAGTAAAGGTACAGGCAAAGCCCGCCACCAGGTCATGGTGGCGGGCTTTTTTGTGGTAGCAGGGAGCGGTCGGGTTCGGCGGTCCTTCTATCTCGGGCGGATTCCTTCGGACTCACCCATGGGCTCCGACCTCCTCTGCCTGTCCCACAGCTTAGTCGTTATCGTTTTGAATGACAGGCCGGGTCGCTGCGCAGGGCGTGCGCTACGGGAGTATACCCGTAACCATAGCCCCGGTAAGCTTCCACAATTCGTCCGCCAATGCGGTGAGCGTAAATGGTGCCGGCTGTGTTGCCGTGTTCAAACTGCAATAGGGCGGGCAAGGTCTCCGTTTGGGCCCCGGATGAATGTTTTTTCATGGGAAACCCCTCTCTTTGTGTACCGGAAGCCGTGGGTCTGTTGGTGGGCCCGGGCCCGCATCCAGCTGCGCCGGCTGGGTCATTCCATTCGCCCTGCTGCACGGCATTCGCGGCACCTCCCGCTAAGTAGTAGTCGCTCTTTGTTTACAGACGCCTTTTTCTTTATGCTCGTGTTCTCGGTTCGTGAACCCTGGCGTCTGAATTCATGGTACTATCTTCCAGAGAAACCGTCAAGTGGATTTTGGAAAAAGTCCCAAGCGTCATAGGGTTCGCTCTGAGCGAATGCCGGAAACCGCCATTCTGCCGCGGGCGTGAATTACTGTATCGATGTTCACATTTTGAGAACAAGGCGCTAGAATAGAGACAACTTATTGTAAAAGGGTGACTGCCACGTGAAAGAGCGCCGGGAGGACTCGCTGATATTAGGCAGTAGACTCCGGCAACTGCGGGAAGGGTTGGGTCTGGTTTTGCAGGACGTGGCAGACCTGTTTCACACGAGTCGCAACGTGCCGTCACAGTGGGAAGGCGGGCAGCGTGAGCCCTCATATGAACACCTCCTACGTTTGGCCGATTTTTATGGCGTTACAACCGACTGGCTCCTGGGACGGGAAGGGGCAGACAAGGACAGCCCCCGCGTCCGTCAAGTCAAGAGCCAGCTACAAGACTACTTGCGGCTCCGTGAGGCCACGCTGCCCGGTACCGCCCCGGGCCAGAGGATTCGCATGGCGGTTGAGTTCCTTGCCTCGCAGGATCCCCAAATGTTCAGCCTGGAGCGGGTCGCCCGCCAGTTGCTGATCGCTGAGGACATGTTCAAGCAAATGCTGTTTGGACAGGCGATGGTAACTGGCCCCGTCATTCAGCGCTTTGCCCAGTTCGCCAACCTGCCCGAACTCTGGTTCTACCATCCCGCGCCCCAGTTGGAGGATCCATCCGTGAAATACCGGGGGCTGGTGGAGCGTTTCCTGGCAGAGGGCCTGACCCCGGAAGCAGTGGAGCAGACTGTGTGGGGGGCCAAGCGCGGGCGCCGGCCCCGCAAACAGGGGGAGCAATGAGAAAAACCGGAGCGGCGTGGCTCCGGTTGTGTGGCATGGGTAAGCAGTTAGAAGCGTGACCGCATTTGGCTCTCAACCTTATCAGTAGGGTCAGAGGGCTTGCCCTGGCTGGCGATGGCCGGAATCGTGAAAATCACGAGGAGGGCCGCCACCATAAGCGCGAGCAAAAGACGCTTCATTTTGAAATTCCTCCTCTAAGTGTAGGGGGGCCGTCTTGTGTAGAAGCGAGTCAGGTGCGTGGCCCGAGCAGTTGGAGGAAGCCGTTGAGCTTATGAATGCCGGCCAGGTGCATGTCACGCACTGCGAAGTCCAAGGCCTGCAGCGCTTTGTCGTACGCTTGCTGCGTAAGGTTGAGGCGATGGAGCACCTGGGCCCAGGTAAAGTACACATCGGCCCGGGTCATGTCGTCCACCAGTGGGTGGAGCAGCGCCTCGGTCACCCAGTGCTGGGCCCCGGCCAGGTCACCTGCTGCCAGGGAGTATTCTGCACGGCGGCTGAGCAGTTTGGCGGCAAAGTCGCCAGGAGCGTGAACTTCGGCCTGCTGCATGGTCGCTTTGGCTTCGGTGAGCCTGCCAAGGTTGAGGTACACACCGCCCAGATTATGTAGCGCCGAGCCGAGCATACGCTCCACGCCGAATTCCCGTGCCGTCTCCACTGCTGCTGAAAAAGCGGGCGCGGCTTCAGTGTACCGGAAGGCGTTGTCGAGGGTGCACCCATAGTTGTACCACATGTGGGCGGCCCACCGCATAACCCCCTGGTCCCTGTCGCGTGCCACCCGTTTGAACTCCTTCATCAGTTTTTCGCAGGAGGTGCAGTCACCCAGTTCGGCGTGAATCTTGGCCAGAGCCACCATAAGGCGGGCCTTCGTTGGTCGGTCCTTGCCGGCCAGGGCAATGCCCTCGCGAAAGCAACTGATGGCCTGCCCCTGCCATGCGGGGTTCACCCTCTGCAGGGCGATGCCCTTCCAGAGAAGGAGTTGTGGCCAGACTGGCTCGAAGGCGTGGTTTTTCAAGTACTGGTCAGAGGAGTACACAACCCGTCCGTACTCGCCGCGGGAAAAGGCCGCTTCCACTTGGGCCAGAACCTGCTGCGTGTCCAAAGGCGGGTCACTCCTTCCTCTGAACGATGGCTGTTGTTCTCCAGGGATATTCTCCCTCGACTCAATACTACCAAAAGATCCCAGATCTGGTCAAGGGATTTTTCACACTTCTTGTCGAAGGCTAGGATTCTCCCGCCTGTCAACCGCTTCTCCTGGCAGACCCACCGATGTCTTGGGGCAGTAGGCTTTCGCTGTCAGCGAAAAACCGCTGCCACCCGAGGGGATGGCAGCGGACGTGTCGACCTGTGTCGATTCTAACGCACAAAGTACAGATAGAAAAAGATCAGACGCATGGGCGCCAGCGCCATGGCAGCCAACAGTATGGCCTGCCACGAAGCCATGCGGGTTACCCGGCGCAAACCTGTTGCCATGGCCCCGACTGACCACGCTACAAAAGCCAGGCTGAGGCGAATGCCCAGTGCCTCGTGCCCCAGGATCACCGGAATGAAGGTCACAACGTCCTCCAGCAGGAGTATGGACCAGCTCAGGCCTACGTACTTGAGCGACTCGGCCAGGGGCACCGCCCACCCGAAGATGCGGGCGGCCCCAAAGAATGATATGGTCTGCATAAACAGGATCATGGCGAGGAAGTTTGCGAGCCGCAGGGCCACCACAGACCACAGGGGAATCAAGTCGCCCCGGTCGGGCGACTGGAAAATGGCAATGACAGTCTCGAGGGTGAGGACACAAAGGAAAATCCACAGGACTTCAGCCTGCAAATGACGGCGTGCCTTCACGAAGGTAGCCCCGGGGCGGAAAATGGTACCCAAAACCCAATCTGTAAACAAAGACCCCATTCCTTTACGCGTAAGTCGCAGAGAAAAATTCTGTGCCATCAGGATGATATCCTGCGCGAAAGATCATGGAAAGAGCCGGAACCCTCGCGGGGTTCCGGCTCCTGTTCGTCTTAGGTTAGTCGAGGGTGACGGTAAAGGCGGCCTCGTTCCAGCCCACCTTTAGCCCGAGGCTTTCGGCCAGCACCCGCACGGGAATCATCGTGCGGCCGTTCACAATCACCGGGGCGATGTCGCTGAGGATGATCTTGTCGGCCTTCCCTGGCTGCCGGATAACCACCCGGTTGCTGCCCAGCGTTACGATCACTTCCCGGTCGCCCTGGGCCACGGTGGCCTCACGGCTGGTACCGTTCCAGTCGACCCGGGCGCCCAGCCCTTCACCGATGGCCCTCAGGCCTACCAGGGTGCGGCCGTTGCCCAGCACAGGCGGCTGGTCGATGGCGATGGTCTTGCCGCGGAGCTGTATGGAGATGGGTTCCCCGGGGGCAGTGTAGATCAGCCCCGTGCCTGCGCCAATAGCGGGAGCAAGGTCGCCCGAAAGGGCCATGGCAGCCTTGACCCGGTAGCCGGTGGCGCCCTTTTCCACCACCAGAGCCACCCGCTCGCCTGCCAGTGCAGCCAGGTTGACTTCGCTGCCGGAGATGGCGGTGGTGACGGAGCCGGCCGGCCCTTCCTGGATCAGGCTGTATGTAGCGCCCGCCAGTTCAAGCCGCCCGAAGAGAATGAAGTTGGGGCTGCCATACATGGGGATGGGCTCGGGGGCCTCCGGGATGCCGATGCGGTCGTCGGGAGCGGGAGTAACGGGTGTGGGCTCCGGCAGGATCACGGGAAGGGTGATCTGGTCATCGCCTTTGTCGGGCGGTGTATCCGCCTTGGCGGCAATGGACCGGACGCTGAGCATGGGGTGCATGTAAATGGAGGGCTCGGTGCTGACCTGGCCGACTACCACGACTTCCTTGCCGGCCAGGCTTTCCAGGAGCCCCGTGTCAACGTTGGTGAGGATATAGTCGTCTACCTCCCAGTGCGGGGTCTCTACGCATGCGCAGCGCTCCAGGGTGCCGGTAAGGGTCAGGTACGGGGACAGGGCCGGCGCTGCCACCGCGCCGCCGATTGCGAAAAGGGCCAGTGACAGGGCGAGCGTAAGGGTGAAGAACACACGTGTCATACAGGATCTCCTCCTCGTTCGGGAATTCTCTAACGTGGGTCTTCACTTGATTGACGCCACGGTTCGGGAGTTTGTTCCCGGAATCCCGAAAAAAGGGCAAATTGACAGAACGTGTCTGTTAAGGTGAGGTACACGAAGCAAAACAGCCCTTCCCGGGGGGGGGCTCCGCCGGTGGCGGCAGGCCAACAGATTACACCCGCACGATCCCGTTAGAATACCGACAATGCGCGGGCAACGGCCCGATGTTGGCGCCCGGGGTGTCCAGGGTCAATTTCGGTCAAGTCGAACGGTGACGAACAAAGGTTCGAAAAACACCAACCGGGCTCCCTTCCTTCGACAGAAGAGTGAGCCCGGTTGGTGTATCCTGGTAATGGAGCCTCACGGCCTGCGTCCCCGAAAGGGGGTGCCGTCATGAAGATCACCATCGAAATGAGCCCTTCAACGTTCATCTCGGTCGTGCTGATCCTCGCGACCTTTGCACTCGCCGCTATTCGACAAGCGGTAGCTGATCAAGACAACATCCTCAGCGGCCGCCGATCTCAGAAATGGGACGGCGGTGTAGCCTCCCAGGCGCTCGTCACTCGGGCGCCTGCTCTCATTTTGTCCCAACGTGGCCGCCCCTAACCGGCCCGATGTTGTAGGAATGCCGGTGCGGCGAGGGGCAATTTGTCGCCACGGATTGCACGGATTTCACAGATTTACCTTCGACCAACAAGTCGTCTGTGCTGCAGACTCTGCTTCCCGAAGTTAAGGTTTAGAGCCACCTGTAGATGGGTTGCTGCCAAGTACGACAGGACAGTGGCAGAGTGAGTGTCAGCGAGTTCTTTGACGGCCTTGAGTTCCACCACTACTTTGTCTTCCACAAGAAGGTCAAGGACGTGTGTACCAACAAGCACTCCCTTGTAATGAATCGGCACCTCCACCTGACGCTGGACTTGCAGTCCCCGCAGTGTCAACTCGTGCGCTAGTGCCTCTTCATACACGGATTCCAGAAACCCCGCACCCAACACTTGGTGCCTTCAAACGCGGCACCAAGAATGACCCTGGTAGCATCGGCATAGCGGAGATCCTGCTCGCTCAGGGACTTCACCACCCACGGTTTCTCATTCCCTGATACGAAAATGCGTTCAGGATTGTTCGGCCCGTGATCTTCCAAAAATCCGTGCAATCCGTGCAATCCGTGGCAGAAATGTGTTCGATCACTGGACACGCCTACTTGACGACTTATGGATTATGTAGTTGAAAGAAACCGCCCGTCTGGGCCGAGAACCCACATGAAGCCGCCCAGGAGGGTCCTCCTGGGCGGCTTCGTACGGATCGCAGTCACCACTGCAACCGAGAGCGTCCACCCTCAGGCTGGCATTACGTTGTGGCTGGCATACCATCTGGCGGGTGAGAAATGTACCAAACTAAATCTCCTGGGCGTCCAACCCCCACTCGGCGGCACCGAGGGCTTCCACCCACTGCTCCTCAGTCCGGGGGCCCACCAGCGCGGTTGTAACCGCCGGGTTGGCCAGGCACCAGCGAATGGCCACCTGCCCTGCCGGGCGTCCTAGCCGCCCGGCCGCTGCCGTAATGCGGGCTGCCGCAGCACGCGCCTCCGGCGTGAGCCGTATCTCCTGCCAGCCTGGGTTCTGCCAGCCCCGGGAGCCCTCAGGCACGGCTTCCAGGTACTTGCCCGTGAGAATACCGCCGGCCAGCGGGCTATACGCCAGAACGCCCACGCCTTCGGACAGGCAGAGCGGGAACAGTTCAGCCTCAGGCTCACGGTGGGTCAGGTTGTAGCGCGGCTGGACGGAGTCAAACCGGCCCCAGTGCCCCACGTCGCTCACCCATAGAGCCTTGCACAACTGCCAGGCGGCAAAGTTGCTGCAGCCTATGTACCGTACCTTGCCCTGCCGGACAAGGTCGTTCAGGGTCTCCAGCGTTTCCTGCAGGGGCGTTTCAGGGTCCCACCGGTGGACCTGGTACAGGTCCAGATAGTCGGTCTGCAGCCGGGTAAGGCTGGCTTCCACGGCATGAAAGACATGACGGCGGGAAAGCCCTTCGCCCAGCGGCGTACGCCGGCCCAGCTTGGTGGCCAGAACCGCCTCGTGACGCCGTCCCTTGAGCGCTTCACCGGTGATCCGTTCCGATTCGCCCCCGGCGTATACATCCGCAACATCAATGAGGTTCACGCCGGCGTCCAGCCCGGCATGGATGATGCGGACCGCATCGGTCTCCGCAGTCTTCTCCCCGAACATCATGGTGCCAAGACCAATTTCCGAAACCTTCAGTCCCGTACGGCCCAGGCGGCGGTACTGCATGTGCAATCCCTCCTGCAGGAATGTATCCCCAAAAAAGAGACGCCATCCGCGGGGGATGGCGTCCTGGGTAGACTAGCGATTAGAAGCGGCGAGGGCCGCGGCCGCCGCCCTGGGGCCGCTCTTCGCGAGGCCGGGCTTCGTTGACGGTCAGAGGCCGGCCGCCCCACTCGGCGCCGTTCAGGGCGTCGATGACAGCCTGAGCCTTGTCGGCCGGGACCTCGACGAAACCGAAGCCACGGCTGCGACCCGTTTCACGGTCGGTAGCGATGCGGGCGGAAATAACCTCGGCATACTGCGTGACAGCATTGGTGAGGTCCTCGTTGGTGGCCGCCCAGGGCAGGTTCCCAAAATACAGGGTCTTCGTCATGTCTCTCGTGCTCCTCATCCCATATTTGCTCGCTCGGCCATTGCTCGGAGACATAACCCTGTACCCCAAGGAAAATCCCGGCAAACCACTGCGATGCAGCTACGATTGTACAATATTGCCCGAATCTTGGCAAGAGGTATCTGGGTGAATATGTCAAATAGATACGTGTTGTCCAACGTATTTGACCACCTATCCCGCGTGGTATAAAGTTTACATATGAAACCGCAAGAGGAGGACTATGTGTTGATACGCCGAATGGCCGCGCTGGCGGCTATCATGGCCTTGCTTATAGGCTGTTCCACCAACAAGGGGCCGCAGCAGCCTGTAGATACACCGCCGGAGCCGCCGCCCGTTCAGGCCGCCCCTCCGGCAGCGTACGACATCGTGATTCGGGGCGGGCTGGTGGTGGACGGGACCGGCAGGCCAGGGGTTAGCGCCGACGTAGCGATCAACGGAACGAAGATTGCTTTTGTGGGGAAACTGTGGCAGTACACTGCCAGGGTTGAAGTGGATGCCAAGGGCATGGTGGTAGCTCCAGGATTTATTAATCCCCATTCGCATACCCATGACTTCATTAACCCGTTTGAAGATCTCGACGCCACCGCTTCGCTCATGCAGGGCATTACCTCGGAGTTCGGCGGCGTGGACGGCCGTTCGCCCCTGCCGGTCGGGCAGGAATTGGACCGGCTGGCCCAGGCGGGAACGGGCGTGAACTTCGGGCTTTACGTTGGCCAGGGGTCGGTGCGGGAAAAGGTAATGGGCAGCCGGCAGGGACCGGCGGGCCCCGCTGAGTTGGAGGCCATGAAGGGCCTGGTGCGCCAGGCCATGGAGGAGGGAGCCTTCGGGGTATCCACCGGCCTGGAGTATATTCCCGGGCGGTATGGCAGCCAGGCGGAAATCACGCAACTGGTAGCTGTCAGCCAGCCATATGGCGGCATTTACAGCACCCATACGCGCAGCGAAGGCGACCAGATAGTGGAGGCGCTGCAGGAGGCGCTGGCCATCGGGCGGGATGCTGGTGTAACCACGAACCTGGCGCACTTCAAGATTGTGAAGTACCCCAACTGGGGCAAGGAAGATCAGGTCGTTAAGCTGGTGGAGCAGGCCATTGGCCAGGGCCAGAAGGTGTTCGCCGATGTGTACCCGTATCTGGCGCCCGACTATGCCATCAACCGACCGCTGGGGGAGTGGGCAGGCGCCCTTCCGCCCGAGTATCTGGTAATCACCCGGGCCAGCGATGCAAGCGTGGTTGGCAAAACGGTAGCCGAAGTGGCCAGGGCCCGGAATCTGGCGGCGGGTGACGCCGTCGCACAGTTGTCTGCCGATAAGGGTCTGGCGGTGGTGGCGCTGATTGCCAGTGAGAAAGCGATGCTTCGCTTCTACGCGGCGCCCTGGTCGGTGGCAAGCACCGATGGCGAGGCGCAGCCCAAGCTGAACACAGCGGCGGAGGCGCTCCGCTATGCCTTCCACCGGCGGTCATACGGGAGCTATCCCATGCTGCTGGGCCATTACGTGCGGGAGCGCAATGTGCTTCCCTTGGAAAGTATGATCCGTAAAATGTCCGGCTCGGTGGCGGACTACGTGGGGCTGAAGGACCGGGGCTATTTGAAGGCGGGGCAAGCCGCCGACATCGTGGTGTTTGACCCCAACACGGTGGCTGACCGGACTTCGTGGACCAGCCCGCAGGAGTACCCGGCCGGAATCCGGCACGTGTATGTGAACGGTACCGTTGCGGTGCAGGACGGCCAGCGGGTGCCAGGGCGCCCCGGCCAGGTGTTGCGGCTGGGTAAGTGAGGTGGGGCGATGGCTTACTGGTTGATGAAAACGGAGCCGGATGAGTTTAGCTATGCCGACCTGGAGCAGCGCGGTAGCGAGCCCTGGAACGGTGTGCGCAATGCCGCGGCGCTCAAGCACATGCGGGCTATGCAGGAAGGCGACCTGTTCCTGTTCTACCACACCGGCAAGGAGAAGGCGATTGTCGGGGTAGGCCGCATCAGCAGAGCGCCCTACCCGGACCCGGCAGAAACCGACGACCGCTACGTGGTAGTCGATGTGACCCCCGCTTACCGGTTTGCACAGCCGGTGACACTGGCAGCGGTCAAGGCAGACCCCCGTTTTGCTGATTGGGAACTGGTCAGGCAGTCCCGGCTGTCGGTCATGCCCGTTTCGACGGAGCAGTGGCACTGGATTCACGCGATGGTCTAAAGAATGCCCTCAGGCGCCCCATGCCGGCATGTGCCGGCATGGGGCGCCTTTATAGCTGAATGTAGCAGTCACACGCGGGCAGGAGCCCCCCGGTGCCGTTGTCGGTGTACACCAGCGTCTGACCCCTGGCCCGGGCCGCCTGGCAGACAGAAAGCCACACGGCAGCATCCAGCACAACCCGGGGCTGGTCGCACAGGAGTATCTGCGGGTCGGCAGTCAGCGCCCGGGCGATGGAGGCCCGGCGCCTCACACGCTCCGGCACCTGGTCGGGCCAGGCCGTCAGGTACCCGGTTATGCCCAGCAGGCGGGCAAAGTGCCGGGCTGCGTCGCGCTGCTGCTCCACAGGACGTCGGCGCATACGCAGACCGTACCGGATGTTCTCCTCAACTGTAAGCCAGGGCAGTAATGCCGGCGGCGCGGGGGCCAGGGCCGTTTCGGGCCTCCCGTGGGCACCGGGCTCAATGATGGGCTTGCCGGCATACGGGGTGGGCAGCCCGGCTATCAGTCGCAGCAGATGCCTTCCGCCCGGACCGGTGATCGCGGCCAGCGCCCCGTCGGGGATGCATATCTCCCGGTTGGAGAACCGCACGCGCACCTTTGTGCCTGGCAACGGCTATGCCCCCTTTGCATA
>Ga0196970_1002137_pt1 | contig 10970 bp, 9 predicted proteins | sample S1v_513CmetaG_FD_148672 | JGI IMG/M metagenome (GOLD analysis project Ga0196970, IMG submission 148672) | Soil microbial communities from Anza Borrego desert, Southern California, United States - S1+v_5-13C | ecosystem: Environmental > Terrestrial > Soil > Desert | place: USA: California... | reverse complement strand
TGCTAATCGAGTGACAGAATTCGGCCACGACAGCGTGGCGTCGGCTTTTCACTCGGGGGTGTTCCATGAGCGTCTTTGGATCGATGACGACGGCGGTGGCGGGGCTCGCGGCGCAGGCTCAGGCACTGGGCAACCTGTCGGACAACATCGCCAACTCGCAGACGATCGGCTACAAGCGCGTCGAGACGTCGTTCCAGTCGCTTGTGACCACGTCCAACTCCGACAAGCACAGCCCGGGCGGCGTGCGCGCCAAGCCGAGCTTCACCAACTCCACGCCGGGCAACATCTCGCAGACCCAGACCGCCACCAACATGGCGATCTCGGGCAACGGCTTCTTCCAGGTCAGCCAGGGCGTGGAGGGCGCCAGCGGGATCAGCTTCCAGGCCGCGCAGTACTACACCCGCGCCGGCGACTTCACGCTCGACCGCTTCGGCTACCTGAAGAACAGCGCGGGCATGTACCTCAACGGCTGGGGCGTGGACACCGCCGGTGCTGTCGACAAGGGATCGATCTCGCCGATCCGCATCCAGCAGCTGATCGACACCCCGTCGGCCACGCAGAACATCAACCTCTCCGCCAACCTGCCGCTGGCCCCGACGACGGCGAACCAGCCGGCGCAGACGGTCTCGCTTATCGACGCCGCCGGCGAGGAGCATACGCTCCAGCTGAACTGGCGGCAGCAGACCGCGGGCAACTGGCGCCTGTCCATCGTCGATCCCTCGGGCGACACCGCCGACGTGACCTCCGGCCAGTTGCTTTCCAGCATCGACGACGGGCTCGGCAACGTTCCCCCGACGTCGCCGCTGGGAACCATCGGTGACTCGGGCGGTCTCCCGGTCCAGATGGCCGGCGCCGTCGATCCCACCCAGCACGTCACCACTCTCACGCTCGACACCGCGACAGTGACCGCCAACAAGGTCTATACGGTGTCGGTCGGTGGCCGGAACTTCTCGTACACGGCCACCTCCGCGGACGTCACAACGCCCAACAACGTTGCCTATCAGCTCTGGACACAGATCCAGGCGGCGGGCGTCTGCCCCGGCGGAGCGACCGTTGCCTCCAACGTCCTGACGCTCAACGGCGATACCAATGGCAACTCGCTGACGATTTCCGCCACGCCGGCGGCCGAACTGGTGGAAGCCGAAAACGTCCCGGTGGTCGGCGTGAAGCAGGTCGTGTCGATCGGCCTTGGTGGTTCCGTCGGCAACATCAATGACGTTTACACCATCGACTTTACTGCCGTCGGTGGTGGCCCGACGATCACGTACCAGACCGATGGCACGGAATCGAGCGTCAAGGAACTGGCCGAACGCATTGCCGCGGCCGTCAACGCGAACACCAACTCGCCGGCCACCGCGTCCGTCGTCAACGGTACGGTGTTGCTGACGGCCAAGACGGCCTCCACCGCCACCGACCTGATGACCACGGCGCTCAGCGCCACCCCGGGCTACAAGCCGGCGTACGTGGACGTGGGCTTCACCGGCGGCTACCTGACGTCGCTGGGTTCGTCCAACATCGGCACCGGCACCGTCACCATTCCGCCGAGCCAGATGACCGGCGAGAACGCCTACATCGAGTTCGACGTGGACTACGGCTACGGTCCGCAGACGGTGAAGCTGAACCTTGGCCAGTTCGGCTCGGCAGCCTCGGGGCTGACCCAGTTCACCGGCACCGACATCGTGCAGAACACGCTGAGCCAGGACGGCTTCACGCGTGGCGCCTTCCAGAACCTGGAGGTCAAGGCGTCGGGCGATGTGGTGGCGAACTACGACAACGGCCGCAGCCGCGTGCTGGCGCGTGTGCCGGTGATCCAGGTGACCAACCCGGACGGCATGCAGAAGGTTGCCGGCAACGCGTTCCAGATGACCCGCGACGCGGGCGCCACGCGGGCGGACGACGCCGGCTCGAACGGTGCGGGCGGCTTCGCGGTCAGCTCGACCGAAGGCTCCAACGTGGACATCGCGCAGGAGTTCACCAAGCTGATCGTCACGCAGCGCGCCTACTCCGCCAACACCAAGGTGGTGACGGCGTCGGACGAGATGCTGCAGGAGACCCTGGGCATGAAGCGCTAAGCCCCTGGCGCTGACAGGCCCGGTGTGACGCGGGGCGGCGGCGGTGCCAGGGCGCCGCCGCCGCCCCGGTCTCGTGTTCGGGCGGTTGTTGTTCCGGCTGCGATTTCGTGGTAGGGTGTGGGTTGGAGGAGTATAAAATGTCCCTCTCATCAGTCGTCACCTACCAGAAGTACGTCAAGGACGCCACCAAGCTCGAACAGAAGTTCGAGAAGACGTCCAACATCCAGAAGGATGTCGACTACTTCAACAAGGCCGTCGATAAGCTGAAGTCGGTCGATGACCTGTTCAAGGACCAGCGTCTCGTCACCTTCCTGGCCAAGGCGTTGAACCTGGCGGGGGAGGAACAGTACCCCGGCAAGATGAAGCGCATCCTGACCGAGAAGGTCGACGACAAGAACGCGGTCATGAACCGCCTCTCCAGCAAGCAGTACAAGAACGCCGCGGAATCCCTGCGGCTCGGCGAAAGCGGCCTGGATCGGCTGAAGCTCACCACTTCCAAGGAGAGCTTGGTCTGGGCGTACAAGAACGCCAGATTCGAGGAATCGATCGGCGACGAGAACCTGGCGGTTCGGCAGGCGCGCTACTTCGAGAAGTGGGCGGCGAGTGCGGCGACCAGCCCCTACAACGTTCTCGGCGACCCGATCCTGCGTGAGGTGGTGACCTACACGCTTGGCCTGCCGAAGCAGATCGCCGTCCAGCCGGTGGAAACCCAGGCCAAGGCGATCACCGACCGCGTCGACATCAAGAAGTTCAGCGACGCCAAGTTCCGCGAGAACTTCATCAAGAAGTTCCTGAACAAGCACGACCTGGAAGACGTGCAGGCCAGCGGCGGCGCCGGCGGCTGGCTGACCTCGCTGTTCACCTCCGGCTCCGGCGGAACCAGCGGCTCCGGCGGCGTCAACATCGTGATCTGAGCGGCGATGCCGCGTCAGGTCGTCATCGTCCAGGCCCGCATGGCTTCGACCCGCCTGCCGGGCAAGATCCTGCAGCCGCTGGGCAGCACCACCGCGCTTGGGCAGGTGTTGCGCCGTTGCGCGGCTATTCCCGGCATCGACGGCGTCTGTTGCGCCATTCCCGACACCCCCGGCCATGAGCCGATCGCCGCCGAGGCCCGCCGCCATGGCGCGTCGGTGCACGCCGGGCCGGAGGACGACGTGCTGGCCCGTTACCACGGCGCGGCCCGGCAGGAGCATGCCGACGTGGTGCTCCGCGTCACCAGCGACTGCCCGCTGATCGACCCGCAGGTGTGCGGCGCCGTGCTCGACCTGCGCCGCGACGCGGGGGCCGACTTCGCCGCCAACAACACGCCGCCGTCCTGGCCGCACGGCCTCGACTGCGAGGCGATGACCATGGACGCGCTGGAGCGTGCCGCGGTGGCGGCCGTGCCGGGGCCGGAGCGCGAACACGTCACGCCCTGGATCCGCACGGCGCCGGGCCTGACGCGGGTGGACCTCGCCGGGCCGGGCGGCGCCCTGGCCGGCGAGCGCTGGACGCTCGACTACCCCGAGGACCTGGACTTCCTGCGCGCGCTGTTCGCCGTGCTGCCGCGCGAGGGCGCCGGCTGGCGGGAGGTGGTCGCCGCGCTCGACGCGCACCCGGGGATCCGGGCGATCAACGCCGCCCGGCGCGATCCGGCGCGCGTTCCGCCGTCAGGCTGAACGCTCCCCCAGCATCGACCAGTCCACCGGCTCGCCGCGCGTCAGCGCGCGTGTCGCCTTGCGGCCGAGCACGTCGGGCAGGTGCTTCGGTGGCAGGCCGCCGCCGGGGCGGATGGAGCGCACGTGCTCCGGCCCCAGCACCGTGCCGGCCGGCACGTCGGCGACCACGTAGAGCGAGCGGCGCAGGCCGGCGTTCGCCGCCTCGCTGGGCTTCAGCGCGTAGTCGGCGCGGCCCAGCGCCGCCCAGGCGTCGCGGCAGGCCTGCGCCATGGTGCGGAACTCCTCCGGCTCCAGCGAGAAGGCGGCGTCCGGCCCGCCGTCGGCGCGCCTCAGGGTGAAGTGCTTCTCGACCAGCACGGCGCCCAGCGCCACCGCGGCGATCGGCACCGCCACGCCGTGCGTGTGGTCGGACAGTCCGACGACGGTACCGAAGGTGGAGGCGAGATGCGGGATGGTGCGCAGGTCGACCTCGGTGATCGGCGTCGGGTAGCCGCTGGTGCAATGGAGCAGGATCGGCGGCCGTCCCGACTCGGCGCGGATGGCGTCCACCGCCTCGGCGATCTCGCCCAGGCTGGCCATGCCAGTGGACAGGATGACCGGCTTGGCCGTCCGCGCCACCCGGCGGACCAGCGGCAGGTCCACCAGCTCGAACGAGGCGATCTTGTGGGCGGGGACGTCCAGCCCCTCCAGGAAATCGACCGCCGTGGGATCGAAGGGCGAGCTGAAGGCGGCGAGGCCGAGGCTGCGCGCGTGCTCGAACAGGCGCGGGTGCCAGTCCCAGGGGGTGTGCGCCTCCTGGTAGAGGTCGTGCAGGGTGCGGCCCGCCCACAGCCCGCCTTCCAGCCGGAAGCCGGGGCCGTCGTGCGCGATGGTGATGGTGTCGGCGGTGTAGGTCTGCAGCTTGACGGCGTCGGCGCCGGCCTCCCTGGCGGCGTCGATCAGCGCCAGCGCACGGCCGATGTCGCCGTTGTGGTTGCCCGACAGCTCGGCGATGACGTAGGGCGGATGGTCGGGGCCGATGGCGCGGCCGGCGATGGCGAAGTCCATGGCGTTTCCCATCAAAGGCGGGTTCATCAGAGACGGGCGAAGACCCGGAAGCCGGGGCAGGGGCGGCGGCGCACCGTGCCGTCGGCCTCGATGCCGTCGCACCAGCCGTCGGAATGCATCACCAGCCGCCGCACCAGCAGGCGGCTGTGGCCGGGGATCAGCATCTCGATGAAGGTGGCGCGGTTCTCGTGCGTCTCAATCAGACTGGACATATAGGGCCACAGCGATTCGACCGGCGTCAGGCAGATCTCCGGCGCGTGGCGCAGGTCGGTGGTGACCTGGACGGCGCCGGACTCGCGGTAGAGGAAGCACAGGTTGACCGGCAGCGACTGCACCAGCCCGTCGCCGGTGTCCACCACCACGCGCATCGGCGCCCCGGCGCGGATCGCGGCCTCCAGCGCCCGCACCTCGGCCGGCGCGGCGCTGTCGTAGACCGGCGTGTGGTCGTGGCGGACGACGAACTCGAAGTGCCGGTACGCCTCGCCCGGGTACAGCATCAGCGGCAGCGGCGCCCCGGCGCGCGGTCCCGGCCCGGTGTTGTAGCGCAGGAACAGGCGGGTGTCGCCGCAGTAGGCGAAGCCGCCGAAGGACGCGCCGGCGGGGTCGTAGATCAACGGTTGCGGGATGGCCCAGAAGCAGCGCTCGCTGGCGATCACCTGGTCGAAGCAGTAGTTCTCCAGGTATTCCGGGTTGTTGGCCGGGCTGCGCGGGTCGGGGATCATCACCGAGGCGAGCGAGGCGCCCGCCTTCACCGCGGCCACGAGGTCGAGCGGCCAGGCCGGCGCCCGGTCGAGCACGGCCGGCGGCGGCCCCACGGCCCCGAGCGCGGCGTTGAGCGCCGCCGCGACCGCGACGTGCCCGGTGCCGGCGGCGTTGACGCCGACGCTGTACGCCTCGCCGCGGCGGTGCGGGCGCAGCCGCACGGCGCGCGCCAGCGCCGGGGCGCCGGTGGGATCGCCGGCCAGCACGCCCAGCACGCCCAGCACGTAGAGCGCCGTGGGGTCGGCGGGGTCGTCGACCAGCGTCCGCTTCAGGCCGCGCACCGCGGCGGAGCCATCGGGCAGGGCGGCGAGGCGCTGCGCCAGCCGCCGCACGGTCTGGTCGTCGTCCGGCGCCAGCCGCAGCAGGCGCCGGTCGAGCGACACGCCGGCCGCGTCGCCGGCCAGCACCGACAGAGCCACGTAGGGCCACGGCTTCTCCGGCGCCAGCGCCGCGGCGCGCCGGGCAATCCAGGTGCCGGACTCCGCGTCCTGCGCGTCGAGCGCGGCGCGGGCGTAGGGCAGCAGGGCGTCGGCGTCGGACGACAGCAGGATCCGCATCAGGAGCAGCGGGGGCGGGAGCAGGGCCGGCGCCATGTCGGGACTCAGCCCCGCACCGGCAGGCGCACCGGGATGCCCTCGGCGTCCAGGTGCAGCTTGGCTTCGCGCGGCGTCTGCTGGGTGAAGTGGAACATCGCCGCCGCCGCGACCGCCGCCGCCCCGCGCTTCGCCGCCGCCGCCATGTCGGCGTAGCAGCCCGCGCCGCCCGAGGCGATCACCGGAATGCCCACGGCGGCGCTCACCGCCTCGACCAGGGCGAGGTCGTAGCCCTCCATGGCGCCGTCGCGCTCGACGGAGGTCAGCAGGATCTCCCCGGCGCCCAGGTCGGCGACCTGCTTCGCCCAGGCGACGGGGTGGCGGCCGGTCGGCTGGGCGCCGTTGCATGCGAACACCTCCCAGGCGTCGGGCGTGGAGCCCCGCACGTCGATGGAGACCACCACGCACTGGCTGCCGAACGCCGCCGCGGCGCGCTCGACCAGCGTCGGGTCGGCGAGGACGGCGGTGTTGACCGCCACCTTGTCGGCGCCGACCGAGAGCAGCGCGCGGAAATCGTCCAGGCCGCGCACGCCGCCGCCGACGGTCATGGGCATGAAGCAGTAATCGGCCAGCTCGTCGATCAGGGGCAGGTCGGGGCCGCGCCCCTCCGCCGTGGCGGCGATGTCGAGGAAGACCAGCTCGTCCACCTCACGCAGGTTGTAGACCTTGATCGCCTGGAGGGCGCCGCCGACCCGGCGCGAGCTGTCGAAGCCGCGCCCCTTGACCAGGCCGTTCTCGCGGTAGAGCAGGGTGGGGATGATGCGGGTCTTCAGCATGGCGGGTGGGCCTGGATCAGCCCGAGTTTCAGGAGGAAGCCGACCGTCCACACCATCTGCTGGCGCGGCGGCCCTTGCAAGCCCGCCGTCAGCTCGCCCACCGTGGCGTCGCCGGCCGACAGCCGGGCCAGCACGCCCTGCGCCACGTCGGTGAAGCCGATGACCGGCTCGGCGAAGCGGTGCACCGACAGGGACGAGAGGTCGCCGATCAGCGTGTCGGAGCGGTCGGGACGGCGCGACAGGCGCACGTCCGCCGTCAGCGCGCGGGTCGGGTGGCCGGCGAACTGGCGGAACGGGTCGGGGCGCAGCGGGTGCGGCATCGGCCCGGAGGCGGGGGCCGCCGCGCGCAGGTCGGCGAGGTGCGCCCACAGCGCGCCGTGCCGCTCCAGCACCACCGGCCAGTCGAAGGTCGCCCGCGCGTACGCCGCGGCGCGCTCGCCCATGGCGCGCAGCCGGTCGGGGGAACCCAGCAGGTCGAGCAGCGCCGATTCCAGCCGGCCCACGTCGACGGCGGTCGCCAGCGCGGCGAAGCCCTCGTAGCCGTCGATGCCCAGCATGCCGTCCTCGTACCAGTCGGACAGCGCCTGCCCGTCGCCGGCCGCCGGGGCCAGGGTGGGAATGCGCACGCCCACCGCGTCGCCGTCCGGCACCGTGTCGCGGTAGCCGTCCCAGTCGCTGACCAGCACCGGCAGGCCGGCGGCCATCGCCTCCAGCGGCGTGATGCCGAAGCTTTCCTGGATGGTGTCGGACAGTGAGACGAACAGGTCGGCGGCGTGCCAGATGGAGAAGCGCACCGCGTCGTCGCGGCCGTCGAGCACGTGCAGCCGCACGTCCGGGCACAGGCGCCGCGCCGCCTCGTGGTACTCGTCCTCGATGCCGTCGTTGGCGAACCAGCCGGCGAGCACGAGGTGCACCGGCCGGCCCAGCGATTCGCGCGCCCGCTGCAGGGCCAGGAAACCGGCCGTGGGGTGCGCCTTGCCGAGGTGCGTCAGCCGGCCGAAATGCAGCGCCACCGGATCGGAGTCGGCGATGCCCAGCCGGGCGCGCCACTGCGCGCGCAGCCGCGCCTTCTCGGCCGCGGGCACGGCGTACTCGTCGCACCAGATGCCGAGCGGGATGACCTCCAGGTGCGGGCGCGGCACGCGCGCCGCGCCGAAGCGGCGGGCGAGGTAGCCGCCGTAGTCGTCGAACAGCAGCTCGATGGCGGCGCGCGAGGCGCGGCTGGTGCAGACGATGGCGTCCCACGGCTGCACCGGCGCGGTCAGGTAGGCGCCCAGCGCGTCCTGGGCGTCGTGCGTGCTGATGGTGTGGTTGAGGCCGATCAGGCTGACCGCCCGGTCGTCGCCGCGCGCCCGGCGCCACGCCAGCTCGGTCACCTTGGCCAGCCCGTGCACGTGCAGCGCGCCGGCCCGCTGCAGCCGCGGGTCGTCGAAGCCCTGCGCCCAGCACACCTCCTGCCCCGGCGCCGCCATGGGATCGCGGTTCTGGAGCGCGGTGAAGCGGTCGAGCTGGTCGAGCGAATCGCCGTACAGCACCACCGGCCGCGCCGGGTCGGCGTGCGCCAGCGCCTTCAGGAAGCCGTGGCCGGAGACGGCGCGGCCGGCGATGCGGGGTCCGGAGCGGGCGAAACCGTCTTCCTGGAAGAACACCGCTGCGGCCGGACGCGCCACGCCCTCACTCCTCGGCCGTCGGCTGCCCCTCGGGCCCGGAACCGCCCATGGAGAGCATCTTGTCGTCGTGCGCGAACAGCTCGCGCGCCAGACGCAGGGCGGCGTAGTACTCGTTGGAGGCGAGGTGCAGGCGGATCGCCGCGACCTTCGTGCCGATGGCCGGCGTGGTCGTCGCCTCGGCGTAGTCGTCGATGTAGCGGTTCGCCTGGTCCAGCCAGGTCGGCTGCTCCTCGGCGTCGGCGACGTAGGCGTTCTGGATCGCGTAGTAGATCCGGCGCGCCGGCGTCGTCGCCTCTTCCGGACGGACCAGCTGACGCTCGAGCATCAGGGTGACTTTGTTGTGGATGGTCAACCCGATCGAGCTGTCGGCGCTGATGAGCGCACCGTTGATGATGATCCGCTCACCGGCGCGCAGGTTGACTTTCAGGGGCATGCCAACAGAACTCCCAGATCAGGCCGACTTCAGCACGCCAACGACGCCGCGCAGCGGCTCGCCGTTGACCAGCCGCAGCTTTTCCGGCGCCATCTGCGCCACCGTGAACCCGGCCGCGATGGCCAGGCGCTCCAGCTCGCCACGGCCGTGCGCGAAGCTGCCGGCCGGGGTGAGGCGCAGCGGGGCGCCGTCGGCCGTCACCTCCACGGAGAAGACGAAGACGCCGCCAGGGTTCAGGTGCGCCTTCACCAGCGCCAGCAGCGGCGCTGCGTCGCCGATGAAAGCCAGCGTGTCGCCGGCCATCACCACGTCGTACTGCGCCGTGTCCGCGCTCAGCGCCGTCTCGGCGTCGGCCACCTCCACCGAATCGTAGATGCGGGTGGCGCGGGCGTATTCGGCCATCGACGGCGTCAGGTCGATACCCTTCAGCGTGGCCGCCAAGTCGCGCACCATCAGGCCGCACAGCCCGGTGCCGCAGCCGAGGTCGAGGACGGACAGGTCCTTGCCGGCGGTGTGCGCCTTGACCGCCTGGGCGATCAGCGCCGGGGCGCGGTAGCTGCGGGCGCCCAGCATCAGGTCGTCGTAGCGCGGCGCCAGCATGTCGAACACGACGCGCACGAAGTCCGGATCGGCCTTGGCCGGCGTGCCGCCGGAGGCGGCGGCCAGCAGGTGGCGGGCGAAGCCGTCGTTCGGGGCGACGCGCTGCAGGTCGCGCAGCACCGCCACCGTCTCCGTGTCGCGGCCGTCGAGCTGCAGCACCTCGGCCAGCATGCGCAGCAGCCGGGCATCTTCGGGGAAGCGCTTGCGCGCCTCCTGGCCCAGCGCGATCGCCTCCGGCAGGCGGCGCAGCTGCACCAGGCTGTCCATGCGCATCGCCACCAGCGTCGCCTCATGCGGGGCCAGCGAGACGGCGGTGCGCAGCAGCTCCTCCGCCGCCTCGAACGACTTCTGGCGGCGCAGCACGGCAGCGAGGTGGGCGTAGCGGCCGACCTCGCCCGGGGCCGCCTTCAGCGCCTCGTAGCTGAACATCGCCGCCTCGTCGAGGCGGCCGACCGCGGCCATCTGCTCGGACAGCAGGGTGTTCGCCTCGGCATCCCCGGGCGCGGTGGTGACGGCGGAGGCGGCGTCCTTGATGGCGCCGACGCGGTCGCCGGACTCCGCGCTCAGACGGGAGCGGGCGAGCAGCGCCTCGCGGTGCAGTTCCGATCTGGCGATCACGGAGTCGAGCACGGTGCGGGCCTGGCGCCGCTCCTCCGCGCCGCCGGAGTCGATCAGCCCGAGGGCCTCCTTCACCGCGCCGTCGAGGTTGCCGGCGGCCAGGGCGGCGTTCGCCGCTGCAAGACGGCCCGCGGCCGCGCCCTGATCAGACACCATCATCGAAACTCCTTGCTTCGGCCCGCCGTCACGTTCGCCCGGCCGCTTGGTCGTGTCACTCGGTTGTGTATGACGAGTTTGCCATGAAATCCGGAAAAGCAACAAAACTATCGTGTGAGGCAAGCATGCGGGCGCTGCCCGTTGTCATGGCGCGGCCACAGGCCGGCCGCCCCTACATCGCCAGGAAGTTGCGGATCAGGGTGAAGCCGACGTGCTGGCTCTTCTCCGGGTGGAACTGCACGCCGCAGACCAGGCCGTTGGCGGCGGCGGCGGTGAAGCCGCCGGCGTAGTCGCCCTCGGCCACACGGTTCTCCTCCGGGCAGCGCAGCGCGAAACTGTGCACGAAGTAGACGTCCGCGCCGTCGGCGACGCCGTGGAACAGCGGGTGGCCGCGCCGCGGATGCACCTGGTTCCAGCCGATGTGCGGCAGCCGCTCGCCGGGCCGCGGGTCGAGTCGCTCGACCCGGCCCGGGATCAGGCCCAGCCCCGGCGTGCCGCCCCCTTCCGCGCCCCACTCGGCGAGCAGCTGCAGGCCCAGGCAGACACCCAGCAGCGGGCGCGGGTGCCGCGCCAGACCCTCGTGCA
>Ga0196970_1002134_pt1 | contig 10976 bp, 7 predicted proteins | sample S1v_513CmetaG_FD_148672 | JGI IMG/M metagenome (GOLD analysis project Ga0196970, IMG submission 148672) | Soil microbial communities from Anza Borrego desert, Southern California, United States - S1+v_5-13C | ecosystem: Environmental > Terrestrial > Soil > Desert | place: USA: California... | reverse complement strand
CGCGCTGGTTGCCGCATCCGGTGCGGGGCATTGGGTGGCTCATCGATCGGGGCGAGCGTCACCTCAATCGAGGGGGACCTGCGGCGCGGCTAGTGGCCGGCGCGGTGCTCACCTTTGCCGTGGTGGGGGTGAGCGCGCTGGTCGCCTGGGGGGCGGTGACCGGCGCCCGCCTCATCCACCCCTTGCTGGGTGATCTTGTCACGATCCTTGGCATCGGCCTGCTCCTGGCCCGGCGCAGCCTGGCCGAGGAGGCCGGCCAGGCCGTCTGCCGACCGCTGATGGACGGAGACCTTCCCGCTGCGCGCCGGGCCGTCAGTTGGGTAGTCGGGCGGGACACCGACGGACTGGACGAACGGGAAGTGGCACGCGCCTCGATCGAGACGCTGGCCGAGAACCTCAGTGACGGTGTCGTGGCTCCGTTGCTCTTCGCCCTGGTCGCCGGGTTGCCGGGGATCGCTGCCTACAAGGCGATTAACACGCTCGATTCCATGATCGCCCATCGCGACAGCCGTTTCCTATACTTTGGCAGAGTGGCCGCGCACCTGGACGATGGCGCGAACTGGCTTCCCGCCCGGATCACGCTGCTGGCATTGGTGGCCGCAGCCCCCCTACTCGGCCGGGACGCCGGCGGTGCCTGGCGTGCCGCCCTGGCCGGCGGCGGCAAGCATGCCAGCCCCAACGCCGGCTGGCCGGAAGCGGCGATGGCAGGCGCCCTCTCCATTCGGCTCGGCGGCCTTAACAATTACGACGGTGAGCCCAGCCAGGGCCCGGTGCTCAACCCCGCGGGCCGCCTGCCCGAGCCCACAGATATCCCAGCCGCCCTCGCGCTGATGCAGGCAGCCTCGCACCTCGTCCTGGGGGTTGGAGCTCTCCTCCGGGCGCTTCTCTAACTCGACTCATCATGGGAGAGATGTCAGATGCAGAGAATCACACAGACCGTGGCCGAGATCACACCTCTGAATGAGGACGCCGCCAACCAGGCCCGCACCCGCCTTGATTTACTGACGAAACCGCCCGGCAGCCTGGGGAGGCTAGAAGCGCTGGCCGTCCAACTAGCGGGCATCACCGGGGAGGTGTCGCCGAACGTCGCACCAGCCGCCGTCATGGTGATGGCCGGCGATCATGGCGTGACGGCCGAAGGTGTCAGCGCGTATCCGTCGGAGGTCACCCCCCAGATGGTGCTCAACTTCCTGCACGGCGGCGCCGCCATCAATGCCTTGAGCCGTGTCTCGGATGCCCGCGTCGTGGTGGTGGATGTGGGCGTGGCGGCAGAAATGAGCCACCCCGCTCTCATCGTACGGAAAATCCGCCCCGGCACGGGGAATATCTGCCGGGAGCCGGCCATGACCCGGGCGGAGGCTGAGCAGGCCATCTGCTGTGGGATTGACCTGGCTGAAGCGGAGGCGGCACGCGGCACCAGCGTCATCGCCCTTGGTGAGATGGGGATTGGGAACACAACGCCCAGCGCCGCCATTCTCGCCGCCTTCAGCGGACACGCCCCTGAACGGGTGGTGGGCCGCGGCACCGGCGTGGATGACCGCGGGCTCCAGCGTAAGGCAGACGCCGTGCGACGTGCGCTGGCCCGCCATGCGCCCGATCCGTACGATCCGATCGGGGTTCTGGCCTCGGTCGGCGGGCTGGAGATTGGCGCGCTGGCTGGTCTGATCCTTGGCGCTGCTGCCCGGCGGATGCCCGTTGTTCTGGACGGCTTCATTACCAGCGCCGCTGCCCTGATCGCTGCCGGGATTGCGCCCGAGGCCCGCCAGTATCTGATCGCCGCACACCGCAGTCCGGAGCCTGGCCATTCGCTGGTGCTGGAGCTGCTCGGTCTGAAGCCGCTGTTGGAGTTTGACCTACGCTTGGGCGAAGGCAGCGGGGCTGCCCTTGCGCTGCCCATCCTCCAGGCCGTGCACCGCGTCATGACCGAGATGGCGACCTTCGGGGAAGCCGGAGTAGCCGGCCCGACCGCGGAGGCTGGCAGATGATCGGTGAGGTGGCTGGAGCAATCGCATTCTTGACCCGGCTGCCGGTGCCAGGGGCCGATTGGAAGGGGCCCCTGCATCGCCTGGCCGCCTGGTTTCCCATTGCAGGACTTGTCGTCGGTGCTCTGGCCGCCGGGGCTTATCAGGTGGCGCTGTTGGCCGGGCTCCCCCAGGCGGTTGCCGTATGGGTGGGCATCGTCGCAGAGATGATGACGACCGGCGCCCTGCACCCCGATGGCCTTGCAGATACAGCCGATGGCCTGGCCGGCCAGACCCCTGAACGGCGCCTGGAGATCATGAAAGATCCGCGCCTGGGAAGCTTCGGCGGAATCGCTCTGCTCGTGAGCCTGGGCGGGCGCGGCGTCCTGCTGGCGACCATGCCTGGCGCTCGGGTCGTGCCAGCCCTGCTCCTGGCCCATGCCGCTTCCCGGTGGGCACCGGCCTGGGCTCTGGCCCGGCATCCTTACGCCCGCGCCAATGGGGGCACCGGCGCCGCCTTTGTCGGCGGGGGCGCCCGTGAGCTCGCTGTGGCTGGTGTGACGGCGCTTCTGGCCGCCTGGCTCCTGGCTGGCGTTGGCGGCCTAATCGCCGCTGCGGCAGCCGGGGTTGCAGGCATCGGTGCCACGGCATACGTGGCCCGCAAGTTGGGCGGCATTACGGGCGACGTGTGCGGCGCAGTAGCTGAGATCTCGCTCCTCGCTTGCCTCCTGGTGCTGGCCGGCCATCTCCCCTGGTGACCCAATTGGCACACTGGAGGTGAAGAGACTCATGATTGCACCGTTCGCTGCTCCCATTCACGGTGGGGACGTACTCGCGGCTGCCGCCCGCTGGGGCCTGGATCCTTCGGCAATCCTGGATTTCAGCGCGAACATTAACCCGCTCGGGGCGCCGCCGGTGGCGCTGGAGGCAGCCCGGGCGGCACTTGCCTCGGTAACGCACTACCCCGAGCCTCACTCCCGGCTCCTTTGCATGGTCCTGGCCGAGCGGCACGGCGTGCCAGAGGGAGCGATTCTGGTGGGCAACGGCGCCGCTGAGGTGATCCACCTGCTCCTGCGGCAAGCGGGGGGACGTCGGATATCCTTCCCTGTCCCCGGGTTTGCTGAGTATGGCAGGGCAGCCCGGGCAGTGGGGGGCATCATCGTGGCAGAGGGAACCCCTGTCCCTTCGGGAGCAGGACTGCAGCCCGGTGATTTCCTGATCCTCTGTAATCCGCACAATCCTACCGGGCTGTTGCTTACGCCCGACCAGGTGCTCGCGATCGCTGACGCCACGGCCGCCACGGTCATCGTGGACGAGGCCTTCATCGACCTGACAGACGCAGGGGAACAGGGGTCGGTGATCCCGCACGTGCCCCAACGGGCCAACCTCGTGGTCATTCGTTCGTTGACGAAATTCTACGCCCTGCCCGGTCTGCGAATCGGCTACGCGGTGGGCAGACCGGAACTGGTTGCTGACCTCGACCGTGTGCGTGATCCATGGAGCGTCAGCGCCCTGGCCCAGGCCGCGGCGCTGGCCGCCCTGGCTGACCACGCGTACGCTGATCGCACCCGGGAGTGGGTTCGGGCTGAGCGGACTTTCCTGGCCGGAGAACTGGCCCGGCTTCCTGGGTACAGTATCGCTCCCCCGTCCGCAAACTTCATCCTGCTCCGCGCACCGGAGCCGGCCTGGGCCATCCAGGAGCGGTTAGGGCCGCAGGGCATCCTGATCCGGGACTGCCGATCCTTCCAGGGCCTGTCCGAATACCATGTGAGGGTGGCGGTCCGTTCCCGCCCTGAGAATCTGCGACTGCTGGAGGCGTTGAAGCCATGAGACTCTACCTCGTCCGCCATGGGGAGGCTGAGGGCAACCGGCAGGGGCGGTACATCGGATGGGAAGATCTGCCTCTGACCAGCGTAGGAGCGAAGCAGGCCGAAACTCTGGCTCGGTCCCTTGCTTATCACCCGATCACTGCTGTGCACAGCAGCGATCTCTCGCGAGCCATCGCCACGGCCACGGCTATCGCTGCTCCCCACCACCTGCCGGTCCGACCTAACCCGGACTTGCGGGAAGCTAACTTTGGCGCGTGGTCTGGCCTGACCTATGAAGAGATCGCACGAACCCATTCTGGCCCCTTGAGAACCTGGATCGGTGACCCAGAACGGCACGCCCCGCCCGGTGGCGAAAGCCTGGCAGCGCTGCGCCGGCGGGCACTCCGGGCAATCCCCCGCCAGGACGGAGCCGTGGTCGTAAGTCACGGTGGTACGCTCAGGGCGCTCCTTGCCCATTGGACGGGGCGCGCTTTCTGGGAGCTTCATGTCCCGTTGGCGTGCTGGATCGTCGTGGAATGGGACGGAGAGATGGCACAGGAGATCAGTTGGCCATAGGGGGCCGGAAATGCCCAGTAGAATGGTCTTGTGAATGGCTGGAGGCCGGACGCCCGGTAACTGCGTCCGGCCCAGCGAGTTTCACGGAGTTTTTTTCAGTTCTTTTTGCTCGCATTTTGTCTCAACGAGCTCAGACGGAGCCTTCTGGGGGTCTGCTGGTCTGATCACAACATCGGCCCGGGGCGACTGAGGGAGAATCCCTCCCCATTCGTCACCGGGCCGGTGTGCGTCACTAGAAGTGTCGTGATCATCGAGCCCTTGCCTGTCAAGGGTTTCGCGATAACCCCGAACGGCTGTGCTGTCATGACAAGGTCTCACATCACCGCCAAAACGAGGCGAATCTCCTGCATTGTGAGCGAGATGCGGCAGGCGGGTCCCCCCCGATTGAGGGGTGTATGCGCCATCAGTTCAGAGACTGATCTGGTTATTGAGACGTATACTTATGAATGTTATGATGTTGCCGGGTATCCTAGAAATGGAAAGGGCAGGCGCAGCCATGAAACAACGTACTATCACCTTCGGCCTCGACCCCAACGATCGGGATCAGTGGGCACTTCTTCTGCTATGGCGACTCCTTGCGGCCATGTTCTCTCTCATGCTGCTCCTGAAACTGATCAACATTATCCCGATGACCTGGCTGCAGTACCTTGTGATTGTCCCTGTGACCACAGCGCTGACAGCCTGCATAACCATCGCCGCCCGCAAGGGGCTGCGGGGCAGACCGCTGCGTTTTCTGACCCTGGGGATTCTCTTGCTTGCCGTGTTGGTGCAGGTGATACAGCAACACGATGGCGAGGGAGCGAATTACCATCTCTGGCTGATTCCCGTTGCCTTTATTGTCATTTATGAAGACTTCGTGGTCGCCGTCGTTGGCTCCGGGCTGGCGCTGATCATGGGAACAGCCGCCTCCGCCATGATTTTGGAGCATTCTCTGATTGACACGGTGGAGATTATTGTGGGCCAAACGGTGTTGGCACTCTTTGTCATCATCGTCCTGATTTCCGTCAGCAGGCGGTCCGCCCAGGTCAACCGGCGGAAGGCCGCTGAGCAGGCCGCCGTGATCAGCCGGCTGGATGCACTGCTCCGCCAGGTGGGCATCACCGCCGAGACGCTTGCCAGCTCGTCTGATGCCTTGCAGCACCAGAGTGCCGGGGCAAAGAGCCGGCTGGAGGGGAGCTTCCAGGCGCTGGTCACCCGGCTCGAGCAAGGAAGCCAGGACCAGGCACATTCGCTGCATGAGGCCACCCAGGTTCTTGAGCAACTGGCCAGTTCGATTCACCAGGTGGCACAGGGCGCCCAGCAGCAGGCCACAGACATGACGCGGAGTTCCGAAGCCATCGAGGAGATGGTCATCTCCCTGAACAACGTGGCCCATGAGGCCAAGACCATGGGCAGCCTGGCACAGGAGGCCAGCCGGGTCTCGGCACAGGGCGCAGAGGCCGTTGGCAAAACGCTCTCTGGCATTCACGCGGTCAGCGGCACCGTCCAGAGCGCTGCGACATCTGTCAGCAGCCTTGGGGCGTCATCGGCTCAGATCGGACAGATTGTGAGCACGATCTCGGAGATTGCTGAGCAGACGAACATGCTGGCGCTGAACGCTGCCATTGAGGCGGCCCGGGCGGGCGAGCATGGGCGGGGCTTCGCAGTTGTGGCGGATGAGGTTCGCAAGCTGGCCGAGCGGTCCGCCAAGGCATCCGGTGAGATTACGCACCTGATTGAACAGATTCAACAGGGCATTGCCGAGTCTGTGCGCAAGATTCAGGATGGAACCGCACAGGCAGCCCAGCTCAAGCAGCTCTCGGAGGCGGCGGCAGCAGCGCTTGATGCCATTCGCGTGTCCAGCCGACGGTCCGAAGAGCAGGTGCTGCTGATCCTGCGGAAGACCGACCAGTTGGAGGCCAACAGCCAGTTTGTGCGTCTGGCGATCAGCCAGGTTTCCGCAGTGAGTGAGGAGAACAGCGCCACCGCCGAGGAGATGTCGGCCGGCAGCGAGTCGGTGATGGGCGCCGTCGAGCAGGCGGGCAGGGTGACCGCCGACGTGGAGGGGATGCTCAAGCAGGTCGTGGCCGACCTCGGCGAGGTGCTTGGCTCGGTCAAGGCGACTGCTGAGGCATCCACCGGCCTGGCGCAGTTGGCCAGAACCCTGCAGACCACGCTGGAAGAGCAGAAGGCGTGAACGATAGCAAGTAATCAGAGGATGGCCTGACCGGACTTGTCTCCGGTCAGGCCATTTTCTTTTCATGAGTTCTCGAAACGCAGGATTTCAGAGGGGCTTACCATCTATCGAAAATTGTCGTGAAAGGGCACCAATTCATTGATGATTGTCCCCCTTCTCCGCCAACATTCTCAAAATGTAAATATAGATTACTGAGTGATTTTACTTGTAACATTGATAATACTGAGTTATATTTTGATTACGATTTCCGCCGACGCTGATATACAGGGAGGCGTGGCTTTTGGACTCAGCGGCCCTTAACGCCCTCTTTTCAGATGGGAACCACGCGAGCCAGGTACTTCTGCTTGAGCGCTGCAGCCGTTCCACAGCGACTGCGCTGGCCGAATCGCTCCGCGACCGGATGCCGACGGCCCTGGCTGCATCGTGTCACGCGGCGCCCCTGTGGCCGTTCGCCGGACTGACTGACCTGCTGACGCAGGCCTGCGATTTGGCGGAGGCGACTGGGAACCAGCGCTTGGCGAATCGGCACTGGATTGAGCTGCCCACGCTGGCTCCTTCGCTCGCAAAGCGTATTCCAGCATTGCGCCCCGAAGCCTGCTTCGAATATCGGTCGGGCGAAAAACGGCGTCGTGCCGGCCCCGAGTGGACCCGTCGCTGCTTTCACGGGGCGATCGACTTCTTGTTTGCCCTGCAGGATGCCTTGGGCACGCAACCCCTGGTCCTGGGTTTCATCGGCCTCGACGGGGCGGGCCCAGAAGTAATGGATTTCTTCCGCCTGCTGCGGCGGCGGAGCGCAGGCCGGCCCGTTGTGATTTGGGCGACGGCGTCCGGGGCCTTTGAGCCGTCCCTGCATGGCGCCGCCAGGGTGGTCACCGCGGGTGACTCCGCGGAGGAGGCGGGACCGGACCGCACCGAGCCCTCAGTCGAGGAGCTGGTGCAGGCGGCAGACGCCCTGGCCTACCACGGCCCCTGGCGAGACATTGTGGCCTACTGCCGCTTGGCCCTCGTGCGCATGGGCGCCGAGCATCGGGCGTTACTGCCCACCCTGCTTAGTACCATGCGAGTCGCCCTGAACGGGGTGAACGAGTTCCCGGTGGCCGAGCAGCTCCTGCTTCAGCAGTTGGCCCAGGCTGACAGCCTGCAGGAGCGGGTGGTCTGCCTGTATCATCTGACGATCCTGCATTCGCTGTGGCAGAACCACCTGGACGTCGCCGCCTTCTACCAGGATGCGGCGTTCCGGGAGGCCGACCAGGCCGCCACACCCGCAGAGCGGGCCGACCTGATGCTCTTTGCCGTACACAGTGCGCTGATTGTCTATTCCCGGCAGGGGCAGCTGGAGCGGTCGCTGGCGCTTGGGGAAGCGGCCATGGCGGAGTTCCTGAAGTGGTGGGGATCCGACTTGCAGCGGGTTCAGCAGGCGATTTTGCTGTACGGCATCGCCCAGACGGCCGAGGCGATGGGCAACGACCTGCTGGCGGTGGAGTACTTCCGGCGCTCGCTGGCGGCGGACCCGCATTTTCCCGAGTACTATCATCATTACGCTGCCGCCCTTAACCGGCTGGAGCGTTATACCGAGGCGCTGGCTGTCTGTGAGGAGGCGTGGGTGCGAACCCCGCCCTACCACTGGCTGGCCATGTGCCGTGGCCGGGCCCTGCAGGGGCTGGGCCGGCTCCAGGAGGCGCTTGCCGACTTTGACCGGGCCATCGAACTGGAACCCGAGATTCCCGAGCATCACCTGAGCCGGGCGCTGCTCTGTCATGAGATCGGAAACCTGCAGGAGGCTGTCCGTAGTTACTCGGCCTACCTGGCCCTGCGGCCCGGTGACCCCGAGGCCCTGGCCAACCGGGGGAGCGCTCTGCACGACCTGGGCGAGCGGGACGCCGCATTGGCGGACTTGGACCAGGCGATTGGGCTCAGCCCCACCCTGATTGCAGCGCTGGCCAACCGGGCCGCCCTGCTGGTCGACCTGGGGCGCGTGGCCGATGCCAAGGCCGACATTAACCGGGCCCTGGAACTTGACCCCGGCAACGAACTTCTGCTGCAGAATCGCAACGCCCTGGAGTCCATGGCGGGGTAGCCCCCCGGGGTGGTTGCTAAGCTCTTCCGGCCCGCCGTCCCCACGGAAGCCGGAGATAGACAGAGGGGGAAGAAGGAGGTGTACGAAGATGACCAAGATCGTCATCCGGAAGCCGGAGGCTGTTCAGCTCACGGCCGTCGCCGCGGGTTACTATGACTGCGCTTGCTAATGGCACCACCTGAGCGCGGCGGGCTGGGTCAGACGCTACCGGCGGCTGCCCCGGCCTGTCGCCATGTGCATAAGGAGGAAGGCCTGTGGACGCAAAGACCCGTGTCCAGTTCTACCCGCTGCTCAAACGCCAGGAAGGCGACGAAGTGATGGTCGGGCGCCCGGAGATCAACGCGTTCATCTACCTTCCGCCCGAAGGCGTCGCCCTGATTGAACTGCTGGAGCAGGGCAAGACCATTGAAGAGACGCAGGCGGCCTTTGCCGAACGCTACGGCGAGGTGCCCGACGTGGCCGATCTGATCACCGGACTGAACGAGTGCGGTTTTGTGGCGCGTATCATCGAAAATGGGGATGCCGCGGCGGAGGAGGTTCCTGCTCCGGCGCCCGCCCAGAGCCCTCAGCCTGCTGCGGGGGGGCATTTTGCTTGGATAACGCAGCGTGCGGCCGCCGCCTTCTTCAGCCGGCCCATGCTGGTGCTCTTTGGCGCCTACATTCTGGGCGCCTTCGTAATTACGCTGGTTCGTCCCACCCTGTTCCCGCGCGGCGCAGACCAGTACTTCCTGAATGTCTCCATCGTTGTATCGGTGCTGTCGCTGACCGTGTACGGGTGGGCTCATATGTTTATCCACGAGTTCTTTCATTTGCTGGCGGCCCGGTCGGCGGGGGTTCCGGCCCGCCTTACCATCGGGCGCCGCATGATGACCCCCGTCGCCCTGACCGACATGTCGGGCATTTACGCGGCCGCGCCCGAGCAGCGCTACCTGCCTTATCTGGCGGGCATGCTGTTTGACCTGCTGGCCATGGCGACCTTCGTGTACCTGCTGGCGTTCAGCGACTGGGGCTACTTCGCGATGCCGGCGCTGGTCTACACCTTCCTCAAGGCGATTCTGGCCCGGGTGGCCATGGCGTTTACGTTCCAGTTCAGGCTGCCGTTGCGCACCGATCTGTACTACGTATTGACGAACTGGCTGCGGGCCCGCAACCTGCAGGACGATACCCTGGGCTTCCTGCGGAACCTGTGGGACAGGTTGCTCGGCCGCCGGCCGGGGCATGATCTGTCGACCGTGCCCAAACGGGAGATGTGGATGGTGCGGATGTACGCGCCGATCCTGGTGGCCGGCCTCGGCCTCTACTGGTTCTTCTATGTGTACTTCACCATTCCGTTCCTGGTGAAGACGTTCCCCGTGGCCTTCCGGCAGGTGGCCGGGGGCTGGAGCGCCAATCCGCTGGGCTTTGCGGACGGGCTCGTCTTCCTGGCGATGATGGGCCTGGAGTGGGGCTGGCTGCTCTACGTGACGGTGCGCGACCGGCGGGCGGCCCGCACGCGGCCGATGGTGGCGGGAGGTGCTGCAGTTGGTGACTGAGTTCTTGAATACGTTGCTGGACCAGGCGCCTGCCGTTGCCTTTGTCCGTGGTGACGGAATGGCGATTGCACCGCAGTTTCGGCAGGCCGTGGCGGGTCGGGCGGGGGTTGCCGTGGTGGCGCGGTGCTCGTATGCGGCGGACGGGCCGTTTGCCGGTATCAGCGCCTTGCTGCTGGCGTTGGCCGGCATGGCCGAGCGGGCGGGCATGGCCGACGTGGTGGTCGCCCATGACAATGCGCTGTCGCTGCTGTCACCGTCGCTGGCCGAGCGTTACCCGGTGCGTTACCCGCTGCTGACGCTGACGGTGCCCTACCTGGATGCCGTGCGCACCTTCCCGGATGAGTTTGTGACCCGGGCCGTTCACGGTGCTGTGGACTTCGTTTTTGCCCTGCAGGACCGACTGGGGCGCCCGCTGCTTTCGCTGGGGCTGAGCGACTTTGACCAGGCCGGGCCGGTGGCCGGGGAGTTTCTGACGTTGCTGGCCCGGCGGGCCGGCGACCGGCCTCTGTTGGTGTGGGTGTCGGCGCCTGAGGCGCCTGCGCTGTTGGCAGATGTGCGGTTGCCCGTTGTGACGGCAGACGGGCCGGCGGTGGCCGCCGAGCGGGGGGCCGTTGCCGCCGCTGGGCCCGCCGAAGCGCAGTTCGGCGAGGCGATTCACGCCGCACTGGCTGATGGTGGCTGGCGTGCGGCGGTGCCGCTGATTATGGAGGCAGCGACTTTCCTGCTGCGGCGCGGCTTTGGCCGGGACAGCCTGCGCTACGCCCAGTGGGCCTGGGAACTGGTCGACGGCAAGGTGGCTGGCGAAGAGAGCTGGCCCTACCTGAAGATGCTGATGCGCACCACCCT
>Ga0196970_1002133_pt1 | contig 10977 bp, 4 predicted proteins | sample S1v_513CmetaG_FD_148672 | JGI IMG/M metagenome (GOLD analysis project Ga0196970, IMG submission 148672) | Soil microbial communities from Anza Borrego desert, Southern California, United States - S1+v_5-13C | ecosystem: Environmental > Terrestrial > Soil > Desert | place: USA: California... | reverse complement strand
AACCCTCGACCAGGTAAAAGAGCCACGTTCGGCGTGGGTCTACAACGCCGGTCAGCGTCGTGTGCGCCGCGCACCGCAAGTGTCCTATGACGGTCCGGGTACCGCAGCGGACGGCCTGCGTACGTCCGACAACCTCGACATGTACAACGGTGCCCCGGATCGCTACGACTGGAAGCTCGAAGGCAAGAAGGAGATGTACATCGCCTCCGACAGCTACAAGCTCGACGATCCGAAACTGAAGTATTCGGACATCATCAAGGCCGGCCACATCAACCAGGACCTGGCGCGTTACGAGCTGCGCCGCGTCTGGCACGTGACGGCGACGCTGAAGGAAGGCCAGCGCCACATTTACGCCAAGCGTGACTTCTACATTGACGAAGACACCTGGCAGGCAGCGGTCATCGACCACTACGACGGTCGTGGCCAACTGTGGCGCGTCGCCGAGGCGCACGCCGAGAACTACTACGACAAGCAAGTGCCGTGGTATGCCCTGGAAACCCTCTACGACCTGCAGTCCGGCCGCTATCTGGCACTGGGCATGAAGAACGAAGAGAAGAGTGCGTATGACTTCGGCTTTACCGCCACCACCAGCGACTTCACCCCGGCCGCTCTGCGTCAGGACGGTGTTCGCTAAACCGCAGTAAACCCGAGGCCGCATCCTCGTGAAAACGCCCCGACCGGTTCGGGGCGTTTTCGTGTCTGTAGTCTTTTTGTAGCCATTTGTAGCAGCAACCTTCATAACCGGTTCGATTAAGGCTAGGCTGCGGACATCTGCAACGCCGCCAACGCCATTCGAACAAGAGCCGGCCATGACTGATCTGTCCCCGATTCCGGGTCCTGCAAGTGCTGCCGTCACGGCATTGGACGGGCGTTTTTTTCGCCCGCCACTGCCCGACGGCTATGTGCTGCGACCGCGTCTGTGCGAGCGCTTGCAAGCGGGGCTCAGCGGGCGTCTGTTGCTGGTCAGCGCTCCGGCGGGGTTCGGCAAGAGTTCGCTGGCGGTGGAGTTCTGTCAGAGCCTGCCGGTGCACTGGCAAAGCCTGTGGCTCGGATTGAGCGCGCGCGACAGCGATCCCGGACGCTTTCTCGAGCGTCTGCTCGAAGGTCTGCAAGATTACTTTCCAGCGTTGGGTGCCGGTGCCCTCGGGCTGCTGAAAATGCGTCAGCGCCATCAGCCGTTCGCGTTCGAAGAATGGCTCGACGGCCTGCTCGACGAGCTGGCGCTGCATCTCGACGCAGCCGCACCGTTATTGCTGGTGCTCGACGATTATCATCTCGCCCAAGGTCCGGTGCTCGACCGTTGCCTGCAGTTTTTCCTCAATCATCTGCCCGATGGCCTGCTGGTCATGGTCACCAGCCGCCAGCGCCCGGACTGGCATCTGGCGCGTCTGCGCCTGTCGCGGCAGCTGCTCGAACTGCATGAACAGGATCTGCGCCTGACCCACGACGAGGCGTTGGCGCTGCTCGATCGCCACAGCACGTCACTGCGCGGCGAAGCGCTGGAAAACCTGATCCAGCGCAGCGAAGGCTGGGTTGCCGGTTTGCGTTTCTGGTTGCTGGCGGTGTCCGAGGCGGGCAGCGAGGCGGCATTGCCGCAAGCGTTGAACGGCGGGGAAGGGCTGATTCGCGATTATCTGCTGGAAGAAGTCATCGATTGCCTGCCGGCCGAAGTGCAGACATTCCTGTATGACACCGCGCCGCAGGAGCGTTTTTGCAGCGAGTTGTGCGACGCGGTGCGCGAGGCCCATGACAGCGCCGAGATTTTGCGTTTCCTGCTGGCTCATCAGGTTTTTCTGGTGCCGCTCGATGAACACGGGCATTGGTATCGCTATCACCATCTGTTTTCTGATTTGTTGCGCAGTCGTCCTCCGGCGCAAGCGCTGGTGCCGACTGCCACGTTGCACTTGCGCGCCTGTCGCTGGTTCAACGCGCAGGGCCTGCTCGATGAGGCGGTTGAACAGGCACTGCGTGCCGGTCACCTCGATGTGGCGGCAAATCTGGTGCAGAACCTGTCCGAGGAACAACTGCTCGCCGAGCAGAATGTCGGCATGTTGCTGCGCTGGAAAATGGACTTGCCCGACAGCCTGCTGATCAGCACACCACGGCTGATCGTTCTGTACAGCTGGGCACTGGGGCTGGCCTGCCAGCTCGATGCCGCCGAAGATCTGTCCAGTCATCTGAGCCGCTTTCTGCCGGCGCCTTCGGCCACTGCCCAGAAGTCGATGCTGGCGCAATGGCTGGCGTTGAGCGGGATCATTGCCCGTGGGCGCGGCCATCGGGAGCTGACGATCAGATACTGCACCGAGGCCCTGGAAAGCCTGCCGGCCAAACGTTATGGGCAACGGCTGATGTGTTTGTCGACCCTGTCCAATCTGGCGATTGCCGACGGTGACCTGTGGCGCGCCCGCGGCCTCAACCGTGAGTCTCTGGAACTGGCGCAGCGTGTTGGCAATCCGCTGTTCGAAGCGCTCGCGCACTACGACCGGGCGCGGGTATTGCAGTCGCGCGGCGAGATCCTGCGGGCATTGGATGAAGTGCATCAGGGTCTGGAACGTTTGCGCGGTTTGTCGCCGCAACGCCTGTATGCGGTGCGCGCGCGGCTGACGTTGTACGAAGGTTTTCTGCTGGCGATGCGCATGCAGCCCGACGCGGCGCGAGTGCGCCTGCTGGCGGGCCTTGGCGAAGCGCGCGCCTGTCGCGATATCAGCGTGTTGATCGGCCATTGCGTGATTGCGCGTCTGGACGGTAGCCGTGGCGAATTCGCCAAGGCGTTTGCCGAACTCGCCGAAGCCGAACGCTTGATGCACATCTGGGACGTACCGCCAATTTACTACCTGGCGATGATCACTCTGGTCAAATGCGAACTGTGGCTGGCACAGGGGCGTACCGATCTCGCCGAGGCCTGGCTCACGCGCTTGAGCCAGACCTATACCGGTGAGCAGGCCGCGGCACCGCCCGAATTCCATCCACAACTGCCACTGCATGTCGAACTGCAGCAGGCGCTGCTCGATGTCATTCAGGGGCGCCCGATGCTCGCCGAGGGGCGTCTGGACGCGTTGCACCAGAACGGCCAGCAAAGCGGACGCCAGTTGCTCTGTGTGATGGCGTTGACGCAGAAAGTCGCGCTGCTTCTGACCGGCGCGCGCGAGGCGGAGGCCCGCAAGGTGTTCATTCAAGCGTTGGAAGCCGCTGGCGGTGGCGTCTTGCAGCCATTTGACCAGTTAGTGAAAGACCACGCGGACTGGCTACGTACGCATGTGCAAAACTCGCCTGCGCGGGCGGCGCAACAGTTGCTCGCGCAGCTTGCGCCGCCCACAGCCGTGGGCATGGACACCAGCGCCGCAGAACAACTGAGCACTCGGGAGCTGGCGGTATTGCGGCTGATTGCTCAAGGTTGTTCGAATCAGCAGATCAGTGAGCAGTTATTCATTTCCCTGCATACCGTAAAAACCCATGCCAGCCACATCAATAGCAAGCTGGGGGTAGAGCGGCGCACTCAAGCGGTGGCCAGAGCCAAGGAGCTGGGACTGTTGGCATAGCGCCATGCAGCGGTTGCAAAAAAAACGCCCCGACAGGTTCGGGGCGTTTTTTTCATCATGCGCGTTGCGCGTTGCGTTCAACTCATGTCAATCAAGCCACAAGGTTCTGCTCGGAGAATGCGTTCACACCGACCAGATGAATCTCGAAGTCAGCGCCGGCATTACCGGAGACATTGCCTGACAGTACCTGATCGACAAAGCGCAATTGCCCGGCGCCGGTGAAGTCGCCCGCACCGATAAAGGTGAACGCGTCGAGGCCGGCAGTGCCCAGATTGGCGTCGAACGCCGAGAAATCAATCTTGTCACCCTGCAGGCTGTTGAAATCATAAATGACGTCGCGCTCGGCGCCTTTGCCCACTTCGCTGATGTCGGTGAACGCAAAGGTATCGGCCCCGCTGCCACCGGTGAGCATGTCAACGCCGCGACCACCGATCAATGTGTCGTTGCCGGCGCCGCCATTGAGCACGTTGTTGCCATCGTTGCCAGTGAGGACGTTATTGAGTTCGTTGCCATAGCCCAGCAGGTTGGTGCTGCCGGTCAGTTGCAGGTTTTCCAGGTTGGCGCCCAGGGTGTAATTGATCGAGGAGCGAACCGTATCGATTTCGTTACCCAGCGTACTGGTCTCGACAATCACGTCACCGGCATTGTCGATCACATAGGTATCGTTGCCCAGACCGCCGATCAGAGTGTCCGCACCCGCGCCGCCGTCGAGAACGTTATTGCCGGCATTGCCGGTGATGACGTTGTTGAGAGCATTGCCGGTGCCGTTGATATTGTCGGCGAAACGCAGCGTCATGTTTTCCAGGTTGGCGCTCATGGTGTAATTGGCCAGCGAGGACAGCACGGTATCGATCTCGGTCAGCGACGTCCCGGTCTCGATGATGACATCGCCGACATTGTCGACGAAGTAGGTGTCGTTGCCGGCGCCACCGTCCATCGTGTCCGCGCCTTCCTGGCCGTTGATGATGTTATTGCCGCTGTTGCCGGTCAGGACGTTGTCCAGCCCGTTACCCACCAGGTACAGGTCGCTGCTGCCCAGTAACTGGCCGTCTTCGACGTTAGCGGTCAGGGTATAGCCGATATTGCTCAGCACGCGGTCGTGGCCTTCGCCGAGGCCTTCGATGATCAGGTCACCGGCGTTGTCGATCACGTAAGTATCATCGCCTGTACCGCCAGCCAGCGTGTCCGCGCCGACCGCGCCATCCAGACGGTCGTTACCGGCACCACCTTGCAGCGTGTCGTTGCCGGCGCCGCCGAGCAGATAGTTGTCCTGGCCGTTGCCTTGCACGATGTAGTTACCGGTACCCATCAGCCACACGTTTTCGACGTGGCTGAGGTTGGCCGGGTTGAGGTTGATCGTGTTAGTCGAAGCTGTAGCGTTGTAGTAGATACGCAGGGTATCGGTGCCTTCGCTGGCATTTTCCTGGATCAGCGACAACTCACCTGACTGGTCGAGGTAATAGGTGTCGTCACCGGCGCCACCGATCATGGTGTCCAGCCCCGCGCCGCCGTTGAGTACGTTATTGCCGCTGTTGCCGGTCATGACGTTGTTCAGGGTATTGCCGTTGGCATTGAGGTTGGCCGAGCCGGTCAACACGACGTTTTCCAGATTGGCGCCAAGGCTGTAGTTGAACGAGGTGCGAACGGTATCGATCTCATTGATCAGGGTGCTGCTTTCGACAATCACGTCGCCGACGTTATCGATCACATAGGTGTCGTTGCCCAGACCGCCGATCAGGGTGTCGGCACCTGCACCGCCATCCAGAATGTTGTTGCCGGCGTTGCCAGTGATGACGTTATTCAGCGCGTTGCCGGTGCCGTTGATATTGTCGGCGAAGCGCAGCGTCAGATTTTCCAGATTGGTACCGAGCGTGTAGCTGGACATCGACGACAGCACGGTGTCGATCTCGGTCAGCGAGGTGCCGTTTTCGATGATCACGTCGCCGACGTTGTCGACGAAATAGGTATCGTTGCCCGCACCGCCGTCCATGGTGTCGGCGCCTTCCTGGCCGTTGATGATGTTGTTGCCGCTATTGCCGGTCAGGACGTTGTCCAGCCCGTTACCCACCAGATACAGGTCGCTGGTGCCCAGCAACAGGCCGTCTTCGACGTTGCCGGTCAGCGTGTAGCCGATGTTGGTGAGGACGCGATCACGGCCTTCGTTACCCAGCTCCACTACCTGGTCGCCTGCGTTGTCGATGACGTAGGTATCGTCACCGCTGCCGCCGATCAAGGTGTCCGCCCCGGCGGCGCCGTCCAGGCGGTCATCGCCGTTACCGCCTTGCAAGGTATCCGCCGACGCGCTGCCGAGCAGATAGTTGTTCAGGTTGTTACCCTGCACCGTGTAGCCACCAGTGCCCATCAGCCAGACGTTCTCGACGTTGGCCAGATTGCTCAGGCTCAGGTTGACCACGCTGGTCAGCGGCGTGGAGTTGTAATAGATGCGCAGGGTATCGCTGCCTTCGCTGGCGTTTTCCTGGATGAGCGAAAGTTCGCCGCTCTGGTCGAGGTAATAGGTGTCGTCGCCATTGCCGCCGATCATGGTGTCCAGGCCCGCGCCACCGTTGAGCACGTTATTGCCGCTGTTACCGGTCATCACGTTGCTCAGGGTATTGCCGTTGGCATTGAGGTTGGCGGTGCCGGTCAGCACGATATTTTCCAGGTTGGCGCCCAGGCTGTAGTTGATCGAAGAGCGCACGGTGTCGATTTCGGTCATCGATGCGCTGCTTTCGACTATCACGTCGCTGGCGTTATCGACCACGTAGGTATCGTTGCCCAGGCCACCAATCAGCGTGTCGGCACCGGCGCCGCCGTCGAGAATGTTATCGCCCGTGTTGCCGGTCATGACGTTGTTCAGCGCGTTACCGGTGCCGTTGATATTGTCGGCAAAACGCAGGGTGAGATTTTCCAGGTTGGCGCCGAGCGTGTAGTTGGCGAGGGAGGACAGCACCGTGTCGATCTCGGTCAGCGACGCGCCGTTTTCGATGATGACGTCGGCTAAGTTGTCGACGAAGTAAGTGTCGTTGCCGGCGCCACCGTCCATGGTGTCGGCGCCGGCCTGGCCATTGATGATGTTGCTGCCGGCATTGCCGATCAGAGTGTTGTCCTCGCTGTTGCCGACCAGATACAGATCGCCGTTGCCCAGCAGTTGTCCGTCTTCGATGTTGGCGGTGAGGGTGTAACCGATATTGCTCAGTACGCGATCACGGCCTTCGCCGCTGCCTTCGATGACAACGTCGCCGGCGTTATCGATCACATAGATGTCGTCACCTGCGCCGCCTGCCAGCGTGTCGGCACCCGCTGCGCCATCCAGCCGGTCATCGCCGGCCCCGCCCTGCAGGTTGTCATTGCCAGCGCCGCCGAGGAGGTAGTTGGCCAGACTGTTGCCTTGCACGGTGTAGTTGCCGGAACCCATCAACCAGACGTTTTCAACGTCAGTGAGGTTGCCTTGATTGAGGTTGACCGTATTGGTCGAGGCCGTGGCGTTGTAATAGATACGCAGGGTGTCATTACCCTCGCCGCCGTTTTCCTGAATCAGCCCGAGCTCGGCCGACTGGTCCAGATAGTAAGTGTCATCGCCAGCGCCACCGATCAGGGTGTCCACACCCGCGCCGCCATTGAGTACGTTGTTGCCGCTGTTGCCGGTCATTACGTTGTTGCTGCTGTTGCCGTTGGCGTTCAGGTTGGCGGACCCGGTCAACACTATGTTTTCGATGTTGGCACTCAGGCTGTAGCTGACGGAGGAATTGACAGTGTCGGTGCCGCCACCCACTTCGCTGGTTTCAACGACGACGTCGCCAGCGTTGTCGACGAAGTATGTGTCGTTGCCGCCGCCACCGATCAGCGTGTCCGCGCCGGCACCGCCATCGAGCGTGTTTTGCCCCCAGTTACCGGTGATGCGGTTGTTCAGCGCGTTACCGGTACCGCTGAGGTTGCCGGTGCCCATCAAGGTCAGCAGTTCGACATTGGCCCCCAATGTGTAATCGATGTAGCTGAGCACCGTGTCGATTTCATTCGACAGGTTGCTGGTCTCGATAACGGTGTCGCCGACATTGTCGACGAAATAGGTGTCATTGCCGGTGCCGCCGACCATCGTGTCGGCGCCACCGAGGCCGTTGAGGATATTGTCCAGAGCGTTGCCGGTGAGGCTGTCGTCATTGCTGCTGCCGACGGCGTTTTCGATCTTCGCGCCGTAGGCGATGGCCAGGCCTTCATTGAATGCAGTCAACGTCTTGAGGTCGAGAAACGCTTTGCCGATCTGACTGAAGGCGCCTTCATTCAAATCGATACGCACGGCATTCAGCTGATTGGACGCATCAATGGTGTCAGTGCCGCCAGCGTCCCAGATGGTTTCGAAAACCGACTGATTGTTCGCCCACGAGTAGGTGGTGTTACCGGCCTGCCAGGCGTTGTTGGCACCATACAGGCTCTGGATGGCAAGTATGTCCAGCAGCATTGGCGTCGTGGGCTGGTACGAGTAATTGTCGTTGTAGCTCATCACGGTAAAACGCACATCGTCCAGCGAAGCATCCAGCACCGTGTTATTGGTCACACTGGTGGCGAACGGGTGCTTGAGACCGATGGCATGGCCGATTTCGTGCAGGAAGGTCAGGTAATCGTAGGACCCTTTATCCGGTACCGCCTGATTGGTCTCGGGGCCGATCCAGACGTCGCCGGACCTTGGCGCACTGCCGGGCAGGTAAGCCCAGGCCACGGTGCCGCTGTCCATCAGCGAATAGCCGCCGAAGCGCAGATCGCCGACATTGAACACATCGTCGGTGGTCTGGCTGAACTTGATATTCGCCACCGAACTCCACGAACTCAGGGCGCTGAAGACGGCGTTTTGCTGATTGGCGGTGAGGGAAAAAACCGCGTTGTATTCGTTATTGGCACTGTAATTGGTCGCGAAATATGACGACCCCACGGTGACGAAACTGAAGGTGAGTTCAGTCGGCGCGCTTTTATCGGTCGATCGGACGCTTTCCCACTGAGAGCCCGAGATCAAGCTGTCTACGGCTTTATTTCCAGTCAATGCGGAGAAAGTACTATCAGTCGATTGAGTCGGGCGAGGCATGGGTATATTCCTGGATGGACCGCGGCCTGTCCAAGATACGGCCGCTGAAAAGTATGATTTTGCAACAAAAACGGGGCGCGTGACATCATATTGACACTATTTTTTTGACTGGCCGACGCATGGCTGCCAAGAACCTTGTATCGACCAAAAACGTGGATTACTGAAGTGGGCAAACGTATTCTGCAAATTTGCCACGCTATTGGGAGTCATCATGCCTGCCGCCTCGCCAACGCTGATCCGCGAAACCTTTGCGGTTGGCCCGCTCCAGTGCAACTGCACGATCATCGGCGACCCGATCACAAAAAAAGCCATCGTCGTCGACCCCGGCGGCAATCCCGACCTGATCATGGCGCGCCTTGATGCCCATGGTCTGAAAGTGGTCAGCATCATCCACACCCACGCACATCTCGATCACTTCCTCGCTTCGGGGCAGATGAAAGAAAAAACCGGCGCGACCCTGCATCTGCACAAGGATGACCAGTTCCTCTGGGACAACCTCGAAATGCAATGCCAGATGTTCGGCGTGCCCTACACGCCGGTGCCGTCGCCGGATCGCTGGTTGAGCGACGATGAAGAACTGGCCTGCGGTTGCGGTGTGGCGCTGCACACGCCGGGACATACGCCAGGTTCCATGAGCTTCTGGTTTTCCGAGGCTAAGCTGTTGATAGCCGGCGACACGTTGTTTCGTCGTGGCGTGGGGCGCACGGATTTGTGGGGCGGCGATCAGGCGACCATCGTGCGTTCGATCAAGCAGCGTTTATACACGCTGGATGAAGACGCAACCGTGGTGGCCGGGCATGGGCCGGATACACGCTTGGGCGACGAGATGCGTGAAAACCCGTTCGTGCGTGCCTGAATTTTTTGTAACGGTTGTGCGGCGGAATTTTCAGGCATTGTCATGATCCAACGCCCGCACGGGTCCATTAACCGATGGCCGCTGCACCAAAGAAAGCAAAAAACCAGGAGCTCTCCATGTTCACCACGCGTCGTTTGATTATTGTCGCTACTGCCGTGGCCTTGCTGTCCGGCTGCGCCTCGCCCAATCCGTATGACAATCAGGGGCAGGCCGACGGTGGCTCGCAAGGCATGAGCAAGACCGCCAAATACGGTGGCCTCGGTGCCTTGGCCGGCGCGCTCGCCGGCGCCGCGATCGGTCACGATAACCGTGGCAAGGGCGCGTTGATCGGCGCCGCCGTCGTCGGTGCCTCGGCGGCCGGTTACGGTTATTACGCCGACCAGCAGGAGAAAAAACTGCGCGCGAGCATGGCCAACACCGGCGTTGAAGTGCAGCGTCAGGGCGATCAGATCAAGCTGATCATGCCGGGTAACATCACCTTCGCGACCGATTCGGCGAACATCGCTCCAAGCTTCTACCAGCCGTTGAACAACCTGGCCAACTCGTTGAAAGAGTTCAACCAGAATCAGATCGAAATCGTCGGCTACACCGACAGCACCGGCAGCCGCCAGCACAACATGGACCTGTCCCAGCGTCGTGCGCAGAGCGTGGCGACTTACCTGACCTCGCAAGGCGTCAGCGGTGCCAACCTGTCGGCCCGTGGCGCCGGTCCGGATAATCCGATTGCCAGCAACGGTGACGTCAATGGCCGGGCGCAGAACCGCCGGGTTGAGGTCAACCTGAAGGCGATTCCGGGTCAGCAATACGGTGGTCAGCAGCAACAGCCGGGTACGGTGCAGCAGTATCCGTAAGCGATTGCCTGAATGAAGAAATGCCCGGTCTTGTGACCGGGCATTTTTTTGTGTTGGCCGTTATGGCCCCATCGCGAGCAGGCTCACTCCTACAGGGGCATGCATTTCAAAATGTAGGAGTGAGCCTGCTCGCGATGGCTATTAAATGGGCACCACAAAATCATCGGATACAAAAAAGCCCCCGGACACATCACTGTCCGGGGGCTTTTTGTCTGGCGTGAAGACTGCTTACTTCTTCAACCCATAATGCTCATCGAGCATGCCCGGCGAGTTCGGGCTTTTCGGCGCGTAGTCGCGCGGCGGCTCTTGATCGCGCGGTGGCGTCAGGCGTTCGCGCGGTGCCTGTGCGGCGTCGGCATGCAGGGCGGCGATCAGGCGCTGGCGGGTCTGTTCGTCAAGGGCCAGACGGTTGGCGCCCTCGGCAAGATGATCCTGCACTTCCTGATAGCTCTGAGTGAGCTTCTTGACCAGCATCGCGGTGCTGTTGAAGTGGGTGACCACCTCGTTTTGATAACTGTCGAAACGCTCCTGGATATCATCCAGTTGACGCTGCGTACGGCTCGGTGCGGCGTTCGGCGCAACGCGCGCGATCAGGAATCCAATGGCGACACCCACAACCAGGGCAAGAGTCGGTAACAACCAAACTAAGAGCGAGTG
>Ga0196970_1002132_pt1 | contig 10979 bp, 10 predicted proteins | sample S1v_513CmetaG_FD_148672 | JGI IMG/M metagenome (GOLD analysis project Ga0196970, IMG submission 148672) | Soil microbial communities from Anza Borrego desert, Southern California, United States - S1+v_5-13C | ecosystem: Environmental > Terrestrial > Soil > Desert | place: USA: California... | reverse complement strand
CTTTCGATCTCGGCGCTGACGTCCGCCGCGGCCCGGCCCGGCGGGAAGCCGAAGCGCAGCTCCATCCGGCAGCGCGTCGGCACCGAGGACGCCCACTCCCCGCCGTCGATGCGCCCGACGTTGAGGTTGTAGGGGTGGGCGTGCCCGGCGTAGGCCGGGTGCCGCCCGTCCGGGTGGTTCCACGCCGACTCGAGCCGCTTCAGGTGGCCGAGGATCCGGTACGCCGCCTCGATGGCGTTGAGGCCGGCGCCGGTGTCCAGCACGTGCGCCGGGCGGCCGGTCACCTCGACCTCGCAGCGCACCACGCCGACCTGCGCGACCTGGAGCGTGTGGTTGAACGGCTCCGGGATCACCGCGGCGTCGGCCCGGTAGCCGCGCGCCACGCAGGCCAGCGCGCCGTTGCCGGTGCACTCCTCCTCGACGACCGATTGCAGGTACACCGGGGCGGCGGGCTGGAGCCCCAAACTCTTCAACGCCTTGAAGGCGATGACGAAGGCGGCGATGCCGGCCTTCATGTCGCCCGCACCACGGCCGTACATCCGGCCGCCGCGGATCACCGGCTCGAAGGGCGGGGTGGACCACAGCTCCTCCGGCCCGGTCGGCACCACGTCGATGTGGCCGTTGAGGATCAGCGAGCGCCCGGTGGCGCGTCGCGGCCGGTGGACGCCCACCACGTTCTCGCGCCCGTCGTAGGAGATCAGCGAGGGCGACCAGCCCGGCTGCTTTTTCAGCGCCTCCTCGTCGATGGCGAAGCGGTCAACCTCCAGGCCGAGGTCCGCGAAGGTCCGCGCCATCAGGGCCTGTGCCGGAGCCTCCGCGCCCAACAGGCTGGGAAGGCGGACCAGATCGGCGAGCAGACGTTCCCCATCCCCGCGCAGCGCCGCCACCGCGGCCAGGATCGAATCCCGGTCCGCGGTGGCCCCGCGCCGCGCATCCGTGCCGGATGCCGGCATGTCGTCTCCGTAAAAACCCGTCCCTGTTCGTTGGGATGATTACAAATCCGCTTTTCGTTCAGCACCAAATCGATAATCCTCATTGCCGACATAAGCGTGATTTATGGGGCGGCGATGACGGCCCGCGACCTCGAACGCCTCGGCCAGCATCTGGACTGGAACCTGCTGCGCACCTTCATGGTGATCGTGCAGGAACAAGGGCTTACGCGCGCCGCTTCGCGTCTTGGGTTAACACAACCGGCGGTGAGTCAGGCGCTCAAGCGGCTGGAGGAGCAGCTCGGCCGCTCCCTGATCGAGCGCGGGCACGGCCGCTTCCGCGTCACCGAGGCCGGCGCCGTGATCTACGCCGAGGTGCTGGAGATCTACGGCAACATCTCGCGCTTCGGCGTGCTGGTGCGGGAGATCCGCGAGGAGATCTCCGGCCATGTCCGCATCCTGCTGGCCAGCCGAATCCAGTCGCCGCTGTTCGACACGCTGCTGGAGCGGTTCCACGCCGCGCACCCGCTGGTCACCTTCCGCCTGGACGTGATGGCCAGCGCCGACATCCACACGGCGATCCAGCAGAAGACCGCGTCTCTCGGTATCGGCCTGATGCGCGAGCCGCCGCCGCTGGTCGCCCACACGCTGTTCGCCCGCCAGCGCTTCCGCCTGTACTGCGGCCCGCGCCACCCGCTGTTCGGCCGCGCCGGCCTGAACCTCGCCGATTTGAAGGGGGAGCGGTTCGTCTCCTTCACCTCCGACCAGATCGGCGGCGTGCTGTCGCCGCTGACCGCGTTCCGCGCGCAGGAGGGGATGGAGTGCCGCACCGTCGGCGCCTCGGTCAACCTGGACGAGGTGCGGCGGATGATCGTCGCCGGCCTCGGGATCGGACCCTTGCCGGAGCACGTGGCCGAGCGTGACGTGCGCGACGGCCTGCTGTGGCCGCTGCCGCCGGCCGACGGCGTGGCGCCGGTCGACCTGCACCTGCTGTGGAACCCCGCCGCCAAGCTGAACCGCGCCGAGCGCGCGTTCCTGGAGGCGTGCGCCCACGCGCTCGACGCCATTCCGCTGGAGCGGCGCTTCGACGCCGTGGCGGTGGCGGCCTGGGCGGCGGGGCAGGCGGTAGCCGCGTAGACCGGCGGGAGCGAAACGCGGGCCGGGCTGTTGAGGCCTGGACGCCCCGCGGAGTTCGCCCATGCCCCCCATTCGTGCCGCCCTGTTCCTGGCGCTGTTCGCCACCGCTGCCCATGCCCAGCAGCCGCCCGGCGTCCCGCCGCCCGCGGTGACCACCGCGCCGGTGGTGAGCCGCGACGTGGCGCCGGCCTCCGAGTTCATCGGCCGGGTCGCAGCGATCCAGTCCTTCGAGGCGCGCGCCCGCGTCGAGGGCGCGGTCGAGCAGGTCGCCTTCCAGGAAGGCCAGGACGTCCGCACCGGCGACCTGCTCTACGTGATCGAGCAGGGGCCGTACCAGGCCGCGCTCGACAGCGCACGCGCGCAACTCGCCAGCGCCGAGGCCCGGCAGCGCGAGACCGAACGCGCGCTGACCCGCGCCGAGGAACTGCGGGAGCGGGGCAACGTCAGTCAGGCGCAGCTCGACCAGGCGCTGGCCGAGCGCGACGCGGCGCGCGCTCAGGTGCTGGTGGCGCAGGCGCAGGTCCGCACCGCCGAGCTGAACCTGGGCTACACCCGCATCTCCAGCCCCATCGACGGCCGCGTCGGCGCCACCGCGGTGACGCGGGGCAACCTCGCCGGGCCGGCGACCGGCGTGCTCGCCACCGTGGTGCAGCTCGACCCGATCCGGGTGGTGTTCTCGGTCAGCGACCGCGACCTGATCGAGACGCAGCGCCGCCTGGGCATCCAGTCGCCGGCCGAGGCGGTGGACAAGTTCGTGCCCACGCTGCGCTTCGCCGACGGCAGCGACTACGCGCAGACCGGCCGCGTCGAGTTCGTCGACAACCGCGTCGATCCGCAGACCGGCACCATCGGCATCCGCGCCAACTTCCCCAACCCGCAGCGCCTTCTGCTGCCCGGCCAGTTCCTCACCGTGATCGTCCGCCCCGACCGGACGGAGCCGCGCCCGGTGGTGCCGCTGGCGGCCATCCAGCAGGACCAGCAGGGCCGCTACGTGCTGGTGCTCGACCGCGAGAACCGGGTGCAGCAGCGCCGCATCGAGACCGGCGCCCAGGTCGAACAGTTGCTGGTGGTCGAGAAGGGGCTGACGGTCGGCGAGACCATCGTCGTGGACGGCGCGCAGAAGGCGCGGCCCGGCATGGTGGTGCAGCCGGTGCCGGACACGCAGACCGCCGAACGGCCGCAGGGCCAGTAGGGGGAGCGCGCCATGTTCTCCGGCCTGTTCATCCGCCGCCCCAACCTCGCCATCGTCATCGCGGTGGTCACGGTGATCGCCGGCCTGCTGGCGCTGCTGGCCATCCCGGTGGCGCAGTACCCGCCGATCACGCCGCCCTCGGTGCAGGTGACCGCGACCTACCCCGGCGCCAACGCCCAGGTGGTCGCCGACAGCGTCGCCGCCCCCATCGAGGCGCAGGTGAACGGGGTGGAAGGCATGCTGTACATGTCCTCCACCAGCACCGACACCGGGTCCTATTCGCTGACCATCACCTTCGCGCCGGGGACCGACCCGGACATCGCGGCGGTCAACGTGCAGAACCGCATGTCGCTGGCCACCGCCACGCTGCCGCCGGAGGTCAGCCGCCAGGGCGTGACCGTGCGCCGGGCCTCCACCAACATGCTGATGGCGGTAAATCTCTATTCGAAATCAGAGAAATACGACGCGATCTTCATATCCAACTACGCCAGCATCAACGTGCGCGACGCCATCGCGCGGGTGCCCGGCGTGGGCGACGCCCAGGTGCTCGGCGCCTTGAACTACAGCATGCGGGTGTGGATGAACCCCGACCGCATGACCGCGCTCGGCATCACCGCGCAGGACGTGGTGGGGGCCATCCAGCAGCAGAACATCCAGGCCTCGGCCGGGCAGATCGGCGCGCCGCCGGTGCCGGGCGACCAGCAGCAGCAGTTGACCATCCTCGCCCGCGGCCGACTGGACGACCCCAAGGCGTTCGGCGACATCATCGTGCGCACCAACGAGAACGGCGGCCTCGTGCGGCTGCGTGACGTCACACGGGTGGAACTGGGCGCGCAGACCTACAGCTCGTCCTCCAAGCTGAACGGCGCGCCGTCGGCCACCATGGTGGTCTACCAGTCGCCCGGCGCCAACGCCCTGGACGTCGCCACCGCAGTGCGGAGCGAGTTGGAGCGCTTGTCGCAGAGATTCCCGGAAGGCATTGAATACGCGGTGGTTTTCAACACCACCAACTTCGTCAACGCGACGATCGAGGAGATCGTGCTGACGCTGGGCATCACCTTCCTGCTGGTGGTGGCGGTGATCTACCTGTTCCTGCAGGACTGGCGGGCGACGCTGATCCCCACCCTGGCGATCCCGGTGTCCATCGTCGGCGTCTTCGCGGTGCTGCTGGCGCTCGGCTACAGCGCCAACACCATCACGCTGTTCGCCCTGGTGCTGGCCATCGGCCTCGTGGTCGACGACGCCATCGTGGTGGTGGAGAACGTCCGCCACGTAATGGAGGAGCATCCGGAGCTGTCCCCGGCCGAGGCCGCCGCCCAGGCCATGCGGCAGGTCGGCAGCGCCATCGTCGCCTCCACCCTGGTGCTGGCGGCGGTGTTCTTCCCCGTGGCCTTCCTGCCGGGCATCACCGGGCAGCTGTACCGGCAGTTCGCGGTGACCATCTCCGCGTCCTTCATCATTTCCGGCATCAACTCGCTGACGCTCAGCCCGGCGCTGTGCGCCCTGCTGCTGCGCCCGCCGGGGCGGCCGTGGCGGGTGCTGGAGGCGTTCAACACCGCCGTGGAGCGGGTGCGCGGCGGCTACGGCCGCTTGGTCGAGCGGCTGGGACGGCGGCTGGCGGTCGGGCTGCTGGGCTTCGCGGTGCTGGCGGTGGCGGCGTTCGGGCTGCTGCGGGCGCTGCCGACGGCGTTCCTGCCGGCCGAGGACCAGGGCTATTTCTTCGTCAACGTGCAGCTTCCCAGCGCCGCCGCGCTGACCCGCACCGAACCGGTCATGGACCGCGTGGCGACGATGGTGCGCGAGACGCCGGGGGTGGCCGACACCATCGCGGTCACCGGGTTCAGCATCCTCAGCGGCCAGGGCTCCAACGTCGGGCTGATCATCGCGGCGCTGAAGCCGTGGGCGGAGCGCGGCGACGACCAGACGGTGGACGCCATCCTGAACCGCCTGCGCCCGCAGTTCGCGGCGATGCCGCAGGCCACCATCACCGCCTTCAACCCGCCCTCCATCCCCGGCCTGGGGGCCACCGGCGGCTTCGACCTGCGCGTGCTGGCCACCGGCGGGCAGTCGCCGCAGGATGTGGGGGCGGCGCTGCGCGGCCTGCTGGTGGCGGCCAACCAGGACCCGAACCTGCGCGCGGTGTTCAGCACCTATTCGGCCGACGTGCCGCACCTCTACGTCGAGCTGGACCGCACCCGCGCCTCGCTGCTGGGCGTCACGCCGGGTGACGTGTACGGCACGCTGCAGGCTCACCTAGGCTCCATGTACGTCAATGATTTCAATCTATACGGCCGCGTCTTTCAGGTGAAGGTTCAAGACGCCGCCACGTACCGCGACGAGGCGGAGGCGATCCAGCAGCTCTACGTCCGCAGCCGCACCGGCGACATGGTGCCGCTGCGCAGCCTCGTCACCGTGCGGAACACGCCGGCGCCGGACAGCGTCACCCGTTACAACCAGTTCCTCTCCGCCTCGGTGAACGGCTCGGGCGCGCCGGGGATCAGCTCGGGGCAGGCCCTGGGCGCCATGCAGGCGGTGGCCGACCGCACGCTGCCCGCCGGCTACGCCACGGAGTGGACCGGCCTGTCCTACCAGGAGAGCCGCGTCGGCAACCAGGCGCTCATGGTGTTCGCGCTGGCGATCCTGTTCGGCTACCTGTTTCTGGTGGCGCAGTACGAGGACTGGCTGGTGCCGCTGGCGGTGCTGCTGTCGGTCGCGGTGGCGGTGCTGGGCGCCGGCACCGCGCTGTGGCTGGCCGGCATTCCCAACGACGTCTACGCGCAGATCGGGCTGGTGCTGCTGGTCGGCCTCGCGGCCAAGAACGCCATCCTGATCGTCGAGTTCGCGCGCGAGCAGCGCGCATCCGGGCGCAGCATCGTCGAGGCGGCGGTCGAGGGGGCGCGGCAGCGCTTCCGCGCCGTGCTGATGACGGCGCTGGCCTTCATCCTCGGCACCGTGCCGCTGCTGGTGGCGCACGGCGCGGGCGCGGCGAGCCGCCGCTCGATCGGCACGACGGTGTTCGGCGGCATGGTCGCGGCGACGGTGATCGGCATCATCTTCGTGCCGATCCTGTTCGTCGCCTTCCAGCGCCTTACCGAACGGCTGCGCCGCCGCCCGGCCGCGGCGGAGGGGGCGCCGCACCCGGCGGAATGACGCCTACCCGACCGTCAGCACCGCCGCGCCGGCCACCCGCCCGGCGCGCAGCCGGTCCACCGCTTCGTTGGCCCGGGCGAGCGGGAAGGTCGTCGTGGTCGTGCGCACCGGCACCTTGGGCGCCAGCGCCAGGAACTCCTCGCCGTCGCGGCGCGTCAGGTTGGCGACCGAGCGCACCACCCGCTCGCCCCACAGCAGGTCGTAGGGGAAGGATGGGATGTCGCTCATGTGGATGCCGGCGCAGACCACCGCGCCGCCCTTCACCACCGCCTTCAGCGCCAGCGGCACCAGCGCGCCCACCGGCGCGAACAGGATGGCGGCGTCCAGCGGTTCCGGCGGCGCTTCTTCCGACCCGCCGGCCCACGCGGCGCCCAGCGCGCGGGCCAGCGCCTGCGCCTCCGCGTCGCCGGAGCGGGTGAAGGCGTGGACCGTGCGGCCCTGCCACACGGCGACCTGCGCCACGATGTGCGCCGCAGCACCAAAGCCGTACAGCCCCAGCCGCCGGGCATCCCCCGCCATGCGCAGCGCGCGGTAGCCGATCAGCCCGGCGCACATCAGCGGCGCCGCCTCCACGTCGCTGTAGAAATCGGGGATCGGGAAGACGTAGCGCTCGTCGGCCACCGTCAGCTCGGCATAGCCGCCGTTCACCTGATAGCCGGTGTAGCGCGCCCGGTCGCACAGATTCTCGCGCCCCGAGCGGCAATAGCCGCACTCCCCGCAGCTCCAGGCCAGCCACGGCACGCCGACGCGCGTTCCCACGCTCAGGCGTTCCACATCGGGTCCGGCGGCGAGCACCGTGCCGATGATCTCGTGCCCCGGCACCAGGGGCAGCGTGGGGTGCGGCAGCTCGCCGTCGATGACGTGCAGGTCGGTGCGGCAGACGGCGCAGGCGTGCACCTTGATGAGCACCTGGCGCGGGCCGGGCACCGGGTCGGGCAGGGCGGTTTCGACCAGCCGCGTGTTGGGCTGCGTGAGGACCATCGCCTTCATCGTGGGGCCTCCTTCCCAAGGCCGCACTCTAGCACGGTATGGGTGGGGCGAGCATGCCGCATTCCTGGCGCCCGGCAAGCGGGTATAGGATAATGGTCATCCCGCCCCGAGCCGTCCGGCCGGCCCATGACCCAGACCTTCCCCACAGAGCGCCCCGACGCATCGGCCCTCGGCCGGGTGGTGGCGGTGCGCGGTTCGGTGGTCGACCTGGGCTTCCCCGAGGGCGACCTCCCGGATCTGATGGAGGCGGTCGAGATCCTGTGGGACGGGCCGGAGCGCCTGATCGCCGAGGTGCAGCTGCACCTGGACGCCGGCACCGTCCGCGCCATCGCGATGCAGGGCACCTCCGGCCTCGCCCGCGGCACCGCGGCGCGGCGCACCGGCGCGCCGCTGACCGCGCCGGTTGGGGTGGCGGTGCTCGGGCGGCTGCTCGACGTCATGGGGGCGGTGCGCGACGGCGGGCCGGAACTGCCGGCCGGCGTGCCGCGCCTGCCGATCCACCGCGCTCCGCCGCCGCTGGCCCGCCGCAGCCCGAAGCGCGAGCCGTTCGAGACCGGCATCAAGGTGATCGATCTGCTGGCCCCGCTGGCGCGCGGCGGCAAGGCGGCGATGTTCGGCGGCGCCGGGGTCGGCAAGACCGTGCTGGTCATGGAGCTGATCCGCAGCATGGTCGAGCACTACACCGGCATCTCGGTCTTCGCCGGCATCGGCGAGCGCTCCCGCGAGGGGCAGGAGCTGTGGGAGGAGATGGCGCGCTCCGGCGTGCTGGACCGCACCGCGCTGGTGTTCGGCCAGATGAACGAGCCGCCGGGTGCCCGCTGGCGCGTCGGCCTGACCGCACTGACCATCGCCGAGCACTTCCGCGACGCGGAGCGGCGCGACGTGCTGCTGCTGATGGACAACGTCTTCCGCTTCGTGCAGGCGGGGGCGGAGGTGTCGGGGCTGCTCGGCCGGCTGCCGTCGCGGGTGGGGTATCAGCCGACGCTGGCCAGCGAGATCGCCGAACTGCAGGAGCGCGTGGCGTCGACGGAGGGTGCGGTGGTGACCGCGATCCAGGCGGTCTACGTGCCGGCCGACGACTTCACCGACCCGGCGGTGGCCGAGCTGTTCAGCCACCTCGACAGCTCCATCGTGCTGTCGCGCGCCATGGCGGCGGAGGGGCTGTACCCGGCCATCGACCCGCTGTCGTCCAGCTCCAACCTGCTCGATCCCCTGGTGGTCGGCGAGGAGCACTACCGGCTGGCCGAGGACGTGCGGCGCACCATCGCGCACTACCGCGAGCTTCAGGACGTCATCGCGCTGCTGGGCGTCGAGGAGCTGAGCACCGCCGACCGGCAGGCGGTGAAGCGGGCGCGGCGCCTGATGCGCTTCCTCACCCAGCCCTTCCAGGTGACCGAGGCCTTCACCGGCCACGGCGGCGTCAGCGTGTCTTTGGCCGAGACTCTGAAGGGCTGCCGCGCCATCCTGGACGGCGCGGGCGACGACTGGGCGGAGGCGTCCTTCTTCATGACCGGCACGCTGGAGCAGGTTAGGGCGCGGGAACTGGCGGGGAGGGCGTGATGGACCTCGTCATCACCACCCCCACCATGGTCGCCGCCCGCATTCCCGACGTCGCGCACCTGCGGGCCGAGGACGCCAGCGGCGGTTTCGGCGTGCTGCCCGGCCACGCCGACCTGCTGACCGCGCTGAGCATCTCGGTGGTGAGCTGGCGCTGCACCGACGGGCGGGAGGGGCACTGCGCGGTGCACGGCGGCGTGCTGACGGTCTCCGGCGGCGCCCGCATCGCGGTGGCGACGCGCGAGGCGGTGGTCGGCGACGACCTCGCGGCGCTGGAGCGCGACGTGCTCGCCCGCTTCCGCCAAGCCCGCGAGGAGGAGGGGGAGGCGCGCACCGGCGCCCGGCGCATGCACCTGGCGGCGGTGCGCCACATTCTCGCCTACCTGCGGCCGGAGCGGCGGCCGACCGGCCCGCTGCAGGCCACCCGCGACGGCCTGGAGGAAGCGCCATGACCGAGTCCAACCACAACAACATTGGCCACAACGGCCACCGCATGGCCGAGCCGGTGCGCCGCCGCCGCGAGCGGCGCGAGCGCTGGGTCAAGGAGGGCGAGCGCCCCGTCGGCCGCAACCTCGCGCTGATCGGCGCGCTCGGCTGGCTGGTGGTGGCGCCGACGCTGGCCGGGCTGTTCGCCGGGCGCTGGTTGGACGGGCTGGCCGGCGGCGGCATCTTCTGGACGGCCTCGTTGATCTTCGCCGGGGTGGCGGCCGGCGGCTGGCTGGCCTGGAAACGCATCGAGCAGGAGCGCTGAGCCATGATCCTGCACGCACTCCTCGGGATTCTCGCCGGTGCCGGGCTGGGGTACGCGTTCTTCCGCGGGCTCGCGGCGGGGACGCGGCTGACCCTGGCCGGCGACGCCCGGCGCGCCATCCCGCTGCACCTGCTGCGCCTCGGCGCGGCGGTGGCGGGCTTCACGTTGGCGGCGGTGTTCGGCGGGGCGGCGGGGGTGCTCGGCATGCTGGCCGGGTTCCAGGCGGCCAAGGAAGTCGTGGTGCGGAGGGCGTCATGACCGGATCCCCGCTCACCGCCCCCATCGTCTTCGCGCTCGGCCCCGTGCCGGTGACGCTGCCGGTGGTCACCACCTGGGGGCTGATGGCGCTGCTGACCCTCGGCTCCGCGCTGGCGACCCGCCGGCTGCGGGTCGAGCGGCCGGGGCGGGTGCAGGCGGTGCTGGAACTGGTCGTGCAGACCCTGCGCAAGCAGATCGGCGAGACCATGCAGGCCGACGCCACGCCGTTCCTGCCGCTGCTCGGCACACTGTTCCTCTACCTCGCCACCGCCAACCTGTCCGGGCTGGTGCCGGGGATGAAGGCGCCCACCGCCTTCATCGAGACCGCCGCCGCCCTGGCGCTGATCGTGCTGCTGGGCAGCCAAGTCTACGGCGTGCGGGCGCGCGGCCTCTGGGGCTACCTCAAGGGCTTCGCGCACCCGACGCCGCTGCTGCTGCCGCTCAACCTGCTGTCCGAGGTGACGCGGGCGTTCTCGCTGTCGGTGCGCCTGTTCGGCAACGTCATGAGCGGGGAGTTCGTCATCGCCATCGTGCTGTCGCTGGCCGGGCTGTTCGTGCCGGTGCCGCTGATGGCGCTGGAGCTGCTGCTCGGCCTCGTGCAGGCGTACATCTTCACCATCCTCGCCGCGGTGTTCATCGGCGGCGCCGTCGGTTCCATCGAGAGGGGATAAGCCATGGACGTCCATGCCATCAGCATCCTGGGCGCGGTGATCGCCGTGTCGGTCGGGGCCATCGGCCCGGCGCTGGCGGAGGGCCGCGCGGTCGCCGCCGCCATGGAGGCCATCGCCCGCCAGCCGGAAGCCGCCAACACGCTGTCGCGCACGCTGTTCGTCGGCCTCGCCATGATCGAGACGATGGCGATCTACTGCCTCGTCGTGGCGCTGCTGCTGCTGTTCGCCAACCCGTTCGTCTGAGGTGCCTCATGCACGTCGACGGCTGGACGCTGCTGCTCCAGGCCATCAATTTCCTGATCCTGGTCTGGCTGCTCCGCCATTTCCTGTACCGCCCGGTGCTG
>Ga0196970_1002131_pt1 | contig 10984 bp, 8 predicted proteins | sample S1v_513CmetaG_FD_148672 | JGI IMG/M metagenome (GOLD analysis project Ga0196970, IMG submission 148672) | Soil microbial communities from Anza Borrego desert, Southern California, United States - S1+v_5-13C | ecosystem: Environmental > Terrestrial > Soil > Desert | place: USA: California... | reverse complement strand
GCCCGGAGACCACCGACACCGCACCGAACTCGCCCATGGCGCGCGCGGTACACAGCACCACGCCATAGATCAGGCCCCATTTGATGTTGGGCACGGTGACGTGCCAGAACATCTGCCAGCCATTGGCGCCAAGCAGGCGCGCAGCTTCTTCCTCCTGGGTGCCTTGTTCCTGCATCAGCGGAATCAGCTCACGCGCCACGAATGGCACGGTGACGAAAATCGTCGCCAGCACGATGCCCGGCAGGGCGAAGACGATCTGGATATCGTGATCCTGCAGCCACGGCCCGAACAGGCCCTGCGCGCCGAACATCAGCACGTAGACCAGGCCAGCGATCACTGGCGACACGGAAAATGGCAAGTCGATCAGCGTCACCAGCATGCTCTTGCCGCGGAACGAGTATTTGCTCACACACCACGCGGCGCTGACGCCGAACACCAGATTCAACGGTACCGAAATCAGCACGGCGAACACCGTGAGTTTCAGCGCCGACAACGCGTCCGGCTCAAAAATCGCCGTGAAAAACGCACCGAGGCCATTCTTCAAACCCTGCGATACGACGATGAACAACGGCAGCAGCAGAAACAGGAAAAAGATCAGCCAGCCAAGACCGATCAGGACTCTGCGCGAGGTGGCACTGCCACGCCGCGCGGCGTTGGCCGCCGAGGCGGCCGCAATAGACGATTGGGACATGTGCGCGCCTCCTTATGGGGTTTCGATGCGCCGCTGCAGCAAGTTGATCAGCAGCAACAGGACAAAGGAAACCACCAGCATCAACACGCCAATGGCCGTGGCGCCGGTGTAATCGTACTGGTCGAGTTTGACCATGATCAGCAGCGGCAGGATCTCGGTTTTCATCGGCATGTTGCCGGCGATGAAGATCACCGAACCGTACTCGCCGACGCCACGGGCAAACGCCAGGGCGAAACCGGTCAGCCATGCGGGCAGCAGCGCCGGTACGAGGATATGGCGAAACACCTGGATCGGCTTGGCCCCGAGGCACGCGGCGGCTTCTTCGACTTCGCGAGGAATGTCGGCCAGCACCGGTTGCACTGTGCGCACCACGAACGGCAGAGTCACAAAGGTCAGCGCCAGGGTGATACCCAGCGGCGTGTAGGCGATCTTGAAACCCAGGTCAGTGGCGAACTGCCCGACCAGGCCGGTCGGGGCGTACAGCGCGGTCAGTGCGATACCGGCCACGGCTGTGGGCAGCGCGAACGGCAGATCGATCATCGCATCGATCACCTTGCGCCCGGGAAAGGTGTAGCGCACCAGCACCCAGGCCAGCAATGTGCCGATGATGCCGTTGATGATCGCCGCGCACAGCGCGGTGCCGAAGCTCAGCTTCAACGCCGCCAGCACCCGCGGTGCGGAAATGATTGCCCAGAACTGCTCCCAGGTCAGCTGAGCGGCGTGGACGAACATCGCCGCCAGCGGGATAAGCACAATCAGACTGAGGTACACCAAGGTGTAGCCCAGCGTCAGCCCGAAGCCGGGTATGACGGGGGAGATACGACGCGACATAAAAGTCCCTGGTTAAAAAGCATTCCGCTGAACGCATCAATGTGGGAGCGAGCTTGCTCGCGAAGAGGGAGTATCAGTCAACTCTACGTCGTCTGACACTGCGCTTTCGCGAGCAAGCTCGCTCCCACATTTTCCGCGCGTGGCTTCAGGCTTGATGTGTGGCTGAAGTCAGATTACTGCGCCTGATAAATCTGGTCGAACACGCCGCCATCGTTGAAGAATTTCGGCTGGGCGGATTTCCAGCCGCCGAAGTCCTTGTCGATGGTCACCAGTTCCAGTTTCGGGAACTGCTGGGCGTACTTGGCGGCGATGTCCTTGTCACGCGGACGGTAGAAATTCTTCGCCGCAATCTCCTGACCGGCCGGGCTGTACAGGTGCTTGAGATAGGCTTCGGCGATCTGCGCGTTGCCCTTTTTCTCGGCATTTTTGTCGACCACGGCCACTGGTGGCTCGGCGAGGATCGACAGCGAAGGCACGACGATGTCGAACTTGTCGGCGCCGCCGTCTTCTTTCAGCGCCAGGAACGCTTCGTTTTCCCAGGCCAGCAGCACGTCACCCTGTCCGTTGTTGACGAAAGTGATGGTCGAACCGCGTGCGCCAGTGTCGAGAATCGGCACATGCTTGAACAAGGTTTGTACGTATTCCTTGGCCTTGGCTTCGTCACCGCCGTTGGCTTTCAGACCGTAGGCCCAGGCCGCAAGGAAATTCCAGCGCGCACCGCCGGAGGTTTTCGGGTTGGGGGTGATCACCGAGACGTCGTTCTTGACCAGATCGCCCCAGTCCTTGATGCCTTTCGGGTTGCCCTTGCGCACCAGGAAGACGATGGTCGAGGTGTATGGCGTGCTCGCTTCCGGCAGACGCTTCTGCCAGTCGGCCGGCAGGCTCTTGCCGAGCTTGGCCACTTCGTCGATGTCGCCGGCCAGGGCCAGGGTCACGACGTCGGCGCGCAGACCGTCGATCACCGCACGCGCCTGCTTGCCAGAGCCGCCGTGGGATTGCTGGATTTTCACGGTATCGCCGGCATGGTCCTTCTGCCAGAACTTGATGAATTCGGCGTTGTAGTCCTGATACAGCTCGCGGGTCGGGTCATACGAGACGTTGAGCAGTTCGTAATCCTTGGCAACCGCGGAACCGGCAAACACAGCACTGGCCAGCGCGGCCAAAGCGTAACGGCGAATCGACGACATGGTGAAAGCTCCTGAAATTCCTGGTGGTGGCTTTTTTCTTATGGAATGCGTAATCGGCTGCCGGTCAAAGATCGCCGCGCCAGCTCTTGTCTGAAGCTCCCCGCAGGAGCTGGCGCAGGCTGCAATCTTTCAGCCCGGTTGCTTGCCGGGTTGCTGCAAGCGGAATTTCTCTTTGCGTTCGATCTGCACGACCTGGGCGTTGTGCACAGTGATTTCCACCGCGCCAAAACGCAGATCGCGCAGGGCGCTCTGGATTTCACGCAAGATCGTGCTTTCGTCCTGACCGTCAACGCTGCGAAGGGATGCGCTCATGGTGCTGCTCCTTTGAAGGGGATATGCCTGGCAGTGGGCGGCACTGCGTTCGGCGTGGGAGCAATATAAGAGAGAGAGAGATATTCTTAAAAAGACTATTTAAGAATGTTTATATAACCAGAAAACCGCTCTTCCCACGTATCCCACAGGAACGCCCCCAGCGGCGCTTCGCGCTGAGATTCCAAGAGCCTTTGCGACGGGTATGGGTTAGCGCGTCAGCCAATCAACGGCGCGTGCGCCCAATCAATCTCCTGCGCCGGGCTCGGCCGGCCAAACCAGTAGCCCTGCCCCAGATCGCATGCCTGTTCGAGCAGGAATTTCGCCTGCTCAACCTGCTCGATGCCCTCGGCGTGCACCTGCATGCCCATGCTGCGGGCCAGCGCGATGATCACCCGGACAATCGCCACGTCGTCCTCATCCCACGGCAAACCGGCGACGAAGCCTTGATCGATCTTGAGTTTCTGTACCGGCAGACGCTTGAGCCGCAACAGCGATGAATAGCCGGTGCCAAAGTCATCGATCGCCAGGCGGATACCCAGCTCACGCAAACGATGCATCTGCTCCAGCGCGACTTCCGGGTCGTCCATGACCGCGCTTTCGGTCACTTCCAGCTCCAGATACGCCGGCTCGAGGCCAGTGTCGTGCAGCACCTGCGCCACCTGCTCATAGAGTTCGCGCCGGGCGAACAGTCGAGACGACACATTCACCGCGACAAACGACAGCACCACGCCGGCCTGCTGCCATTGGCACATTTGCCGGCAAGCCTGCTGCATGACCCACGCATCGATGTCGGCAATCAGCCCGGTACGCTCGGCAATCGGGATGAACTCCGCCGGCGAGACCAGACCGCGTTGCGGATGCTGCCAGCGCACCAAGGCCTCGACGCCGATCAGCCGACTGCTGTGCAGGTCATGCACCGGTTGGTAATAAACCCGCAGTTCCTGCTGCGCCAGCGCGCGGCGCAATTCAAAGGCGAGTTCCACGCGTTGCTGGGCGTGGGCGGTGAGTTCCTCGGTGTACAAGGCGTACCCGTTGCGCCCGCTGTTTTTGGCCTTGAACAAAGCGGCATCGGCATTGCGCAGCAGTTGCTCGGCGCTCAAGGCATCGCTGGGGAACAGGCTGATGCCGATGCTGGCATTGATCAACAACTCGTGGCCATCAACGCGAAACGCGTCCTTGAACGCGTCGAGCATGCGTTGCGCCAGCGCCGCGGCCTGCACCGGCTGTGGACAACTTTCGGCGAGCACGGCGAACTCGTCGCCGCCCAGCCGCGCGAGGGTGATGCCGGGACCGAACAACCCCTGCAAACGCGCCGCCACGGCCTTGAGCAAGCGATCACCCACGTTATGGCCAAGGCTGTCATTGATCATTTTGAAGTGATCGAGATCGAGCATCAGCAGCGCGCAGCCGCGCTTGTGGATTTGCGCCGAGGCCAGCGCCTGCTCGGTGCGGTCGCTGAACAGCAGGCGATTGGGTAGATCGGTCAGCGGATCATGGTGCGCGAGGTGTTTGAGTTCGTCCTCGGAATGCTTGATCGCACTGATGTCGGAAAACACCGCGACGTAATGGCTGAGCCGGCCATGATCATCGTGAATCACGCGGATGGTTTGCCACTGTGGATAAATCTCGCCGCTCTTGCGCCGGTTCCAGATCTCCCCGCTCCATTCTCCCTGCGCCTGCAACGTGGCGAACATGGCCTGATAGAAACCCGGCGGATGATGGCCAGACTTGAACAGACTCGGCTGCTGACCGATGACTTCTTCGCGCTGATAACCGGTGATCGCCATGAACGCACGATTGACGTGGACGATCAGGCCCTGATGATTGGTGACCAGCACGCCTTCGCGAGTGCAGTCGAACACCGCTGCCGCCTGACGCAAACGCTCGCGATCGGCGTGACGCTCGCGCAACCGTGCGCCGATGCCGAGAAACCCGTACAGGCGCGCCCGCGCCAGAAAGATCAACCCGGCACTCACCGCGGCGAACAGGTAACCGTTGATCAGTTGCCATCGGGCAAGATCGACGGGATCATCGAAGAAATTGTTTAATAAATGATCAGTACCTTGCAGCCAGATGGCGGCAAGCACGAGATAGAGCAGCGCTGCACGCAAGGCATCGCGGTGAGTGGCAGGCATTCGGCTGTCCATGTCCCTACAAAAAGGTTGGAATTATAGGTCAAGAAACATCCAGCGACGCTTTCCTTGAAGGGCGGCTGGTTTTATCCGTGTGCTTGGTGATAATGCAACGGCTGTTTTTATCTTTATCGAGGGCCCTATAGCCTATGTGGTACGAAGGTTTTCTTGGCTTGTCGGCCTGGTCGCTGGTCGCGGTCACCCTGCTGATGACCCATGTGACGATTGTTGCCGTCACGGTCTATCTGCACCGTTATTCAGCGCATCGCTCGCTGGAGCTGAATGCCGGTCTGAAACACTTTTTCCGCTTCTGGCTGTGGCTGACCACGGCACAGAACACCCGCGAGTGGACGGCCATCCACCGCAAACACCACGCCAAATGCGAAACCGAAGATGACCCGCACAGTCCGGTGATCAAAGGCCTGTCCACGGTGCTGCGCACCGGTGCCGAGCTGTACCGCGCCGAAGCGCAGAACCCGGAAACCCTGCGCATCTACGGCAAGAACTGCCCGGAAGACTGGATCGAGCGCAATCTCTACAGTCGTTTCCCGCTGCTGGGCGTGGCAATCATGGGCGTTATCGACCTGCTGCTGTTCGGCACCATCGGCATCACCATCTGGGCGATCCAGATGATGTGGATCCCGGTGTGGGCTGCTGGCGTGATCAACGGTCTGGGCCACGCTGTCGGCTATCGCAACTTCGAATGCCGCGACGCGGCGACCAATCTGGTGCCTTGGGGCATCCTGATCGGCGGCGAAGAACTGCACAACAACCATCACACCTATCCCAATTCGGCCAAGCTGTCGGTGAAGAAGTGGGAATTCGACCTCGGCTGGGCGTGGATCAAGGTCTTCAGCTTCCTCGGTCTGGCCAGGGTTCAGCGAGTTGCGCCGATCGCACATCGGGTCGAAGGCAAAGGCAGCCTGGACATGGACACCGCCATGGCGATCCTCAACAACCGCTTCCAGATCATGGCCCAGTACCGCAAGCTGGTGATCGGTCCGCTGGTCAAGCAGGAGCTGGCCAAGGTCGATCATTCGGTGCGCCACCAGTTCCACCGCGCCAAGCGCCTGCTGTCGCGCGAAACCAGCCTGCTGGAAGACCGTCACCACCTGCGCATCCAGACGATGCTCGAGCACAGCCAGGCGTTGAAAGTCATTTACGAAAAGCGTCTGGCCCTGCAACAGATCTGGGTCAAGACCAGTTCCAATGGCCACGACATGCTCGCCGCCATCAAGGACTGGATTCACGAGGCCGAGGCCAGCGGCATCCAGTCCCTGCGTGAATTCGCCGACCAGTTGAAAACCTACTCGCTGCGTCCTGCAGCAGTTTGAGACCGTTGATCGGTGCACTCGCCCAGGCGAGTGCACCGTTTTGAACTTCGCCGAAAATCTCCTATCTCAAAGACACTTCGCCACCCCGGCGGGCTGTAATGTGGCCGCTGTCGAAATCGCGGCACGCCCTTTGAGATCTGTGCCGATGGTCAACAACAATCCAAAAGACTCATCCGTCCCGCAGTGGCCCGAGGCCGCGCAAACCCTGATGGCGCTGATGCATGCGCAAGGCGAGGTTGCACGCCTGAGCGAGCGCGAACAGTTGTTCAGTTCCTTGCTGGTCAGCGTCAACGCTGTGCTCTGGGCATTCAACTGGGAAACCCGTCAGGTGCTTTACGTCAGCCCCGCCTATGAACGGATTTTCGGTCGCTCCGCCGGGCTGCTGCTCGGTGACTACAACCAGTGGCGCGACAGCATCTACCCCGATGATCTGGACTACGCCGAGCGCAGCCTCGCCGAAGTGCTGCACAAGGGCGCGGTGGAAGACCGCGAGTACCGGATCATCGCCGCCGACGGCCAGGTGCGCTGGCTCAGCGACAAATGCTTCATCAATCGACAGGACGATCCGGACCAACCGGTGATCATCGTCGGCATCGCCGAAGACATCACCGACAAGAAGCACATGGAAACCGAGCTGCAACGCCTGGCGACCACCGACGTGCTGACGCAAAGCAGTAACCGCCGACACTTCTTCGAGTGCGCCAACCGCGAATTCGAAGAAGCACGCCTGCGCGGTACGCCGATGGCGTTTCTGCTGCTGGATATCGATGACTTCAAAGCGATCAACGACAGCTACGGCCACCCGGAAGGCGACACCGTGCTGCAACGGATTGCCGAGTGCGGACGCAGTTCATTGCGCCGTGGCGATCTGTTCGGGCGAATTGGTGGTGAGGAATTTGCTGCAGTGTTCCCCGGATGTGCACCAGAAATGGCCATGCAAGTGGCGGAACGCTTGCAGCAGGAAATTCAGCGTTTACGGTTCAGCCATGACGGCCAGACGTTCAGCATCACCGTGAGCCAAGGGCTGACCAGCCTGACCGATGACGACAAAAGCCTCGACAATCTGTTCGCCCGGGCAGATGCGGCGATGTATGAAGCCAAGCGCCAAGGCAAGAACCGCATCATCTCTGCCTGACCCGGTATCATATTCAACACATTCCCCTGTAGGAGTGAGCCTGCTCGCGATCGCGGAGTGTCAGACGAAACTTTAATAACTGACATTCCGAGATCGCGAGCAGGCTCACTCCTGCATTGGGATTTGTGCGCTCCGGTTATTTGCGCATCCGCATCAGCTCCGGCAATCCAATCTTCAGCAACCGCGCCGTGCGGCTCTTCGCCAGTTCTTCGACGCCCTCGTGCTCGGTCAGCCGCGCCATCTGCGCCGCCATGTTCATCACCAGCGCCTCACGGGAATACACCCCGCCACCGAGCTGATAGGCCGAGGCAATCAGTTCGCGCAGTTCCAGCGGCAGACGCCAGCGCGTGCGCAACGCAGAACCATACGCCGCACCAAACTGCGCCAGCGCCTCGCCGACTTCCTCCTGCTCGTCCAGCGCCCCGCCCGCCTGCTGCCACTCCTGCAGACAACGCAGCAACGCCAGATCGCCGAGACGGTGCAGCATGCCGGCGCAATAGCAGCGCTCCTGATCCAGATCGAGCAACCGCGCCAGGGTGCGCGCATATTCGGCGGTGTGCAGTGACAAGCCCCAATAACGCTCGGCGTAGTCCGCCAGACACGGATCGCTGAGCCGGGCACTGCGCTTGAGCGCCAGCCCGAGGATCAGATTCATGCTCTGCCCGGTGCCTAGCCGATGCAGAGCTTGCGCCAGTGTCTGCACCGGCGCGCCATGGTGCTGCGCCGCGCTGTTGGCCGCGGCGATCAGTACCGCCGTGATCTGCGGATCGGTGCGAATCTCTTCTTCGAGCAGCTTCAGGTCGAGGCCATCGGGATTGAGGCTGCGCTTCACCGCCAGTTGCACATCGGTCATCAACGGCGCGCCGTCGGTTTGCTCACGGCGCCGCTCAAGAAAAACCGAGAGGGTCATGCCCGGCGCCAGGGCCGGCACTTCACAGAACACCTCCTGCCCGGCGTTGAGCAGCAAGCCCTGCAGACGCTCGGTCAGGCCCTCCATGTTCAATGGTTTGGTCAGATACGCCGTCGGTGCCAGCGGGATGGCTTCGCGCACGCTGGCACTGTCGTTGCGGCTGCTCATCAAAATGAATGGCAGCGGCGGGTTGCGCTTGCGCTGACGCACGCTGCGCAGCACGTTCAAACCATCGACGCCGGGCAGTTCCCAATCGACGATGGCCAGGTCATAAGGAATTTCGGTGAGCATCGACAGCGCTTGCTGACCATCGGCACACAGATCCAGCCGCGCATCGCAACGCACGTTCAGCAGCACTTGTTTAAGCAGATCGCGCGACCACGGGTCGGCCTCGGCAATCAACACGCGCGGTACGGCGGGTAATTCAACGGCAATCATGCACGCACTCCCTGGCAATGCCTTGACCTTAGCCAATGCTGGCCAATCGTTACAGCGCGAAACGCCGATATGTTTGCGCCGGCATGAAAAAACCCGCCGAAGCGGGTTTTTTGTCGAGCCGATCACAGAATGCCGGGGCTTACAGCTCCGAGAAGCACTCTTCGATGATCGCCAGACCTTTGTCCAGTTGCTCGTCCGGCGAGGTCAGCGGTACGAGTACGCGCAGCACGTTGCCATAGGTGCCGCAGGACAGCAGGATCAGCCCCTTGTCGCGAGCCTTGGCCACCACGGCCGCTACGGCAGTCGGGTTTGGTTTGTGGCTGTCACCGTTCTCGAACAGCTCGACCGCGATCATTGCGCCCAGAGCGCGCACTTCGCCAATGACCGGGTACTTGGCCTGAATGTTTTTCAGGCCGGTGACCAGACGCTCGCCGACGGCCTTGCAGCGGTCCAGCAGGTGTTCTTCTTCGAACACTTCCATTACGGCCAGGGCCGCAGCGCAAGCGATCGGGCTACCGGCATAGGTGCCGCCCAGGCCGCCTGGGGCGATGGCGTCCATGTATTCGGCCTTGCCACACACACCGGCCAGCGGGAAGCCGCCGGCGATCGATTTGGCGAAGGTGGTCAGGTCGGCAGCAACGCCCATCTGCTCCATGGCGAAGAACGTACCGGTACGGCCAGCGCCAGTCTGTACTTCGTCCGCGATCAGCAGGATGCCGTGCTGATCGCACAGCGCGCGCAGGCGCTTCATGAATTCTTTCGGCGCGACATAGAAACCACCTTCGCCCTGCACCGGCTCGATGATGATCGCAGCGATGTCTTTCGGCTCGGCGTCGTTCTTGAAGATGCGCTCGATCGAAGCGATCGAATCGTCGATGCTCACGCCGTGCAGCTCGTTCGGGTACAGCGCGCGGAAGATGCCGCCTGGCATCAGGCCCATGCCGGCCGAGTACGGCACGACTTTACCGGTCAGACCCAGCGTCATCATGGTGCGGCCGTGGTAGGCGCCAGTGAAGGCGATGACGCCAGCCCGACCCGTGGCGGCACGGGCGATTTTCACGGCGTTCTCAACGGCTTCGGAACCAGTGGTGACCAACAGGGTTTTCTTGGCGAAATCACCTGGAACCTTGACGTTGATTTTTTCGCACAGCTCAACGTACGGCTCGTAGGCCAGCACCTGGAAGCAGGTGTGGGTCAGCTTGTTCAGCTGTTCGGTCACGGCGGCGATGATTTTCGGGTGCACGTGGCCGGTGTTCAATACCGCGATACCGCCGGCGAAGTCGATGAACTCACGACCTTCAACGTCGGTTACTGTGGCGTTCTTCGCGGATTCGGCGAAGATCGGGTGAATCTGGCCAACACCGCGTGGTACAGCAGCGGTACGACGGGCCATCAGTTCAGCGTTAGTCTTGCTCATTACAGTCCTCATTCGCCGCTCATCGGGCGGCGTGGTTCAAGGATGAAGCGGAGGAATCGGCGGTGGCAGCATGCGATGATCGACTGCCACGGCGTTCCCGGCCGCAGAGAAAATGCAGGTTTCAAACCACGCAAAGGGACAGCGCTCTCGTGCCCTTTGCGTTTACAGCGATCCTTGTCGGAGTCCAAGCTTTAGCGCTTAGATGCCCAGGCAGAGGTATTTGATTTCCAGGTAATCTTCGATGCCATACTTGGAGCCTTCACGACCCAGGCCCGAGGCCTTGATGCCGCCGAACGGCGCGACTTCGTTGGAGATCAGCCCGGTGTTGACGCCGACCATGCCGTATTCCAGCGCTTCGGCGACACGGAACACACGACCGAGGTCGCGCGCATAGAAGTACGAAGCCAGACCGAATTCGGTGTCGTTGGACATCGCGATCACTTCGGCTTCGTCTTTGAAGCGGAACAGCGGCGCCAGCGGGCCGAAAGTTTCTTCCTTGGCCACCGCAGCGTTTTTCGGCACGTTGGTCAGAATGGTCGGTTCGAAGAAGTTGCCTTCCATCGCCTTGCCGCCAGCCAGAACGGTCGCGCCTTTGCT
>Ga0196970_1002130_pt1 | contig 10993 bp, 9 predicted proteins | sample S1v_513CmetaG_FD_148672 | JGI IMG/M metagenome (GOLD analysis project Ga0196970, IMG submission 148672) | Soil microbial communities from Anza Borrego desert, Southern California, United States - S1+v_5-13C | ecosystem: Environmental > Terrestrial > Soil > Desert | place: USA: California... | reverse complement strand
CCAAGTGCGGACACCAGAAGTACAGGCTGAGTTACCCGGGCGATGTCTGGATAAGCAAATGCCAGGAACACCATGCCGGCAGCGATGGAGACCGGGATAATCGCAACTGTAGACCCGAGGGCGACTGTCAGAACCCTCCGAATCAGTCTCGTGGAGGGAGCAGAACGCTGGGCCAAATGACTCAGAAGCACACTGGAAAGGCCGGATAATGGAAGCGCCAGCACTCTTGCGAACGAAGTTCCAGCAGCGAGTACGGCAATATCACGCACAGTTAGGAAGTAGTCCGCCAGGAAGCGACCGGCATATGCGTAGAGGTTCCCCACCACGCTGATCAAGAGGAAAGGAATTACGTCCCTCCACATTGCATTAACGGCGACCCGCATGGTAGCCGAATTGCCCCCGACAAGGTCGAGCTGGGAAAACCCGCGCAGAGGAAACAGAATGGAGAGTGACAACCCTTCAGCGATGAGGATCCAGAGTTCTATAGGCAGAACGTCCACCCAAAGCGCTGCGAACCCGTAGCCACAACCGAGAACAATATTGGAGACTGCTACTCGCCAGAACTTCAGAACGCCTCTGTACCAGGCTGCGGTGTATATCCGGAGGGCCATAACCGAACAGGCCGCTGCCAATAAGAACTTGGGCACGCCAGTGATACCGTATGAGGTGAAAGCAAGAATACCGGCAAGACCTGCGAGGACTACGAAGCTACAGCCCCCGGCGAATATGCGTGAGTTCCAGTTACAGTCGCCGCTTCGAAATCGGCGTAAGTAAGCCATGGCGCCGGCGGACCCAAAGCCCACCCCAATGATGTTCAGTACACCTACCAGGACCATGAGTCGTCCCAGTGCTTCAAACCCGAACACCCTTGCTATGACGGGGTAGAAGAGCAGTTGAGTAGCCATAGTACCGATAGCTGTCCCTAGGGTCGTCACTAGCGTATCGTTGAAAAGGTGGCGGAACACCGAGGGAATCCGTTCGTAGATGTTGCGCCTAACCGTGGGGAAGCCCTCCTCAGAAGCGATTATCCCAATCGAGCGGAGCCAAGGACTGCCCTCAGTTCGCGAATAACCACCTCCTGCGTCGGTCGCGTAATGGCTGGACCAATCGGCAGTGAGAGCACCTGACCTGCGAACCGTTCTGCAATGGGCAGGGGCGGCGACGTCTCGCTGTAAACCGGTAGCTTGTGTACTGGGACCGGGTAGTACACCATTGTGCCAATTCCCCTAGCTGCGAGCCCACGTTGCACCTGATCTCGATGCCCCAGTACACGCACAGTGTACTGATGATAGACATGGAACGCAGCCGGATCGACGATCGGTGCGACGATGCCGGGGACATCCTTCAGGAGCGCTTCATATACCTCTGCGACCTGACGACGCGCCTGGTTCCACGCGTCCAGGTGCGGAAGCTTAACTCGCAGAATGGCTGCCTGCAATTCGTCAAGGCGCGAATTGTAGCCTACGATCTCATTGAAGTACTTCTTCAAGGACCCGTGTGCACGCAGCTTGCGGGCCATCTCCGCGACCTGATCATCATTGGTCGCCAGAAGGCCACCGTCACCATAAGCCCCGAGGTTCTTGGTCGGGAAGAACGAAAAGGTCCCGATTTCACCAATGGTGCCGGCCTTTTTCCCGTTGTAGGTGGCGCCCATTGCCTGCGCCACATCCTCAATGACCTTAAGTCCATGTTTGGCAGCGATAGCCATGATCCGATCCATCTTGGCCATTTGCCCAAAAAGATGGACCGGTATGATCGCCTTCGTCCGCGAGGTTATTGCAGCCTCGATCAACTCAGCATCGATATTGAAGGTCTGAGGATCGATATCGACGAACACCGGCGTCGCTCCGACGTGGCTGATGGCCTCGGCGGTGGCAAAGAAAGTGAACGCAGTTGTGATTACCTCGTCGCCAGGGCCGATGCCCAGGGCACGAAGAGCCAGGAACAGCGCGTCCGTACCCGAGTTCAGGCCGATTGCATGCTTGACGCCCAGGTACTCCGCGATCTCTTCTTCAAATGCCTTGACGTTGGGGCCCATAATGAAATGGCCCGACCGCAGTACGCCCTGGATGGCCGTCTGCAGGTCGTCCCACAACATGTCAATCTCAGGCGCCAAGTCCAGAATCGGAATGTTGAGCTTCTCCGTTGTCATTGCCTACTCCCCCGACCTTGTGACGGTAGTCTCGTCGGCCTTGCGGTAATGGCGACCGCAACCGCAAGTTGCAGCACCACCCTCAAAGTCCAGGCCCAAGCCGCACTCACAGACCCAGCCCTTTACACGAGCCGGAACGCCCGCCACCAGCGCATAAGGCGGCACATCTTTGGTCACAACCGCTCCGGCGGCGACAAAGGCCCACTCCCCGATGGTGGTCCCGCAAACGACGGTTGCGTTCGCCCCAATGCTGGCTCCGTACTTTACCCGGGTCTCGTGATAATCAGCGCTGGTGTTGCGAGGAAAGGCCGACCTGGGCGTCTTCACATTCGTGAACACCATGCTGGGTCCGCAGAACACGTAATCCTCCAGGACAACACCTTCGTACACGGACACGTTGTTCTGGATCTTGACCCCGCTACCGATCTCAACCCGGTTGGCCACAAAGACATTCTGGCCCAGCGAGCAGTTCTCGCCGATTTTCGCTCCACCCATCACATGACTAAAATGCCAAATCTTCGTGCCGGCGCCGATTTCGGCGCCGGCATCGACATAGGCTGACTCATGTTTGAAGAAGTTCGCCATGTCTTAGTCCTCCACAAAGGGGAAGCGAACGGGCTGACCAGTGCGAGTCGACTTGTAGATACCCAGGATGATCTCCAGGGCCTTCCGGCCCTCCGGTCCGGCGACAGCCGGCTCCCGGCCGTCACGAATCGCTTCGATGAAGTCAGCAATAAGCGGGCGGTGTCCATGGCCATAGACGCTGGCCGGATCGGCCTGCTGCTCAGTGAGAATGGACTCCTCCGAATCTGTGCCATCAGCAAAACGCCAGGCCTCAATCCGGTTAACAGCCACACCGCCAATCACCACGGAGCCAGTAGCACCGAAGATGTTCAGCGTCTCTTCCAGGTTCATCGGGTAGATCGTCACCGAGGACTCAATCATGCCAAGGGCGCCGTTCTTGAACCGCAGAACCGCAGCAGCGTTGTCCTCCGCCTCGATCTCCCGCATACGCGTAGCGGTGTTGGCATAGACGCTCTCCGCCGGCCCCATCATCCACTGGAGCAGGTCGATGCAGTGGATCGTCTGGTTCATCAGGCAGCCGCCATCCTGCGCCCAGGTGCCCCGCCAGGGGGCCTGGGCGTAGTAGTTCTGGTCACGGTTCCAGCGCAGCACCGCCGTGCCCATGTTCAGCTGGCCAAACCGGCCGGCCTCCAGCGCCTGGCGCAGACGGACAATGACAGGGTTGAACCGGTTCTGATGGACTACACCGAGTTTCACACCGTACTCGTTGCACGCGGCAATCAGCGCATCAGCATCCCTGAGCGACAGCGCCATCGGCTTCTCTACAAGCACGTGCTTACCGGACTTGGCAGCGGCAATGCCGATCTCAGCATGCATGCCGCTGGGCGTGCAGATGCAGACCACATCGATATCTGGCCGCTCCAACATCTCTTTGTAGGACATGTAGGGCTCGCCGCCAAAGCGGTCGGTGTAGACCACGGCCCGTTCCTTGATCACGTCAGCTGCCGCCACGAGGACCGCATCCTCGAGAGCGGCAATGGCCTGTCCATGGTTCGGCGCAATGCGCCCACAGCCAATTACGGCAAAGCCCAGCGGCTTTTTCGTCTGCATCTGTTGCTTCATCCTCTGCAGCAGGTTTTAGAGCTTGATCACCTTGGCGTTGCCCTGGGGCACACCCTTCATGGCGTTACGGGTATCAACGATGATCGAAGCCTTACGGGCCACTTCCGTGTAGTCCACGGTCTTGTGATCGGTGGTAATCACCACGGCATCGACGGTAGACCAGAGTTCTTCGGTCAGGTCGACCGAAGTCATATGCTGCTTGAACCAGCCGTGCGGATGGACTTCCGGAATGTACGGATCGTGATAAACGACGTGGGCCCCTTCCTTCTCAAGCAGCTGGATCACCTTCAGGGCCGGCGACTCACGTTCATCGACGATGTCTCGCTTGTAGGCGACGCCCAGCACGAGAATCTTGGAGCCGAAGAGCGGCTTGCCAGCTTCGCCCAAGGCGCGCACAACTTTGTCCTTGACGAAGTAAGGCATGCGCAGGTTGATCTCGCCGGCCAATTCAATGAATCGAGTGGAGAAGTCGTACTCACGGGCCTTCCAGGCCAGGTAGAACGGATCGAGCGGAATACAGTGCCCGCCCACGCCGGGGCCCGGATAGAAGATCTGAATGCCGAAGGGCTTCGTCGCCGCAGCGTCAAGCACTTCCCAGACGTCCAGATCCATGCGGTCGCAGAGCATTGCCAGCTCATTCACCAGGGCGATGTTGACAGCCCGGTAGGTGTTCTCGAACACCTTGGTCATCTCGGCGACAGCCGGCGATGAAACCGGGATCACGTTGAGGATTGTCTTCCTGTACATCGTGCAGGCCACGTCAAGGCAGGCAGGCGTAACTCCGCCCACGACCTTGTTGGTGTTCTTGGTGGTGTACCGGGCATTGCCCGGGTCTACCCGCTCCGGGGAGAAGCTGACAAAGAAGTCTTCCCCCACCTTCAGGCCGCTGGCGGCGAGCATGGGGAGAACCACTTCCTGCGTGGTGCCAGGGTAGGTCGTGGACTCCAAAGAGACCAACTGCCCCGGGCGAATGTGAGCGGCGATCTGCCTTGTGACATTCACGATGTAGGAGATATCCGGGTCCTTGTTGTCCGTCAGGGGCGTAGGTACGCAGATGACAATTACGTCAGCATCAGCCAGCACATCAAATGAAGTAGTTGCCTTGATCAGCCCGGCTCCAACGAGTTCCGTCAGGTCTTCGTCCTTCACGTCCCTGATATAGTTCTGGGCGGTGTTAACCATGTTGGCCCGAACCGGGTTTTGCTCCACACAGACAACATGGAAGCCGACTTTGGCCTTCTCCACGGCCAGCGGGAGGCCGACGTAACCTGCGCCTATCACGGCCACCAAAGCTTGGCGGGACAGAATGCGTTCTTTGAGGGCAGTACCTACGGGTCCGAGTTCAGTCACCTGCTCCAACTGCGCCATTGAGTGTCACCTTCCCAACTACATCCGCAACCAATGCGAGCACGCTTGTATTCCCAGCACGGCCACTCCGCGCAAGGTCATTCATCTCATCCAGAAAGCCGCCTAGCGCTGAAGCCGGAATCGAGTCCTGGTGCGCCACGAAGATCCGCTCATGCATCGTCGCTGCCGTGCCTTCTTCCGCCGTCAGCAACTCCTCAAAGAGCTTCTCCCCCGGTCGCATCCCGGTTACTGCGATCTGGATGTCGACGTCAGGTTGATACCCGGACAGCCGAATCAAATCCCGGGCCAGGTCGATAATCCGAACGGGCTTGCCCATGTCCAGGACAAAGACCTCGCCGCCCCTGCCCATGGACGATGCCTGGATCACGAGCTGGACCGCCTCGGGAATCGTCATAAAGTACCGCACCATGCGTGCATCGGTGATCGTCACCGGCCCGCCCGCGGCAATCTGCTTCTTGAACAGCGGAATCACACTGCCCCGGCTGCCCAGGACATTCCCAAACCGTACAGCAACAAACACGGTAGACGAAGTCCGCGCAAGCGACTGAATCACAATCTCGGCCGCCCGCTTGGTTGCACCCATCACGGAGGTCGGATTTACCGCTTTATCAGACGAAATTAGCACGAACCGCTTAACCCGGAACGTATCAGCCGCCTTGGCGACGTTGTATGTACCAAACACGTTGTTCTTAATCGCTTCTTCGGGGTTGTACTCCATGAGCGGCACATGCTTGTGCGCCGCCGCATGGAAGACCACGCCCGGACGATGCTGCTCGAAGACCCGCCGAATCCGCACCTCGTCCTGGATGTCGGCAATCACCGGGCGAATATCGAGCGCCGGGTACTTGCGGCGCAGTTCCATATCAATCTCATAAATCGAGTTCTCGCCATGCCCGAGCAGGATCATCTGCTTGGGCCCGAACCGCGCCACCTGACGGCAAAGCTCGGAGCCAATCGAACCGCCAGCGCCCGTGATCAGCACGGTCTCGCCGGTCAGGTAGGCAGCAATCGCCTCCAGGTCAACTTTGACCTCATCGCGGCCCAGCACATCTTCGATCTGCACGTCACGAATTTGCGATACAGTAACGGCGCCGTTGACCAGCTCATAAATGCCGGGCACCGTCTTTAGCTGAAGGCCAAGCCGCTGGCCGATTTGAACAATCTCACGCACCACGGCGCCCTTGACGCTGGGCATGGCGATGACCATGTGGGTCACGCCGTACTGCTTGACGACCTGCTCCAGGCTTTTGCGGGAGCCCAGCACGGCCTTGCCGGCGATCCGATAGCCCTGCTTGTAGGGGTCATCGTCGATCAGGCCGACAACGTTGCAGCCCAGTTCCGGGTGCTTGGCAAACTCACGGACCAGCAGGGCGCCGGCGTCACCGGCACCGTAGATGACCGTTTTCTGGCTCGGCTTGCCGGCAGCCATGCGGGCGCGGTAATACTCGTGCCGCAGCCGCAGCGCCAGGCGAATGGAGCCCAGGGCGCCGATTTTCATAAACCACCCGATCAGCAACACGCTGCGGGGGAAGCCGGTGTGGGGCATGATGAAGATAATGGCAGAGGTGATCGCCGAATCAATGGTGACCACCCAGGCGATGCGGAGCAGTTCGGAAATGGAGGCGTGGCTCCACATTTGGCTGTAGAGCCCGAAGGCGTAGTAGATGACGATGCGGAAGGGGACGATGATGGGCAGCGCCCGTGCGTACGTGTAAACGTATTCGATGGGAACGGGACGGCCGTCCATGGAGAAGCGGATCAGAAATGCGAGGAGCATCACTGTGATTGTGGCGAGTACATCGATCGATAGGAGGAGTAGTTGCCGAGTCAGCTTGCTCACATCGCCACCTCCTTTCAAAGGGGGCGCAGGTGGTTAGCGTTTGTTGGTCCGGTCGCCATCTCCTGAACTGTAGTAGTAATAGTAGTAGTAACCCTCGCGCCCTTCGGCTTCAACGCCGTCGAGCACAGCGCCCAGCACGTTGGCCTTCACGGCCTCCAGCGCCTGCTTGGCCCGTACGACCTGCTGGCGGGCAACGTTGCCGGCCCGGGTGACGACCACCACGCCGCCCACCTTGGGGGCCAGGACGGCGGCATCGGTCACGGCCAGAACCGGGGGCGTGTCGACGATCACCATATCAAACCGTTCTTCCAGCTCCCGCAGGAACTTCTCCATTTTGGCGCTGCCCAGCAGTTCGGCAGGGTTGGGTGGAATGGGGCCGCTGGTTATCAGCTTCAGTCCGGGCACATCGGTCTTCATGATGGCGTTTTCGCTGCCGCCGCCGCCGCCCAGCAGAGCGGTGGTGAGGCCGGGGTAGCTGTCCATGCCGAAGATCTTGTGCAGCGTGGGCCGGCGCAGATCGGCATCGATCAGGCAGACGTTTGCGCCGTTCTGTGCGAAGGCGACGGCGAGGTTGGCCGCCACGGTGGACTTGCCTTCGCCGGGCGTCGCTGAGGTAATCAGGACGGATTTCAGCGGTTTGTCCAGCCCCATAAACTGCAGGTTTGTACGCAGCACGCGGAACGCTTCCGATGCCGCGGCCATGGGGTCGCGGTGGGTAATCAACGCCTGCTGGGGCGAGCGCGTGATGGTCGATCGCAGCGGCATGTTCATGCGCCTACCCCCTCCTTCGTCTTTTGTGCGGCGGTGCGCTTGCGGTGCTGGCGGGTGGCCGGGGTCTCGTCGGCGGGGTTCATCTCGATGACCGGGATAATGCCGAGCACGGGCAGGCCCGTATGCCGGGTGATATCTTCCGGCGACTTGATGGAGGTGTCCAGGTACTCCAGCAGGAAGGCGATGCCCACAGCCGCCATGCCGCCCAGTACGATGGCGATGGCCACGTTCATGAGGGGGCGCGGCTTGATGGGGCTGGTGGGAATCATCGCCTTGTCGACCACCACCACGTTTTCGACCCGCATGATGGTCTTGATCTGTTCCTTGAAGGACTCGGCAACGGCATCGGCCAGCTTGGCGGCCATGGCGGGGTCGCCGTCCTGAATGGCGAAGGAGAGAATTTCGGTGTCGCGCACCGGGGTAACGGTCAGGCGTCCCTGCACCGAACCGACGGTCACCTGTCCGGTCAGACCCAGGCGGTCGATGGCCGCGAAGACGGTCGCCCGGCTCTTTGCCACTTCGGCGTACGTCTTGGTCAGGTTCCGGTTGAGCAGCAGGTCGTTGTAGTTGATGGTGCTGGAGTCTTCCTTGATCACCCAGAGGGTGGTCGAGGCGGAATAGACGGGATCCATTACATATAAGGAAAGAAGGCCAGCCGTGAGGCCGGCGATTAAGGGCAGGGCCAGCAACATCCAGAAGCGGCGCTGCAGCACCCGGAAAATTTCGCGTAGGTCAAGTTCGTTCTGTTCCACTGAAAGTGACTCCCTTCCGGTGCTGACCATTCTTGACAGGCACCCGGCCCCTCTAGCTGGTAGAGAGGCCGGGGACGTGTCGTTTGTTACTTGGGACCCGGCTCAGCGCTAGTGAGCGCCGAGGATACGGTCAACCAGAATGGCCAGCTCGGCCCGGGTCAGGATGTTCTCGGGACGGAAGGTGCGGACGCCGTCCACCAGGTAGCCCTTGAAGATGCCCAGATCGTACAGGGCCTTCATGACGCCCCGGTCCTCAGCGGTGAGGCCTTCGAAGTCAGCGAAGGGGTAATCGGCGGGGTTAACGACGGGCTGGGGCTCAACGCCCAGGGCCTTGCCCAGGAGGCGGGCGAACTCCAGGCGGCTCATGTCACGGTCGATGCTGGCGTTGATGTCGACCAGGCCGGCTTCCTTCATCTTGGTCATGGCTTCGTCCGGGGTGTCATCCTTCGCGGCGATGCCCAGGACCTTGGCAAAAACGGCGATGCCTTCGCCACCGGTCACCTTGGCCTCAGGCTTGAACTCGCCGTTTTCGGCGGGCTTGAGGAGGCCGGACTGAACCAGCACGGTGACCGAGCCGGCGAACCAGTCGGTGGGCTTGACGTCCTGAATGCCGGCCTGCTGCAGTTCCTGCTGGACCTGCTGGACGGGCTTGTTGACGCCTGAGGCCTGCTGGTCGCTATAAACGGCACCGGGAACGGTGGCCGCCATGGCAGTGCCGGCGGTGGTAATGACGGTGGCCAGGAGCAAGGCAGATGTCCATTTGCGAATCGTCATGTGGGCGCCCTCCTTTGGGGGATAAACCGTTAAGTACGTGTGCGAGTCCGTGTGCCAAAAGTCCCGATTGGTCCTATATCACGAATATAGGACCATGTGACTAACGTAAGAGAGGATTAGCTAAAAATCCAGTCATTCCTGCCCATTTGGAGGATATTTATCAATGTGGATTTACGAGGATTCGAATTTACCGGTGTCCGCTGTAAAGTGAAACGACGGGTGAGAAGTTTTTCGGGGATGGAAGTGTTTTTTTGCGCAGGCAAAGGGAAAGGGCCGCTGCACCTGTGTGCGGCGGCCCTTTCGTTTAGTGCTTCGACTTTTCTGCGGCCTTCTTGGCTTCTTCCCGGGCCTTCTCCTCGGCCTTCTTGGCTTCTTCCCGGGCCTTCTCCTCGGCCTTCTCAGCCTCTTCCCGGGCCTTCTCCTCGGCCTTCTGCGCCTTCTCGTCGGCCTTATCCATCTTCTCGGCGCTCTTCTCCAGATGTTCGTAGGCCTTCTCGATCGCCTTGGTCGCCTGCTCTTCCTGCTGCTTGACCGCTTCCTTGGCCTGCTCGGCGGCCTGCTTGAGGGCCTCCAGTTCGTCCTTCTTGGCTTCAGCAGCCTTCAGCTTGGCCTCGGCATAAACGATGCCCGCCTGGTCGCCGGCCTTGCGGGCCGCCTCCAACGCCTTCTTCGCTTCGTCCATCTCCTGCTTGACGCTGAAGAAGGCCGCCTTGGCGGCGTGGAACCCGGCAATGGCCGCCACGGTCTTGTCCTGCTCGGCCAGCGCACGCTCCAGGCCTTCCCGGGCGCTCTCGGGCGCCTTCTCGAGCACAACCGCAAGCACCGTCTGGCTGTTTTTGTGCGCCTCATCCAGCGCTTCGACCGCCTTCACGGCCTTATCCGACGCCTCCACCGCCTTCTGCAGATGCTCGGTGGCAGATGCCAGGGTCTTGACGTACTCGGCGGCCGCCTTATCGGCCAGTTCGGGCTTGCCGTCTTCGGTCATGACGGCGGCTTCGGCCGCCCGCTCGAGGGCGAACTCGGCCTGCATCTTCGCGAGCTTCTCCTGATTGCGGGTAATGGCCAGCTGCAGGTTCTCGATGGCCCGCTCGAGGGGATAGATCAGTCCATCCGGCGTGACGCCGGCGGTCTCCTCCGCCGATACTTCGGCGGCCTGCGCCTCCGGTGCGGCAGGGGCCGGGGTGACATCTGCGAAAGCGGAGCCCGCAGGCGCGAGCAGGGCCAGGGCAACGGCTACATGGATAAACATACGCTTCATCGGTCGTTCCCCTTTGCGAGTGGTTTGCTCCATAACCATTCGCCGTACTTCAGGGGTTTGTGTGGGTTTACTCCTCCTCCCACTGCCGCCGACTGATGATCGTGCCCTCGCCAAGCAGGAAGTATCGGTCCCCCGCAAACGCTGCGGCCTTCAGCAAGTAGGTAGTCACCCGGGGGATGCGAACCCACGTAACACCATCTTCGGACGCGTACACGCTGCCCCGCGGCCCGGTCGCCACAAACCAGCCATCTCCATACGCAATGCTGAACAGGATGGCCGGGCTGTTCTCATGTACGGTCCACTGCACGCCGTCGGATGAGGTCAGGACCTCCCCGTTGCCGCCGACGGCCACAAACTTCCCCTGGCCGAACGCCACATCGTACAGTTCGTCAACCGGCACCTGCACCCTGGTCCAGGTCCGGCCGTCGGTG
>Ga0196970_1002129_pt1 | contig 10995 bp, 16 predicted proteins | sample S1v_513CmetaG_FD_148672 | JGI IMG/M metagenome (GOLD analysis project Ga0196970, IMG submission 148672) | Soil microbial communities from Anza Borrego desert, Southern California, United States - S1+v_5-13C | ecosystem: Environmental > Terrestrial > Soil > Desert | place: USA: California... | reverse complement strand
CAGCCATCTCTTCTACGCCATCACCTGGTATTTCTTGGCGGCCATGAGCGCGGGGGCCGCCTATGCGGTCCTGCGCAGGCGGATCGGCTGAAGTGTCACGCGGCCGGATTTGATCGGCGCGGATGCCGATTTTGGCTGGCCATGGGAACCCATGCAGGTTACCTAGGTTTCGGAGGAGCGATGTCCGCCCGTCGTGCAGACATCTTTGAGAGGAGATATCGGGAGGATTTAGCCAAAACAGGAGAGGCTTGATGACCAGAACCGTTTTGAACGCCGTGGGTAAGACGCTTTATTATAGTGGCACCTCGACGGCGTGGTTTTCCGCCACCGGCTCCGGGCCGACCTTATCGGGAACTGCCGGCAACGACTCCATGTGGGGCGATAGTTCCGTCAACGTCACCATGAGCGGCGGTACAGGCGATGACATCTATTACCTCTACTCGAGCATCAATCGGGCCTACGAAGCCGCAAATTCCGGCGTCGATACTATCGACACCTGGATGAGCTATACTCTCCCCCAGAATTTCGAAAACCTCCGAGTGACAGGCGACAAACGTTTCGCTTTCGGAAACAGCGTCGACAACATCATCTCCGGCTCGTCCAGCCGGCAGACATTCGACGGCGGCGCGGGCAATGACGTCCTGATCGGCGGCGGTGGCGCGGACACCTTCATCTTTGCCAAGGGAAACGGCAGCGATCTGATTACCGATTTTGGCGCGGACGACACCATCCGGCTGAACAAGTACGGATTCACATCCTTCGAACAGCTCAGCAGCCATTTCATCCAAGAAGGCGCAAACCTGCGCATTGACCTTGGCGGCGGGGAGAGCCTCGTTTTAGCTGGAACGACGGCGGATAAACTCAACCCAGATCAATTCGCCCTGAGCCTCGACCGCTCCGGGCTGACCCAGACCTTTTCGGACGACTTCAATTCGCTGTTTCTTTACAACGGCACAAGCGGCACCTGGGACGCCAAGTTTCCTTGGGCTCCCGCCAAGGGCAGCTCCATGCCGACAAATGGCGAACTGCAGTGGTATATCAATCCGCTCTATGCCCCGACCGCTTCGGCAAACCCCTTCTCCGTCAATAACGGGGTGCTGACGATCACCGCGAAGCCGACGCCGGCGGCGCTCGAGAGCCTGGTGAATGGATATGACTACACGTCGGGCTTGCTCAATACGCACTCCACCTTCTCTCAAACCTACGGCTACTTCGAGATCCGTGCCGATATGCCCAATGACGGAGGCGTCTGGCCAGCCTTCTGGCTGCTTCCCGAGGATGGAAGCTGGCCGCCGGAACTCGACGTGGTGGAGATGCGCGGCCAGGATCCCAACACCCTCCATGTCTCGGCCCATTCCAACGCCACCGGCACGCAGACAACCCAGAGTTCAGCGGTCAACGTTCCCAGCACCGACGGCTTTCACACCTACGGCATGTTGTGGAATGAAGACGAGATCGTCTGGTATTTCGACGATGTCGCCATAGCCCGTGCCGATACGCCGGCGGACATGCATGACCCCATGTATATGCTGGTCAATCTTGCAGTGGGTGGCGCCGCCGGAACCCCCTCGAGCGGTCTGGTCAACGGTTCCCAGATGAAGATCGACTACATTCGCGCCTATTCGCTGGAAGAGGCTCCGGTTGCCGCGGCCGCAGACACGACGAATGACTGGCTGATGTGAGGTCACGTCAGCCCGACGACGCCGATAGCACTGGCGAGGGCAGGAGGGCGCCATCCTGCCCTCGATCATGACCGGCATTCCCGGATGAGATGACCCGCCAAATTGGGTCGCTCGTGGAGTTCTTGATCTGCCTGTTGTCCTTTATCACCTGTGTTGCCGGATCTGGTTCTGCCGCTGGCTCTGGCAGGAGCAACGCAGTCAATGAACGCTGCGGCGGCCGACAACATAGTGGCTGCCGGCCGGAGACGCTCCATTTTGGAACGGGGGCTGTGGGTATTTAGGAAACGCTGATCATGTTTACTAACGGACCTGGAACTATGAAACCGCAGCAATAATATTCCCGGGGCCGTAGAGACCCCCTTGGTTACCCCACCTGCGGCCGGAAGCTTGGCGGCGTGATGCGATAGGCGCCGCCGAGCCTCCGTCATGTCCTCCCGCGGCTGGCTCCGGCTGAATGTTTTCTTCCGATTCCAAAGGTCACAGGTTCGAATCCTGTCGGGTGCGCCAATCTTTTCAAGTGGATAGGCCGAAGTCCTAAACCTAAAAATTCCTAATAGGAAGCATATAGGAAGCAGGAAACGTTCTGGGAAAACCTGTGTATGGCTCTGCATACGCGAACTCAGACGTATTCCTGACCTGAACGTTAGGCATTCGAAGGGAACAATGAGTTCATCGCTCGCTACGTGAGTCCTTGGCCTTGCCGGCGATTAAAATGCCCGGCTTCTCGCCCTCGATGATGTGAACGCAGTTGGCGTGCCCGAAGATGCCGTTTTCCGTCAGGTTGGTCGACCCGAACAGGAGCGCCTGCAGTTTCCCGCCTTCGCTGAGGACGAGAAACTTGTTGTGCATGAGACGTCCGCGTTGGCGCGGCTTGCACACGTCAGCCAAGCCGGCGTCTTCAATCGCCTTTTCGTTCTTCTCCCATGACCCGGTGTCGCTCTCAATATCATCGTAGATGATCGAGAGATGAACGCCTCGTCTCTCCGCCGCTTTCAACGCGTCCTGGACGGCCGGCCATTGAAACTCGTAAAAGGCGCCCTCTAAGCTCCAAGCGTCGTCCTTAGCCCGCTCGATGAAAGCTACGATGGATTCTAGCAACCCGCGCGACAGCCATTCGTAGGCGCCTGGCCGGCCTTGGAGGGCAGCTTGTTTCGAACCGCCTCGCATATTCCTGAGTTGCGGGAGAACCGCGGTTGAAGAAGATGCTATGATCCTGACCGACACTCGGCTCGGTGTGCACCTTGCCCTTGACGCGACCGTCCTGCCGCGGGTTCGCCATACATCGCGACGACCTCGTACTCATAGTCCCGCTCGGGCTTTGCAGAATAGTCTGCCCATTGAAAGGTTTGGAAGGGATGGTAGAGGCTAGAGAACTGCTCGCCGGGCGCCGGGTGTTTCTCGACCGTCTCAAAGGTCTTCCATCCAGTAGGTCTCGCCTTCGGTGAAGTCCATGCGCCTAATAGCGAAGCCGCGGAGGCCAGCTCGCTTGGCTCCTTCGATGGTCCAACCAAGCAAAACCACGTAACTCCCGGCGACAGCGTTTACGGTAATTCTTTCGTCACTTAACCGCTTCCTCATCACACGCCCCGCGCGCCGAGTTGAAGAACACGCTATAGCTTAGATTGTATGACGGATCGAGGACTATTCTTGGACGTGGTTGGGACACCAGGGAGCGTGGGCTAGAGAACCGCTGCGTCGTGCCGGTGACACGGTTCGCTGAGTCTGACCCTGCCAGCAAGGTCGAAGGCGGAAGAACTCCGAACGCCTGGTTTGCCGGGGACGAAACCGAGCCACTGATGTTCTTCGCGGGGCTCTGGGTGCGCAATTGGCAATGCGTTCGGAAGGTCAAGGAAGGGCTGATCACCTGCGACCTATTTGCCTTCCTGACAACGGAGCCGAACAGCATCGTCGCGCCGATCCATCCAAAGGCCATGCCGGTGATCCTGAAGACTGAGGAAGAGGTCGAGGCGTGGCTGACGGCGCCGTGGGAGGAAGCGAAAACGCTTCAGCGGCCCCTGCCCGATGATCAGCTCGTGCTGCTGCCAAAGATGGAGCAGGCGGCCGACGAGGACAAAGAGCCGACTCTGCTATGACTGACGAAAGCCGCTCAGCTAACCCGGCCGCCAGTATTCACGTCAATCATTATTGCTGCATTGATGGCTGCGGGAAATGGGGAGGCTTTGGATTTGCGCGATCGCGCGGGGAAACACCGACTTGGTGGTGTTGGGAGCATTATCCGCATAGGCCCAATTCAGAGCGATCGGAGGCGATCGAAATTGCCGCATCATTGATTGTCAGCGAATGATTAGACTACTTTACGTACTTTTAACGTCTTCGCTCTGGTTGCTTGCCCAACCTGCCGCAGCAATTGAGGAATGTTCCGGGGGAGACCGGGCCGCCCGTCTCGTCACCTGCCTCGTCGACGGCGATACGGGGTGGGAGCGAGGCGTGAAATGGCGGCTGCTGGATATCGACACTCCGGAGACGTTTGAGGCGGAGTGCGAACGGGAGAAGGAAATCGGTGAGAAAGCGAAGCTGCGGCTTCAGTCGCTGATGGCGAAAGGATATCGCCTCGTCGACAGCGGAGGGAAGGATCGGACATCCGACCGCCGCGCCCTCGTAAGGGTTATGCCTCCTGACGGACGAGACGCTGGCAAGGTACTCGTGAAAGAAGGCCTTGCCCAACCCTGGCCGAACACAGGGAATCGCTGGTGCGATGTGAGGTGGCGCGGTTACTAACATTTCCTGGAAGTCGAATGGGGTTCACGGCCCATGGCGGCGGCAATCTTTCGCCAGTCACTGCCACCCATTCCTGGTATTCTTAAGATTTCCGCAGAAGGCAGATGTTGCAGATCCTCCGCCCTCTCGAATCCGAGTTGCTTGAGCTCGGCGAGAAGTGAAGGTTTGATTCTCAGGTCTGAGAGATTTGTAGCCATAACCAAGGAAGACCATACCCTTGCCGGTCCGGCAATTGTCGAATCCTACAAGGCTCACTTCGCCGGCCCGAAGCCCTTCCCTCTGCTTCGGCGGCCTTGAGTGCTACTAAATCCCCGATCTGCATTTGCCTTGGGCATGGTAGATATCCCTCCCCCACCCGTTCTACCTGATGACGAGAACCGTCACCTGCACTGCCAGATGGCGGTCGAGCTTCCCATACAAGACGTGATCGAAGCAGCCGTAGCCGCAGGATGGAGCGAGGCGGAAGCGCTCGCAGCTATCATCGAGGTTGCGGACAACCTCATGCTGGCGAACGTCAACAACGCAGAGCTTGACGCTCTGTTGAAGGCGATGAAGCGAAAACTGGAATGACTGGCGACTGCCCAATTTCTTGACATAGAGATGAAGCGCTCCAGGTAGGGCACGTCTTGTTGGAAACGCCGGGAGCATCCATGATCCGATATTACGTTGCCTTCGCGTTCTCGCTGACCGTGGCCCTCGCATCGCTGATCGCATCGTCGCGGTCGGTAACCCTGCTTTATTGAGCGGCTCCAACAAGGCAGCCGGAGGATAGAATTTGTATTTGGAAGGCGGAACGAAAGTGGATTTCGAGCGTTTATGTGCATATTTATCAGATCGTTAGCATGTATTACACACTTATGTTGACTTCCTCACTTGTGCGAGGTAGTTTGCCCACCACTGAAACTGATACTTGTCGCGTTGGGCGAGACGCATGGCAGCTTCGAAGTCGCGAGGTATCCCGCCCAGATCATAGCTAACGGCGCCGGGCATCGACTCTAGTCTTCCCTCAATGACCCTAATCGCATGATAGGCGACGTCTATGCCAATCCACCGCCGGCCGGCGGCTTGCGCGGCTGCAACGGTGGTACCGCACCCGCAAAACGGATCTAGCACGACATCGCCGGAATTCGAGGATGCACGAATAGTACGGTCGAGCAACGCTATTGGCTTTTGGGTCGGATATCCGAGACGTTCTGCAGCCTTTTGGTTGAGGCGATCAATATCGGTCCAAACATCTCCGACAGTGATCATGCGATTTTCCGGCACAAAGGGTTCGCTGGCCTTGCGCCGCGGCCACCCGCCATTCTTGGGCCAATGAATTTCGCCGGCGAGATCGAGGCGCTCCAGTTCAGCGACCGATTTTCCCCAATGGCGGCCGAGGGGTGTCGGATCATATCCTCGCCACGGCTTGCCGCTTTCACCTTCCTTGGTCACACCAGCTCCGGTCAGCTCGAATGTCTGGTACTTTTGGCCATCCTTTCCGAGAATCAGTGTGTGCGGCAGCTTTTGTGCATCGCCCTTCATCATTTGTGGATTGAAGCTCCGGATACTGCTGCCTTTGTACACCAGGATGACATCATGCAGCCGCGGCCACTTCCCTGTGGTGCTCCGGGCGTTCGTACGCTTCCATATAATTTCAGCATCGAACATCACAGGGCCGAATATCGCGTCCAGAACGATCTTCAGGTAGTGGCTCGCGGTCGGATCACAGTGCAAGTAAAGCGATCCGGTGTTTCGAAGCACGCGGCGCAGTTCCGACAACCGCTGGGCCATCATGACTAGGTAGGCCATCATGTCGCTTTCGCCCAAAGCTGAATGAAGTGCGTGAACAATATTGGCGACCGGGCCGCCATTCATCATAATCTCGTCAATTGCCCACTGAGCTTCGTTGCCCCACGTCCAAGTGTCCCTGAACGCTTCAACTTGAGCGCTAGCCGCTTCATCCTGGGGAGTCTTAAACAGAGGCCCTCAAAGAGATCAAGAAAGGGCCGGATCGCGGGATTGACGGCCAAATGTTTTTCATGAACGGTCCGCGTGGTTGGGGGAGGATTTTGACATCTGTAAAGGGCGGGCAGAACGTTGGTGCCAAAGATGTCCGCGAATTCAAGGCGGTAATCGACCGCGAGCGCGCTGAGATGGGCCTCTTCATCTGCCTGAAAGACGCCACTCGTGAAATGAACGCCGAGGCCGCTTCGTTCGGCTTCATTGAAACCGCTCATGGTCATCTCCCTCGGTTGCAGATCGTGACAATTTCCGACTGGTTCAAAGGACGCAGGCCTGCGCTACCGTCATTGGGCCATGTCTCTCGCGAGTATTTCGAGCCGGGCAAGCAAACCAAGCCCTCGAAGGCGAAGCGGCCGGATCCTAATGCGCCGGAATTCACATTCACCTTCCCTAGTACGAAGGCCGATTCAACGGTGATTCATTTCAATCCTGCTGCTATACGTGATCAAGCTTAGCAACGATAAGGTAAACCATCACACTCATTTCATCGAGCCGTACGACTCGGTTCCGCGCTCCCGGTCTTTAGTTGTGGATCCATTCTAACTACCGGCGGCTGAAAGCCGCTGGCGCTCCATTCGATCGATCCGCTCCCGAAGGTCAAGCAGGATATCCCTCGCGCCGTAGACGCTTCCCTGAGCCTGCTTCACTTCATCCAACTGCCGCTGGATATCCGCGCGCTGTTCATCGTAGCTATTGAAGACGCGATCGAGCTCCTTGCGAGGAACTTGCTCTTCCCGAAGCTCCTTGATCATCGCTTCGCTTCTCTGCCGGTCCTCGGCTCCTCTCGCCGTTCGCCACTCCAGTTCCTTCTGCGTCACCATTTTATCAGTGAGCAGTGCTACGCTTGATTTCAGGTCGCTTGTTGCCTCGCGAATGGGGAGGTATGCCAGACCGCCGAGCATGGCGGCGAATGCCAGGACGACGCTCAAGGCCTGCCATTGCGGCCGACTTCGTTCTGCGAGATTGGCAGAGATCGCGGCGACTGAGGTCCGCATCTCGCTCGCCAGCGTCGTCATCCCGTTTTCCATGGCCTTGAAGCCAGCGCGCATCTCGGCTTCAAGATCCGTCTGGCGCCGGCCAAGGTTGGTGACCCGCTCGCGAAGCTGGGCGGTTACGGCGTCCGTATATATGCGGTTCACGTCGTTTCCATTCGCCATATCGTCATTCCCTGCCATCAGTCCCCAGACCCTTTCAATGCTTCATCAGGTGGTTCGTGCCGCATGAGGGCGGCGAAGGTATCTAGATCAATCGATATTCTCGTTCCCGGCTCATCGACGCGCTACGATCCCGGACGCAATCACCTGCCGAATAGGAACTCGCGATGCTGCGATGCAACGCCTGCCGGGATACGGGATGGGTTTGTGAGATCCACCCTAATCGGCCGTGGACAGGGACGCATGGCTGCGGCTGTGGAGCAACGGGAACGCCCTGCCCGGATTGCAATGAGACGAGCACGCGCTTTCCCGATGTGACGAAGGTTTATCGGTCGGTGATTGATGTGACCGGGAAGAAGGTGAACTGACCCGCGGGGGAGGCGATCAGCCAGCAGCCCGGTATAAATCGTTCGATCTATGTCACGGAAATTTCACGCTAATCGCAATCTCGTGTTTGCTAAAAGGACCTCGCCAAACTGACTGTTGGCGGGTCGGACGGGAAAAACGAACCGACCCGCCCTTCTTGTTTCTGTACTGCGTCGGCAGTGGGGTTCGCGTCCTGGCGGACCGGCGCGGACCCCATCCTCTGTGTTTAGGGGCGACGGGTACTGCGAGCCTGCCGCGTCACCCAAATGGGTGAGATCCCCAACGCGCTCATCATATCGGATGACCCGAGAAACATCACCGAGGGCCAATCGTTTTGTAGTGTCACGGGGGCGGACTTTTCCCTTCCTCGACCATCCCGAGTTCGCTCTCCGTGACGCCGTCTGTTGGAGAGCTTCGATGACTAGGTTGTATTATCTACTTGCCCACGTCTTCCCGCGAAGGAGGCGGCAAAGTTCCACCCGTACCCTGACCATTGCTGAACTGATCAGGGCCGGCGCGGGAAATTAAAAGCGGCCCTAAGTTCCAGCTGTTCGATCACGCCGGCCATCCCGCGGACCGATCGGTTTGCCGCGCTGGCCGGACGACTTGCCATTGTCTTTTAAGCTGATCTGCCGCGATTTTGCTCCGGACGGGAACTGTCACGGTAATGGGTTGTTGGTTGTCTCGTCCCTTAAAGAGCGCCGCCAATGCCACTCATCTATTTTCATCAAAACTACCTAGAGCAACTCATCGTTGACCCGGACGGAAGCGATCATGCTGATCTTCAGTCCGCTGAATCGGAGGCGGTCTCGGCAATTCGGGAGCTTGCGGCTCAGTGCCTGCGAGAAGGTAAGGAGTTCAAGCTCTGGAGCATCCGATTATGTGATGTTGACGGTAACACTCTGCCTGAGGTGTTCGCCCACGATGCGCTTGCAGGCATTTTCCCGCCTGTGTTTTACCCATAACGCGGTAATTCATCAGGGTGGAACGTTTCTCGCCCCCTCTAGTTAGGATCAAGAAGCGAGTGGTCTCCACGCCGACCCTCGGCCCGCTTCTCCCGTGATGATGTTGAAGGAAAGGCTTGCTTTCGGGCAGGCCTTTCCATTCAAATTGCGAGCCTTGCATGCGTGATCCAAAACCATGGCATCAGCCTGTTACTCTCAGAATCCCAGATGGGCCTACAGTAACGGTACCGAACTCAGAGGCGGCATTGATTTCACTCGATCTATGGCCCACGTCCGACATCCACACCGTGACCACCATCAGAAACACTCTCGTCGACGTTCTTCGCGGGGCGAGGACGATCCGGGAGGGAAGAAAAGCATTTATTGATGGTGCTCGCCAACTCGGCATCAAGGTGGTCGCTGAGTAGCCGCGGTGTTGTTACGGCAATGGCCTATCCAGCTTGATCTGCCTCTCCACCGTATTGTTGATGAAGTCCCAGCGCATGCCGATCGGCTGCCTCTCCAGGTCGTAATGACCGTTGAAGTATTGGATCAAGGCCGCCTCGCCTTCCATGTCGTGCCAGTCGGCGTCGCGCCAGCCGCGCTAGACCCGGGCGTAGGACCGGAAATCCACGAGTTCGAATGAACGCTCAAAGTCCTCCCGCATCGCTTCAACGAACTGACCAGCCGCATCGATCAGTTCTTCCCTGCTGACCTTCGCCATCGATATATCCTCGATATAGACCTGAAATCTCAGGTCACAGGATCTACATCGGTGAGAGGCCGCGCGCAAACACGGGCCTTTGCGATTGTGGCCGGGGCGAGGAACATCCGGAACGAACTATCGACTGGAGGATTGTGAGTCCGTCGCGATCCGCGACAAGGAGCCAGCAAATGCCAAACGAGAAAAAGCCGGACGAGCAGCAGAAGAAGCCCGAACAACAGCCCTATCAAAACCCGGGCAAAGACAAAAATCACCCGGGAGACGACGCGGCCGTTGACGCCTCGACTGAGCCTCGAACAGGGGAGCCGGCAAAGCGCTGAATAAAGTTCCGCCCGGGTAAGGCCCTGGCCAGAAAAGACTTTCCAAGGATCGAGAAACGGCATCATCGGCCGTCCTCGCGTGGTCAGGGCGATGGGTGGAACAGAGGCATCCCCTTAAAAGTTCTGCGGCATGCCACTGACGCACCACGAGAGACAAGAGATCTTCGAGGAAGGGAAGCATGCCGCCTCCCTCGAGCAAAGCACTATCGTTTGCCCCTATCTGGATGACGAGACTGCAGAGTGCCGATTCCGATGAAGCCGCCCCATTGTTCCGAGATGATTGCGCCCCCGGATTCCGGGATGATCTCGCCCCCTGTTTCAGCGGGGTCTGCAGGCAGTGATTGTTGTCAGTTCGTTCAATCCTGGTGTCAAGCTTTTCGAGGCAGATTTCGACGTAGGCTTTCTCCGCTGAGTTCGATGCGGTGGGCGTTGTGGACAAGGCGATCCAGGATGGCGTCGGCGTAGGTGGGGTCCCCAATGACGCCATGCCAGGCGGATACGGGGAGCTGGCTGGTAATGATCGTCGATCGGCGGCCGTAGCGGTCCTCGAGGATTTCCAAAAGATCGTGACGGGCCTGTTCGTTGAGCGGCTCAAGACCCCAGTCGTCCAGGATCAGGACCTGAACATGGCCCAGGGTGCGTTGCAGCCTGGCGTATCTGCCGTCACCGCGGGCGAGCGCGAGCTGGGCAAAGAGCCGAGGGACACGCTGATACAGAACCGAGCGATCGTCGCGGCAAGCCTTATGGCCGAGGGCACATGCCAACCAGCTCTTTCCGACGCCTGAGGGGCCGCAGATAGCGAGATTGTCGTGCGCGCCGATCCAGTCACCACCGAGCAGCTTCATAAAAAGCGCACGGTCGAGGCCGCGTTCGGCACGATAATCGACATCTTCCGGGGTAGCCTGATGACGAAGCTTGGCGAACCTGAGACGCGCCGCAAGTTTGCGGTCGTAACGGGAACTCCATTCCCGCTCGAGCAGCAATCCGAGCCATTCGGCATGCGAGAGATGTTCGGCCTCGCCGTTGGCTACGAGTTCGCCGAAGGCTTTGGCCATGCCGGCC
>Ga0196970_1002128_pt1 | contig 11000 bp, 7 predicted proteins | sample S1v_513CmetaG_FD_148672 | JGI IMG/M metagenome (GOLD analysis project Ga0196970, IMG submission 148672) | Soil microbial communities from Anza Borrego desert, Southern California, United States - S1+v_5-13C | ecosystem: Environmental > Terrestrial > Soil > Desert | place: USA: California... | reverse complement strand
GCCGTCAATAAGCGCAGCAGGGGGCGTGTTGCACGGCGCGCCGGGCCGGTCAAGGACCCGCGCAGTGATTGCATCCACTCGCCCCTCGACGACTACCAATTCAACGGAAAGCGGCGCAACTCGCCGGCGAACGCGCAGCGTATCCGATCATGCTCGCGCTATCGGCGATGTTAAGCAAGATCCTGATCGCGACGGCTGCGGCATTCACAGCCCTTTCCATCTTTGACATGGTCATACAGCGCCTGCTGTTCATGCGCGATCAAAGGATGACGAAGGATGAGGTCAAGCGCGAGTACAAGGAAACCGAGGGAAGTCCGGAAGTCAAGCAGCGCCAGCGTGAGCTGTTCAGGGAACTGAGCAACCGTTCCGCGAAATTTTCATTTGACGACGCGTCTGCTGTTATCGTGAACCCGGTTCACTATGCCGTCGCCCTGGTATACCTTCCTGGACGCGTTCCTGTGCCCGTCGTCAGCGCGAAAGGGCACGACCAGTTTGCACGCGAGATCGTTGAGGAAGCCAAGCGCTACGGCATCCCGGTGGTCGAGAACGTGCCTATCGCCAGATCCTTGTATGCGGAGGTGGAGGTCGACCAATGTGTGCCCGATCATATGGTCGAAGCAGTGCTAGCGGTCTTGAGCACGGTGGAAAGATTGGCTCCGCGGTGAAGTCGAATGTGGAAAAGCATCTTTGTGAAGGGCGGGCACTATGCGGATCGGCTACCCGCCGTGCATGCAGTTCTTCGGCGAACTTGCTCGCTGGACCAGGCGCAAGCTAGGAGCGAGGTTGCGCAAAAATCGACTCGGCGACGTAGGTGGGATCCGAATCCCGGTGGCGTGGGCTTATTGCTTCCAGCAGGCGAATAAGCCTTCGGTAGTTGAGCTGATGGATATCCCTGTGTTGCGGATCGTCGAGTATCTTGGCTTGTTCAGACCGCATATCCCGCCGAAGTGCTTCCAGCAGTTCCTCGTACTCGTAAGAAAGCAGTGTCACGGTTTCAAGCTTCACGTTTGGCTCCTGCACTTAAGTTACCGGGTGGAACGCGGCACGCCTTGGCGGTCCATTCTGGTCGGTGGTCCGGCAATATTATGCATCCGGTATGCGAATGAATATAGCGGACGCAGATGCGGGTAACTCCAAGAATTAGATGCGGCTAATACTGAGTGTGCTTATCATCTCCCAACGCGGGAAAACATGCTTCCGTGGGAACGCGAAATATGGTGTGATCACGCCTCGTTTTAGCAGATTTCCCACACACCCTGCACCCCGATTAGCCAAGGCTAATATTTGGCGCGAGCGAGAATAGTGCGGAATACAGTTGCGTCATGTCATCGACCTGCACGGTACTCGCGTGAAACCTGCCTTAACCGCAATGTTGATTCTTGGCCCAATCACGCTCGGCGTATCCGCGGCAGCGTTTGCCTCTCCGCCTGATCATGTGCCACCCGCAAGAATCACCACATCCAGTGACGAATCGGCAAGCGGCAGTCGAAAATCCCCGAGACCGAGGTTCGGTTTCGGTGAAGCCAAGGAACAGGTTTGCGAGGGGAGGGGGAGCGCCCTGCAGAGCGCCGTGGAAGAGGCCAACGCCGCCAGGCGTCTGTCTGAAGAGGTTTCGGCATGGGCCAGGATTGGTGGGGATTCCGGGATCACTGCCCAGCTTGCGCATTGGAGGAGTGTGGAAGCAACGGAGCGCGAGAAGCGGTTGCGCTTCGAGCTAGCCGCGTGCAGGCAGGCAGGGCTGTCGCGGCGCTGAGCCGGAGGGCAACCGCGAGCCGTGCGCTGATCTCGCAAGCACCACTTGACGTCACGCTGACTGTCCGGTTTCCTTCGTGCGCGGTACCAAGCTATCCGTTCTGAGCAGGAAATGGGAGAGTGCCGGAATCATGACAAGCGCGCAGATCATGTTCCACAGGAACATGAATGAAAGCAGTATTCCCATATCTGCCTGGAGCTTGATGGGGGACCAGACCCAGGTGACGACAGCCGCGGACAACGTCACGCCGACCAGCGTCACCACTTTCCCTGTGAACAGGACCGTACGCCGGTAGGCAATGCCCAAGGGAGTGCCTGCGCGCTGCATTGAAAGCTGGATGCTCAGCAAGTAGAGTGCATAGTCGACGCCGATCCCGACACCGATGGCAACCACAGGCAAGGTGGACACTTTCACGCCCAGTCCGAGCATGACCATCAGCGCTTCGGCGCACATGGACGTCAATCCCAGTGGCAGCACCGCCACAACTACCGCGCGCCAGGTGCGAAACGTAAGCATGCACAAGAGAGCAACTGCCGCATAGAGGACGAACAGCATCGTGTAACTTGCCGCCGCAACGGCCCTGTTGGTGGCCGCTTCAATTCCGGCGGAGCCCGCCGCAAGCAGGAACTGGCGGTCTGGTGTCGAATGTTCGGCCGCGAACTGTTCCGTCGCCGCGACCACGGTGTCCAGCGTTGCCGCCTTGCGGTCGCGCATGAAGGCAACTACGATACCGGCCGAACCGTCTGTATTGATGTATTCAGGATTGTTCGTCTTCACATCAAACGTCGCCTGAACGGTAATGGCCGGATCGCGTGCGACGGTCAGCCATTTCGGATTTGCCTCGTTGTTCCCGTAGGTGCTGAAGCGGACAAGCCGTGCTGCGGATGAAGTGGCCTGCACAGACTGGAGGGAGCGCAGGGCTTGCTCCAGCCTGTCGATTTCAATCAGCGTCTCGAAGGTGCTCATACCGTCCGGCGGCGTCTTGACGATCACAGCAAAGATGTCGCTCGAGAGGCCGTAGTGTTCCGTAATATATGAAACGTCCTGGTTGTAGCGGGAATCGGCCCGCAACTCGGTGGCGCCCGCATCCAGATCTCCGATCTTCAGGTCCTTGCCGATGACCACGGCGGCGGCCGCGATCGCGGCCGAACAGGCAAGGGCTCCGGCGGCCCAGCGCCGTTCGGTGAACCGGCCGAGTATTTGCCAAGGTACGATGCCGGCGGCGGCACTGTCCGGGTGCCGGCATGTCTGGTGCAGGTTCCGCCCGGCGGCAGCAGGGTTCACACCGACGTAGGAAAGCATGACTGGCAACAGTATCAGGTTGGTGAGGATAAGTACGGCTACGCCGATGCTCGCCGAGAGGGCCAACTGGCGGATGACGGGAATGTCAATGACGGTGAGCACGGCAAAGCCGACGGCATCGGCGAGTAGCGCGGTGAGGCCGGGCAGGAACAGCCTGCGGAAGGTGTAACGGGCCGCGACATAACGATGGGTGCCGCGCGCGATATCCTGCGTGATACCGTTCATCTTCTGCGCGGCGTGCGATACGCCGATGGCAAAGACAAGAAACGGAACAAGCATCGAATACGGATTGAGCGAGTATCCCGCCAGGTGCGCGATGCCGAGTTGCCAGAGCACGGCGATGGTGGAACAGCCAAGCACCAGGCTGGTACTGCGCAGACAACGTGTGTGCAAATAGAGGAGACCCGCCGCAGTGAGTGCAGCGGCGCCGAAGTATGCGAGGACATGCTTCATGCCGGCGATGAGCGTTCCGACAAGCGGCGCAAAGCCCACGATGCGGATGCGAACGTCGCCGCTTTCCCTCGAGCGAATCCGGTCTTCGAGCGCGCGCGAAAATCCGGCGTAGTCAAGCGGCCTTCCGGTGGCGGGGTCGGTGTCGATCAGGGGAACGGACAACATGCTGGACCGCAGATCGGCTGCCACCAGGCTTCCGGTGATTCCTGCAAGGTCGACGTTGCGCTTCAGTGTGCGGATGGCCGGCTCGGAGCCGTCGAAATCCGGCGGCATCACCGGTCCGCCGCGATAGCCTTCCTCGGTGATCTGAGTCCATCGCACGCCGGGTGTCCAGAGGGATTTCATGAACGGCCTGTCGACACCTTGGATAAGGGAAACGGCATCGTTGATCTCGCGGAGTGTCTCCAGATAGTCCCGTTCGAAGATCGTGCCGTTCCTGTTCTCGACGACAATGCGAACGAAATTCCCTAGTGCGCCAAGCGACCGGATGTGAGCAAGGTAGTTCTGGACGTAGGGATGCGAGCGCGGCAGCGTATCCTCGAAGTTGGCGGAAATCTCGAGGCGGGCCGCCTGCCACCCGAGTATGGCCGTGATGAGAACACCTGCCATCAGGATGAAAGCGCGACTGTTGAATAGGAATTGCTCGAGCCGGCTTCCGGAGTGCCGGTCGAAGGCGGTTATCTCCGATACAACAGGCATCTCGTCAAATGTTCCGTCAGGCATTTTCGTTGGCGCTATACGCTTCTGTTGCTGTCGCCGCCGCTCATCATTAACCTCATTGCGCGGCATGTGCCTGGACACCGTCACGGCCGACAATCAGATACGCGCCGCTCCCCATGCTTGAAGCGCCATACACCTGGAGCGCCGGCTGACGCGGCACCGCTTCGAAGCTTGCACCGTCATCGCGGCTCTGGATGACTTGTCCGGTTTCCGGGAACAGCAAGATGCGGCGCCCTTCGTCCACGACGGCACCGGCCGCAATTGTGCGCTCGGTTCCCGTGTCGATGGCCTGCCAGCTCGCACCCTGGTCGATGCTGCGATACGCGGTTCCGCGCAGGCCGAAGGCGATCAGGCAACGCGCATTCCCTACGATGTCGAAGAAGGTGCCGTGGTAGCCGGTGGAAAAACGCATGAACCGGTTCTGCCTGCGATCGAGGCGATAGACCATGCCTTGCTCGCCGGTGATATAAACCTGGCCGTGAATCTTCCGGATGCTGTTCAGGTTCAGGAAGCCGTCATTATCGATCCGGTCGAGCCACGGCATCCAGGTACGCCCGCCATCTTTTGAGGCCATGATCATGCCGAACGAGCCGACGGCGAAGCCGGTGTTTGCGTCATCAAACAAAACCCCGAGAAATGGCAGCGACACGGCGCCGGCCGTGTTCAGGTCCGCCTGCTCCTGGAACCTGCGCATCTCGGCGTTGCCCGCCGCGACTCGGCGCGCATAGTAGGACGGAAACAATTGGCGAGCATCATGGCGATCGAACTGCTTTTGCCAGGTGGCGCCGCCATCGTCGCTGAACAGGATCGTAGCGTCGTGTCCCGATGCCCAGGCGCGTCTCTCGTCGAGCATGTGCACGGCAACGAGGTCGGCCTGAAGCGGCACGCGCGCCTGTCGCCAGAGCGAGCCATCTTCGCTATGGACGACGAGACCGCGCAAGCCGACAGCAATCGCGTGGCCGTTTGCCTGCGCAATACCGATCAAGGTTTCACGCTCGGGGCGCAATGCGCCGTGCATGGTGGCGGACGGGGTTGTGAGAGGATCACGAAACTCGTTGACAGATGCGGCCGCCAGCACCGCCGACATGCCCGCTGCAAGCAGAGTGCCCGAGCCCAACCCCAACCCCCCGTGCCAACCCCGCTGGAAGTGCCTGTGCATCGGTCCAGGATTCAGCGAACGCCAGTCGCGGCCAGGCGGCTGGACGTGAACAGGCCCATGTCCGGCAGTTTCTCCTGCGCGACATAGCGTCCGGATGCGGAAGGCAGGGGCGTGTAGTATTCCCCCTTGCTCAGGTCGAGATACATGTACACCTGGCTGCTGACGTACGGCGCTCCCTGCTTGTCTTCATACACCAGGAACGGCAATGCCAGGCCGACGCGATAGAGCTTGCCGGCATGGTCGTAACCGTCCGTCGCCACGATATGCCAGGTGTCTTCGTCCACGAAGAAAGTGCGGCGCGAGAGGATATGCCGCTTGCCTTGCTTGAGCGTGCCTTCGACCACCCACACGCGATGCTTTTCCCAGCGCAGGAAGTCGGGATTGGGATGTTTCGCCGTAAGGTAATTCTCCTCGACGGCGTCGGGGGCGAAGAGGCCGTTATTGTTGTAGGGGATGTACATCTCCTTCTTGCCGACGAGCTTGAGGTTGAACCTGTCCGCGCGGCCGGAGAAGACATTGATTTCGTCATAGGTCAGGGCCCCGGAATAGTTCGCCACCGGGGTGTCATATGAAAATTCCGGTGCAATGCGGACGCGCCGCTGGCCGGGCGTATAGACCCAAGTCACCTGGTCATACTTGCCGTAGTCGGCTGAATTGGTAAACAGGATGTTGTAACCTGCCTGCGAGGCCGGCGCCTCGCCGATACAAAATTGACGGAAGAAGTAGGGATCGTTCAGCGACCTCGCCGCCGGGTCATAGTAGGCATTTGCGAACAAACAATTGTGCCGGCTCAGGAAGGTTCTGCGTCCGGCGGCATCCACGAGGTAGTTCACGTGGCGCTGATCGCGGCTGGCTGGCAGGTAGCGCAGGCGGAAGTTCCAGATCACCTCGTCGCCGTTTCGAGGAATCGGAAACGGAATCCCGCCGTAAGCGTTTTTCACCGCATCGCCGGGCACGTCGCCGCTCAGCTCGGCCTGTGTGGCATTCTTGAGCGTGTTATCCAGCACCCAGTCCGGATACACCGCGGTGCGATGCGACGGATAGACGTTCAGGTGGAAGCTGGGATATTGCCGCAAGGTTGCGACAATGCCGGGGGTAAGCTGATCCGCATACCGCGCGACATTGCTGGAGTCGATCCTCAGCACCGGCTTTTCATCAGCGAAGGGGCTGGGATAGCGGCCGCTGCCCGGCTTGTAGCTGGGCGGCGCTTGCACCAGCTGGCCGGTATACGCAGGAATCGAGCCGTCGGCATTGCCTGCACGTTCCGCGCCAACGCGGGTCAGGTTAGCGCCTAGTTGCCGGGCTTGTTCGGCTGTGACCGCGCCAAGACCGGCGATCGGGCACGAAAGGATAACGAGCGCGATGAAGAGCGGGAGGCATCCGGCATTCATGTTTTCTCCTAGCGCAGTCAGAACGACGCCTTGACACTGAGCGACACCCACCCCTTGTCGTTGTACATCCACGTGCCGTTCCCGCCTGCATAAAAAGTGGGAAAGCCGGGCGTGCCATTGGCGATGCCGAGCGGCGCGCCGGCATTGGTAAGTCCGTTTGCCGTTGCGTGATAGCCGTTGTATTGCAGCGTTACCGTGTACTTCTGGTGCACATTCGCCTCGAGACCGAGGGTGTACACCGCGGACCGTTCGCCGACCGGCGCACCGAGGATGGACGCATTCCCCTTCAATCCGACCATCACGAATACCGGCAGGCTCAGGTCGACGCCGGGCCATACCGCCAGCCACTGGGGCTTGAAAAATCCGGCAAGCATCCAGGCATCTTTCGTCGCACAGCCATCCCGCTCGCTCCGCGTCGGGCAGGCAACCGGGTTATCCACGCCGCGGTACATGGCCGCATTCCTCGTGATCGAATGCAAACGGGTGTAGCCCAGTTCGGCGCTGAAGACGCCGGTGTCCCAGAAGCGCGATCTTGTCAGCCCGCCGACGACGTTGACAAGCAGGTTGGTCACGTTGCCGCGCGCCCCTTCCCGTCCGAGCGGGTCGGACGGGTTGAACGCGGAACTGCTCAAGCCCGTCTCGCGCAGGTGCGACAGTTCGGCGCCCAGGCTGTATGGGCCGACCTGCTTCTCCATGGCCAGTCCGAAAAGCCTGACCTTCTTTGCAAAGGAAAGGTGGTAGTCGCGTACGGCCAGGGTCGCGGGGTCATAGCGCAGCATCGGCATCCACGGCTGCGTTTCATCGAACTGGCGCACATAGCCGCTGAGTCCTCCACGAAAGGCAGAAGGCGCCCACGCCAGCTTGAGACCGAAGTTGTTGTTGATGTCCTTGGGTTTGACTTCTTCGCCGTGCTGCCCGAGTCCGAGCGACTCCGTCAGTGCCGCACCCTGCGGCCCGCGTGTCAGGAAATCCGCGAAGCTCAGATAGGTGCCGCCCTCCGGCAGCAGATTGCCCTCGAACCTGAAGAAATACTGTGCTTCGGCAGTCAGGTCTTGCGTCAACTGGGTCGAAAAGAACACCTGTTCGCGAGGTATCGCCAGTTCCTTGGCTTCGGTACCGGGTGCAAACGAGGCCTTGATCGCGTCCGAGGCGTTCTGCGAGGTGTTGATGCCGAGGCGTCCGAAAAATAGGGCGTTGCCCCAGAACTTGGTCAGGCGCCCGAGGAAAAGCGAACTCTCATGTTCGCCCAGCCTGAAGTTCGTGTAGGCGAATGCATCGAGCAAGCGCGCGTCTTGCTTGTATCGGCGCTTCGTATAGTCGGAGAAGCGGTTTCCGGAATAGGAACCGAGCGAAGAGTAGGGCGTGCCGGGCGCCAGCTCTCCCGGATTGGTCCGGACGTCGTCATGGAACGCAAAGTCCTTGAACAGCGACGCGCTGAGGCGCAGGCCCCAGCCGTTCCTGTGCTGTGCATCCAGCTCCATCAGGTCGGCAACCCGATTTGTGACGAGGTCACCTTGCCTGTAGCTATAGCTCGATTGTGCAAAGACCGGGTGGTTGCCGATCCGGTCGTCGATATCCTGGGCGCGGATGCCGAGGTTGTAGGAGAGCGTATTGTCCCAACGGACGGTCCAGTCCGGCCCCGCGTCCAGCTCGATTGCATGCACCTGTATACAGAAAAAAACAGCAACGAGCAGCAACCAATAGTTGCGGCTCCCCCTATGACCGCTGAAGCATTCCCTTGACGAAGTCATAGATCTTGCCTCCATTTCTCGAGCCAGCCGAGCGAAGCCGAAACGGCCGCGCGTCGTTTGTCTAGCCAACGGCGGAAATCGGTACAAAGGGAGTGTGTTCAGGATAGCAGCTAATGCGTGCAATGAAAGAAGGACTTCAGGGGAAGCAAGCAATGCCTCCTCGTTGGAAGTAGAGAAATTCAATCACTGAACGCTTCCTAATGGGCCTGTCACCAATGGTTTCATCGTCGGCCCAAAATTTTGTAAAGGATAACTGCATGTTCCGCGTAAACCCATTCAACACCCCCTTACCCGAGATGCATGACTGGGTAGATACGCCGTCAAAACGGGCACGGGAAGAACGGCAGGAAAGCATCAGGGAAAAGGTCGGCGTGATTGAACAAGGTCTGGCGCAATGCAATCTGAAGCTGGAAATCCTGGCGCACATCGGTTTGTGCGAGATGGGCGAGAGCTTGCGAAGAAGCATATGCGATGGGGATGGGATCGAAGGATATATCCTTGACGCAACACAGACCGACTTGAACAAACTCGACGCTGAACTGACGGATTTCGACGAGGCGTTGTTGAACGCGCAGCGGGAAGGCGGCGAATTACTCACGGCGTTGCTGCGTGCATCTCCCCAACTGCGCAATGCAATCCAGGAGGAGCTGGCGAGGATCGCGAACGATCCGCACTACGGTCTGAAAGGAGGGTGTAAGCTGACTCCCAACAATCATGTCAGTATCTTCGCCGAGTCCGCCCTGGAGGCACTGGCAAACGCCTTGGGGTACTTCGCAGGCGGTGCTGCGCAACAGGCGATCGAAAACAAGATTTGCGAAAACTACGGCGTGCTCGGCTATGACACCCGGCTTCTGGGAGAGCTGGCCAACCGGTTCCTTCAGCACGCGACGAGATTCCTCTTCCGGGATGTCTTTATCCCATTGATCAAAGAGAAATGCGGTTATCTGACTCAGGTGCGCACGCCGTCAGAGACAAGAAACTTCTGGACGCGACTGATCAACTATGCCATCAGTATCATGTTCGATTTCTTCGGGACATTACTATTGTGGGTGCTCCCCGGCCCGGGTACCAAAACAAAGCTTCCGTTGCCGGTATATAACGGGCAAGTCGGGACCGTGTTTGCCGTAACCGACTTTTTTTCCCTGGTCGCCAACAGATACATGCGTGCGGCACTGGGATGGAAATGGGAGCCGAAAAAGGGGACGATAGACGAAATCCGGTTTAGCGCGTTCACGCGCGTCCTCATCGTGGGCGTGGACATGGTTGCCGTAACAGGGATCAAGAATTGGCTTCCTGGCCGGAACCCGGACAACAAATGCGAGCCTGGCGTCTCAAGCGATAGTAACGAACTGCAGAAAATCGTGGCAGTGATCGACCTGACGGAAGCGGCGATCGGCATGGCAAGCGCACAGCTCTCTCCTGTGGGCACCGGCGTCTCAGGCGGTCTGCCGGGGGATCGTGCATCCAATCGTGCCACCGCATCCATTCCGAACAGTGTTTCCCCGTTCCCTCGAAGGCAGCGGGACAGCATGGAACATCGGCTGGGGGAGAGTCTTCCCTCCAGGAATTTCGGGTTGAATAACGCACGCCCGGTCCTGCGTCCTCGCAACGTCCGGCCCGCCAGTCAAGGTCTGTTTGGCACAAATCGTATTCGACAGTTGCACGGCGACGAATTGGACCCGAACCATGAAAACAATCTCCTGCACGCTGGCCAGAGCAACCTGCAGCTCGTTCCGGCCCATCAGGAGAATGTCGATATCGAGCATGGCAAACGATTCGGCATGATCGAGTCAAGCCTCGCGGAAAGCCGTCAGGAAGAGCGCGCGGTCAGCTACAACGTCAGTGTGGGTCCTGGCCAGGATGTTCAGTCAGATAAAGAAATCATGCTGCTGCGGAAAACCCGCGTGTCCAACCAGGGCGTTGCGGGCATGATTCGCCCACTTAACGTGGATACCAACAGTTTCGACTCGCCACGTACAGGCAATTTCCCGAAAGGCCGCAGGTCCAGCTCGCGTCTCAATGCGACCGGTCTGGAGAATCCCGAGGTCGGGAGCGAAAGTGTCGAACGAATCGACTTTATTGACTCGAGGCTGGGAGAGTCCCGGTCTGTGAGCCAGACCAGCAACAGCGACAGTCCGGACCAGCATCAGGATGATCAGGCAGAAGCGCATGCCCATCCTGTCGATACAAACAATTCCGACACGGGACTCCTCTCGAAAATCATCCTTGACGGAATCCCTCGATCGGTTCCACGCGGGGACAGGAAAACCGCCCCTGAGGACTTTGAGAAGCACCTGCACCCGAGTCGCAGGGACCGCAGGAGCGGGCAGATCTGATTCAGCGCGCAAGGCATACCGGAAGGGTGAGTCATTGAAGCGCGGTATGATGCCGCGATGCATGAACACGAAAAAAGCTACCGTGCCGGCCTTGTCCGGATCCACATCGCCGTACTGCTGGCCGGCGGCGCCGGC
>Ga0196970_1002126_pt1 | contig 11007 bp, 8 predicted proteins | sample S1v_513CmetaG_FD_148672 | JGI IMG/M metagenome (GOLD analysis project Ga0196970, IMG submission 148672) | Soil microbial communities from Anza Borrego desert, Southern California, United States - S1+v_5-13C | ecosystem: Environmental > Terrestrial > Soil > Desert | place: USA: California... | reverse complement strand
CGAGCATCAACAACCTCCGGGGGAGCTGCTGCGGTGCCTGTTGGCACCCTGGTGTGGCGCACGCTAGCCCCCAACCGCAGGCAGGGCCAGGGGTTGCGACCAACGTCCCGGTTTCACGAGCGAACTGTTCACGAGGTGGTCCGGACCGGTTCAGGGCGTGGACATCGGTTCGGTCACGCGCGCCCGGACCGACGGGCGCGGCCGGACGCACGAGGCCCCGGACGTTGCGCGTCCGGGGCCTCGTGCGCAGGGCTCGCCCAGGCGTCAGCCGGTCGAGCCCGTCCAGGCGTCAGCCCGTCGAGCACACCGTCCCGTCGAGGGCGAACCCGGCCGGGGCACCGATGCCGTGCGGCGCCACGCCGACGAAGGCGAACGACGTCGCCTCGTCCGGGTCGAGCGTCGGGTTCAACCAGCTGCCGGCCGTGACGTCGGCCCGGTGCTGCCGGACGGTCGCCCCGATCCCGACGAGCGCACGCTCACCGTCCGCGTACGACCAGGTGAGCCGCCAGTCGTCGAACGTCTCCGTGCCCGTGTTGGTCACCGTGACGGCGCCGAGGAACGTCCGCCCGACGAGGGGCGCGGCGTCGTACGTGACGGTGCACGCGGGTCCCGGGGGTGTCGCCATGAGGCCCACCAGGATCGGGTCGTGGTCGGAGGCGCGGTACACCGTCCCCACCTCGGGGAACGAGCCGTAGTACTGCCGGCCGAACCACTCCTCGGCGTTGATGTCCCACACGTCCACGCCCGTCACCCGGGCGGTGAGCGTCTCGGTCGCCATCGCGTGGTCGAGGGACCCCTGCTCGCCGTCGAACGTGTACGTGTACTGGCCGGGCGCCTTGGTGGGCACCAGGTCGACCAGGCCGGCCGCGGTCAGGGTGACCACCGGGTCCTCCTGCGCGTACGAGTTGAGGTCACCCAGCACCAGGACGTCGTCGGTCCCTGCGGCCGTCCGCAGCTCCGTGACGAACCCGGCGAGCGCCTCCGCCTGCGCGACGCGCTCGGCGTTGAAGTACCCCTGGCCGTCGGCCGGCTCCGGCGGGACGGGCTTCACGTCCGGCGCGCTCTTGGACTTGAAGTGGTTCGCGACGACGACGAACGGGGCGCCGTCGACCGGCTCGAACGCCTGGGCGATGGGCTCCCGGGCGTTGTCGAACGCCGGGGCGACGAGCGCCGCGCTCGCGCCCACGGGGGTCACGGCGTCGGTGCGGTAGATGATCGCGTTCATGATGACGTCGGTCGTCGGCTGGACCGCCGGGTCGAGGAGCGCGGCCGGAGTGGGGACGTAGGCCCACACGTCCGCGCCGGCCGCCGCGTTGAGGCCGGCCACGAGGTCGGCCACGGCGACGTCGGGCGCGCCCGAGCCGAAGTGGGTGGAGTTCTCGATCTCCTGCAGCGCGAGGACCTCGGCGCCGAGCGCGGTGATCGCGGCGACGATCTTGCCCTTCTGGATCGCGAACTGCGCCGCGTCCTTGGCACCGCGGGCGTCCGGGTCGACACTCGAGAACGTGGTGAAGTAGTTCAGCACGTTGAACGAGGCCACCTGCAGGTCGCCGCCGACGGCGTCGGGCGCCGCCGGACGCGGGTTCAGCTCCGGGAACGACGCCTTGGCGTCCGCGGGAGTCGTCGCGTCGATCGGCAGCCGCGGCTGCAGCCGCCACCGGTCGAAGCCGTAGTGCAGCACGTATACCTCGTCACCGAAGTCCACGCCGTCGCCGACGCGGACCGCGTCGCCGGCGGTGAGGTAGGGCTGCGTGGCACCGGTGACCTGGTTGCTCTTGCCGTCGTCGAGCAGGATCGTGACGGCGTCGTTGGCGGCCGCGATCACGTCGGCGTCCGCGCCCGGGCGGACGAGCTCGGTGCTCTTCACCGGCAGCTCGGTGCCCGCGGCGAGCCACACGGAGCCGTAGCGGTCCACCTCGTGCAGCGACGAGACGAGGTACGAGCCCTCCGGGTCCACGAGCATGCCCTCGAACGCCTCACGCTCCGCGCCGACGACGGTGTCGGGCAGCGGGACGGGCGCGGGCAGCGGGTTCCCCGAGGACACGACGGTGAACTCCTGGGTCGTGCGGGTCGCCGACACCTGCGTCAAGCCGAAGTACTCCCCGGCGACGCCGGTCACCTGGACCAGGTCGCCGATGGCCACGGTCACCGCCCGGGAGCCGAGGAAGACGAAGATGCCGTCCGAGGCGGCGTCGACGGCCGTGCCGCCCGAGCCGGCGGTCTGGAGGTAGATGCCGCGGTAGCCGCCGGTGCGGTGGTCGGCGGTGACGACGCCCTCGACCGTCACGGTCTGGTCGAGGAGCGGCGTGGCGGCACCGGTGCCCTGCACGTCCGCGATGGTGTGCGTGGGGGTCGCCGCGTACGCGGCCACCGGGACGACGACGGCAGCCAGGGCGAGTGTGCCGGCTGCCGTGAGGGAGACGAGGCGCCTGGTCGGGCGCCGATTCGTGTGCATCTGCTGGTGTACCTCCGGTTGAAGGCCGCGCTCGTAGCGCTTCTGGTGTGGCGCACGCTAGACCGGTAGAGGGTGAAATTGGAATAGGCGCAGCGCCCCCCGACGGCGCCCGGACGGCGTCCCGACGGCGCGTGGACGACGAGGGTTCACATGCTGACCGCGCGGTTCACGAAGCCGTAACCCGGATGCCCCGGGAGCCGCCCCCGACCGGGTCGAGCCGAGCCGAAAGGAGCCTCCGCGTGGCGCGTGTGCTGGTCTTCTCCCGCACGACCGACTACCGGCACGAGTCGATCCCGCACGCCGCGCAGGTGGTCGCGGACCTGCTGGCCGTGGCCGGGCACCGGGTGGAGCGCTCGGAGGACCCCGCCTCGCACGACGCCGACAACCTCGCCCCGTGCGCCCTCGTGGTCTGGTTGTCGACCTCCGGGGACGTGCTCGACGAGCGCCGCCGTGGCGACTTCGGCCACTGGCTGCGCGCCGGCGGCGCCTGGGCGGGCATCCACTCGGCCACGTTCTCGGAGCCGGGCTGGCCCGAGTTCGCCCGCATCGCCGGGGCACGGTTCCTCCGCCACCCCGAGCCGCAGCCCGGCGTCCTGCGCGTGGCCGACGCCACGCACCCGTCCACCGCAGGGCTCCCCCTGGTGTGGACCCACACCGACGAGTGGTACGACGTCACGCCGCTCGAGCGCGGTCGGCGCGTGCTGCTCACCGTCGACGAGGCGAGCTACGCGGGTGGCGCCATGGGTGACCCGCACCCCGTCGCATGGCACGGCCCGTACGGGGCGGGCCACACCTGGTACACCGCGCTGGGCCACGCGGCCGCCACCTACGACGAGCCCTGGTTCCGCGACCACCTCCTCGGCGGCCTGAGGAGCCTCATTCCCGACGGCTGACCTCGCGCACGGCTCCTCGGCGGGGCTCGGCCGGCTCGTCAGTCGACGCGGACGAGCGGCAACCACGGCCCGAGGTCCGCGCGGATCCCCGACGCCCGGACGCGATGGGTGCGGAGCGCCTCCGCCCACGCGAGCCGGCCGGTGGCCAGCTCGAGCCAGGTCACGGGATCGGCCTCGACGACGTTCGGCGGGGTGCCGCGGGTGTGGCCGGGGCCGGCCACGGCCTGGACGGCACCGTCGGGCGGCACGCGCACCTCGACCGAGCCGCCCGGCGCGCGCTCCGCCAGCTCCTCCAAGGTGTACCGGACGGCGGTCCGCACGTCGGCGCGAGCGGCAGCACCCGCGGGCTCGGCCGCCCAGCGCTCCAGGGCGGCCCGGCCGACGGCGGGATCGGTGCGACGACGAGGGGGCACGCACCCAGCCAACCATGCGGTCCCCGGGGGTGTTGACCGCGCTGCACGTCAACCGTACGTTGACGAGCATGAGCGCCGACGCCCACACCCTCCGCGCGCACCTGTCCGAGGCAATCACCGCCGCCGAACCCCAGCTGCGGGACCGCCTCCTCACCGAACCCGAGGCGTACCTGGACCTGGTCGCGCTCACCGCGCGCGCCCGCGCCGAGACCGACGCCCTCCTGCGCCTCGCCGTCGCCGGTGCCCGGGCGGCCGGGTGCACGTGGGAGTCCGTCGGCGGCGTGCTCGGCATGACCAAGCAGGCCGCACAGCAGCGCTACGGTGCGACGCCGGACGAGGGACCCGACCCCGTCGGGCCGCCATCCGACGCGGCGTCGCCGGAGCCTGACGACGCCGCGCCCCGGCGACCGCTCGTCGTCGACCCGGACGACCCGAACGCCCGCGTGCACCAGATCAGCTGGCTCAACGCGTTCACCGAGATGAAGGCCCTCGACAAGGCCGGCCGCTACGGGTGGCACCTCATCGGGACCGGCTCGGGCACCGTCATCGTGCGCAAGTCCGACGTCCAGTGGGAGCACCAGCGCGTGTTCGCGTCCCGCAGCGCGGGGCGCGCACTGGAGGAGGACGGCTGGTTGCGCGTCGGCACGGGGTCGTTCCCCCACGCCTACTACAAGCGCCCCACCGGTGAGCCCGCACTTCCGGAGCCGACGGACGACAGCTACCTCGGCCGCGGCTGACCGACGGCGCCAGATCTCGGCGGCTCGTGCGACGCACCCACACGTGCGCACCCACGCCCGAACGCACCGGGGGCCGCCGCGCCTGCGCGCGACGGCCCCGGGCTGTGCTCAGGTGACCTGGATCAGATGATGCCGAACGCCAGCATCGCGTCGGCCACCTTGGTGAAGCCGGCGATGTTCGCGCCCATGATGTAGTTGCCCTCGTGGCCGTGCGTCGCGGCCGTCTCCGCGCAGGTGGCGTGGATGTTCACCATGATCTCGGTGAGCCGCTGCTCGGTGTACTCGAAGGTCCACGAGTCGCGACCGGCGTTCTGCTGCATCTCGAGCGCGGACGTCGCGACGCCACCGGCGTTCGCGGCCTTGCCCGGGCCGAACAGCACGCCCGACTCCTGGAACATGTCGGCGGCGTCCGGCGTCGTCGGCATGTTCGCGCCCTCGGCGACGGCGAGGACGCCGTTCTTGATGAGGGTGCGGGCGTCGTCGCCGGTCAGCTCGTTCTGCGTGGCGCACGGCAGCGCGACGTCCACCGGCACGTCCCAGACGGAGCCCTCGGTGACGAGCGTGGCGGAACCGCGCTCGGCCGCGTAGTCGGCGACCCGGCCGCGCCGGACCTCCTTGATGTCCTTCATCAGGGCGAGGTCGATGCCGGCCTCGTCGACGATGTAGCCGGAGGAGTCGGAGAACGTCACGACGGTCGCGCCGAGGGCCTGGGCCTTCTCGACCGCGTAGATCGCGACGTTGCCGCCGCCGGAGACCGCGACGCGCTTGCCCTCGAAGGACTGGCCCTTCGTCTTGAGCATCTCGTCCGCGAAGATCACGGTGCCGTAGCCCGTGGCCTCGGTGCGGACCAGCGAACCGCCCCAGGTCAGGCCCTTGCCGGTGAGCACGCCGGACTCGTAGCGGTTGGTGATCCGCTTGTACTGGCCGAACAGGTAGCCGATCTCCCGACCGCCGACGCCGATGTCACCTGCGGGCACGTCGGTGTACTCGCCGAGGTGCCGCCACAGCTCGGTCATGAAGGACTGGCAGAACCGCATGACCTCGGCGTCGGACTTGCCGTGCGGGTCGAAGTCGGAGCCGCCCTTGCCGCCACCGATGGGCAGACCGGTCAGGGCGTTCTTGAAGATCTGCTCGAAGCCCAGGAACTTGATGATGCCGAGGTACACCGACGGGTGGAACCGCAGGCCGCCCTTGTACGGGCCGAGGGCGGAGTTGTACTCGACGCGGAAGCCGCGGTTGATCTGGACCTTGCCCTTGTCGTCGACCCACGGCACGCGGAAGATGATCTGCCGCTCCGGCTCGCACAGCCGCTCGAGGACCGCGAGGTAGTCGGGGTTCTTCTGCACGGCGGGGCCGAGGGTGTCGAACACCTCACGGACGGCCTGGTGGAACTCGACCTCGCCGGGGTTGCGGCGCAGGACCTGGTTGAAGACAGGCTCGAGGGCACTGTCCATGGTGTGGCTCCTTCATGTCTCCCAGGCCGACGACCGACCCGCGATGCTGGCGAGAAGCCCCCGAGTGTGCCGGGGGTGTGCGAGCCGCGTGCAGCGCCTCGAGTGAAGGGTGTGGCACGGCGGCGTACCGGGACCGAAGTGCGATCCCAATCGCCCATGGTGACGGATATCTTGACATCAAGATTGGGACCGGAGTCCCGACGTCCGGCATCCGAGCGGGCTCCGGGCGACGCCACGCACGCGACGTGGCGCTTCTCACACTCGCTCAGCCGAAGAGCGCGCGCAACGTCCCCGAGTGCGCCAGCTCCAGGTCGGCCAACGACACGTCGAACAGGCCCGTCACCTCGAGGGCGGGCCCGGCGTCGGCCTGTCGTTCGGCGTCGTCCGTGCCGCCGATCCGGAGGGCCGGCACGCCGCGCGCCGTGCACAGGTCGACGAGGCGGACCTCCTCGCTCCGCGGCACCGCGACCAGCGCCCGCGCCGCCGACTCGCTGAACAGCGCCTCGAACGGCGTCACACCGTCCCGCTCGCACAGGCCACGCAGGTCGATCGTCGCGCCGACGCCGTACCGCACGCAGGCGTCGACGAGGCCCTGGGCGAGGCCCCCGTCGGACAGGTCGTGCGCCGCGTCGACCAGACCGTCGCGCGCGGCGGTGACGAGCACGGTCGCGAGAGCCCGCTCGGCGGCCAGGTCCACCCGCGGGGGCAGCCCGCCCAGGTGGCCGTGCACGACATCCGCCCACACCGACCCGTCCAGCTCGCCGCGCGTGGTGCCGAGGAGGTAGATCGCCAGACCGGGGCTGCGCCACCCGGACGGCACCACGCGAGCGACGTCGTCGAGCACGCCCAGGACCCCCGCGACAGGTGTGGGGTGGATCGACGAGTCGATCGTGCCCGGCTCACCCGTGCCGTTGTAGAGGGAGACGTTGCCGCCCGTGACGGGGACACCCAGCTCCTGGCACGCGTCGGCGAGACCCTCGATGCCCTGGACCAGCTGCCACATGGCGTCCGGGTCCTCCGGGGAGCCGAAGTTCAGGCAGTCCGTCACCGCGAGCGGCCGCGCACCCACGGTGGCGACGTTCCGGTACGCCTCGGCGAGCGCCAGCTGGGCGCCGGCGTACGGGTCGAGCTTCGCGTACCGGCCGTTGCCGTCCGTCGCCAGTGCCACGCCCAGGCCCGTCGCCTCGTCGACCCGGATCACGCCGGCGTCGTCGGGCTGCGCCAGGGCGGTGTTGCCCTGCACGAAGCGGTCGTACTGGTCGGTCACCCACGCCTTGCTCGCGAGGTTCGGCGACGCGACCAGGCGCAGCAGGGTGTCGCGCAGCTCGGGGCCGCTGGCCGGCCGGCCGTACCGGGCGGCACCCTCGCGACCGGAGATCGTGTCCGCCTGCAGGCCGTCCTGCCAGGCGGGACGGGCGTAGGGCCGGTCGTAGACCGGGCCTTCGTGCGCGACGGTGCGCGGGTCGACGTCCACGATGCGATGGCCGAAGTGGTCGATGGTGAGGCGGCCGGTGTCGGTGACGACGCCGATGACGGCCGTCTCGACGTCCCACTTGCCGGTGATGGCGAGGAACTCGTCGAGCTTGGCGGGCGTGACCACCGCCATCATGCGCTCCTGCGACTCCGACATGAGGATCTCGCCGGCCGTCAGGGTGGGGTCGCGCAGCAGGACCTTCTCGAGGTCGACGTGCATCCCGCCCTCGCCGTTGCTGGCGAGCTCCGACGTCGCGCAGGAGATGCCCGCAGCGCCCAGGTCCTGGATGCCCTCGACCACGCCCGCGTGGAAGAGCTCGAGGCAGCACTCGATGAGCACCTTCTCCATGAACGGGTCGCCCACCTGCACGCTCGGCCGCTTGGACGGCACGCCGTCGACGAACGTCTCGCTCGCGAGGATCGACGCCCCGCCGATGCCGTCGCCGCCGGTGCGCGCCCCGAACAGGACGACGTGGTTGCCCACGCCCTCCGCGTTCGCGAGGTGGATGTCCTCGTGCCGCAGGACGCCCAGGCACAGCGCGTTGACCAGGGGGTTCCCCTGGTAGGACGCGTCGAAGACCACCTCGCCGCCGATGTTCGGCAGGCCCAGGCAGTTGCCGTAGCCGCCGACGCCGGCCACCACGCCGTGCACGACGCGCGCCGTGTCCGGGTGGTCGACCGCGCCGAAGCGCAGCTGGTCCATGACGGCCACCGGGCGTGCGCCCATCGACATGATGTCGCGGACGATGCCGCCGACGCCGGTCGCGGCACCCTGGTACGGCTCGACGAAGCTCGGGTGGTTGTGGGACTCCACCTTGAAGGTCACGGCCCAGCCGTCGCCGATGTCGACCACGCCGGCGTTCTGGCCCATGCCGACCATCAGGCGCTCGCGCATCTTCTCGGTCGTGCGTTCGCCGAACTTCTTCAGGTGGATCTTCGAGGACTTGTACGAGCAGTGCTCGGACCACATGACGGAGTACATGGCGAGCTCGGCGTTGGTCGGTCGCCGGCCCAAGAGCTCGCGGATCTGCGCGTACTCCTCCGGCTTCAGGCCCAGCTCGGCGTACGGCTGGGCGGCCTCCGGTGTCGCGGCTGCGTGGGCGACGGTGTCCATGCGGGCATCGACGTCGTCGGGGGTGGTGTCAGCGGTGGTCATCGGTTCCCTACCGGCCGGGCGCACGGGGACGGCCACAGGCTACCCGTGCAGGGTTGCGGCGACGCCGGGCGTCTCACCCCGTCCTGCGCACCCGTCCTGCGCGCCCGTCCTGCGCGCCCGTCCTGCGCGCCCGGCGGGGCCGAGGCGAACACATGGCCGGTCTGCGTCCTCCTGTTGTTCGCGGGGCACCGTTGTTCGCCTGGGGCTCCGTTGTTCGCCTGGAGCACCGTCTCGCCAGGGGAGCCGGCCGGCCGTGCCCGGCTGGGGCGGCCTGGTCGGGGAGGATGGTGCGGTGCAGCGTGGGGCTGGTTGCGGTCGCGGCGACCGTGGTCGTGGGGCGGGTGTGCACGCCGTCGGCCCGGCGCTGGCCGTCTCCAAGGCCCTGGCCGTCTCCGTGGCCCTGGCCGTCTCCGTGGCGCTGGTCGGTTGCAGTGTCGTGAGCCCGAAGACCCACGACGACCGGGACGCGACCCGCCCGGTGCCCACGTCGGGCGGATCCCCGACGGACGCTGCCTCGCCCCCCGTCATACCCGAAGCACTGACCGCCGACGACGTCCGCCAGGCAGCGCCGCCCCTCCTGCCCGGCGGACCGAGCCTCGTCGTCATGGCGGGCACGGACGTCGCCCACACCGCTGACGGCGGCGTCGAGACCGCCACGTGGACGCCCGCTGCGACGTCGTCGGGCTCGACGAGCGCCCCCGACGTGGCCGCAACCGCAACCGCCGCGGTCGCGGCTCCGGTGGGCGGCGCCTTCGAGGTTCAGACCGACGGGACGGTCCTCGTGCGCGCGGCCGACGGCGGACCGGTGGCCGCCCTGCACGTCACGGGCGGTCGTCTCGTGCTTCGCGCCGCTGACCTGATCACCGTGGCGGCGGACGCCGACGGCGAGGTCACGCTCGTCGTCGGGACACAGGCGCTGGCGAGCGCCGACTGGGGTGAGCGCGAGGGTGGCCGCTCGCTCGCCGTCGTCCCGACGCCGTGGGCGCGCACGGCCGGGGACGCCGGGCTCGCGCTGCTCTGGCACCAGGTCGTGACCAGCCACCCCGACGCCGACACCGCCACGATGTTCGACCAGCTCGTGTGCCATGCCGTCGGCGCCCCCGAGAAGGACGCATGGAACCTCGAGCCCTGGCGGCCCGACGTCGGGCTGCTGGGCACGTTGGTCGCAGAGTGCAACCCCTGACGCCGCGGCGGCACCTCCGGCCGGCTGCCGCGTCAGGGTCAGCCGGGCAGCGTGAAGCCCTGGTCGGCGAGGTAGTCGCCGCCCGCGAGGAGCTGCACGGCGGCGCGGTGTAGGGCGGCGTGCGTGATGCCGATGCCGGTCGAGCCGATGCTGATCCGGCACACCCCCGCGGCGGCGAGCTCGGCGAAGGACGGCTGGCCAGGACGCCCGAGGACGTTGAGGCGTCCCTCGAACGCCTTCGCCAGCCGTGTGACGTCGGCCGACGGCACCTTGCCGACGACGAACACACAGTCCGCCCCGGCTGCCAGGTAGGCGCGACCGCGGGCGATGGTCTCGTCCAGACCGGCGCCGCGGCCGAAGGCGTCCGTCCTGGCGTTCAGCACCATGGGGATCCCCGCCGACTCGGCGGCGTCGCGCGCGGCTCCCACGCGGGCTGCCTGCTCCTCGAGCGGGCGCAGGCCGGACCCCGCGGCCCCGAGTCCGAGGGGCACCACGCTGTCCTCGATGTTGCAGCCGACCGCACCGGTGGCGAGCAGCTGCGTCACGGAGGCGGCGACGTCCTCGGGAGTGGCGCCGTACCCGCGCTCGAGGTCCGCGGAGACGGGCACGTCCACCGCTGCGACGATGCGCCGGACGACGGCGAGGTTGTCGGCCAGCGCCATGCCCTCGCCGTCGGGCAGTCCGAGGGCGGCCGACATGGCGAAGCTGGCGGTCGCCACGGCGGCGGCGCCGGCATCGACGACCACGCGCGCTCCGGCGACGTCCCAGACGTTCACGAGAATGAGTGGCTCGCCGGGCCGGTGCAGCTCACGGAGGTGCTGCGCGCGGGCGACCTGGTCGGTGATCATGCCCGCCACGCTAGTTCGGGCAATCGGGCGGGGCGGCGGCTTTGCTGCACGAATCGGCTGGCTCCCGGCCGCCCACCGGCGTGGCGGCGCGCAGCAACCCACCCGCACAGCAACCCACCCGCACAACAGCCCACCCGCGCAACAGCCCACCCGCACAGCGGCGCACCCGAACAGGGGCGCACCGGCGCACCCGCCCACCCGCGCATCGGCGCGACGAACCGCACGCTTCGTCAGACAGCCGGCAGGAGCGTGTACCCATCGGCGGAGCCGTGCGTCGGCGGCCGGGTGTGCCCGGGGTCTGGTGGTCGCGCCGCGTCCGATCGCCGTTCAGCGTCGGATGACCGCCCAGGGTCCGGTCTCCGGTCTGGGCTCCCGTCTGGGCTCCCGTCTGGGCT
>Ga0196970_1002125_pt1 | contig 11042 bp, 12 predicted proteins | sample S1v_513CmetaG_FD_148672 | JGI IMG/M metagenome (GOLD analysis project Ga0196970, IMG submission 148672) | Soil microbial communities from Anza Borrego desert, Southern California, United States - S1+v_5-13C | ecosystem: Environmental > Terrestrial > Soil > Desert | place: USA: California... | reverse complement strand
TACCTTTGCTAGCTATGACTCTAGTGCACAGGCAGAAGTTGCCGACGCCTTCTTGTCGTTTTTTTGGGTTGCAGCAGGTTCGTTCCCAACGCCAAAGAGCCGAGATCAGGCAGGACCTCGCTCACGCATTTGCAGCTGCATCAGGACAGCGCTACCTTAGTGCCTTGATTTTTGTTTGGCAAGCCGCCCGATGACCTCCCCCAAGAACGATAAAAATACCCGCACCACCGGCCGTCCCACCCTTAATGAAGTTGCCCGCCTGGCCGGCGTCAGCCCGATTACCGCCTCCCGAGCCCTGCGCGGGGTCAGCACCGTGGCCACCGAACTGGTGGAAAAAGTGCAGAAAGCCGCGCTCGAACTCAACTACGTGGTCAACCCGGCCGCCCGTGCGCTGGCCTCGGCGCAGAGCCATTCGGTCGTCGTGCTGGTGCCGTCACTGTCCAACCTGCTGTTCATCGACACGCTGGAAGCCATTCATCGGGTGCTGACGCCCAAGGGCTTCGAAGTGCTGATCGGCAACTTCCATTACTCGCGCGATGAAGAAGAAAACCTGCTGCGCAACTACATGGCCTATCAGCCGCGCGGCTTTCTGCTGACCGGTTTTGATCGCACGGAAAGTTCGCGGCGGATGATCGAAGTCAGCAACATTCCCTGCGTGTACATGATGGAGCTGGACAGTGCTGCCGGAGTGAATTGCGTGGGTTTTTCGCAGTTGAGCGCCGGGGAAACTGCCGCCGAACACCTGCTGTCTCGCGGGCGCAAACGCTTGGCCTACATTGGCGCGCAACTGGATCAACGCACATTGCTGCGCGGTGAGGGCTTTCGCCGGGCGTTGCAGAAGGCTGGCCGCTACGACCCGGATCTGGAAGTGCTGACGCCGCGATCTTCATCGGTGGGCTTGGGCGGCGAGTTGTTTCTGCAACTGCTGGCGGCGCATCCGGATGTTGATGCGATTTTCTTTGGCAACGATGACCTGGCTCAGGGTGCGCTGCTGGAAGCCCTGCGCATCGGCATCAAGATCCCCGAACAGGTGGCAATTCTGGGTTTCAACGATTTGCCGATGTCCGAACACATGGTGCCACGCCTGAGCAGCATCAACACCCCGCGTGAGGCGATCGGCCGGCGCGCGGCAGAGCAGATGCTGACATTGATGGCGGGGAACAAGGTGGCGCGGCCGATGGAAGACATGGGCTTTGAGCTGAAGATTCGCGAAAGTACCTGACCCGCAAAAATCCAGAGTAGAAACACAATCCCTGCAGGAGTGAGCCTGCTCGCTATAGCGGTGTGTCAACCACATACGTGTCACTGATACACCGCTATCGCGAGCACGCTCACTCCTACAAAGGATCTCCACCCACTTCAGTGGCTGAGTTGGTCGACCAAGGCCAACGCGCCCTTCTGCAACGGCTGGCTCTTGAGCCACACCGCATGCACCGGCATCACCAGGCCGTTTTCGATGTTGCGGAAATTCAGCCGCTGCAAGCGCCCTGCGTCCAGTCGTGGCTGCACCACCGACAGCGGGAAATTCCCCCAGCCCAAACCCGCCTCGACCATGTCCATCGCCGCTTCCAGGCTGTCGGTGCGCCAATACGATTGCGCCACCAGCGGTCGCGTTTCGCTGATCGGCAGGTCACGGCTGGCAACGATGATCTGCCGCACCTGCACCAGATCTTCGAGAAACACATCCCGCCCCTGCAGCATCGGACTGTCCGCCGCCAGCGTGGCGATCATCCGTTCATTGCCGACAAACTGGAAACGCTCCAGCACGTTCATGCGCAACCCGGCGAACGCCAGGCACAGACCGACTCGACCACTGTGCAACATTGCCAGTACGTCATCCTGCGGCGCTGTCAGCACTTCGATATCGAGCAGCGGATAACGCTCGGCAATCACTTTGATCGCCGCGAGCAAACGGCGCCGGTCAATGTCCGCCACCACGCCCATCGACAACTTGCTCTCCAGCCCCAGCGACAACTCCACCGCATGCACCTGCAACTGTTTGAGCTGTTCGGCGATCAATCGCGCGTGCGGTACCAAAGACTGGGCCATCGCCGTGGGTTGCGGTTCGCGATGGCTGCGGTCGAACAACGAGTAACCGAGCTCGGCTTCGAGGTTGGCAATGCCCATGCTCACCGCCGACGGCACCCTGCCCAACTGCCGTGCGGCGGCGGAGAACGAGCCGCGCTCGATCACCGCGAGAAACAACTCGATGCTGTCGCTGTTGAAATTCAAATTCCGCACCTATCAATAAAACTGAAAGCTTCTGACTTTTTCTGTCAGCTCCATTGAAGCTATATTTCATCGCTTTCGCCAGCCCTGCTGGCCACTAACCAGCGAGAAAGAGGCAAATCTGCATGCAAGGCGTGAAACGCAAACTGGTCTACGTGTCGCTCTACGAAGTGATCGGCATGACCTTCTCGGCCCTCGGCCTGGCCTTGTTGTCGGGCACATCGCCGGGCAGCACCGGGCCGCTGGCGGTGATCATCACCAGCATCGCCGTGACCTGGAATTTCATCTACACCTCGTTGTTCGAACGCTGGGAAAGCCGCCAGGTATCCCGCACCCGCACGGTTAAACGGCGCATCGCCCATGCGGTCGGCTTTCAACTGACGCTGATCGTGTTTCTGATTCCGCTGATAGCTTGGTGGATGAACATCAGTCTGGTGCAGGCATTCCTGCTGGATCTGGCGCTAATCATCTTTATCCCGTGCTACACGTTCGTGTTCAACTGGCTGTTCGACCGAATCTTCGGCCTGCCGAGCTCGGCGCTGCCCGATTCTGCTGCTGCGGCATAAATCGCTAATTCGTAAGCAGATATTGCGTGAAATCAGCGGTTTAACCGATTCAACCGCCAATATTCACAATCCGTTAACTCCGATAGCAGGCTAAGCTTTTCCATCAATAAAAAATGGATCAGCTTATGACTGCTCACGCATCCGCCGCCGCACACAGCGACGGCATCGACCCGGTCCGCGCTGCGGAGATTTCCGCCCGCATCGATCGGCTGCCCGCCGTCGCCACGATCTGGCGCCTGGTGGCGTTGCTGTCGATCGGTGGATTTTTCGAACTCTACGATCTGTTCCAGACCGCCTACATCAGCCCCGGCCTGATCCGTGATGGCCTGTTTGCCACCGGCAATCAGGGCGTGTTTGGTTTTTCCGATCAGGCGGCGTTCGCCTCGGCGACGTTTCTCGGCCTGTTTCTCGGTGCCAGCCTGCTCAGTCCGTTGGCGGACCGGTTCGGTCGCCGGGCGATTTTCACTTTCGCGCTGATCTGGTACACGGTGGCGACGGTGCTGATGGGCATCCAGACCTCGGCGCTGGGCATCATCGGCATGCGTTTTCTGGTGGGTATCGGTCTGGGCATCGAGTTGGTGACCATCGACGCCTACCTCTCGGAACTGGTGCCCAAACGCATGCGCAGCTCGGCGTTTGCCTTTGCGTTTTTCGTGCAGTTCCTGTCGGTGCCGGCGGTGGCCTTGATGTCGTGGTGGCTGGTGCCGCAAGCGCCGTTCGGTATTTCCGGCTGGCGTTGGGTGGTGCTGGCCAGCGCGGTGTTTGCGCTGTTCATCTGGTGGCTGCGCAAACGCCTGCCAGAATCGCCGCGCTGGCTGGCGCAGCATGGTCGTTTCGACGAGGCCAACCGGATCCTCGACCACCTCGAAGCGCGCTGCGCAAAAGATCACGGCAAAGCGCTGGATGCGCCCGAAGCGGTGCCGGTGGATGTCGAAGGCAAGGGCCGTTTTGCTGATATCTGGCAACCACCGTATCGCCGCCGCGCGCTGATGCTGATCGTCTTTCACATTTTCCAGGCGATTGGCTTCTTCGGTTTCGGCAACTGGCTGCCGGCGCTGCTTTCAGGTCAAGGCGTGAGCGTCACCCACAGCCTGATGTACGCCTTCATCATCACCCTCGCCTACCCGCTCGGGCCGTTGTTGTTTGTGAAGTTCGCCAACCGCTTCGAGAACAAATGGCAGATCGTCGGCTCGGCCCTCGGCGCGATGACCTTCGGGACCCTGTTCGCCCTGCAGACCAGCGCCGTGGGGCTGATCTTCTGCGGGGTGATGATTACCTTCTGCAACGCCTGGCTGAGCTTCAGTTATCACTCGTACCAGAGCGAACTGTTCCCGACCAACATCCGCGCCCGCGCGGTCGGCTTCTGTTATTCGTTCAGCCGTTTGTCGACGGTGTTCAGCAGTTTGTTGATCGGTTTGTTTCTCGACAACTTCGGTACGCCCGGCGTGCTGGCTTTCATTGTCAGCAGCATGCTGATCGTGATGTTGACCATCGGCTGGTTCGGCCCGCGCACGCGTAATCTGGCGCTGGAGAATATTGCCCATCGCTGAAAGGTCCGGTCAGCCTTTGCCGTCTGTCGGCAGCAGATGACCGCTGCAAAAGCTGATTGAAGATTGAACTTTTGCCTGTGCGGCATGGCATTAAAACTCGATAGCGGTTTCCAACCACTCGTCGGATAAGGGCTCTTACCTGTCAGGTTTGACAGTATCGAAACGAGCTAAAGCACTGTTCACTGCACCATTGCAGGAAATCGATTCCTGCACATCACTCGAACAGGAGTTCATCATGAGCACGACAGGCAAACTTTCCGTCATACGTTCTATCGATTCGACAGAAGTGGAGAAACTGGAAACAAATTTCGTCCAAATGGAACTGACCACCTTTTCAGCGGCAATGAACGGCAAAAATCCAAGCATCAATATTTTCTATAACGAAAGCTTAAAGGACGGACCTCACACTCTTGATTTGAACCCCGATACATGGAGAAAGCTGGAATACGTCTCTACGGAAAAAAGACTTTCAGAGCAACCGGAACCGTCAAGGTTACGGTCAGTGGGAATCAGTCCCAACAGGTAGGTGAGATCGATGCAATTCTCACTGACACAGACGGTCGGAAATTCCAACTGAAAGGCACTTACGACGGTAAAAAACCTCTTTAACAAGCATCTCGGCAGTCTTGAAAAAAGGGGTCGTTAATCGACCCTTTTTTTCTTAATTGAGTTGCAACGTCTCATTGAACTGACTGATCGCATCCACCACATGCCGCGAGCCCTGCTGAATCTCCAGGATCACCTCTCCCGCTTCATTCGCCAATTCCACCCCCAGCCCGGTGCGGCTCAGGCTCGATTGCATGCTTGAGACTGCGCTCAGCGACAGATCGTGGTTCCTGCGCACCACGTCGACAATTTCCAGGGTGGCCTGACTGGTCCGCGCCGCGAGGCTGCGTACTTCGTCCGCGACTACCGCGAATCCACGGCCATGCTCGCCGGCGCGCGCAGCTTCGATGGCAGCATTGAGCGCCAGCAGGTTGGTCTGGTCAGCGATGCCGCGAATGGTCTGGACGATGGTGCCGATGATGTCCGACTGTTTGCTCACCGCATCGATACTCACCGCAGCTTCGTTGAGGTCACGGGAAATGTCCTGAATGATCTGCACGGTCTGCTGCACGACCTGCGAGCCTTTTTGCGCGCAGGCGTCGTTCTGTACCGACGTGCTGTGGGCCGATTCGGCGGCGCGCTGCAAGGTGGTCATCTGGCGGGTGATGTCGCTGGCAAACTTGACCACTTTGTACAAGCGGCCCTTGGCATCGAACAGCGGGTTGTACGAGGCTTCCAGATAAACCATGTGCCCGGACTTGTTCTTGCGCTCGAAGCGGTGCGAGTGATATTCGCCGCGATTGAGCGACGCCCAGAACGCCTTGTATTGCGGCGACTCGGATTCGCTGCGGTGACAGAACAGGCTGTGATGCTGGCCGACGATTTCGTTGAGCGAATACTGCATGGTCTGCAGAAAGTTATCGTTGGCGGCGATGACATTGCCTTCGGGGGTGAACTCGATCACCGCCATCGAGCGGCTGATTGCCGCCAGCATCGCTTCTTCTTCATGTTCCTTGTTGATACGCGCGGTGATATCGGCAGCAACTTTGATCACACTTCTGACTTCTTTGTCTGGGCCAAACACCGGCATGTAACTGGCCTCGAGCCAGATCTCCCGACCGCTCTTGTTCAAACGCAGAAACGTCCCGCTCAGGGGTTCGCCACGGGCCAGGTCGCGCCACAATCTGGCGTAGTCCTCGCTGCGATAGTAACTCTCCTCACAAAAGACCCGATGATGCTTGCCGCGTACTTCCTCGGCGCTGTAGCCCATGGTTTTGCAGAAGTTGTCGTTGGCATCGAGAACGATGCCGTCAGGGCTGAACTCGATCATGGCCATTGAGCGGCTGATCGCGGCCAACTTGGCGTTGGTCTCGGTCAGCGCGCAACTGAAGCGCTCGATTTCCTGCAGGTCAGCCTTGTGATGTAGGTTGAACATGGTTGTATCACCTTCCGCGCGATCTTCTGATTTGATGAAAGTTCTGGTCTTTCAAGATCCACCACTACGTTCCGTGGAACAGGCACACGCCTTCCTCCACGGGAGGAAGTTGTCAGGTGATAAATGATGATCAATCGGAGCGTCCATGCAGCGACGTTCTAATCAAGACATCCTTCTCTTGATAGCCCGCACGCGGGCCAGCCCTAACGCATTGAAGAACTTCCATGTCGGCGACGCTCCTTGTTGGTTCAGTGTCGGTGCCTTGGGTTGCGCACTCTGGCAGCATGAATCACGGGCCAACGATGTCTGTCAGTCGGATTTTGACATGACGGTCGACATGGTTAGTTACGACAAGCATAGCCAGACCGTCGCCGTGCGCAAGGCCACTAGTCGGCCAGTATCTGGCACTTTTTGCACAAGAAACGGTTCAGCGCACGATTTGAATCGAAGAATGCCGGGATGTACCGCCAACTCACACGATCAAATGTAGGAGTGAGCCTGCTCGCGATGGCGTTTGATCAGGCGGCGATGTTGCCGGGGAGAATGCTATCGCTAGCAGGCAGCTGCCACAGGAATGTATTCCAAATTGGCAGTGAGCCTGCTTCTGATGACGAGCAAACCGGGCTATCGGTTGGCGCGCGTTCTCTTATAATCGGCGCTTTGCCCAGCACAGCCCTGTTCATGCCCGATACCCATTACACCTTGCTCGACGTGTCGCTCTGGCCGTTGATGAACAAGTTCTACCGCAGCCACCAGTCCTCGATGAAAGCCGTGCGCGATGCGCAATTGTGGGTGGCGCGGCGTGGAGACATTGTCGCGGCGCTGTGCCTGCGCCCGGTGGCGGGCGGGCATTGGTTGACCGGCTTGTTCGTCGATCCGCAGTGCCGCGAACAAGGGATTGCCGCGCAACTGATTGCGGCGGCCACTCAAGCGGTGAGCGAGCCGGTGTGGCTGTTCTGTCATCCGGAATTGCGCGGTTTCTATGAGCGGCGTGGCTTCAGCTTCGACCCGGCACTGCCGCAAGCGATGGCGGAACGCTTGAGCCGGTATGCGCGGAGCAAGCCGATGATTGCGATGGGGCTCAATTCTCCAGCCTGACCACAATCCCCTGTAGGAGTGAGCCTGCTCGCGATAGCGGCGTGTCAGTCAGTGTAAATGTCACTGATATTCCGCTATCGCGAGCAGGCTCACTCCTACAAGGGGTATGTGTTGATCCTGAGCTAGTCGTCAGCGTTGGGATCAAGATCCGGAAACATCACTTCGGTAAAACCGAACTTGCTGAAATCGGTGATGCGCGACGGGTACAGCCGGCCGATCAGATGGTCGCACTCATGCTGCACCACCCGCGCATGAAAGCCTGAGGCCACACGCACAATCGGCTCGCCCTTGGGATCGAACCCCTCGTAACGAATCTGCTGATAGCGATCCACCGCCCCGCGCAAGCCCGGCACCGACAGGCAACCCTCGAAACCCTCTTCCGTGAATGGATTCAACGGTGTGATCAGCGGGTTGATCAGGATCGTCTGCGGCACCGCTTCGGCGTCCGGATAGCGCTCGCTGTGCTCGAAACCAAAGATCACCAGTTGCAGATCGACGCCAATCTGCGGCGCGGCCAAGCCGACGCCGCCGACGCTTTCCATGGTCTGGAACATGTCGTCGATCAGTTGCCACAGCTCGGCGCTGTTGAACATTTCCGGCGGTACCGGCGGGGCAATGCGCAGCAGGCGCTCGTCGCCCATTTTGAGGATTTCACGGATCATGGTCAGACTTCGTCAGTGTCCGGCTTGAGCGAATGATCGCGGCCCAGGCCTGAGACATGTTGTTTGGGATGTTCTTCTGGCTCGCCCGGGTCTTTCTCGCCCTTCTCCTTGCCTTCGCTGGACATGTGCTCGATCACCGCATTCATTTCCGCGCCGAGCAGCAGCACTGCGGCGGAAATGTAGAAATACAGCAACAGCACGATGATCGCCCCGATGCTGCCATACATCGCGTTGTAGTTGGCGAAGGTCTTTACGTAGAAGGCAAACCCCAACGACGCCAGGATCCACACCACCACGGCCAGCACCGAACCTGGGGTGATGAAGCGGAATTCCTGCTTGACGTCGGGCATGACGTAGTAGATCAACGCCACGGCGATCATCATCAGCACCACGATTACCGGCCAGCGCGCGATGGTCCAGATGGTCACGATGACTTCTTCCAGACCGACCTGGGCGGCGATCCAGCCCATCACCTGCGGCCCGAGTACCATCAATGCGGCGGCAATCAACAGCATGCCGGCAATGCCCACGGTGTAGACGATCGACAGCGGAAAGCGCTTCCAGATCGGCCGCCCCTCGACCACGTCGTATGCAGCGTTCATCGCGCTCATCATCAGGCGCACGCCAGCCGAGGCGGTGTACAGCGCGATGACGATACCGATTGAAAGCAGACCGCCCTTGGATTGCTGCAACTGGTCGATCACCGGGTTGACCTGCTCGAGCGCCTGCGGCGGCAAGACCAGTTCCGACTGCAGGCGCAACCAGGAAAAGAAATCAGGCAAGTGCAGGAAACCGATCAGCGCGATCAGGAACAGAATGAACGGGAACAGCGAGAACAGCATCTGGTAGGCCAGTGCCGAGGCATAGGTCGACATTTCGTCGTCGACGAATTCAGTGACCGTGCGCACCATCACCCGGTGCAGGGGCAGACCTTTCATGTTCGGGAAAATCATTCGCGTCTCCTTTCGCCGCAGTACAGGTTGAAGTCGTGGCGACTCAGGGGCCGTTTTTTACATCACGTTAGCCTGTTTGGCGATCTTCGTCGGCATCCGCAGGTTTTTTGATACAAAAACGGCCATCCTTGGATGGCCGCTCGTGTGATTCGTTCAAGGCTGGACTACGCCTTGTCGACGCCTTTCTTCACTGCGTCCTTGGTGTTGCCAACTGCCTGCTGGGCTTCGCCTTTTCTCTCCTGGACCTTGCCTTCGGCTTGCAATCTGGAGTTATCGGTAGCCTTGCCGACGCCTTGCTTGACGTTACCGACGGCTTCGTTGGCCATGCCTTTTACTTTATCGCCTGTGCTACTCATGGTGTTTCTCCGTGACGCATAAGGGGAAGAAAAGTCAGTACGTAACGATTGACTGGCGCGTTTCCCTGCAAGTTTCAATTATTTGCCGCTCATTTCGTCGCGGCGCGCAGGTTGCGCTTTATGTTTGCCGGCGTTGCCTTGAGAATGCGCAGCTATGGGCGCCAGGCGCCAAAGACCGATACCGCAGGAATGTTATGAAACTCGATAAAACGCAAGCCATCGCCCGTCGCAACAAGGAACTGGGCGGCGCCGTGCTTGGCACCAACAACTGCCACTTCGCCGAACTGAACCGCAACCGCAATATCTGGTGGTTCGACCTGCCGGTGTCGCGTCTGGCGATCGGTCAGTACGAGTGGATTCACCTGCTGATGCACACCCCGGCGACCGACGAACTGCTGCACCTGAAAGTGCCGACCGTTTTTCTGCGCGAGAAGCTCGAAGGACTGGTGATTCGCAACGAAGGCAAGCGCAAGGCGGCGTTGAGCCTGGAGCTGAGTGCGGACAAGGATTCGTATCTGCAGGACATGCGGCCGGCGGGGACCAACGTGAATTTTGCGCCGTTTCGTCAATAGCCCTCACCCTAACCCTCTCCCAGAGGGAGAGGGGACTGACCGAAGTGTCAGGGCGAGGTACGCCGACCTGAAATATCGAGTCGAACTCAGGTTCTGAAAAGCCCCCGCTCGGCTCCCTCTCCCTCGGGAGAGGGCTGGGCGGGCGGCGTTCCGATGAGGGGGCCGCTTCACCCCAGCATCCAAGCCGTACTCAGCACCAACAAAAAGCCCCGCATCTGCGGGGCTTTTTATTTACGCGGCGGACTTGGCCTTGATCTTCTTCAGCTCTTCATCGCGCAATTCGCGGCGCAGGATCTTGCCGACGTTGGTGGTCGGCAGCGCATCGCGGAACTCCACCGAACGCGGCACCTTGTAGCCGGTGACGTTGGCGCGCATGTGGTCCATGACCTGTTCCTTGGTCAGGGTCACGCCCGGTTTGGCGACGATGAAAATCTTGATCGCTTCACCCGACTTGTCGTCAGGCACGCCGATGGCCGCGCATTGCAGCACGCCCGGCAAGGTCGCCAGCACGTCTTCCAGCTCGTTCGGATAGACGTTGAAACCGGAGACCAGAATCATGTCTTTCTTGCGATCGACGATGCGCATGTAGCCGTCCGGCTGGATCAGTGCGATGTCGCCGGTTTTCAGCCAGCCATCGCTGTCGAGCATTTCATCGGTGGCTTCCTGACGCTGCCAGTAACCCTTCATCACTTGCGGGCCCTTGACGCACAATTCACCGATTTCACCCAGCGGCTGCTCGACACCGGCATCGTCGATGACCTTGCACAGGGTCGATGGCACGGGAATGCCGATGGTGCCGATCTGGATGTGCTGGATCGGGTTGACCGTCGCCACCGGGCTGGTTTCGGTCATGCCGTAACCTTCGCAGATGGCGCAGCCAGTCACCGCTTTCCAGCGTTCGGCCGCAGCCAGTTGCAGGGCCATGCCGCCGGACAGGGTGACCTTGAGTGCAGAGAAATCCAGCTTGCGGAATGCTTCGTTGTTGCACAGCGCGACGAACAGGGTGTTGAGGCCGACAAAGCCGCTGAACTTCCACTTCGACAGTTCCTTGACCATCGCCGGCAGGTCGCGCGGG
>Ga0196970_1002124_pt1 | contig 11046 bp, 11 predicted proteins | sample S1v_513CmetaG_FD_148672 | JGI IMG/M metagenome (GOLD analysis project Ga0196970, IMG submission 148672) | Soil microbial communities from Anza Borrego desert, Southern California, United States - S1+v_5-13C | ecosystem: Environmental > Terrestrial > Soil > Desert | place: USA: California... | reverse complement strand
GCTGCACCCCGGCGATCCAGTGCGGGGAGCGGAACTGCTGGAAGACCAGGGGCTTGGAGCGGTCACACAAGATGACCCGATGCCCGTGGGGCTGGGCGACCGCCCGGATACAGACAAAGACGGCGACCTCACCTTCGTCGCCGTCTTCGAAGATATGACCGGTGCTCACTCCTGCGCCAACGACCTGGAACGCAGGGGGTGGGACGTGGGCGTTACCGTTCTGCAGCGGCGCGGCGACGGCCCCGAGCAGGGCACCCGCCCCGGCAACATTATCACGGGCCGCGGCTATGGCCTGTCCGCGGAGAACCAGTCGCCGCCCCGCAACATTCCCATGGGCTCTGGGGTCGTCGTCGGGGCCACCTTGGGCGCCACCGTGGGCTGGCTGGCGGCGAACTATGTGATTCCGGGCTTTGCCCCGCTCGTGGCCACAGGCGGCCTCATCTCCACCCTGGTCGGGGGCGGCCTCGGCGCCTTCCTGGGCGGGCTTTCGCAGTACAGCGTCGCCGACCGGCAGGACGACGCCACCCTGTACGCCGGCCAGGCCCGACGGGGCGGCGTGATCCTGCTGGTCAGGACCTACGAGGAGGATGCCGACCGGGTCCGTCGGGCCATCGCCTTCTGGGAGCCCCTGGAGATACGGGTTCAGTAGCGATGGCCACCGTCAAGACCCCCGTCTCCGTCGCCGGTCGGACCCTGACCATTAGCAATCCCACCAAGCTCCTGTGGCCCGACGATGGCATTACCAAAGCAGAACTGATCGAGTACTACACGCAGATGGCGCCCTACCTGCTGCCTTACCTGCGGGGGCGCCCTCTGGTTTTGACCCGGTATCCCGACGGCATCCGCGGAAAGTCCTTCTACCATAAAGATGCGCCCAACGGCACGCCGGACTGGATGCCGACCTGGCCGTTCCGGGCCGAAGATGACCGGATCCTGCAGTTCCTGGTGGCAGAGGAGCCGGCGGCGCTCACCTTCGTGGCCAACCTGGGCGCCATTGAACTGCACCCCTGGCTCTCCCGCTGCGCCACCCCGGACAACCCGGACTGGGCCGTCATCGACCTCGATCCTTCTGAAGGCTGCACGTTCGCCGAGGTGGTGACCCTCGCCCGGCTAGTCCGCCAGATTCTGGCGGCAGTGCGAATCGAAGGGTTCCCCAAGCTCTCCGGGGCGACGGGGATTCACATCTACTGCCCCTGCGGGCCTGGGTACACCTACGCCGAGACGGCCACCTTCTGCGAGGCAATCGGGCGGGTGTTGCTGAAGGTCTATCCGCAGAAAGTGACGCTGGAGCGGATGGTGGCGCGGCGGACCGGCAAGATCTACGTCGATTACCTGCAGAACCGCCGGGGGCAGACGATTACGTCCGTCTACGGCGTGCGGCCGATGCCCGGCGCCCCGGTCAGCGCCCCCGTGACATGGGCTGAGATTGAGGCAGGACCGCCACGCTTCACCATTCGCACTCTGCCGGCCCGCATCAGCCAGGCAGGTGACCTGTTCGCACCGATTCTGACCATGGCCCAGGACCTGCGCCGGGCGACGGGGGAACTGGTTGCCATGCTCTAGCTACGGCTATCCCTCAAGCTCTCTCAGCGCTTCGCAACTCGTCAGCAGTTCGGAAAACCGCTTGGCAAACCGCGCCGCCGGCGCACCGTCGATAATGTCGTGGTCGAAGGCGAGCGTTATGCAAAGGCATTCCCGTGCCTGCACCTGCCCCTCCGACAGCCGGGGCCGCTCCACGATCGATCCGACGGCAACGGCCAGCGTACCACCGCTGAGCGGTATGGCCCACAGGGGGCTGGGGCCGAACATGCCGACTGCCGTCACGGCGATGACGCCGTAACGTTTGGCCATACTGATGCTGCGGGATCCCCAGCGCATGAGCGCCTTGTGGAGGAAGGCCGGAACCAGCTTCATCAGCCAAGCGGCGCCCGAGAGCGAACCGAACTGCTGGTCCGCCTGCCGCTGGGCCGCCCGCAGCTCTTCGTGAATCTCAAGAAGAGACTTCTGATTGGCAGAGATGATACCGCGTGGTTCCGGCACTGTTTCTGTACCAATGGTCCTCTCGAAGAGGACGTTGATGGTGACGTCATGGAGCACGGCCAGGTGGCGGCCCGTGCGCAGCGAGTTGACCTGTGGGAACTCTGCCACGGCCCGGGCCAGGCTGGCAACCACATAAGCGGTCAGGGAGAGGGACTCACCCGTCCGCTCACGGTATGCGCGCATGCGGCGCCGTGCATCGGTGATATCCACCTCGGTCAGCAACTGTATGGTATCCCTCTCCCGGCCTACGGCCGCGCTGGCTGCAACGGCCCGGCGATGGACGCTGAATGGCTGCAGGTCGTACCCGGCGTAGTGCGGCATATCGGTCAGGTCCTTTCTCGTGTCAACTCGGTACGGCAACTGCTTCCACGACCATGCGAAGATTCCTGCAACCGGCGGTCGGTGGCGCGCGTGCCGGTCGATCTGGTAGAATGGGTGAAATACTGGATAGGAGACCCATTCGCTATGAATAGATCCTGGCAGAGACAGACGATCCTCTTTCTCGGGACCCAGACGATTTCGCTCTTTGGCTCCGCGCTCGTACAGTACGCCATCTCTTGGCACATTACCCTGACCACCCAGTCCGGGCTTATGGCAGCCATCGCCATCATCTGCGGCTTTGTACCGACTTTCCTGCTATCCCCGTTTGCGGGCGTTCTGGCCGACCGCTACAACCGCAAGGCGATGATCATCCTGGCCGACGCGTTCATCGCAACGGCTACACTCCTGATGGCGCTGCTCTTCCTCATGGGGTACGACGCGCTCTGGCTCCTCTTTGTCATTTCCGCCGTGCGGGCCCTCGGAGCGGGCGTTCACCAGCCGGCGGTTGGCGCCATCCTGCCTGATCTGGTGCCGGCAGAGCACTTGATGAAAGTGAACGCCACGAACGGCACCATTCAGTCCCTCGTGACATTGGTGGCGCCAATGATCAGCGGCGCTCTGCTCAGCCTGGCATCGATTGAAGCGATCTTCTTTGTTGATGTGGTCACGGCAGCGGTCGCGATCCTCATTCTGCTGACGCTCGTGCAGATTCCCGTTCACGCCAAGGCGCTGCAGGCGCAGACCACCAGCTATTTCAGCGATATGAAACAAGGGTTTGCCTACATCAAGGGGCACGACTATCTGAAGGCCTATTTCCTCTTCAGCGCCGCCTTTATGATTCTTGCGGCGCCCGTCGCCTTCCTGACGCCGCTGCAGGTCTCCCGGACCTTTGGCAGCGATGTCTGGCGGCTGACGGCCATCGAGATCACCTTTTCGTTGGGGATGATGGTCGGCGGCCTCTTTATGGCCTGGTGGGGCGGCTTCAGGAATAAGATTCACACCATGATGCTCTCCAGCCTGATGGTCGGGGCGTTTACGTTTCTGCTCGGGGTGGTGCCGGTCTTCTGGATCTACCTGACCTTCATGGCGCTGATCGGGGTGGCCATGCCGCTCTTCAACACGCCGTCGACGGTGCTGATTCAGGAGAAGGTGGAGCCCGAGTACCTGGGCCGGGTGTTTGGTGTTCTGGGCATGATTGGCACGTCGATGATGCCGCTGGGCATGCTGATTTTCGGCCCCGTCGCTGATCTGATTCCCATCGAGTGGCTGCTAATGGGCACTGGGGTGCTGATGTTTGTGGAAGGCTTCTTCCTGGTGGGCACGAAGGTGCTGGTCCAGGCTGGGCGGCCGGCCGACGCAGCCGTGGAAGGATAGATGTGAAGGGCGCCTACCCGTGTTGGTGGGCGCCCGTTTTGTTGCTACCCCAGCATTCGCTCCAGCGCACCAAGTCCATCCTGAGCGAGGCGACCGGAGCCGAAGAGCGCCCGGACCCGGGCCAGCGCCTCGGCCAGCTCCCGGGCCGACGGCCGGGGCGCCCGCCCGAGGCCCCGGGCGAAGGACTCTGCCGCTCGCTCACGCTCCCCGAGAATCAGGTAGAGCTCGCCCAGGGCGAAGTCAACCCGGAAAGAGACGGGGGGCTGCTCCTGCAGTTCACGGCAGATGGTCACCAGGTTTTTGGCCACGGTGGTAGCCGTCCGGATTTCGCCGTTCAGCATGCTCAGGTGAGCCACGTTGACCCCGGTCTCATAGCTTTCCGGGTGCTTTTCGTACGAACGCCGGTACGCCAAAATGGCCGACCGCAGGTGGCCCGGGTCGCTGGTCTGTTCGTAGAGCCCCCGGTGGACCCGGCCGGCAAAGGCCGCGATTTCCGGGTCGAACCGGGCGCTGGGGTCAATGCGGCCGATTTGGGCCAGGACCTTCTTGGCTTCATCGCACCGCCCGAGGCTGAGCAGAATGAGGCCCTTGCGGTGCAGGAGGATGGGGTCGTCCGGCACGAGGGCCAGGGCCCGGTTGACTTCCGGCAGGGCCATTTCGTACTCATGGAGCGTCATGTAGGTGCGGCTCAGCCGGCTGTGCACTTCAAAGGCGACCCAGGGGTTCTGCGCCGCGTCCGCGCCGAACTCGCCCGCCTCCACGGCCCAGGCAGGCGCCGGGGCGATGCGCCGCTGGGCTCGCACCGAATGCATGGAGAGGCGGATGGCCTCGATGTATGTGTCCAGTGCGCCGTCCCAGTCGGCGGGCTCCTCGATGCCGCCGGCCTCCAGCAGCCTGCGGCACAGGGCGGCGACCTGCTCGCGGTTGTCCGCTTCGCAGCACGGCAGGCTTGACAGCGGACCGCTGGGCCGGCAGCCGAAGAGGAGCGGGAGAATCTCCTTGGTGCCCTGACCACGGGCGATACCGCACTCCCACAGGATCTCCGGCCGCTCCGCGCTGCGGGGCGTCAGAATGGCCAGCACGACCTTACTGTCCTGCAGGTACGGTTCGACCAGTTCGTCGCGATCGCCCGTGGCGTGCCAGGCCGCAAGCGCCCCCCGGGAAATGCGGCGGAGCAGTTCTTTCCAGGCTGCCGCCAGGCGGCATTCCTCCACCATATGGCTGATGAAGATTCTCACCCAGCCTCATCCCCTTGCAGGTCGATTTTCGCCTTCAGGTTACCAGTTGTTACCAACCGCTGCAAGGGTGAACCGAACGACAAGGTTCGTCAAGATTCTTGGGGGGCATACGCATGAGGAAGGCCCGCTCCCATGGGGGGCGGGCCCTTGCCTGCTATAGCGGGGACGTGCGGGGGAACTGCGGCGCCCGCTTCTCCCGCAGGGAGGCCAACCCCTCTGAAGCATCCGGTGTGAGGAACCCAAGGAACTCCAGCGCGGTGGAAGTGTCGAAGATCGGACCGGCCTGGCGCAGCCAGTTGTTCAGGGCGTACTTGGTCCAGCGGATGGCGCTGGGGCTCCCGCTGGCCAGCCGCTTTGCCAGCGACAGCGCCGTCTCGTAGACCTGCTCGTCGTCGACGCAGCGTGCAACCAGGCCGATCCGCTCGGCCTCCTCACCGGAGATGGGTTCGTTCAGAAGCAGGTAGTACTTGGCCTTCGCCATCCCCATGAGCAGCGGCCAGACGATGGCGGCATGATCCCCGGCAGCCACGCCAAGCCGGACGTGCCCGTCGACAAAACGGGCGGTGCGCCCCGCCACGGCGATATCCGACAGCAGCGCCACCGCCAGGCCTGCGCCGACGGCGGGGCCCTCGACCGCCGCCACCACAGGTTTGGCGCAGTTGATCAGGTTGTAGACGAGATCCCGGGCCTCTTTCCAGACCCGCAGGCGGGTCGCGTTGTCGCGCATGATCCCCTCGATCAGGTCAAAGTCGCCGCCAGAGGAGAACTTGCCGTCGGCGCCCCGCACCAGGACGGCAAGAATCGTCTCATCTGCGTCGATATCCCGCCAGACCCGTACCAGTTCCGTGTGCATCTGCGCTGTCACCGAATTGAGCGTGCGCGGCTTGTCGAGCACGATCTCCAGAATCCCCTCATCCGGCGTGCTGAACTTGAGCGCCTGGTATGCAGCCTGCCACTCGCCGGTCACCCATGACTCCCCCTTGTCGTCTAACGAAACAGAACTGTATACGAAATTCGTCAGAGAAAAGGAAAATGCCTGTGGGGGTGGCGACAAACTGCAGAAGCTGATCATGAAGATGGCCCGCAACCCGGCCAGCGGTGCGTTGGTTGGCTGGGCGTTCGCTCACCTGCATGCGGTTCTGCCTGTGCGGCGGTTGGTCAGTACTGACCGGGTGTTGGCGTTTCACCACCCGCGCCCGTCCTGGGAGACCCACGTCCTGCTGGTGCCGAAGCGGCGAGTCCGTTCGTTGGTGGGGCTTGCCAATCCCGACCACGTACATCTTTTCGAAGAGATTCTGGCGGCAGCCGATTTGGCGGCAGAGGCCCTTGGCCTGTCGGGGGCGGAACATGTGCTTTGCGCCAACGGCGGCCCCCGGCAAGAGGTCGGCCAGGTCCACTTTCATCTCTTCACGGGTGAGCGATATGTATCGGCGCCCGCCGGTCCGCCGCAGGTCATCATCTATGAAGATGCAGATGTGGTGGCATATCATCATCCGTCGCCTCAGTGGGCCTTTCACCTGGTCATCGAGGCACGTGACGGCGTGGCCCCGGCCCCGCTTGCGATGGCTGCAGCTCACCTGGTGTGCCACTTGTTGCTGGAGGAGCACGGCTACACGCTGGTGGTGGCCGACGGCGGTCGGGGCTATGGGCGGTGTGCGGCCGTCCATCTGATCAGTGGGCGGAAACTTTGAATCATAATCATTCCCTATGATGAAGATGGCGACAGCTATCCGCTATCCTCAGGGCAGACAGATCCCACAGGAGGCCGCCCAACGAGTACACGCCCATCTACTGGAAGGCTGACCGCTTCGATTCCGTCGGCTATGGGGTTGATTACCCGCTGGGCGCCACCTGGGTCAATCCCGAGGGGGCCGAGTCCAGGCGCAACTCCGCCCGTATTCTCATCGAGCGAATGCAGGCTATCGCCGGCGACGATTGTGCGGTGATCGCCACGGGCGACTTCAACTGGAACCCAGGCGGCGAAGCGCATACGCTCTTCTTGGAAGCGGGATACGTGGACACCTTCCTGGCTGCAGGCCATGCCGATGGCGCCGTGTCGACCTTCCACGGCTTTGAAGGCCAGGCGTATGACGCCCGTCGCTACAGCGACGGGGCGAATACCTACTGGCGCATCGACTGGGTCTTGGTGCGGCCGGGGGCGCCGGGCGCCCGGGTGGCCTTGTGCCGGGTCATCACAGACAGCGAGCCCCCCTGTTACCCGAGCGATCATGATCCGGTGATGGCCGAGATCGATTGCTGAGCCCGGTACATCAGGTGTACTTTTTCCAAATGCGCCAGCGCCAGTACGCTTTGTTCATGTCAAAGGACAACTGGCGGACCATCTCCTGCTTCCTGTGCAGGTCACGCTCGACTTCGATGCGCCGCAGCACCTGGTGCCACTGCCAGATGGAGGCCTGTACGTTGATCTCATGGGGGAACAAGGGCCGCCTTGCAGATCTGCGCAATCGCAGGTCGACGGAATAGAGCCACCTCACCACAGGAATGCCCGCATACCAAGCACCAAGGAACATCACAACCGGGTACAGAAACCGGCGGACAGGCCCGTCCGGCGTCAGCCCGAAAGCATCGGACAGCCAGCAGTCAAAGATCGATACGACGCCCCAGCCCACCCAGACGGCGATGCCGCCTGTCAGGCCGCCGATGAGGGCCTCCGTCAGCTTGGGGCGACAGCCCGTTGGCTTCTCCATCGCTCACATCCTGCCCATTTCAAACATCTGGGGGAGTCGCTGTTATCAAGGCGACTCCCCCAGCCTTTGTAGTTTGTGCCTTATGGGCGTACGTTGTACTCCTGATGATCCCGCAGCAGCCGCCAGACTCCGTCCAGCTCACGCCAGACCTCCATCCGGTACGTCTCACCGGCCGGCCTGCCGTTCAGGTGCAGCCGGAGCCAGCCGACGACGAGCATGCCGCCTTCACCCAGGGAGCGGATGGCGATGTCGTCAAACTCCCAGCGGCAGCCCAGGGGGCGGAGTTGGGCGAAGGCGCCCTCCCAGCCGGCGAGGGCGCTGTCGAGCGTACTCGTGTCGACGGTCTCTAGCTGGTGGGCGTAGCTTCCCTGATACGTCGGTGCGAAGAACGCCACGATGCCCGGTGCATCAAGTTCCTGCCATCTCTGCCGATAGGCCTGCAGGGTCTCTGAGAACGTCATCTGTCTCCTCCATCTCACGACACTTTATGTATCTTGATATATCAGATATGGTCATCTGCTGGCAAGGCTGTATGCTAAAGCAACCGGTTGAACCAGTTGGCGATAATGCCAAGCCTGTCGACCACCAGCAGCAGCCCCATCAGCACCAGAACGGCTCCGCCCAGCTGCTCAATCAGCCCGAGGTGGCGCCTCAGGTGCGAGACCGTTCCCAGGACCCGGTGCCAGGCCAGTCCGGCCACGACAAAGGGGATGGTCATGCCGAGGCCATAGGCCAGGAGCAGGCCGACGGCCTGCAGCGCGGTCTCCTCCTGGGTTGCCAGCAGGAGGATGGTGCCCAGGGCGGGGCCGACACAGGGCGTCCAGCCCAGGCCGAAGGCGGCGCCCATGGCCAGGGCGCCCAGGGGCCCGCCCGCCGTTCCCTGGCCCCTGCCCTGGCGCAGGCCAGGGCGGAACTCCCGCTGCAGGAGGGCGATCTGCAGCATCCCAAGCATGTGTAGGCCGAAAGCGAGGACGAGGAGACCCGAGACCCGGGCCAGGACCGCCCGGTAAGCCGTCAGTTGGCCGCCCAGCAGGGATGCCGAGGCGCCCAGAGCGGTGAAGACCAGAATCAGGCCCAGGGCGAAGGCGAGCACCCGCAGGGCGATGCGGCGGCGGTCCTTGCCCAGGGCAAGCTCCTCGGCCGACAGGCCCGAGATGTAGCCCATGTAGGCGGGCAGCAACGGCAGGACGCAGGGGGAGAGGAAGGAGAGAAGCCCGAGGCCCACGGCCAGGGCGAGGCCAGGCACGGCCGAGTTGCCGGCGCCTGCCGGGGCGTCTGCACCGGCGGTGGCCTTGTCAACCCCCTCGGCCACGATGGCCCGGGTCAGGGGGCCCATATAGAGATGGCGGATGATCCCATCGGCGTCGATGAAGAACGTGGTGGGCGGACCGACGATGCCGTAGGCGCGGGCCACCTTGCCATCGTCGAGGATGGCGGGGAAGGTGAGGCCGTCGGCGGCCATGAACTGGAGCGCCTCGGCCCGATCATCTTGGGTCGCGACGCCCAGCAGCGCATAGCCCTGTGCGGCGGTCTGGTCCTGCATCGCCCGGACGACCGGTGCCTCTTCCTTGCACGGGTCGCACCAGCTGGCGAAGAAGTTGATCACCAGGGGCTTGCCGGCATAGTCCGAGAGGCGGACTTGCTGCCGGTCCAGGGTCGTGCCGGTGAAGTCCGGAGCGGGCTGTCCCACTTCGGCCCGCGCCGAGGTCGGGCTCGTCGGCACGGCGACGAAGCTGTAGATGACCCACAGCACGGCCGCCGCCAGGACCGTCAGGCTGATCCAGGTGCGCAGGCGGCGGCGAGGCGCTACGGCTTCGTGATGGGGGCAACCCTGAGGCCGACCCATGTGGCATCCTCCTTTTGCACGGTCCAGGAGAGATAGAGCTTCTCCTTGGAGACCGCCAGATTGGGCCACACACCGTTTCCTTCCGCCTGGCTCACCTGCTGCACAGGGCTCATGGCGGTGGCGCCGGCAGGCATGTGGCGGAAGAAGATCTGGGTCTGTTCGGTACCCTTCACGTAGTTGGTCCAGGCCATGTAGACGTCGCCCTGCTCGCTGACGGCGAGGTACGGGCGCAGGACACCGGTGCCGTTCGCCGCTTCGACCAGCTGCCGTTGTGAGAAGGTCGCCCCGCCGTCGGTGGAGACGCTGTAGTAGATGCCCGCCTCCGCCGGCTTACGGCCCATGGTAAACCAGATCACGTGAAGATGGCCCCGGGCGTCGGTGGCCATCACCGCACCGGAGTGGGGGCAGCCGGCGATCTCCCAGCCGTCATCGCTGACGACCACGGGGGCGCCGAAGGTGGCGCCGCCATCCGTCGACTTGCGGACGACGATGTTGCGGATGTTGTTCGCGGGCTTCTGCCGGTAGGAGAGGTAGACGGTCTTGCCGTTGTCGGCAAAGGCGAGCATGATCCGGCAGCATTCGCAGGAGTCGTCGGCCACCTGATAGTTCTGGGTCAGCACTTCGCCCGTGGGGCTGAGGCGGGTCATGTAGATCTGCCGGGGAGCGGGGGAGTCGACCCGCCGGTCGATCCACGCGGCCAGGACGGTCCCGTCCGGGGCGGTCTGGAGTGCGACGAAGCGGGCGGCGTTGGGCACTTCGTTAAGGGACTGGGCCGGTTTGAACTGGCCGCTCTGGTCGAGCATCGAGAAGCGGATGGTCGCCTTCATTTTGTTGCCCGTGGGGTCCGGGATCGCCCAGGCGGTGTAGAGCTGTCCATCCTTACCGAAGGCGATTTTCGCTTCGTTTTCGTCGCCCTGAACGTTCTCGGGCTGGTCGTTGATGCGGAGGGGGGCCGACCAGGTCTGGCCATCATCCATGGAAGCGGATATGTAGGCGGCCCGGAGGTTCGAGTCGGAGGCGTGGTTATGATTGTGGGCCGTGTTGTCGGTGGTGGATGGCGCGGCGCCGTGGGTCTGGTCCTTCTCGGTCCAGACGAGGTAGAGGCGGCCGTCGGGTGCAATGCGCATGAACGGCCACGCCGGGCTGGCCTCCGGGCGCCCGGGGCGGAGCTCGGGGCCGAAGGTCAGGCCGGCGGGGGGTGGCTGGCTCTTTGCGGGCCCTGTTCCGGCGCACCCGGCCAGTATGAGAGCGCCGAGCAGTACGGCGGCGATTGACTTTCGCACGGGCATGTACCTCCTGACTAGCTCCGGGGGGAATCACAATGCTCATTCTACGGATGGAATTCTGACCAGGACAATGAGCAGAAAGGTCTAGGGCCTTCTTCGGGGATACTGTGCGTGCTAACTTAAAAGTGCACCACTGAGCGGCTTTGTGCGCACGTAAAAATGCGCCACCTTAACCTTCCAAACCTGTAAACTGGGGTTACCACACACCCGGTTACAGGAGATGAGAGGATGGT
>Ga0196970_1002123_pt1 | contig 11047 bp, 9 predicted proteins | sample S1v_513CmetaG_FD_148672 | JGI IMG/M metagenome (GOLD analysis project Ga0196970, IMG submission 148672) | Soil microbial communities from Anza Borrego desert, Southern California, United States - S1+v_5-13C | ecosystem: Environmental > Terrestrial > Soil > Desert | place: USA: California... | reverse complement strand
GGGTTGCTCCCCTTGTTTCGTCGCTCCAACCCCTTTTCGGGCTCGTTTCGGCGTTCAAACGAGGCTTCTTGTGCCGGACGATAAACATTTGTCAGGTGTGAGGTCGAGATTTTCACCTGACTTCTAGGATGCACCACGACCACACACACTACACGGGCTGCGCCGCCGGTAATAGTAGCCCAACGTCGCCACCGCAAGCGCTACACCCCAAACTGGGAACAGCAAGGTGGGGCCGACCTGGATGATTACTTCCCAGATGATGCCGGTACCCCCTGCCCCACCGGCCACCAACGCAGCGACCATCTGGCCTAAGCGGGACCAAATCCCGGTGCCACCCACCACCAGCAACACCGCTGCGAGCGAGGTCGGGAATACCGCCAGCGCGATGGGGACCCGGCGTCCAGCCAGGCCAATCAGCCACCGCGGGAATACCTCACCCCAGCGCTGCACCAATCCGAGCTGGAGGACGGCCCCCACCAGGATGAAGGTCGCCAGGAAGAGTCCCGAAGTCCACATCCCACTCTCTTGACCGCGACGCCAGTACTCCTCGCTCATCCCCAGCGGGAACCCCAGCGCCCAAGCGTAACGAGTGAAGGCGTAGAAGACTGGCGCCACCATCGACACATTCACAGCGATCCGGCCCCAGCGCGCGGCTTGGTTCGGTCTCTGCCACCCCTCCGGGCCGTCTCGGCGGCCACAATACAGGCAGGCGCCCCCGCTCCGGCGGCCATAGATGACGGTAGCTGCCAGCCAGAGAAACCCGCCGATAAGACACAGCAATTGGTGGATGGTCGTCCATTGAGTCCATTCCTCCAGGTATCCTTGGGCCATCTCGGCAGTGAAGTGGCCGGTGGCGGCATAGGGGATATAGCCGACCAGGACCAACAGGTGGAGGTCGGTCATGAGCAGCAGGAGGAACCCGGCGAGCAGTGCTCCGGCAGTTATGAAGAGAGGCCGGAGCGCCCTGCTTCGCACCCCACGCAGAATCGCCGCTCCCACCGCCGCCGCAGGAATCCCTGCCATCACCACGACGATCCAGGCCACGCCCGGCCCCAACCGTCCCACCACCGACCCCAAACCGTCGGACATGGCTTCGGGGGTATAAGGGAACCCGCGCCCGCTCACCCCCCAGTAGATCCCCAGCGCGGCGTAGACCAGTGACCACGCAACTGCCGCGTACGGCACCCAGCGGTGCCAGTCCCAGACACCTTCACCCCGAGGGGGCACGGCACTGGCCACCCCGCTCCTTTGTTGTTCGCGCATTTTCTCGCCTCCGTTTCGTTTTGTGAGGAGATGATGGGAGCTCAACCAGCGTGGCCGTCGCCCGGCCTACTGAGACGACTAGAGTATCTCCTCAACCTCCAGGACGTCTCCCTCGGTGGCGGGGGCGACACTATTCCGCTCTCTTGTTACTTGGCATCTGCCCAGCACCGTTCGGGATGCGCCCGTGCGAATTCGATCGAGGAAGCTCCACCTTGCGAAATGGCGTAGAAAGCGACTTGATCGATACCAAGCGCATCCATCAAGGCTGCATATACGGCAGCTTGCTCTTTCAATGTTTTTTCGCTGGCGATCGGCGTCCGCAGGTTTCCCGGGCGGGAGGGCACAATCAGCCGGAATCCACCCTCGACCAGGAACTCACAATACCGCACATGGTCAGTGCCGCCCAGCATGCCGTGCGCGTGAATGATATCAGGCCCTTTGCGTCCATTCTGGTCCAAGTGGCCGGAAGACGACGGCCTGTTCTTCACTCGAGCTCGCCATGCTCAGTCTAGCCACCACAGAGTTGAATCTGGATCGCACAAAAGTTGTAGCCGGGGGTGCATTTTGCACACCTCGGCTACCTACAACTCTATTTGCGGACGTAAGTGACTTCGTGGACACTCTCCACCGGCAACGTGGCACCAGTGGCAGGCCGAGTAACCGATACTCAGGAAGATCGGTTTGTTCTCGTCCTTGGCCCGCTGTAGGGCCTCCGGTCCCCATGGATGCCAGTCCACCGGGTTGTGGGCGTGCTGCTGCAAGTATGGCGACGCCTCAGGGGCCAATGGGTTGCCCTCTGCCCAGACCACGCGGGACCGTTGGCATGCCAGTTGGCAGAGGGAGCATGCCTCTACCCGGTTCAGTTCCACCACAAGGATGGAAGTGCTGTGCAGGATTACTCCCCTTGACAAGGAGCGCTTCTGTGGTAATGTTATACGTTAATAACGATAACAATTCGCGACGGGCCGCTCTTTTCCCCGTCCCTTGCCGCACCGCAAGAGACGGGGTTTTGGTTTCCATCGCCGTCTATGGGAGGTGCCTTCATGGAGATTTCTGTTGCCGCTGCAGTCTTCAAAACCCTTGAAGCGGAAGGCGTCGAGGTGGTTTTCGGCATACCGGGTGGTTCGGCGCTTCCCTTATACGATGCCTTGGTGAACTTTCCCAATATCCGGCACATCCTGACCCGTCATGAACAGGGCGCCGTTCACGCCGCCCAGGGCTACGCCCGGGCCACCGGTAAGGTCGGCGTGGTCATCGCGACTTCGGGTCCCGGCGCCGCCAACCTCGTTACTGGCCTGGCCGATGCATTTATGGATTCGACTCCGATTATTGCCATTACCGGGCAGGTGCCCCGGACCATGATTGGCCGCGACGCCTTCCAGGAGGCGGACATTATTGGCATTACCATGCCGATCACCAAGCATAACTTCCTGGTCACCGACCCCAAGACGGCGGTCGATACCATGAAAAAGGCATTCTACATCGCCAACACCGGCCGTAAGGGTCCGGTGCTCGTCGATATTCCGAAAGACGTCGCAAGCACCCGCGTCCAGTTCCATAACACCCAGGAGGTGCGCATGCGCGGCTACCGCCCTGAGGTCGAGCTGGACCGCCAGGCGGTCGAAACGGCCGTGGAGGCCCTCCGCCTCGCCGAGCGGCCGGTGGCCGTGGTTGGCGGCGGCGTGGTCGCCTCTCCCGGGGCCCCGATGCTGCTCCGCGGTCTCCTGGAGCGACTGCAGATTCCGGCCGCCGTCACGCTGATGGGACTGGGCGGGTTCCCGCAGACCCACCCCCTCTGCCTGGGCCCGCTCGGCATGCACGGCAACTACGCCGCCAACCGGGCCGTCGCCAATGCAGACCTCGTTCTGGCCGTGGGCGCCCGATTCGGTGACCGCATGACGGGGCAAGCCTCCAGGTTTGCGCCGCACGCCAAGATAATCCACATCGACATTGATGCAGCGGAGATCTCAAAAAATGTGACGACGCAGCTGCCGATTGTGGGCGATTGCGCGCAGGTGATCGAAGCGATCTGGGAGATGCTCAAGACCGATTCGTGCCGGGAGCGGCCCGAATGGCTGCAGCAAATTGCAGCGTGGCAAAGCAAGCACCCGTTTTGGGGCGAGCGACCGCAGCGGGACGCCGCCGGCAAGGCGGTCCGGACGGAGCCAGCTGGGCCGGGCGGACCGGTCCCGGGCCAGCAACTCCACGACCCGCCCCTGCCGCAGCAGGTGCTGCAGGTGGTGAACGAAGTCTTCGGGCCCTCCGCCATCGTTGCGACGGACGTAGGGCAGCACCAGATGTGGGCCGCCCACTACGTAAAGCGGGATGAGCCCCGGACCTGGATCTCCAGCATGGGCCTGGGCACCATGGGCTTCGGGCTGCCGGCTGCCCTTGGCGCCGCCATCGGAGTCAAGGGGAAGCGTCAGGTGTTGCTCGTCACGGGCGACGGCTCGTTCCAGATGACCCTGCAGGAGTTGGGCACCATCGTGGCCAGTCGTGCACCGGTCAAGATCCTGTTGATGAACAACGGCACCCTCGGCCTGGTGCGCCAACTGCAGGAGCTTTTCTGCGACAATCGGGTCCACAACGTTGACTTGCGCGACGGCTCTCCGGATTTCGTGATGCTGGCCAGATCTTATGGCATTCCGGGCATCCGGGTCGATCAGTTGCAGCAGGTGAGAGGGGCGCTGGAGGCCCTTCGGGATAACGATGGCCCGATGCTCTTGGATGTGCAGGTGGCGGAAGGGGAGAAGGTCTTCCCGATCGTCCCGCCGGGGGCCGCCAACACGGATGCGATTTTGCGGTAGTGGCAGCCCCGTCACGAGCGCCCGGATATCGTTGATTCGGCCTGCAGACACCCAAAACCAGCACGGTTTTGGGTGTTTTCTTCTCCGGTCATCATGCTCGCTGACGAACCTGCCATCAGTGGCCCGGCAGTTGTGGGCGTGCTGCTGAAGCCATGGACTCACTTCGTGAAGCAGGCGGTCAATCAGGTGCCGCAAAAAGTGCGGTAAGGGCAGGCTGATGGAGGAGGCGCCGCCACGTAATCAACCTGTTCCGGGGAGTGTGCGTACGGGCTCGCAAGAGCGTCAAGTAACTGCTTCGTCACGCTGTAGTCTCCCTCTTTCACGGCGGCTTCCAGTGCCTCTTCCACCCGGTGATTGCGAGGGATCAGCGCAGGGTTGCTGTTGCGCATCAACTGACGCGCGGAGCCTTCTGATGCCTGCTCCCTGCCCAGTCTCGCTTGATACATCTGATACCACCGGGCAAATTCCGGGGTGCCGGTCAGGCCCGTGTCCTCCGGATTGTCAAAAGTCAATGCCCGAAAGGTATTGGTATAGTCGGCGCGATACTTCTCCATCACTCCGAGAAGCGCATCCATCAAAGACTCATCCTCCGGCTCTTCGGCACGTAATCCCAGTTTTGCTCGCATTCCCGCCAGCCAATGACCACGGTATAGCGCAACGAAATCGGAAACCGCATCCTGGGCCAGTTCGGCAGCCTGTGCACGATCGTCATGAAGCAGCGGCAATAGGGTCTCCGCAAATCGCGCGAGATTCCACCCGGCAATCGGCGGCTGATTGCCGTAAGCATAGCGGCCTTGCCTGTCAATGGAACTGAAGACCGTTGCCGGGTCGTAGGCGTCCATGAATGCACAAGGACCAAAGTCAATGGTTTCGCCACTGATGGCCATGTTGTCGGTGTTCATGACCCCGTGAACAAAGCCAACCAGTTGCCATTTGGCGATCAGCGATGCCTGGCGCTTGATCACTTCCTTAAGCAGTAAGAGATAGCGGTCCGGAGCACTAGCTTCAACGTGAGGAAAATGCCGTTGCAGTGTGTATTCGGCCAGAATGCGGAGTTCCTCCACACTGCACCACCTTGAAACGTATTGAAAGGTGCCGACGCGTATGTGACTGGCAGCCACACGGGTAAGAACAGCTCCCGACAAAGGGGTTTCGCGAATGACTGACTCACCGGTTATCGTCACGGCCAGACTGCGCGTGGTCGGAATCCCAAGTGCAGCCATGGCTTCGCTAATGATGTACTCGCGCAGCATGGGGCCCAGTGCCGCTCGACCGTCGCCCCCGCGGGAAAATGGCGTTCTACCGGAACCCTTGAGCTGAATGTCAAACCGTTCACCTGAGGGGATGATCTGTTCGCCAATCAGCAGAGCCCGGCCGTCCCCTAGCATGGTAAAATGCCCGAATTGGTGTCCGGCATAAGCCTGGGCAAGTGGCGAAGCGCCTTCAGGAATCCGGTTCCCAGCGAGAACCGCCACGCCATCTTCGCTTCGCAGCCCCTCGACGTTCAACCCCAGGTGTGTTGCCAGTCGAGTATTGAGAATAGCCAAGTTCGGTGATCGTACCGGGGTTGGGTTGAGGCTATAGAAAAACGACTTCGGTAGACGAGCGTAACTGTTGTCCAGGTTCCATCCTGCCTCGATTACGACTTGGCCCTTTGTCATCGTCTCTCTCCTTCTTTTCTTTGCTTCCCTTGCCGACGCCCTGTGATTTGGGAAGCCCTGCAATTGAGACGGCGAACTCGACGCCTTCAGTATGTCCATCGTGACCGGGGGCGAGCTGCAAAGCTTCCGCGTGGGATCAGCCGATCCCCAGGAAGTATGGGGCAACGGGCCCAAATAATAGAGGCATCCTCTCACAATGGAGGATGCCGTCTTTCGGGGCTATGCCGTTGCAAGTTGAAAGCCGTTTTCGATCAGCAGGCCTGCGAACAGTCCGTCCACTCCCTGGCTGCTCTGAGGTTCCAGAAAGCGGGCAAGCCGTTCCGTATCGAAAAGGGTCTCCGGGAATGAATCAAGGGAGCACACCAAATGGAATGTCATCGGCTTGTGTTCGCTCATTACAAGGCGAGCAAGGACGGTACCGCTGCCTCTACCGGCCTTGGCGCGAATCGCCCAGCTCAGACCGGTTCGGTCCAAACGTTCCTCATATTCCTCCGTAGAGATTCCCGGCTCCCACAGGGGGTTCCCAGTCTTGTCGGGTTCCTCTACGATTGGCTGTACCATCCACGGGGCACGCTTAGAAACAGGGATAGCTCGAAAGGGGGGGAGCCACCTGCGCGCCAGAGTGGTTGCCACTTTTCGGAGTGTCCAGCCCTGGGGCAGATCAAACGTCAAGGGCGGTCCCATGTTCATTATGCGTTCTCCCTCGCTTTCATGGTCTCCGTGCATGTCGGCGAATAAAGCAAGACCTGGCGCTAAGCACCAGGTCACTCGCTGACGTATGCAGGGTACTACCCAGTATATCACCAAACCGAAAGCATAGCAAGCCAGGTCCATCCGGTCCTGCTGCTGCCCTCGGATTATTTTTCTTGAAATTTACTAAGGAATCGAGTACAATAAATAAGTCGTGAATCCGAGCCCGAACCCCTCTGCTCCCAGAGCATGTCTTCGTGCAAGTTGAAGCGATAATAGAGGTCAAGGAGCACGAAGAAGATGACGAAGACCCTGTATTTTGGCAACCTCCCCTGGTCTGTTACCAACGATACCCTGGCGCAGGCTGTGACTCCACACGCCGAAGTGATTTCCATTCGCATTGCCACAGACCGGGAAACCGGTCGTTCCCGTGGATTTGGGTTTGTCGAGGTTCCAGCCGACAGTGCCCAGGGCGTTATTGACAGCCTCAACGGCTCGGACTGGGAAGGTCGCGCGTTAACGGTAAACGAGGCAAAGCCTCGTGAAGAGCGCTCTGCTGACAACCGCAGGGGTAGCTTCGGGGACCGCGGTCGCCGCTTCTAGAGGGACTCACTGCCCGGTGCTGCTGCACCGGGTTTGTTTGTCCCGATGGAAATCAACTTGTGAAATACACGGAGGAGATCAAAGTTGGCACACGCAGATATGATTGAGGTTGAGGGCGAAGTTCTGGAGCCTCGGTCCAACGGATACTTTCTGGTCCGGTTGGCACATGGAGCCGATGCGCTGGTTCACATCGCGGGAAAGCTCCGGAAGAATTTCATTCGGGTCATTCCGGGTGACCGGGTTACGGTAGAACTGAGTCCATACGACTTGGGGCGCGGACGAATCATCTTCCGTCACAAATCGTAGCGACCGCATCGAAAGTCATTTGGCCCACAGCGATGTATGCTGTGGGCTTTGCTTCTCAGACTGTACGGACCTGTCCGGGACTCCCATTCTGGTTGACCAGCGGGCTGATGCCCGGTCGCAGGGCTCTGCCTGCGATGCAGGGGCGTTCAACTGGAGGTCATTGTGGAACGCGCATAGAGAAACCGCCGTGCCGCTTACGAGTGGCACGGCGGTTCCGGTGTCCGGGGCAACCCCCTGCGGAGGCAGTGCGTGCAGGTACTTCACAGTTCCATAACAGGAATCACCCTATGTCTGATCGAAAGTCTAGGCACATTCCAGACCGGCACGCCCTGTAATCGTCCCTAATCGGGACAGAGCTAAGGAAGGGGATGAAGACTCGATGCAGCAAGAAGAAGCCCTATCTTTGGCGGCCCCCCTGGCTGGTATGATCCGAGTGGCCTCCGTCGGAGAAACCGTCGTTCATCAGGGAGACAGCGGGCAAACCGTGTTCATGATCGCCGAGGGCGAGGTGCAGTTCGTACTTCCGGGGGTGCCCCCGGCAACGCTGGACCGTCGGGGCCTCGGCAGTGTCCTCGGGGCGGAGCAGGCGCTCCTGGGAAAGCCAACCCCCTTCGCTGTCATCGCCGCCACCGATGTGAAGCTGTTGGTCCTCGATGCGGCCAAGTTGCTCAAGCTCTGCCGGGAGCACCAGGAGTTCGCAGAGCATGTGCTGCTGGGCTCCATGAACGGTTTCCACGCCGTTGCCGCTGCGGCGCAGGAAATGTACGCCCGTACTAACCTGCTGGAAGCCCACATCGCTGAGAAGGTGGATAGCACATACGGCGAACTGCTCGGAGAGAGCCACGCCATGGGGGCTCTCCGCTCCGAACTGGCCAGACTGAGCAATTCCGAGGAACCCGTGCTCGTAGTCGGGGAGAGCGGCGTCGGCAAACAGCTGGCGGCAGCCCATCTCCATCTGGACGGGCGGCGGCAGACTGAGACTTTCCTGACGCTGGACGCCGCACAATGGCAGGCGGACTCGTGGCGCGACCAGGTACTCATGGCTGCCGGCGGCACCATTTTGCTCAGGGGGATCGATCACCTGCCCGCTGAGGGCGTCGCCCCAGTGGGAGCGCTCTGCACCAGGGCGGCCAGTGACCGCCCCCGCCTGGTCGCCACGGTCTCGATCAATCCGGGGTCCACCCCGCAGCTGCCGTGGCCGTGGAGCACTGTGACCCAGGTGCGCGTGCCCTCGCTCAGGGAACGCAGGTCTGACATACCCGAGTTGGCCAGGGCCTTCCTCCGGGAACTGAATGCCGCCTACGGCGCCACTGACGAGCCGATCAGCAGCGACGCCATGCGACTGCTTGTGGCCTACCCGTTTGTAGGGAAGAACGTCGCCGAACTTCAAAGCGTTATCAACCACGCTGCACATCTGGCACAGGGAGGCGCCATTCAGCCCGAGCATATTCAACTGGGAGCCGGCGCCCGTCGCCTGGGACGGCCGGTAGTGGGTCTCGCCTTGGGCGGCGGCGTCGTCCGGGGCATGGCGCATATCGGTGTCCTGCAGGTGCTGCAGGAAGAAATGATCCCAATCGACATCCTCGCCGGGACAAGCGTAGGCTCGCTTGTCGGAGCCGTCTTTGCGGGCGGAGTCTCCCTAAACGAACTGGAGCGGCTGGTTCCTTCGCTCTCGTGGTCGAAGCTGGTCGGACCGACGTGGCCGCAGGTAGGCCTGCTCAGCAACGTGAAACTTGGCCGGTTTGTCGAGTCGCTGATCGGGCCGAAACTGATAGAGGAGCTGCCGGTCAGTTATGCCGCTGTGGCGGTGGATCGAGACTCCGGGCAGGAAGTGGTCCTTCGGGACGGGCCGGTTGTCGAAGCTGTGCGCGCCTCAACGGCCATTCCTGGCCTCTTCCAGCCAGTGACCAGAAGGGGCCGGCAGCTGATCGACGGTGGGCTGGTCAACAACGTGCCGGCCAGCGTAGTCCGCTCAATGGGGGCCGATGTGGTCCTCGCCGTAGACGTGCGCGACTACAACTACTTTTCGCCCAGCCAGAAAGGCGGCCTGCTGCTCTCGTTTCTGAGAGCCTACGACATCATGATCAACAAGGCGGCACATTCGGAGTTGGAGTGGGCCGATATCCCAATCCGGGCCACATGTCCAGGTGCGAACCCTTACGGGTTTAGAATGGCCGGCGCACTGATCGAAGCCGGTCGCGAGCAGGCCCGCCTTGCCCTGCCGGCCATTCGGGAGGCACTCGACCGCGCCGAGCAGATCATCGCAGGTAAGGTCCTGCGAACTTGAGCTCAACGGGAACGGGGTAGCGACCCGCCTATGGGCGCCACCCCGTTCCCGTGGGATCGCGATCCGCCCGCGATGCGTGCCTGCCTCGTATACAGCAGAAGACAGCAGCCACGGAAGGTTGCTGTCTTCTGCGTCATCACATCAGGTCCGGGATCACTTCGACCTCCCATGTGCACGCCGGCCAGCCGGTGCCGCGTGGCGGCGGGGTAATGGTCGTGATCGTAGACGTGGTGGTCGCCGTCGTCGTTGTGCTGGTAGTCGATGTGGAAGTGGTGCTGGTAGTGCTGGTAGTGGTGGTAGTGGTGGTAGTGGTGGTAGTGGTCGTTGGCACGGGCGGCAGAAGCAGATTGGCGATGAAGGTGGCGTAGTCGTCGGAGGTGGGTGAGCCCATATACTCGCCAGCGACCCAGAGCGTACCGTCCACCGGGTCCAGGACCGCATGGAAATAGTCGCCCCAACGTTCCCGGGTGGTACAGAACGTACAGTCGTAAGACCGCTCGCCGGCCTTAAGCAGTTGGGGCGCCGAAGCGGTTTCGGCCGGATCGGTCGCTAACCGGCCGGCGAAATGGAGTCCGGCAAACTCCGTCGGAGAGGAACGGGTGAAGACAACCACCAAATCCCCCGCGGCATCGGTCTGCAGGGCGGGCCAGATGAAGTCGAAGGTCGCCACTCCGTACGCGAAATCCTGCACAATTGTCGGTCCGGACGTGTCGATTTGCGTGAAACGGGGGCAGGATCGCAGAGCGACGTCGCCCGGCGGTGTGCACGCGCCCGTTGAGGACGCCCACAGGGTGCCATTACGCCAGGTGGCCCGCAGGAAGCGGTCATCACCCGAGTCGATATTCGGTCCGCCTAACTGCCTTGCATCAGGCGGAAAAGACCCGTCATCGATGGGAATGACCGTCCGTGTGGAGGTGACGGTGGATACGCCGGGCACCCCGGTCACCGCGAAGAAATGAATCTGCGTGAACACAAAGTTGTCCGTTGCCACCATGAACAGGGTGGTGGTGGGCGTTTGGGACTCGGCCGGCTGAACGGTGAAGAACAGATTGGATGGCGCGAAGAAGGCCATGGCCGGTGTGGTCGAGCCGGAAACCAGGTCTGCCTTGTTGATCACCCAGAACTCGGCGCCCAGGTAAGCTGACGTGACAATGTTGAACTGGTTGGCCGTCACGACCACCTTGTCGCTGCAGAACCCGAACCCCGGATAATCAGGGAAGGTCCCGTTTTCCGTCACGAGGATGAAGGTGGTCCATGTGCCTGTCGGGTCAGAACTGTCGGAGGTTGCCAGCCATGCCCGGCCTGTAGGCGCTCACATTCCGTGATCTATCGCGGGGGGTGGGCGCTTTAATTATGTGGACCAATAGGCATACAGGGGTTGAGGAATCCTGACAATGACAAACGCCCCCGGGAAAAGTGTTTGAGCGCAC
>Ga0196970_1002122_pt1 | contig 11053 bp, 10 predicted proteins | sample S1v_513CmetaG_FD_148672 | JGI IMG/M metagenome (GOLD analysis project Ga0196970, IMG submission 148672) | Soil microbial communities from Anza Borrego desert, Southern California, United States - S1+v_5-13C | ecosystem: Environmental > Terrestrial > Soil > Desert | place: USA: California... | reverse complement strand
GGGGCAACACGGGCGCCATGGGCGGCGCTGGCGGCGGCGGTGGCGTCGGCGGCAAGCCCAACACGCAAGACCAGGCGCCGGCCAGCATGGTGCCGGGCGGCTGGGACCTGGTTGGCACCTCCATGGAGCAACTCCCTGTTATGATTTACGATGGCCCGTTCTCCGACCACCTGGCCGACCGGGCGCCCGCCATGCAGGCAGCCCCCGTCGACCGCACCGAAGCCGAACGGCAGATGCGGCGCCAAGTTCCGGGCGCCGACACGGCCCGGGTGGTGGGCGTGGAAGAGGTATCGGGCAACCTGCCCACCTACTCCTTCCGGCTCGCACCGGCAGCGACCAACGGCGGCGCCTACACGGCCGTGGCCGACGTCGCCCGCAACGGCGGTTTCCTGGTGCAGTGGCTGAACAGCCGGGAAATCGGCGAGGCGACGTTGGACCTGGAGCGGGCCCGGACCCTGGGCATCCAATACCTCGCTTCCATCGGTCTGGCCGACATGACCCCGACCTATGGCCAGATTCAGGACGGCATTGCCACCATCGCCTTCGCCTACAAGCAGAACAACGTGGTGGTGTACCCTGACCAGGTCAAACTGAAGGTTGCCCTCGACAACGGCGAAGTGCTGGGCGTTGACGCCCGGCAGTATCTGATGGCCCACCATCCCCGCGATCTGCGGCCCGCCACCATCACCCCGGAGCAGGCCCAGAAGGTGGTCCGGCCCGACCTGCGGGTCGAGCGGACACAGTTGGCCCTGATTCCGAACCAGGCGGGCTCCGGTGAGATTCTCACCTACGAGTTCCTGGCACGTATGGGCGAAGAGGTCTTCCTGATCTACGTGAACGCCAACACCGGGCAGGAAGAGCAGATCCTCCAGCAGATCCAGAACGACGGCGGCACGTTCGCCCTGTAAACAGCAAGCGGCCGCCTGGTTTGTCCCAGGCGGCCGATCACATGCACGCTTGTGTGTGGTGAGAACGGGCAAAGCGAAGAATGGCGCCCGTCCCGAAAACTGCGGCATCCGCTTCGAGTTGCGACTGTCCCACCGTCCACGCTGCATCATATGGGGCAACGACCTCCGCGTGTTACCGGCCGCCTCGCTGCGTGCCGCTGTGCGTCTGGTCTTCGTAGCGGCGGATCTCCGCTTCGCTCAGGCCGTATGCGCCCAGGTTGTTCGGGTCAATCCCGATTTCACCGGCCACTTCCTGGCCGAAACGGTTCAGGTCAAAGGTGCGAAGGCCCGCCCCGGCCTGCCGGGCCGCCGAGGCGCCGGCAGCGGGAGTCAGCTGGTTCTCAGCCATCGAATCGTTCACCTCCTGCCTGCATGATGTAGTCTGCCCGCAGGGGATGACGTTATGTAAAAAAGCCCGCTCAGCCGGAGTGCCATCTCCTGCTTAGCGGGCCTTTTTCTTGCGCATGCTGTCAACCGTAATACGGGCCGTTTGCCCCAGCAGAACACCGGGAATGGCCCGGAGCAAGCCTTCTGCCAACAGCCGGATCGCACCCGGACCAATAAAATAGACGATCAATGCGTTTACGGCACCGATTACCGCAGACCAGAAGGTATTGGCATGCCAAATCGTCCACGCCAGAATCGGAACGGCGATGAGGCCGGAGACTAGCGCCAAATACCCCCAGCGGCCCTTTGCCCGCTGCCGTGCGGTCGCTTCGGCTGACTCGGCGGTTTCGGCTGTACCGGCCTCCGCTCCCGTCGCGGCCATTTCGGTTTGCGTTAGCCGCTCCTGCAGCTCCGTCAGGTCACGGCGCAGCTCCCGATTTTCCGCCCGGAGCTCTTCAAGGGCCTGCTCAAGCCGGGCGAGCCGTTTGTCCACGTCGTTTCCCTCCTGTCATTACAAAAGGACTGTTGATATTTCAACCTCTCGTGAAGTTTTCCTGCTGCCGCCGCCTGGCGCTATCTGTCAAATGATATTCGTTTTCCACCATCGAACTATCTGGGGGCGAAATCCGTTCTATTAGATGCGGGATGTTCGCGGCGAATGAAAAAACCTGCGGCCGGCAGCCGGCCGCAGGGGTGCATGTGGATCAGGTCACCCGGGTCCAGTTGGTCTCCTTGCCCATCACCGGGCAGGTACGGAAAGATTCCCCTTCGCCGTAGTATTCCTTGGCCCCGTACTCGGAAACATAGGTACCGTTGACTTTGCAGGTTTCCCCCGTGCAACCTCTTGGCTGTTCGCTCATGGGCTCACCTCCCGTCAGTAGTCTGCCCAGGTTATCGAGCGGCACACCAACTATACATCCATGTGAAAAAAGTCTTGTTTTCTTGTGGCAAACCTTATTGACTCGGGGAAAACATCGTGGTAAGTTTAACACAGACAAACGAAGTTACCTGGTACATAACCTTCCCTGGGGAGGGAGGAGATCTTTATGAAGGCTTCCAGCGTTGCCCTTTCTGAAGCTCCTGTGACCCACATTCCCATGTCCAGGCCCCATCCGGTGGCCGTCCCGACAGACGAAGAGCTGGTCGCCGCCTACCTGCGGGGAACAAAGGCGGCATTCGAAGAGATCGTCCGGCGCTACGAAGACCGGCTCTACCGGCTCTCGTTCCGCATGTTGGGCAACCATCATGACGCGCTGGATGCCGTTCAGGAAATCCTCCTGAAGCTCATGGCCGCCCTGCCCAAGTTCCAGGGCCGGTCACGGTTCGGCACCTGGCTCTACCGCCTGGCTGCCAACACCTGCCTCGACATCCGCCGCAAGCGGGGCCGTACCTCGGCCGAGTCGCTGGAGGCAGCCCTTGAGCATTCGCCCGGCGTGGCCATGTCCGTCCTGGACGACCACCCGAACGATAACCCCGACATTTACGTGGAGCAGCAGTACCGGGAAGAGATGGTCCGGGCCGCCCTGGAGCAGCTTCCCGAAAGCCAGCGGCGTCTGTTGGTCCTGCGCGACCTCGAGGATTTGTCCAACAGCCAGGTCGCCGAGATCATGGGCATCGAAGTCGGCGCCCTGAAGGCCCGCCTGCACCGTGCCCGCCAGGCTCTGAAGCGCACGCTTGACGGTGGCGTCATGGTTCCCGGCTACGCGACTGCCACCTCGGCAGATGTCCTGTAGTCCAGGGGGGAAATACCAACATGTCACTGGGCGCCCGCATCCGCCTGACGCGGACACAAAAGGGGATTACCCTGCAGGAGCTCTCTGACCGGAGCAGCCTGTCGAAGGGGTTTATCTGCCAACTTGAAAACGATAAGGCTTCACCTTCGCTTCAGGCTCTGGAAAAACTCGCGGGCGGGCTGGGCGTTCCTATCGCCTACCTGTTCCTGACAGCCACCGACCGGGTCCACGTCATTCGTGAGACCGAACGGCCCGAGTATCAGGTCCCGGAAGGTATGAAAGCGCAGGTTCTCTCGGCCCAGGGCCGGGGTTTGAAGATGATTATGTTCGAGTTTCCGCCCGGGACGGGGTCCGGCGGCGAAAACCACGCCCACGAGGGCGAAGAAGTTCACCTGGTGCTGGAAGGCACCGTGCGGTACACCCAGGGCGATGAAAGCGTGGTCCTGAAGGCCGGCGACTCGCTGCACTGGAACGGGTTTGTGCCGCACCGGGTTGAGAACTGCGGCAATGGGGTAGCAAAGATTCTTTGCGTCACATCCGGCACACTGGAAGAGATGCTGGAGTGCCGCGAGTGTGAAGAAGAATCGCTTGAATCCAGTGGGGTGTTCGTGGAGGGCGACCGGTAGGGGACGGCTTCGGGTCGATCGGCATAATCCGGAGCTTACGAGGGCGCACAGGAGTAGCGAGAGCGCTCCTGTGCGCCCGACCTTCAGTTGGGGGAGTGGTGCGAGGGGCAAGCAGCAACTCCAGAGCACATTGCGATTTTAGCGGCGGAGGGAGTTGCTGCGCCGTCGGCGACAGCCCCCCCTTGCACTTAAAGGAGCGACGGGTTATAAGCCCGTCGCCTTCGTGTTTTCTATGCTGTGGTGCTTGCGGTACTGCTGTGTCAGGAGCACGGCGCCGACGAAAATGACGGCCACCGAGAGCAGTTGAGCAACTTTCATACCACCGAGCAGCAGGGAGTCCGCCCGCAGGAACTCCAGGCTGAAACGAACGGCCGAGTAAGCGATGGCATAAACGAGTACGACTCGCCCGGGGACCTCACGCTTGGGCCTATACCAGAGCAGGAGGCCGAGAATCAGAAAGTTCGCCAGGCCTTCCAGCGCTTCTGCCGGAATGAGCGGCGTGGAACCGAAGTAGAAGGCGGCCGGCGATTCGGGATGATAGACCACGCCCAGCCACTGCGGCCACCACGGCACCTCGGCGACCGGGCGACCGAAGGCGTCGCCGCTGGTCAGGCAGCCAATGCGCCCGATGGCCTGGCCCAGGAGCACCCCGGGGGCCAGCACGTCAAGCAGCTCCCACAGGCGGATCTGCCGCCGCCGGGCGAAGATGACTGCGGCGACCAGACCGCCCAGCACGTTGCCCTGAATCGACATGCCGCCGTTCCAGAGGGCGAATACCTCCCACGGCTGGTCGGCGTAGTTGCTCCAGGTCCACATGACTTCCCAGACCCGCCCGCCGACAATGCCGGCCGGCACCAGCCAAAGGGCGAGGTCGAGCAGCATATCCTGGTAGGCCCGGCCTTTGGGCGCCGCGCGCCGGTAAGCGAGCCAGAGGCCAGCCACGATACCGAGCAGGATCATGACGTTCTCCCAGCGAAGGGCGTAGGCGCCGGTCTTAAATACGAATGGGTACATAACTTTCCCCCACGATGCGGTTTGCACTTATGGTACCACAGAGACACGGGAATTATCAGGTTGGGAGGGTTGAACTTGGCAACCATCGACATGTACGTGGTCATGCTGCGGGAACAGGGGATGTTTCTCGTGGAGCCGGTGGAGGGCGTGAGCCAGCGCGAAGCGATCGAACGGGCCCTTGGGTTCGGTGGCGGGTATTCGGCGGGCCGTGTGGCGGTGGAACTACCGGCCGATGCTGACGAGGCCTGGGCCTGCTGGGTGGAGGGCAAGGATGCGGCAGGACGGCCCTACTTCACCTTCCGGGCATTCCCGGCAGCGCTGACTGAGGCCGAAGTGGAGGCCGAACTGCAGGCGCTTGACGAAGAACCTGTGAAAATGAACCTGACACCGGTCCACTGGGCCCGGAATTCCCGGCCCCGGGTGGTCGAAGAGGAGCCGCCGGCGCAGGAGTTCCGCTAGAGGTCAGCTTGTGTAAATCGATGATGCGATGGCGGTCAGGCCGGCGCTGCGAAGGAAGCGGCGATAGGCCCGGCTTTCGCCCAGAATCGCTTTCATACGGAGCAGGGTGCTGCTCTCCTTGATGCCCCGCCCATCGGTGCGGCGGCGCAGGCGGAGCAGGTCGCCCTGCTCTTCGTCTACGGCGAGCAGGGCGCTTTCGGCAAGCGCGTCGAGGCCCAGGCGGATGGCCGCTTCCAGTTCGCCCGTCCGTACAGCAAGCAAGGGCAGGCTTACGTAGGGGCTGACGGTAAGGGACTCGGCAACAAGCTTCATCAGCCCAGGCAGGAAGCGCTCTTCGTCGGGCCCCGGTTTGGTCGGCCAGGCGAGCACCAGGCGCCGGGCGCCGGACCGGGCCACCGCCTCGTCCAGCAGCCGCGGACTCGGCGGCGGTGTCAGCAGAACCAGGTCAGCGGCGGTGGCCAGGCCGTAGCGGTCGACGGGGCGGAACGGCTCCGCCCCTGCCCAGCCCTCGGCGAAGAATAGCGCCTCGGGGAACTCGGTGGCCAGGTCACCGGGGGCTGCGCCGCGCCGGTCGAACAGGTCGGGCAAAACCACCCGGACCGCCAGCGGCAGAGGAAGTGGCGCCCCGTTACGCCCCCGGGCGGGGACGGGCCCGGTGCCCGGGGCCGTGCCGTCCTCGGCCGCCTCGACGGCCCCGGGCGCCGCCGCGGGCGTCAGCTGCTCCACCACGACCTGCAGCGTCTCCTCGCCGTTCCACCGGTTCAGGCTCAGCCGGTAGAACAGGTCGACCGGCTGCTGCTCCAACACCACGGACCCGGCGCCCCACCAGTTCCCGACGAACGACCGGTCGCTGTCGCGCAGCACGACCCGCAAGTGCTTATCCTGGGCCCCAATGGGCCGGGTCGACAGCAACTGCACGCCCGGGGAGTAGAGCACCGGCTCAGGATGCGCCTCCCCGAAGGGAGCTGCCAGGCGCAGGTCATCGTACAGACGCCGGTCGACCTGCGCCAGGGGGAGCGCCAGGTCCGCTTCCCGGGCCCTCGGCGCCGTCGCACCAGGTCGGCTCCGGCGCCGGACCTCCTCCAGCACCGCCGCCCGGAACGCCGGCAACTCCTCCTCGGCCAGGGAAAAGCCCGCCGCCCCGGCATGCCCGCCGTACCGCAGCAAATGTTCGCCGCAGGCCTCCAACGCCTCATGCAACACGAATCCCTCGGGCGCCCGGGCCGAGCCCACCAGCACATTCGTCCCGTGCTTGCGCGACATGAGCAACGCAGGCACCTGGTACTCTTCGGCCAGCTTCCCCGCGGCAATGCCCAGCACACCCTCATGCCACTCGGGCCGGTAGAGCACAATCGCCCCAGCGCCCTTGGGCACCCCGGCCACAGCCGCCTCCACCACCGAGGCGGTCAGCCGCTTCCGCTCCAGGTTGAGCTGATCCAGCTGCCCCGCCAGGTCGGCCGCCTCGGCTGCATCCTCGCACAAAAGCAGCCGCACACCCAGCGTCGCATCGGCCAGGCGGCCCGCAGCGTTCAGGCGAGGAACAAGCTGAAAGGCCACGTCTTCCTCGGTGAGGCCCGGCGACAGGCCCGCCACGGTCATCAGCGCCAGCAGCCCCGGGCACGGCGACGTCGAGAGGCGTGACAGCCCCCGCCGCCCCAATTCACGGTTAGCCCCGCCCAGGGGCACCACATCAGCGATAATGCCCACTGCGACCAGGTCAAGCCAGCGGTCTGCCTCGTCCGGGTTGCGGTCCAGCGCCAGCAGCAGCTGCCGGGCAAAGAGGTAGGCCGTGCCCACCCCGGGCAGCATCCGGCACGGATGCCCCTCCGGCAGCCGCTTGGGGTTAATCACCGCCTCGGCCGCAGGCAACACAGGCCCCAGCTCGTGGTGGTCGGTCACCACCACCTGCATGCCCAGCTTGTGGGCCAGGTCCACCTCCGCCACGCTCTTGATGCCGCAGTCGCAGGTGAGCAGCAGCCCCGTGCCTTCCGCCGCCAGGGCTTCCACCGCCCGTGGATTCATGCCGTACCCATCGCGAAACCGGTTGGGAATGAAGTAGGTTACGTTGGCGCCCAGCCGCCGCAGCAGGTCCACCAGCAGCGTGGTAGACGTCACGCCGTCTGTATCGTAGTCGCCGTAGACGCAAATGCGCTCCCCGGCGATGACCGCGCCCGCCACGCAGGCCACCCCGGCCTCCAGATCGGGCAGGCCGGGGGCATCCACATCAACACCGCCGTTCAGAAAGGCGACCGCCGCTGCGGAGTCGCCAAACCCCCGACGCAGCAAGAACTCGGCCAGCGGCCGGCTCCCCACCGCCTCCACCAGGTCCTCAGGCACCTCCACCGGCGCCGGCTTTACCCACGACACCGCCACCCACTCCCCCCCCTACAAAGGCCGCTACGGCAGCTCAGGGAGGTCATCCCAGGCCAGCGTCGCCTCCCGCAACTCTTCCTCATCGTTCAGGTCCAGCTGCTCCGCCCGCTTCCCGTGGCAAATCATCTGAAACTCGCAGCGCCGGCAGGTGCCCTCGTCCGTCGTGGCGAGGAACATCTCCCGCGGCGTCTTCAGAATGCGGCTGACAAGGTCGTGCAGGAACTGCTCATCCTTCTCAAACCGGGCCTGGGAATACTCCAACCGGTGCCACCGGGCCGGATGCTGCGGGTTCCAATAGATCATGCTGATCTCTTCCGGCCTGAACTGGCCCCGGGGCGAGTACTGGCCCCCTGCCGCCGCCAGCATGTAGCGATACATCACGGTCTGCGGCGCCTTGTCCAGATAGCTCCGGGTTGGCAGCTTCCGCTCCGTCTTCCAATCAAAAATCGTCGCCTTCCCGTCCGGGCTGACGACCACCAGGTCAAACTTCGCCTGCAGCCGCAGGTCGGGCCGGTTCAGCCGCAGCTCCAGCTCCGGGTAGAACGCCTGGTCAAAGGTGCGGGGCAGGAAGCCCTGCATCAACGTCAGCCAGGACTCCAGCTCCTTCTGCTCCACGGCATCCTCGACCCGGGCGGGGTCGAGCCCCGCATAATACCGCCGGGCCATCAGGTGGAAGTTCTGGCCCCGCTCCACCCGGGCCCGGTCCTCGGGCGAGGCGCCCCACAACTGCGACCAGTACAGGTTATCGAAGTACCGGTAACGGAAGCGCAGCGGGCAGCTCTGGTATGTCGCCAGCGCCGATGCGCTCAAATGCCGCTCGTTCAGGGACTGCATCACGTTCCCTCCCCCGGGCGCCGAAATTCGACGGACTTTTCGCACGGACTCAGGCTACACTGTAGCCTGAGGTGACTTTCACCATGAAACGTTACCTGAGCCAGGGGCTCATTTGCGCCATTCTCGGCTTCGTCCTGGTGCTCCAGGTGCGCACGCTCACGGTCAAGGAAGCAATGGCGCTGGCCCAGGACCGGAGCACCGAGGAAATCGTCTCCCAGCTCATTACCGTGGGCAAGGAGCGGGACCGCCTCCAGGAAGAGTTGCGCGTCATGCGGGACATGGCCAGCGAGGCAGCCACCCACTCCCGTCTCCAGCGGCAGGTCCGGCAGGACCGGGCCGCCTCCGGCCTGGCGCCGGTCGAAGGACGTGGGGTCATCGTCTCCCTGGGCGACGCCCGGTCCATCGAGCGCGTCCTCGTGAAAGACCTGCTCATGGTGCTCAACGAACTGCGGGCCTCGGGCGCCGAGGCCATCGCCGTGGGCGGAGTGCGCATGACCGAACGGACCCGCATCACCGCGGCGTCCGACCAGCCGCTGGCCATCGACAACGTACCCGTCAAGGACCAAGTGATCATCAGCGCCATCGGCGACCCGGACGTACTGGCCGCCGGTCTGCTCATGCGCGGCGGTATCTTCGAAGAGCTGCGCAATTACTTTCCCGTGTCGGTCTCGCCGGTCCAACGTCTCGTCATTCCCGCCGCAGCGGCACCGCAAGCGCCGACCTACGCCCGCCCCATTCGCTGACGATGATCGATGATCCCTTTCATCTGCGTATAGGCCAGTGTGGGATGGCCTGGCTTGCGCCACCGGTCCTCCAGGTGGCAGGAGAGCACCAGGTTCTCCTTCGCCCGGGTTACTGCCACGTACAGCAGGCGCAGCCGCTCGCTGATCAGTTCAAACTTCGCCCGGCTGACCGGGTCGATGCCCGGGTCCTCCCCCAGCACCTCCGCCAGTTCGGCCTGCGCCAGGGCCTCCGGGTTGACCACGTCATCCGGGAGGAACCAGTGCTCGCTCCGCACCTTGTCGCTCGCCATCGCCGGGTATTCCGCCCGGGTCAGGGCCGCCACGTACACCGTGTCCCACTCAAGCCCCTTCGCCGAATGGCAGGTCGCCACGTAGACCACGCCCGGCAGGGGCTTAAAGCCTTTGCGGTCGTACACGGAATCCGAGAAGCGCCCCATCGCCTGCAGCTCGCCCGCCAGGCTCGCCGTCGCATCCGGCAGGCCGAAGGCCGGGTTCTCCTGCAGTAGTCGCCGCGCCCGCAGTGACAGATGGTGGGCGATCGTCAGCTCCTCACCGGTCAGTTCCATGTCGCCGGCGAGCAGAATCACCAGTTCATCCGCCGGAATGATGGCCTGGGGCAGCCAGCCCCGCAGTTTCTCCAGCGCGTCGTGCAGCGCGATGTCGCCCCGGCACTCGGGGCAGGCAGCATACAGCGTCTCGAACGGTTTGGAGCCATCCAGCGGGAAGAAGAGCTCCTCGGGCCTGCACTGCGCCAGGAACGCCGCAAACGGCGCGTCCGCCACTTTCGGCAGATGCATCAGGTTGCCCACGACCTTCACCAGGCGGGCGGGCTCGTGGGGCACCGCCAGGAAATCCATGACGCTCAGCATATCAAGCGTGGTCTGCTGACGCTCCGGCGCCGTGGGCCCGCCCAACTGGCGGACCTTGACGCCCTGCTGCTCCAGCAGCTCGACCATGGTGCCCGACATGGCGTTGGTCGGCATGAGCACGCCCACGGTCTTTTCCGGGTTCCGGCTAATGCTGCGGGCGGCCATGCGGGCCACCTCGTTCAGCTCTTTTTCGTAGGTTTCAAAGGTCTTGGCGAAAATCGTATAGCCCGCGGGCTGGGGGTTTCCAAACGGCGCCCCGGGCGGCACCGGCTCGATGAACTGATCCTCCAGCGCCGTGCGGCACCGCATTTCCGGGTGATGTTCCCTGGTCCATGTCACCAGGCTGTTCGCCAGTTCGATGATATCCGGGCTGCTGCGGCCTGCCATGGTGAGGGGGCGGGTGTCGACCCCGGGCTCCCGGCAGAAGCGGCGGAACAGATCCGGCTCCGCCGACGTGAATGTGCCCATAATCGCCTGGTTGGCGTCGCCCACCCGCACGAGGTTGCCGTCCGGGCCGGCCAGCAGCTTCAGCACCTGCTCCTGCAGTCGGTACGAATCCTGCGCCTCATCTTCGAAGATGTAGGTCCAGCGCTCCTGGAGGCGGGCCAGCAGGTCGTTGTCCATGGCCAGCAGCTGGGCCGCACCGAGCATCAGGTCGCCGAAGTCAACGGCGCCTTCGATGCCGAGCTCACGCTGATAGTCCACGTAAATCTCTGCCGCCCACCGCAGGGCCGACTCTTCTGCCAGGTGCCGGGTCAGACCCAGCGCCGTTTCTGGGTTGATGCGACGGCTCTTGAAGGCCTGAATCAGGCTGCGGAAGAGGTCCTTGGTCCGCCCCTCCCACTGCTCTTCTGCCCGGTTGCGAATGGGGCCCTTCAGGCCCGGTTTGATCAGCGATTCCCACACGGCCCGGTTCCGGCCGATCCAGCGGAGCGTCAGCCGCTCCAGGATGGCGTTCAGGCGGGCCTCATCCAGTATGGTAAAGGTGTCGGACCAGCCGAGGGCGTCGGGCCGCTCACGCACGATGTTCATGGCGAGGGAGTGGATGGTGCGCACTTCGTAGCCCTG
>Ga0196970_1002121_pt1 | contig 11056 bp, 13 predicted proteins | sample S1v_513CmetaG_FD_148672 | JGI IMG/M metagenome (GOLD analysis project Ga0196970, IMG submission 148672) | Soil microbial communities from Anza Borrego desert, Southern California, United States - S1+v_5-13C | ecosystem: Environmental > Terrestrial > Soil > Desert | place: USA: California... | reverse complement strand
GTGCAGCTTCTTGGTCGTCAGCAGGGGGAAGCCCTTCGACAGGTCGAAGCGCATCTGCCGCCCGAACACCCCCAGGGTGCCGGTGCCGGTGCGGTCGTCGCGACGCGCGCCGTTGTCGAGGATGTCGCGCAGCAGGGAGAGGTACTGCCACTCCGGATGATCGGCCGCGACGGCTCTGGTGCGGTCCTGAAGATCGGCGAGGGCGACGGCGGCGTTCATGGCGCCAGAGTGTCGGTGATTCGCGCCGCGGGGCAGACCGCCGTTCCGCTTGCTCACAGAAACGTGGCGGCCCTGTGCATCGATCAGCCGTCGCCGCGATCCCGTCGCTGCCGCGCCAGCTCCGCCCGGTTGCGCACCGCCCGGTCGCGCGCCGTCATCGGCGTGCGCGCCCCGATCCCGCCGACCGGCACGCGCCGCTTCACCGTCGGCTTCAGCTTGCCGTAGCGCTTGCGCGAATAGGCGCGCGCGCACTCCATGCAGTGGCGGTAGTTCCGCGCCGCGTAGGAGGCGTGCCAGTTGCGGCCCTCCTGCAGGATGATCTCGCACTCGCGGCAGCGCTGCATGGCTCAGCCCCGGAAGCCGTCCTGCTCAAGGAAGGCCAGCTCCTCCGCCGTGGACTGGCGGCCCAGCGCCATGTTCCGGTGCGGGAAGCGGCCGAAGCGTTCGATGACGGCGTGGTGGTGCTCGGCCCAGCGATCGTCGGGAGCGCGGTCGAGCGCCTGGAACAGGGCCAGCGAGCGGTCCTGCAGCGCACGGTCCTCGGCGTGCTGCAGCGGCAGGTAGAAGAAGGTCCTGAGGTCGTTCTCCACCAGCCGGTCCTGGCCGGCGTCCAGCGCCTTCAGCGCGAACATCCGCGCCAGCGGGTCGGTGGCGTAGGCGTGGCCGGTGCCGCGCCAGACGTTGCGCGGAAACTGGTCGAGCAGGATCAGCAGGGCCAGCGCGCCCTCGGCGCTGTCGGACCAGCGATCGAGCTCGCGCCGTGCGGCGGCGAAATGGGCGGCTTCGAAGCGGCGGCGGAATTCGGCGTCGAAGGCGTCGTCCTTGGCGAACCACTTCGAGGGTCCGGCCTCTTTCCAGAAGGCGACGACGTCGGATGGGGTTATGTCTGTGCGCATGACCGAGAACCTAGGCGCTCCGCTTCCCGTCTTCCATGACCGCGACTGCGACCTGTCGATCATCCGCGGCAGGCGTGTCGCCGTGATCGGCTACGGCAGCCAGGGGCGGACCCATGCGCTGAACCTGCGCGACTCGGGCGTCAGCGACATCGTCGTCGGCCTGAAGGCGGACTCCACCACTCGCGAGAAGGCCCTCGCCGACGGATTTCCGGTCGCCACCGCCGGCGAGGCGGCGGCCGGCGCCGACGTTGTCGCCGTCATGGTCTCCGACGAGGCCCACCGCGACCTGTGGCGCGACGAGCTGGCGCCGAACATCCGGCCGGGCGCGGCCCTTGTCTTCGCCCACGGCCTGTCGGTGCGCTTCGGCCTGGTCGAGCCGCGGCCCGATCTGGACGTCGTCCTCGCCTCGCCCAAGGGCATCGGCCCGCGCATTCGCGAGCTCTACGAGGCGGGGGAGGGGGTGTTCTGCCTGTTCGGCGTGCACCAAGACGCCACCGGCGGGGCGCACGCGCTGGGCCTGTCCTACGCCGCCGCGCTCGGCTGCGGCCGCAAGGGCATCCTGGAGACCACCTTCGCCGCCGAGTGCGAGAGCGACCTGTTCGGCGAGCAGGTGGTGCTGTGCGGCGGCGCGGTGGAGCTGGTCGACGCCGCCTTCATGAAGCTGGTCGAGGCCGGCTATCCGCCGGAGGTGGCCTGGTTCGAGTGCTTCTACGAGCTGAAGCTGGTGGTCGACCTGATGCACCGGCTGGGCCCGGCCGGAGCCTTCGCGCGCATCTCCAACACCGCCGAGTACGGGGCCTATCTGACCGGGCCGCGGGTGATCGGCGAGGCCTCGCGCGCGGCCATGGACGAGGTGCTGGCGGAGGTGCGCTCCGGGGCCTTCGTGCGGCGGCTGATGGCGGACCACGACGCCGGCTCGCCGGAGCTGCTGGCGCGGCGGCGCGCGCTGGGGGAACGGCGCATCGAGGCGATCGGGCGACGGCTGGAGGAGACGGCGCGACGGGCCGGGACCTGAAAGCGAAACGGGCGCCCCGCGGGGCGCCCGATCAGGCCCGGCGAACCCGGGAGGAAGATGGTCGGAGTGGCAGGATTCGAACCTGCGACCCCTGCGTCCCGAACGCAGTGCTCTACCAGACTGAGCCACACTCCGACTTGAGGAGCGGGCTTATAGCGACGGGGTCGGAAGGCCGCAAGCGCCGAAAACGCCTCCGCGAAAATAGTCCGACGAGCGCCTTCGGAGCGCCCCGGAAGCCGCCGGCGCGAAGGCGAAAAAAGCGCCCTTGCGTTGCTCGCGGCCTTGTCGTATCCGACCGCCTCCCCGCCGCAGGGCGGGGCCGCGCCGGACCTGCTGGGGAATGGTGTAATGGTAACACTACGGTTTTTGGTACCGTCATTCTAGGTTCGAGTCCTAGTTCCCCAGCCACCGCTCTCGTTCGCCGAGGCCTTCCGGAAAGTCAGGACGAACCGGCACCCCTCCAGGGAACGATCCAGCTCAAATGTTCCGCCCATGCGGCGCATGGCGGTCTCGCAGATCGACAGGCCGAGGCCGCTGCCGGACCGGACGTCGTTGTCGCCCCGGGCGAAGCGGGCGAAGTCCGTCTCATGGAATCCCGCCGGGAGTCCGGGCCCGGTGTCGTGGAAGCAGACGGTCCCGTCTTCCGCGACGCGGACGGTCACCCGTGTTCCGACAGGGGTATGCTTGCGGACGTTCTCGAGCAGGTTTCGAAGCACAAGCGCGATCAGGGTCTGATTCCCGCTGACGAGCACCGGAGTGTCGAGACCTTCCGCCTCGACCGGCCGGCCTTCCGCCAACAGGCGGGGAGCCGCCTCCCGCAGCACCTCCGCGATCGTCTCCGACAGATCCAGCGGCTGGAGGTCGAACGCCGCGCCGCCGTCGAGGCGGGCGATATGCAGCAGTTGTTCGAACAGGCGCGCCATGGCGTCCACATCGCGCATGGCCGCCGTCCGGCTCGGTCCCAGCGGCAGATCCTCCAGCCGGAGCCGAAGGTCGGCCAATGGCGTCCTCAGCTCATGGGCGGCATGGATGGAGAAGTCGCGCTGAGCACTGGCTCCCGCCTGGATGCCGTCCAGGGCTGTGTTGACGGCATCGATAAGCGGCTGCACCTCTGCCGGCGCGGACGTTCCGTCGAGGCGCTCCCGTCCCAGATTTTCAAAGGTGATCTGCCTGGCCTGAACGGCGACCCGCCTGAGGCCGAGCAAGCTGACCCGAACGACCGCCACGGCCGTCACCACCATCGCCAGAAGCAGCATCACAGCGGCCCAGCCCATCTCCCCCAGGATCTCGGCGAAGAAGGTGTTGGCCAGGGCGTCCACGTCTGATCGCGCGCGCGCCACGCGCAGCCAGGCGCCGGCCTCGGGAACGTAGACTTCGCCGATGAGCAGAGGGCCGGAACCGTCCAGCGCCGGCCCGCTCGACAAGACGGGCGTGGAGGTCTTGGCGCCCGGCCGACCGGCCGGGGCCTTGGCCGCCGACCGATCCAGAACGCGACCGTCCGCATCGACGACTGCGTAGCCATAGACGGGTCTCGGGCCCGTCAGAAGACCGGTGTAGGGCGGGTCCAGATCGTTCGTCGTCTCCTCGGGCCGCTGGAAGACAACGGAGCCGTCGGGCCCGCGTCGGACCCGCGGAGCCCAGTCCTCGACCTGCGAGGACAGCCCGCGCTCCTCGATCGCGAACTGCCCCCGCTTGAACTCCAGCGTCAGGACGATTCCAGCCGCGAACAAGGTAAGGGTCGATATGGCGGTGACCACGACCGCCAGCCTGACGTCGAGCCGATACGGTCGGCTCATCCCGGAACCTCGACCAGCAGGTAGCCGAGGCCGCGGAGCGCCTTCAATTCGACCGTCGCGCCAGCGCCAGAGAGTTTCTTGCGCAGTCGATGGATCAGGGTCTCGACCGCGTTGTCCGTCCAGTCCTGATGAAAAGCGTAGAGGTGCTCTCCCATTCGGCGCTTCGACGTGATCCGGTCGCCGGCGCGCAACAGCCGGTCCAGGGCGGCATGCTCCTGAGCCGTCAGCCTCACGGGGCGGTTCTCGACGACGAGGGTCGTCGTCCCGGGCGTGTAGGTCAGGTTGCCGATCCGGAAGTCGGGCGCGGCCAGGTCGCCGGTCCGCCGGCCCAGGGCCCGCAACCGCGCCAGGAGCTCATCGGTCGCGAAGGGTTTGACTAGATAGTCGTCAGCCCCCGCGTCCAGGCCGGCCACACGATCTCCGATCTCGTCACGCGCGGTCAACATGAGCGTCGGCGTCGTCAGCCCCGCGGCCCGTATCGCCCTGACCAAACGGCGACCGTCGCCATCCTCGAGCATCACGTCGACGATGGCCAGGTCATAGACGGCCAGGCCCCAGGCCGCACCGGCGTCGGCGACCGAGGAGAAGACGTCCACGGCATGCCCGGCCTTCGCGAGACGACGGGCGAGGGCGTCGGCGAGCGGGCGATCGTCCTCTGCCAGGAGTATGCGCATCCCGCTTTCTCCACGGGCCCGCCAGCCTTGGTCAATGGCAATTTCCGGGGCCGGACCGCGTGCAGTCGGCCAGCGCCGGGGAAAGGCCGATCCAGCTGATCCCGCAAGCCTCGTGCAAGCCACGAGGCCTAGCAGCCGGGGCGATGACCCCCGTATCGATTCATTCGAATTTTCCCGGGCGATCCCAGTCCGCGATCGCCTTTTGCGATGCCCCGCTCGCCATGCTGTCCATGGTCCTGGCGGCGAGCAGCCTGATCTTCTACCTCTTCCCCGGCATCGATCTGCGGGTCAGCGGATGGTTCTACGACGCCACCGGCCGGTTCGGTCTGGCGGACAGTCCGCCGCTCCGCGCATTGAGAGCCAGCTCCACCTGGATCATGACCGGCGTGCTGCTTGCGACGCTCTTCCAGGTCGCAAGGTCCGCTCTACGCAGACGCACTGCGGGGCAGGACGCACGCCGGGCGATCTGGTTGGTCTCCTGCCTCCTGCTCGGCCCGGGCCTTCTGGTGAACGGCCTCCTCAAGGCGCACTGGGGCCGACCTCGGCCGAACGCGACAGACCTCTTCGGCGGCGAGGCTCCGTTTCAGAAGGTCTGGGTCGTCAGCGACTGGTGTGATCGCAACTGCTCCTTCGTCAGCGGCGAAGCTTCCTCGGCCGCCTGGTTGGTGGCGGCGGCCTTGCTCGCACCCCGGCGGATCCGCGCGCCCGCCACGGCGCTGGCGGTGCTCTACGCCTTCGCCATCTCGATCAACCGCATCGCCTTCGGAGGCCACTACCTCTCCGATGTTCTGATCGCCTGGCTGCTATGCGCCCTCGTCTTCGCCGCCCTGTACCGCCTCATCCTCAACGAGAACGCCGGCCGGACGTCTCGACCCGTTTCCCCAACGGTCGTTCTCCCCAACCCGTTTCGTCCGGGCGCCTCGCGCCAGTGAACCATTTCCGCGCTCCGACATTGGGGGCGGATGGCGCTTCATCTCGACACCCTGCTGGAAGGTTCTCCCGCCTATGGCGTGCTCGACGCCAAGGACGGGGTGGTCCTGTACCGCCGGGCCGGCAAGGAGCGGGTGTTCGAGGAGGTGGTGGCGGCGGTGATCGAGAACGCCGACGACCGCGTGACGGTCATCCCGCTCGCCAACGAACGCAACGAGTGCGATCGGCTGTTCATCGCTCCGCTCGAGGAGGAGCGGTCGTTCGATCCGTAGGCGGTCGCGGAGCGTCGGCCTCCCGCCCGTTCTCGCCGCCGCCCGCCGACGACAGGTGTTCGATGCGTCCGCTCTCGACCTCGGCCCGCGAGAACACCTCCTCCTGACCGTCGATCAGCAGTTCGTTGTCCGCCTCGCCGAAATCGCCAGCGGGCGCGCCGGGTGCGGCGGGCGTGTTGAGGGCCGCGGAGGAGTCGGATTCGTCGGGCTTCGCCATGGTTGCCGAACCCGCGGCCGCGCCCTCCGTTCCGGAAGCGCCCCCGGAACTCAGTGCGCCGACGGTCCGTCCAGCGGAAGGCGGATGCGTACGCCGACGCCGGCGCCCGGAGCGGTCTCGATGTTCATGGTGCCGCCCAGATGTTCGACGAGGCCCTCGACCAGGGCCAGCCCTTCGCCCGGCTCGATCTCCGCGCCGCCGATTCCCGAGTCGCGGACCACCAGGCTGACGCCGCCGACGGCGCGCGAGAAGGCGACCGCGATGGAGCCCCGCCGGCCGTCGGGAAAGGCGTGGCGGCAGGCGTTGGCGATCAGTTCGTGGGTGATGATGGCCATCGGCAGCAGATGAGTGTCCGGCAGCAGCGCCGCCTGGCCGCGCACGTCGAGGCGGACGGGGCGGCCCTCGCAGGCGCGGGTCCAGAAGCCGGCGACGTCCTCGAGATAGCCGACGAAATCGATCGGCCCCTCGGCGGTCATGCGGCGGCTCAGCAGCTCCATCGCGGCGGCCACGTCGCTGAGCCAGGTCAGGTGTCGCTTGCTCTCCGGATCGGTCACCGAGCGCAGTCGAATGCCCACGAGCGTCTGCAGCAGCTGATAGCCGCCGAGCAGGCGTCGCTGCAGCTCGCCGATCCGGTCTTCCGCCGCCGCCGCCATCATTCCCCCGACGATTGAATTCGCGCGAATTCTTACTCCCAACCGAACCAAATAGCCAACGGCGCGTTTGGCCGTCCGCTATCGGACACAACGGTGGTAAACACGTCTGGTTAGCGTGGGGGTGTGGAGTGACCGAGCCGCCCGACCTCAGGGTCATGATCGTCGAGGACCAGGCCCTGCTGGCGATGGAGCTCGAAATGGTGCTGGCAGACAGCGGCTGCGACGTCGTCGGCTGCGCGATGGACAAGGCCAGCGCCTTCGCCATCGCGGACCGCGAACGTCCGGAACTGGCCCTGATCGACGTCAACCTGCTGGACGGGATGACCGGCCCCCAGATCGCCCAACGGCTGGTGGCCGAGTACGGATCGGCGGTGGTCTTCCTCACGGCCAACCCGGAGCAGATTCCGGAAGGCTTCTCCGGCGCCCTCGGCGCGGTCTCCAAACCGTTCGACGAGCAGACCATCCGCGCCGTGGTCGGCTTCGCGCGGCAGTTCATCCTGCATCGCACGGTCGGAGAGACGCCGCGCCGCTTCCGGCTGGCGCCGTGGCTGACGACGCCGCCGGACGACATCGCGCCGCACTGAGCCGGGGGGCTGGCGCGGCGCGACCTCGCGACTACTCGATCTTCAGGCGCAGGAAAATCATGCCGCCGTCGGGATCGCCGCCGTACAGCGGCTCCAGCGCGCCGGGCACCCGGTTCAGGCTGTAGAGCGCGCCAAGGCCGAGCCGCGCCCGCTCCGCCACCTGCCAGTCGCGAACGGCGCCGAACGAGGCCTTCGCGACCGTATGGAGGTCGCCGTGTCCGCCATGCAGGCCGGGGACGAGTTCGTCCGTCTCGATCCGCTCGGCGCGGGCGAACAGGGTCCAGCGGTCGTCGGGGCTGACCGCCGACTCGAACAGCCAGGCGTCCTTCGACTCGTCGTGGTCGTTGGTCTTGCGGCCCCAGGCGAGGGTCGACGACCACCAGCCGGCGGCGCCGACCGGGCGGGTGTGGATGGCGCTGGCCGACCACCTGGTCTCGTCCTCGTCCGGCTCCAGCTGCTCGGGGGCGGTGACGTCGGCGTAGGAGACCTGCAGCGACCACGCCGGCGACGGGTTCCACGAGCCGCGCACCGACCAGCTGTCCAGGTCCGGACCCTCGATGTCCCAGCGGTCCTGGTCGGGCTCGCGGCCGCGGAAGGAGGAGGCCTCCAGCTTCAGGTCGTCATGCGCCCAGCCCAGGGTCGCCACGCCGAAGACGATGTGCGTCGAGTCCAGCCAGTGGTGGGTGATCGGCGCCTCCGGACTGTCCATGGCGCTCATCCGGTGCATGAAGGCCGGCGGCCCGAAAGCCGGTTCGCCAGGCAGGCCGAAGTAGGCGAACACGCTGTCGCTGTCGGACAGGCGGCGGGCGTACGAGGCCGACAGCTCCATGAACAGGTCGTGCGGGTGCTGGCGGTCGACCAGCGGGGTCGCGCCGTCCGCCGTTTCGCCGGCGGCCAGAAGCAGCGGGAAGCCCTCCTCGCCCATGAAGGGTTCGGGGCTGAGCATGGCGCGCAGGTTGAGCGTCGAGCCGTCGGCGAAGTCGCGTCGGGCGGAGCCCATGATCATGCCCGAGACGAAGGTCTTGTCGTCACCGCGCGGGCCGTCCTGCCAGTCGTGGACGAGGTTGATCGTGGCGTGGCCCATGAAGGACCAGTCGCCGTCGTTCCAGTGGATCCCGCCGTGGCGGGACAGGTCGGGCTGCCAGGACGTGCCGGAGGCGTCGCGGGTCATCGGCCACGCCCCGAGCGGACTGATCATGGCGGCGGCGTCATGGCCCATGGCCGCGTGATCCATGGCGCCCTGGTCCATGGTCCCGTGGTCCATCGCGCCGTCCTGGCGATGGGCGTGGGGATCGGCCTGCGGCGCGGGCGTCGCCGGGGCGGGATGAGACCCGTGCGTCGGCGCGGCGGGCGACGCGGGCGCGGGTTGGGGATGGTGCGAGTGATCCTGCGCCGTCGCCGGCAAGGCCAAGGCGAGCAGGGAGGCGCCCGCCAAGGGCGCGAGGAAGGGACGAGCCATGATTGGCCTCCGAATCTGGAAAGGAACGCGTGAGGACACGGCGAGCGCCGCATCGGGACGTCAGGCGTTCGTCGCGCGGGGCGGGCGGGGCTCGGGGGCGGGGCGCCGGCCGGCCGGCAGGGCCACGGGCGCGATCTCGCGGATCGGTGCGGGCAGGATCGCCGCCCCACGCGGCGGCGGCGCGGGGGCGGCCGCGACCACGCAGGCGACGCAGCACTCCATGGCCTTGGTGGGCTTGTCCGGCTGGGCCGGGGCGTCCGCAACGCCGGTCGATCCATGCCCCGCGGCGTGGCAGGGCGCAGCCGCCTCGGCGGGAGCGGCCGACAGGGCGCCGAGACTCAGCGCCGCGAGGGCGCCGAGCAGCAGGCAAAGGGTCCGGAGGACGGCCATCGGCCCCACTTAGGCGCGCGCAAGCCGGCGCTCAAGCCAGCCCGCCGCCGAGATCGAGCCCCGACCCCGCCGGCGGTCCGCCTTCCGGGGCCAGATCCAGCTGCATCAGCGTCACGTCCAGCCAGCGCTCGAACTTCCAGCCCACCTGCCGGTAAACCCCGGCCTGGGCGAAGCCCACCGAGCGGTGCAGGGAGATCGACGCCGCGCTCGTGTCGCTGTCGCTGATGGCTCCGATGAGGTGGCGCAGCCCCATGGCGCGCGTCCGGTGGACCAACGCCTCGAGCAGGGCGCGCCCGACGCCCCGCCCGCGCGCCTCCGGCTCGACATAGATCGACACCTCCACCGCGTAGCGATAGGCCGGCCGCGGCCGGAACGGCGAGGCGTAGGCGTAGCCGGCGAACCGCCCGTCCAGCTCGGCGACCAGCCACGGGAGGCTGTGCCCAAGCACCGCCTCCAGCCGCCGGCCCATCTCCGCCGTCGTCGGCGGCTCCAGCTCGAAGGTGGCGGTCCCGCCCGTCACCTCCCGGCCGTACAGCCCGGCGATGGCGTCGAGGTCGTCGGTCCGCGCGGGGCGCAGGGTCACGGTCATGGTCGCGTCTCCCGAACGCAGGCTTCGTCACTGGCAGGTTCGGCAATCCCTGATATCCTTCCCGCCCGGGGAAGGAAGGGGGAAACATGAAGCTCCTGATCGCGATCACCACCGCGGCGGCGCTGGGCGCGGCGCCGGCCGCCTGGGCGCAGGCCAAGCCCAGCGGATCGACCGCCGGCGTCGCCGGCGCCGGGGCCTCGCGGCCGACCGTGGACCTCAGGGTCTGCAACAACAGCGGCCGGGGCGCCAGCGTCGCCGTGTCCTACGTCGAGGTCGGCTCGAGCCAGTTCATCAACCGCGGCTGGTACGAGGTGGCGAACGGGGCGTGCGAGGCCATCGTCAGCACCGACAACGCCAACTTCTACTTCTACGCCGACGCCACGGACGGCTCCGGCCGGAGCTGGAAGGGCGGCCACAACCTGTGCGTCGAGTATCCGGGACCCTACACCTTCCATTCGACGGGCGAGACGGAGTGCGCCAGCTGGCAGGAACTGCGCGGCTTCGTCCCGGCTCATGCCGAGGAGCCGGGACAGTACACCTGGAACCTCGACCCGTAGGGCCGGCGCTGGAGCGGGTCAGACCCGCTCCCAGCCCTTGTCGATGGCCCAGACCGCGAAGGCGTAGTCGTGGGCGACCTCCTTCAGGTAGTCGAAGCGGCCCGAGGCGCCGCCGTGGCCCGCCTCCATGTTGATCTTCAGCAGCACCGGCTTGCCCGAAGTGGTCGCCGGCCGCAGGCGCGCCACCCACTTCTCCGGCTCCCAGTAGGTCACCCGCGGGTCCGACAGCCCGCCGGTGGCCAGCACGGCCGGGTAGGCCTTGGGCCCGACCTGGTCGTAGGGGCTGTAGCTCATCATGTAGTCGTAGGCCTCGGGGTCCTCGATCGGATTGCCCCACTCCGGCCACTCCGGCGGCGTCAGCGGCAGCGAAGTGTCGCTCATGGTGTTGATGACGTCGACGAACGGCACCTGGCCAATCACCCCGGCCCACAGGTCCGGGCGCATGTTGGTCACGGCCCCCATCAGCAGGCCCCCGGCCGACCCGCCCTGGGCGACGATGTTGCCGGCCCGGGCGTAGTTGCGCCCGATCAGGTGCTCGGCCGCCGCGATGAAGTCGGTGAAGGTGTTCTTCTTGGTCATCCGCCGTGCTTGCAGGAACCAGTCCCAGCCCTTGTCCGATCCGCCGCGGATGTGGGCGATGGCGCAGATCCAGCCGCGGTCGACCAGCGACAGCCGGTTGGTCGAGAAGCTGGCCGGCATCGGAATGCCGTACGAGCCGTAGCCGTAGAGCAGCAGCGGGGCCGAGCCGTCGACCGGAGTCGACCGGCGGCGCACTAGGGTCACCGGCACCAGTTCGCCGTCCGCC
>Ga0196970_1002120_pt1 | contig 11059 bp, 14 predicted proteins | sample S1v_513CmetaG_FD_148672 | JGI IMG/M metagenome (GOLD analysis project Ga0196970, IMG submission 148672) | Soil microbial communities from Anza Borrego desert, Southern California, United States - S1+v_5-13C | ecosystem: Environmental > Terrestrial > Soil > Desert | place: USA: California... | reverse complement strand
CGGCCCCCAGTACTTCCAGACCAGCGCCGCCACGACCGCGACAGCCGCGCCGATGGCCAGCACCGGCAAGCTGATGCCGCCCAGCAGCGGCAGCAGAGCGCGGCCGACGTTGAGCAGCATGGGCAGCACGCGCCCGGCCAGGCTCGCGAACTGGCTGACCAGCGCGCCCAGGCCCTGGCCGCCGCTGAGCAGGCCGACGGCGCGGTGGATCTGCGAAAACGCCATGGCGGCGGTGCCGCCCGCGATCAGCAGGCCGCCCAGCACAGTGACCAGCGCCGTGCCGCCCACCACCACCTTGGCGAGCATGGCCACCAGCTGGGGATTGGCGCGGATCCACTCGGTGATCTTGACCACCACGCCCGCCACCCGGCGCGCCAGCGCGTTGAAGTCCGGCAGCAGCGTGGCGCCGATGGACTGCGACAGCACAACGGCCGTGTTCTTGGCCAGCTGCAGCGAGTTTGCGGAGGTGGCCACGCGCGAGGCGTATTCGGCCGCCATCGACCCGCCGTATTTCTGCGCATCGGCGACCTTGTCGAAGTTGGTCTGCAGCAGCTCCAGGTTGGTGAGTAGCGGCGCGATGGCGCCGATCGACTCGCGGCCGAACAGCTGCGTCATCGTCGCTGCCTGAGCCGACTTGGGCAGCTCGCGCAGGCTCTGCAGCACCTTCAGGATGGCGCCGTTAGCATCGGTCTGCATGAGCTTGGCCATCTTGCCGGCGTCCAGCCCCAGCTCCTTGAACGCCTCGCGCTGGCGTCGGGTAGCAGCATCGCCGGCCGCCAGCGTCAGCAGCATGTTCTTGATGCCCGTCGCCGAGACCTCCGACTCGATACCCATGCCCGCCACGGTGGCGCCCAACGCAGCCAGCGGCCCGGACTGCAGGCCCGCCACCTCGCCCAGTGCGCCGATGCGGTTGACCACGTCGCTGATCTTGTTGACGCTGGCCGGGCCGGTGTTGCCCAGGAAGTTGATCTTGTCGGCCAGGGTCACGACCTGGTCCTGGGTCATGCGGAACGCGGTGCGCCAGGTAGCCATCGTCTGGCCGGATTCTTCGGCGGTGCTGTCGAACGCCACGCCCATCTTGGCGGCGTCCTCGGCAAAGCGCACCAGCTCCCCGCGCGCCACACCTGCTTGGCCCGCCGCGGCGACGATCTGCGCGATCTCCGTGGGCAGCATCGGCAGGCGCGTGGACAGGTTCTCGATGTCCACGCCCATCTGCTTGAACTGCTGCGGGGTGTCGAAGTTGACCACCTTGCGCACGTTGGCCATAGCCGACTCGAACTCCATGGCTTGGCCGACCGGCAACGCTTCGGCACGCAGAGCGCGCTGGCCCACGAAGAGCGCGCCGGCGCCGTGCGCGGCGGCCGACATACCGGCGCCGTGCATCTTGCTGGCCCTGCGTTGGGCGGCATCGAGCTTGGCCAGGCGCGCCTGGCTGGCGGCCATGGCCGCGGTGGTGACGGTGATCTCGGTGCGCAGGCGGCGCTCATGGGCCACCAGGTCGCGCGTGCCGATGCCGGCGGCTTCGAGCCTGCTGTGCACGCGCTGCAATGCCGCTTCCTGCTGGCTGTGGGCCACCTTCAGCTCGCGGGCCACGCGCACAGCTCGGTCGAAGTCGGCCGTCAGCTTCTGCGTGGGTGCGTCGGTCGCCTTGATCTGCTGGGCCAGCGTGCGTACCGCCAGCCGCTGGGCATCGAGTGCGGCACGCGACTGGCGCGCCAGGCCGACCTGCTCGCGGTAGGCGCCTACGTCACGCTGCTGGGCATTGAGCTGGCGCAGTGCGTCGCGTTGCTGCCGCAGAGCGCCGGCAACGCCCTTGCTGCCGCTCATGATCTTTTTGAAAGGGCCCGTGACCCGATCGACCGCCGACAGGATGACCTGCAGGCGCAGATTGTCAGAGGCCGCCATCAGGCGGCCTCACAGGTCAGCGGCGGCCGAACATCCGGTGCGCGCCGCGTGAGAACAGTCCGCCCAAGGCGATCGCCGCCAGCACAATGCCGGCGAGTATGCCCAGCGCAACGAGGATGGCAATGATGGCGCCCATGGGCGGACTGTAGCATCACTCAACTCCGCTTCGGAGGCGGGCGCGCTCGCGCCACGCCGCCAATTCCTGGATCGACCAGTCGTCCATGGCGGACGGTGGCCAGTGGAAGATGGCCGCGATATCGGCCATGGCGTCTTCTACGCAGTCGGGGAGGCGATCGCCCGCTCCGACTTCGGCAGCAAAAAATTGACCAGCTCCCCTCCCAGGGCGAGCAGATCAGCCGGTTCGAGCTTGGCGATATCCGGCGCCGTCAGCAGCGGCTGGGTGACGCGCGGCAGCACCAGCTGCAGCGCGGCCACGTCCATCTGCAACAGGTCGGTCAACTTGGTGCCGCGCAGCTCGCCGGCGCCGGGCTTGCGCACCTGCACGCTGTCGATGGTCTGCTCGCCGCGGACGATGGGCTCTTCAAGCGGCACGGCATTGGAAAAAATCGGGGTCTTGGCGGACATAGGGTCTTCTCTCGCTGAAGATGTGAGGCCCGGGAGTGCCCCGGGCCGTGGGTTGGGTGCGGCGACTTATGCGCCGATGGCGGTGCGGTGCTCGGCCAGGCGATCGACGCCGTTGACGACTTCCTTCATGCCGATGAAGTCGATCTCGATCACGGTGACGCCGTTGATGACCAGCTTGTAGTAGCTCAGGCTCGACTTGACGGTGAACTCGGTGTCATCGCCGGCCTTGGCGCTGCCCATGTCGATTTCCTTGTGGCGACCGCGCACGGTGACTTCCACCGCATCCACCTCACCGGTGTCTTCCTGCTGGTAGCTGCCGGCGAAGCGCAGCATCACGCCGTTGTGGGTGACCACGCCGTACTGGTTGAGCACGTCGCGCATGAGGCCGCCGAACTTGGTTTCCAGTTCCAGCTTCTCGTTGCCGAAGTCCAGATCGATCGGGCCGTTCATGCCGCCGGCGCGGTATTCCTCCATCTTGCGCGACAGCACGGGCAGCTTCACCTCGATGGCCTGGCCGAGCCAGCTGATACCGTCGCCGAACACGTTGAAAAATTTGAGCTTCTTGGGCAGAGCCATTGCGTTCTCCGGGGATTAGGGACGGGAGGGCGCACCCGTGGGCGCGCCGCGGCCGTCAGACGTTGATGCGGTCGGCGAAGTTGTCCAGGTACGAGCTGGTGATCTGCTGGTTGAGCTGCAGGTTCTCCAGCGGCGGCACCGGGGTGTAGTCGTAGTTGATCTGCAGCTCGCCCAGCGGCAGCGTCTGCGAGCTGTTGATCGAAGGGTCGTAGTACGCCTCGGCATCGATGATGTAGCCGCCGGCCTTCAGGTCGCGGAACTTGCCGTTGATCGTGGCCAGCAGATCCTTCACCAGGGAGGGATGCATCGGCTTGTCGACGTAGTACGCCACGCCATCGGCGATGGTGTCGGCCAGGATCTGCGCGGTGCGCGTCGCGGTCTCGAAGGCGAAGTTCTCGTCCTCCGAACAGGTGCGCGAGCCCCAGAAGCGGTAGCCGTTGAAGTTGACCAGCGTGGTGATGTCGCCCTCGTTGAGCAGGCCGGCGTCGGTGGACGGATCCTGCAGATCCCAGTGCACGTCGTGGGAAATGCCGGTGACGCCGTTGACGGCCACGTTCGACAAGCTCTTGTGCCAGCCCTGCTGCTGGTCGATCTGCGCGCGCAGGCCCATCGCCGCGGCGGTGGCGTACACCGCGTAGCTGGCGCTGGTCACAGTGTCCCAGCCGGTGAAGTCCGGCCAGATCAGCATGATCTCGCGGGCCGAGAACTGGGCGCGGTAGGTGATGCACTCGGCCACGCTGGTGCCCACAGCGCGAGCGTAGGCCATGGCGCGCAGCTTCTTGGCCACCACGCCCAGCGCTGTGACCACGGCCTGCGTGTCCAGGCCAGGCGCGCCGATGATTCGCGGGCGCACGCCCAGCTGCGCTTGGGCTGCCAGCAGCGCCTGCAGGCCGGTGTAGCCGGTGGCCGTCCGCTCGCCGATCACGGCGGTGGTCGTTTCCGCTTCGTCCGCGTTCTCGGCCACGGGGACTCGCACCACCACCGCAATGGGGTTGCACTGGTTGGCGATGGCCTGCAGCGCGGCGCGCAGCGTGCCCTTCGTGCCGGCCTTGCTGATGGCGCCCAGCACGTCGGTAATGAGCACCGGCTTGTTGGCGGGGAAGACGACTTCGTCGGCGTCGCTGGCGGTGGCAACCAGGCCGAGCACGGCGGTGGCAACGGTGCGGATGGCGCGGGTGCCGGCGCTGACTTCGACAACGCGAACGCCGTGGTGGTAGGAGCTGGGCATGAGGGTTCCTCGGTCAGTTGGAACGGAAGCGGAGCGGGATGGTCAGGCGGGTGTGCGCGTTGGCGGGCGCAACGTCGGTGCGCTGGCCTTCGATGGTCAGCACGAAGGAGCCGGGCGCCTCGCCCACGGTGAGGCCGACGCGCTTGAGGGCCAGGCGCGGCTCCCAGCGCTGCAGCGCGGTGGCCGTGGCGCCGTACAGGCGCACACGGGTGGCATCGTTGAAGGGCTGATCGATCAGCTCGGGCAGCAGCGAGCCGAAGTCACGCCGATGCACGCGCGTGCCCAGTGGGGTGGTCAGGATCTGCGCGATCGACTGCGCCAGGTGCGCATCGCTTTCGATCCACCTGCCAGTGGTGGCGCTCATGCCCTTCATTGCGGCGGCCCGGAGATACCCGAGCCCGGCGTCACACCGGTGGTCTTGTGGTTCTTCAGGCTGATGCCGCCGCCCAGCACGTCATTGTCGGCGGTCACCGTGCCGGTTACGTGCGCGTCGCTGTTGACGGTGGTCTGGCCGTTGATCGTCGTCTCGCCGTTGACGGTGAGCGGCCCATTGATCGTGATGCCGCCGTCGGCGGTCACCTCTGCCTTGCCGCCGCTCGGCAGCACGGCCAGAAGTTGGTGAGCGGCGGCGTCGTAGCTGATGGCGGCGCCGTCGCCGAACTGCACCACGGTGAGGTCAGCGCCGTCGCCGGGCGCAGGAAAGTCGTCGGAATACAAGCCGCGCAGCACCACGCCACCCATGGTTTCGCCGTCGGGCGACAGCACCAGTACCTGCTCCCCGACGCTGGGCGCAGCCCACACGATCAGCGCGCCGGCCGCAGGGACCAGCCAGGGCAGGAAGTCGGTGACCAGCTCGCCCGACTGCACGCGACAACGCCGCGCGGTGAGATCCACCTCGGCGACGGTGCCGAGGCGGATCAGGTTGGACAGGTGGCGGGTGTGGTCGGGCGAGGCCATGTGTCCATGGTCCTCGCGCGCGTGCGAACGCTCACGCCTGCTGGCGCGTAAGCTCTGCTGCTACAGGTAGCCTTGCACGAAGACGCGGGCAGCGAAATGGCTGGTGGTGACCAGACCCGAAGTGTGGCGCAGGTACACCGTGACCGAGATGGTCTCATCGATCACGTCCAGGCTCTGGCCGCGCACGGTGGCGCTGATGGTCGCGCCCGCCGAACTTGACGCAGCAACGTAGCCCGGCGCGTTGTTCGAGACCGTGGCCCGGCTGTTGCCGCTGGTGGCGATCTGGACGGTGTACTCAGACACTGAGCGGCCTGCCGGCAGCCAGGTGCCCGAAGTTGGCGAACCGGTCATGGCTGCGATTGACCACGTGCCGTTTGCCAGGATGCTCACGGACACGCCTGCTGTGATGTTCGTGTTCTCGTTGGTCAATGCCTGGCGATTGCTTTGGTAGCTCTTGCCGTTGAACGCCAACGCATACTGCGCGGTGTCCTTCTTGGCCCAGCGATTGCTCAGATCGGATCCCGCCGCGTCGCGGTAGCCCACGTCGGGTGCCTTCGTGCCGAAGAGCAACGGCGCGTAGCGCTGGTTGAGGTCGTTGCCATCGCCCGACCGGTACCCTGTCGCCGAGCCCTTGTCCCCCTGCACGAACAGGTCGAACACGTCATCGAAGTCCGTACCTGCCGAGTTGCGGAATCCACTGGGCATGGCTTAGTTGTCCGTCGACCCGCTGTGGTCGAGGCTCACCGGCGCCAGAGCGGCCGCGGCGCGCTCGTTGTGCAGAGTGTCGTACACCGCCTTGAGGTAGACGACCACGCCGGCTGCGCTAACCTGGGACAGGTCCGCTCCGGTGACCGGGTCCACCACCGCGGTGCCGAACAGACGAGTGGCGATGGCATCGGAGGTCGTGGTCAGCGGCTCACGGCCGTCGAGCATCTTGTTGACCGCTCCTTCCAGGAGAATGAATTCCATGCCCTGGAACACCACGTTGGCATTGCCCGTGAGCGGGTCGTAGAAGAAGTGGGACTCCACAGCGATGCGTTCAACGTCAACACCGGGGGCGAGGCTGCGGATGCGGGAGTTCGTTTCCATGGTTCTCTCTCAGGATTGGTGAAGGTTGCGCAGGTCGGTCACTTCGGCCTGCAGGTCGCGGATGCGCCCGGACACCTGTTGGAAAGCGCGTACGAACACCGGCATCAGCTGGTCGATCTTGATCGAAGGGAACTTTTCCTCGGCAATCGGCATGCCTTCCGCGTCCAAGGTCGCGATGGTCGCGCCCTCGGCGTCCACCGTCTCGGGCATCAGGTCCAGCAGCTGCTCTGCAATGAGGAACAGACGATCGCGCCCGTCTTCGTTGTACTTGGGCTTATATCGACCGGTGACGGTGTCCAGCAGCTCCAGCTGCTCCAGGCCGTAAGGCATCGGGCCGAGCACATCTTTCAGCCGCAGGGAGGAAGCGATGTCGAAGCCACCCGCCGCATGGCAGGCACCGGCAATGTCCAAGGTGCCAGCCGTGCCAAGCGCCATTTGCCCGAGCGTGTTACCGACGCCGTTGGGGCGGAAGAGCAGCGTGCATTGACCGTTAGAGGTGGACGCCACCCAGTAGCCGTTGGTGGTGAGAAAATTCGTGTTGCTGCGCACGTCGTTGGCTGACGTGATGGTGCCTTGGAACAGGGTGGCGCCACCGTTGAACGTGAAGCCGGTGGATGTAAAGATCAGCGGCGCCCACGCGGTGTTGGTGATGTTGACGCTGTCGATGGTCATCACGTCGCCGGCTTTTCGGAAGAAGAGCTGGTTTGATGCGCCGGCTTCGTAGACGCGAACTGACGGGGTGACCAGCGGGCCAGTCATGGTGTCGCCGGCCTTCTGGACGTAGTCGGCGTGGGGGTGTGCTGACGGGGGGAACGTGGCCGGCTTGCTCTGTACCTGGTCCCAGGTCGGCCACGCGGTAGCCGTCGCGGGGACGCCCGTCAGGTTGGCCCACTGGCGATACCACGCGCCGTGCTGCCCGTCGAGTTTGTCCGCATCCAGCCCGTTGTCGGCGCCCTCATCCTTCAGTGCCGCGCTCTTGATCTCCAGCGAGGACCGGAAGAGGGCGGCCGTGGCGAGGCCAAGCAGCGTCTTGGCGAACTCCGACGGGGCACCAACACCCAGGCGGGCGTCGAGCACCTTCTTCAGCAGCCACGCAGTGATGGCGCGCACCTTGTCGCTGCCGGCGGTGGCCTCTTGTTCGGTCGCCAGTTCCACAATGCCAGGCAACTCGGTAGTGGCGGCCGGATCGGTGAAGTTGGTGTCGCCAAAGGTCAGCTGCTGAACGTCGATATCGGCAAAGATCGCGTCCAGGGCCAGCAGCATCATCGCGGCGGCGGCCTTGCCCAATAGCAGGGTGGGCTGGCTGTACACCGCAAACAGGGTGCCATCGGACAGGTAGAGCCCGAAGCCGTAGCAGTCGTAGACCGCGGTGGATTCGTCGCGCACGGACACATGCACCGTATCGGCCGCGCTGATCGTTCCGCCCACCGTATCGAGGCGCTTGATCTCGTTAGGCAGCGCGATGAGTTCCGGTGACGAGGTGAACGGAGCGCTGGCAATGCCCACCTGCGACACCAACACGGCGTTGGTGCCGGTGTTGGGCGCGTTGACCAGGGCGGCGCGGCCAGCGTTAGTGACTTGGAGCTTCAGTCCGGGCATGGGCGGGGGTCCAGTTATTCGGCTTCCATCAGCAGCCGGCGATAGGTCGCCGCCCGCGCGACCGCGAACACGCCTACGCGCGCCTCGGCCTGGAATCCTTGAGTGAATGTGAAATGGGATCGCACGGGCTTGGTGCGCTCGACCTCTGCAATTACTGCGTCAACGAACTTGGCGCTGGCGCTCTGGCCGTCTGCGCCAGTGAGCGTGAGCGACAGGTCGAAGGTGTGCGGCTCGCCGCGCGGCTCGGTCTGCCACCACTCGCGAATAGCCACCGCGCCGCCAAAGGACTGGACCACCATGCGCACGCTGTTGGCCGTACCCTTGCGCCGCTGGATCGCGATAGCGCTGCGAACGCGCTGGCGTTTGACCGCTTCGCTCCACTCCGGCTGCCAATCGTCCAGGGACAGCGCCCATGCCATCCACGGCAGCTGATCGACCGGGCAGCGGTCGGCGTCCCATAGCGTCGGCAGCGGCGTGGGTATGGCCTCCAGGCGCGCAGTCAGTGCGGCCAGCGCCTGCTCCAGCGCGGTGGAATTCGGGGGCAGGCCGTTACTCATCGACGCCGGCGTGCTCCACGTCAACCAGGGTGCAGTAGGGTGCCTGCGTGCGGCCGATGACCACGTCCGCGGTGGGCGAGTCCAGCTCGACACGCTGCACGCCCTCGGCAAACAACATGGCCTTGATGGCGGACTCAGGCACGTCCCGCCCGATGCGGTGAGACTCGGCCAGGTAGGCGTTGAGTCGGCGCAGAGCTTCGGCCATCACTACCGCGCGATCGGGGCCGGCAAACGTGTAGACCCGGGCACGGATCTCGAAGGGGACGATCTCGGCGCTCTGCACCGTGACCGCATCGGTCAGGGGGCGCACGTCGTCGTCACGCAGGGCGGCAGTGACCGCTGCGAGCACTTCCGCTCCTGCGGTGCCATCGCCCTGGCGGGACAGGACGGTGACGATAACGTCGCCGGGCGTGGGGCTGGTGGCGCTGGCGTCCAGCACGTCGGCGTGGGCGCTCAGGGCATGGAAGATGTAGGCGCCCTCTGGCCCCGCCACGCTGAAGCCCTCCGGCGCCAGCTGGATGCGGCGACGCAGGTCTGCATCAGGTTCCAAGGTCGGCGCGATGCCTTGATCCGCATCCCCCGGATCCAGCGTCAGCCGGGACACGCCAAAGAGCGCGCCGATGTGATCCAGGTTGGTGCCCGTGGCGAAAGCCAGCATGCACTGGCGGGCCTTGTCGTTGAACGTTTGGCGCAGCCCCAGCTCGCGCGCGCAGAACAGCTGCACCAGCTTGTAGACGGGGTCGGATTCCACTAGGGCGGTGAACTCCGGCACCAGTTGCATCAGCTGCGCCATGGCTTGGGCGAAGATGGTCTCGAAGTCCAGCTCGTCAATGAGGTCGGGCGCCTGCAGCTTGGACAGGTCAACCGCGGTGTAGGAGGCCATGAACGTTGCCGGTAGGAGCGACCGGTCTAGGGTCTCCGCGCGCGTGCGAAAGACCCACTCAGTCAGCGCGTAGACCGGGTTGCTACAGAGGCCGACCAGTGGGTGTACGATTCATCGAAACCACGCAGGGGATGTGCGATGAGCAAGGATGAAAAGGGGAGCAGGACGGACGGTAAGTCGGCGCGCGATGGGAAGAACCGCCCCACTAAGGTTGCGGCTGGCCTGCGCCGTCCGGAACCGGTCCCGGCACGTGATGCACCAAAGAAGCCGCCAGCGCGCTTGTTGGGTGGCGCGAAGGGTGGAGGCCAGTGAGCCTGTTTGATGGCGCCCACGGCGAGTTCAACATCTACTCGGGCAAGGCTAGCGACGTCGCAAGACAGCTAGCCTTCGCCGGGCTCGGTTTCATATGGCTATTCAAGCCCGACGGCGCCGATATCAAGGCCGTTCCGCACCAACTGCACGCTGCGGCCGTGGTGCTCATCGCGGGTTTGGCGCTCGATGCCATTCACTACCTCGCGGGATCATTGATCTGGGGAGGGTATGCCCTCCACTACCGCGCAAAGGCGGAGGACGCGATGGGCGAGGCTCCGATGTGGCCGTTCTGGACGTTGAACTGCCTGTTCCTGGCCAAAACGCTGGCTGTAGCTGTCGGCTACGTCATCCTGCTGCTCTACGTCAAAGCTGTGCTGTACCCCGCTAGCGCGTGAGGTGTTCCAGCAGGAGGCCCCGCACAACTTCGTGGTCGGCTGGTGTGAAACCTAGCAAAACGCGGCGCTCGTAGCGCGTGCGTGGTCCCCCGGGACGTACCGAATCCATCATGCCTTCCTGATGCACGCGGGCGATGCGCCCGACACGGCCGGTAAAGCCGATGGACACTGCCTGGTCGGTGGCCATGATCTTGAAGTGCTTGGCCTGGCGCAGCTTGACGAACATCTTCAAGCGCTTGATCCGACCGGCCTTCGTGCGCAGCTGCTGTTTGCGAGGCGCGTAGGGCGTGCCGTCGGGGTTCTGCTGGCGAGCGATGCGCTGGGTTTGCGCGCGGCGCAGGGCGGTGCCGACCGTGCGCGCCAGGCGGCGACGCTCGGCCGGCTCAAGCCGGCGGAGCAGGGGCGCAGCCCAGGTCTCCAGCGCCGCCGGTTCATCCACCGGATGGATCCCAATCGGCTGGGATCTGCGGCTCGGGGGGATTGGTGAACTGCAGCTGCCCGTCGGCATCGCGCGCGACGATCACCCGTTCGGTGGCCGGGAGCTTGATCGACACGTCGAACTTGTCGTTGGCCAGCACGTCCACCTCGAAGCGGACTTCCTCGCGCCGCGCGGCGTTGGCCATCAACTCGGGCTGCTCGGCCCGGATCCACTCGGTCAGGTGGAACATCAGCCGGTCGGGATCTTCGGCCATGTCGGTGATGACCAGGTTGAGCGTGTAGCTGTACTGAAACGCTGGGCCAGGCGCGAAGGTAGACACGAGCGAGCCCGCGTCCACGAAGACCAGCAGGCGCTCTGCGTCACGTGCCAGCTCCGGCATGGCAGCCATCAGGTGCGCGCGCAGGCCGGCAGGTTTCCTCACGGGGCCGCCTCGGCAGGCGGTGCATGGGCTTCCACCCAAGCTTGCAACGCGGTCAGCTGCGCAGCGGTCTGGTGGCAGGTGGTGTAGTTGCCGGCGACGGTGTCGGCGACGGC
>Ga0196970_1002118_pt1 | contig 11062 bp, 11 predicted proteins | sample S1v_513CmetaG_FD_148672 | JGI IMG/M metagenome (GOLD analysis project Ga0196970, IMG submission 148672) | Soil microbial communities from Anza Borrego desert, Southern California, United States - S1+v_5-13C | ecosystem: Environmental > Terrestrial > Soil > Desert | place: USA: California... | reverse complement strand
GGGGGACGCGATTTTTTCTCGAATTTTGTCGAGAACCAGGAACAATGCGCCACCCATCTACGTCTCCAACAATGCCCCTGATGGGGGAGGAGTGAACCAGGTGTCGAAGTCCCTCGACGAACTGCTCGTAGAGAGGGCCAAACGCGGCGACGCAGAAGCGTTCGAACAGCTGACCAGCCAGTACTACCGTAAGGTGTACAACTTCGCCTATCGAGCGACGGGTCATCATGAAGACGCCAGCGATGTCGCACAAGAGGCTTTCGTACGTGCCTATATGTCACTGCCTGAGTTTCGCGGTGACTCCTCCTTTCAAACATGGCTGCTTCGGATTACCCAGAACGCCTGCCTCGACGAGCTTCGCCGGCGCAAACGCCGGAAGATCACCTCGCTGGATGAGCCCATGAGCGTCGATGACGGGGAGATGGATCGGCAGCTGGCCATTGCCGACGTGTCGGACAGCCCTGAGCAGGCGCTTGAACGGGTGGAGATTCAGCGGGCCGTCCAGGAGTCGATCAACGCCCTGGACGAGGAATACCGTGTCGTAGTGATCATGCGAGACATTCAAGGATATTCTTACAATGAGATCGCGGATGCGCTGGGGATCAATCTCGGCACCGTCAAGTCCAGGCTGAACCGAGCTCGGCATGCGCTGAAGGAAATGTTCGGGCGGCTGGAACTTTTGGCCCCGAGAGTCGTCTACAGCGGTAGGAGGGGAAAAACCCATGAACTGTGACGGAGTGAGCAACCTACTCTCTGCGTACCTAGATGGCGAACTGACCCCGGGGGAACTCCTGCGAGTGGAGGAGCATCTCCGGCGTTGCCATGCCTGCGCAGACGAGGTGGACTCTCTCCGCCAGACAGTCGCGCTCGTAGCATCCCTCGAAGAGGTGGAGGTGCCTGCCTCCTTCCATATGCAATTGCATCAGCGCCTGGTGGCCCTCGGGCCGCCCGTGGCGGCAGTTCGCCGTACTCCGGTCCAACCGGCCTGGCAGCGCAATGTGCGCCGCTGGGGCCTGCCTGCCGCTGCGGCTGCTGCCGCTCTTGCAATTGGCCTCACCACCTTCGATCCAGGGCGCCTGGCCAATGGGCTGCTCGGCGAGAGCGAATACAAACTGGCGATTTCCAAGGAGCCCTCACAGCAAGTCGACCCCCCGGTAGGTGGCGTTGCCGTCACACCGGGTACCAACCAGCAGAACACGGACACCGTCACCACGCAGCCCCCAGCGCCTCCGGTGACCGTCGTAGACAATACGACCCCGCCGGTGGCCCCGCCGGGAGACACCACCACCGTTGATGGCCCCAAGGCTGTCACCGTCGATCCGGTCGACCCGGTGACACCGGTCAAGACCCAAACCCAAATGGAATACGTTTACAAGGTCGCCGTGAAGGGCACGCTCGATCCGAAGACGGAAGCGCTCGTCCGCTCCGAGAATGCGAACGCCTTCTTCGGGGAAAATACTGTGACGATTCAGGTGCCTGTCGCCAGCCGCGAGGAATGGCTGAAGAAGGTGTCGAACACGTACTGGCCAGGCAGCACGCTGAAGGATGAGAGCAACGACATCGGCGCCGATATCGCGAGCGCCAGCAAGCAGCTGGAAGCCGCCAGGCTCCAGGTCGAGGCGGATGAGAAAAATCCGACCGACGAGTCTACCGTGGCGGAGCACAAGCGGCAGTTGGAAGAAGCGAAGGCCTTCCATGCACTGCTCGCCTCTAAGACCACCTTCGCCACGTTTATCGTGACGTTTACCCCCTAGGAGTTGAGTGCCGACGGTGAAGCCACAGCACTTTGCCGCTCTGGCCGGGTTCCTCCTCCTGGTGGCCGTTATCTTGATGATAACCGGCCTGCCGGCGGACCGGTCGGGCGCGGAGGAAGCGACGACCGCCGCCCGTGTCGTAACGGTCACGGGTGAGGGCGAAGTGAAGGTAAAGCCGGACACCGTGCTGGTCACTTTCGGGGTGACTGCGCACAAGGCATCGGCTGTCGATGCGGAGAAAACGGCCCTGCAGGCGATGGCGCAGGTCCGAGACGCACTCGCCAAGTCGGGCGCCGACCAGGAACGAATTGAACTGTCGGCTGTCACGCTGGCTCCTGATACCTACCAGGACTTTGCCGGGGTCGTGCGCATTTCGGGCTTCCAGGCCCGGGGCACGGTGCAGGCGGTCATTCGGCCGGTCAGCAACGCCCAGGAAGTGCTCGATGCAGGGCTCGACGCCGGCGCAACCGCCGTCGAGAGCGTCCTGTACACGCTGGGCGACGCTGAAACGTCCAAGCAGGCAGCCATGAAGGCGGCCCTGGAGAACGCCCGTGTGCGGGCCGGGACCATGACCCGTGCCGAAGGCGAGCGTCTCGGGGCGCTCCGCTCGATGGAAGTCTTGCTGGAAGAAGCCCAGGGAACGGCGCTTTCGCCGGGCGGCCTGGTCTTCCGGGCAAAGGTGCGGGCCACATTCGAATACTAAGCGCAGCTGCGGAGGGCAATGCCCCTCCGCTTTTCCATGTCAGAAGGGTTCTGCGCTACCGTTCTTGAAATAAGCGGGAAGCCTTACGGCGAAGATATGGGTGTAGGGGTGAACGCTTTGGCACCGAAACAGAAGCTGGTTCTCCTGGACGGCAACAGCCTGGCCAACCGGGCCTTCTACGGGGTTCGGCTTTTCTCCACCAGCGACGGGGTCTTTACGAACGCGGTTTACGGCTTCCTGAATATGCTCTTCAAGCTGATTGAAGATGAAAAGCCCGACTACCTGGCCGTGGCGTTTGACAAGAGCGGGCCTACCTTCCGCCATACCGAGTTTGCCGAGTACAAGGGCACCCGCAAGGCGCCGCCCGACGAATTCCGGCCCCAGCTTGAGCTGCTGCGCCAGGTGCTGACGGCACTCAATGTGCCCTGGTACCGTATTGACCGGTTCGAGGCGGACGACCTCCTCGGCACGCTCTCGAAGCAGGCCAGTGCACAGGGTATCAACACGCTGGTTGTCACGGGCGACCGTGACGCCCTGCAGCTGATTGACGACAACATCACCGTGGTGATGACCAAGAAAGGCATCTCCGAAACGGTCCGTTATGACGCGGCCACGCTCAAGGAAGAATACGGCCTTACCCCGCAGCAGATTATCGACTTGAAAGCGCTCATGGGCGATGCGTCGGACAACATTCCCGGCGTGCCGGGCGTGGGCGAAAAGACCGCCGTCAAACTCCTGGCCGACTACGGTTCGGTCGACGGCGTCTACGATCATTTGGATGAAATCAAGGGCGCCCTGAAGGAGAAGCTGGCCGCTAACCGTGATAAGGCCGAGCTTTCCCGGCGGCTGGCGACCATTATGCTGGAAGCGCCGGTCTCCTTCTCGCCTGACGAACTGAAGCGCAAGGAGCCCAACTACGCCGAGGCGATTGCACTATTTCGGCGGCTCGAGTTCAAGAGCTTGATGCCGAAGGTGACGCCGAGGGAAGGGGGGCCCGCGGCAGCCGAAGTGGCGGAGGCGGCCGAACAGGCCGCAGTGCCCACCGCAACACACGTTGAGGTGCGCAGCGCGGCGGAACTCCTGGAACGTGCCGCCGGCGCCGAAGCGATCACCATTCTGGCCACCTGCGGCGCACCGTCCGCTGACCCGGGGCGCCCGGTGCCCGTCACCTGCGCCGTGGCTGCCAAGGGCGAAGTGCTCTGGCTTGGCGGCGAAGCGTTGGCCCCGGAAGGGCTCGGGAAGCTGCTCGAACGGCCCGGCGTCACCATCATCGGTGACAACCTAAAGCCGTTATACAACTGGGCCTACGGCCGAGGCCTCTCGCCCGTGGCGCCGGAATTTGACGCCACCCTCGCCATGTACCTCCTGGATCCCGGGCGCAATACATACGCCCTCGAAGATATGGCCCGCCACTTCAAGCTCGGTGAACTCCCATCCGGTGAACTGCCTGGCGCAGTGGCAACCCGCGCGTCGGTCATTGGCGACCTGCGCGAGAAAATGCTTGCCGCTCTGGAAGAGCAGGGCCTCATTCATCTCTTCCGCGAGATCGAAATGCCCCTCATGCCCGTTCTGGCCGAAGTGGAAGCCAACGGCGTCGGGCTCAACCAGGCCACGCTGGCTGAAATGTCGGTCGAGCTGCAGCGCCGCATCGAGCAACTGACCTCTGAAATCCACCAGGGCGCCGGGGTCACGTTCAACATTGGCAGTCCCAAGCAGTTGGGCGAGGTGCTCTTCGAAAAGCTGCAGTTGCCCAAGGGGAAGAAGACCAAGACCGGCAGCTACTCGACTGACGCCGAAGTGCTTGAGCAGCTGGCCGAAGAGTTCCCCCTGGTTTCCACCATTCTCGACTGGCGTACCCTCACCAAGCTGAAGGGCACTTACGTCGACGCTCTGGGCACCCTCATCGCGCGGGACGGACGGGTTCACACCACCTTCCACCAGACCGTGGCCGAAACCGGGCGCCTTTCCAGCAAGGACCCGAACCTCCAGAACATCCCCATCCGCATCGAAGAAGGGCGCCGCATCCGGCGGGCCTTTGTTCCCGCCCGGGGCAAGGTCATCGTCGCCGCCGACTACTCGCAGATCGAACTGCGCGTCGTCGCCCACTACAGCGGGGACCCCGCCCTGCGCGAGGCGTTCGAGACCGACCAGGATATCCATACCCGCACCGCATCGGAAGTGTGGGGCGTGCCCATGGATCAGGTCACCTCCGACATGCGCCGCAAGGCGAAGGCCGTCAACTTCGGCCTCATCTATGGGCAGACCGACTTCGGCCTGGCACAGGCCGTTGGCATGACCCGGGGCGAGGCGAAGCAGTTCATTGAAACCTACTTCGAAAAGTTCGCCGGCGTCCGTGAGTATATGGATGCCAAAAAGGCTGAGGCCAAGGAGAAGGGGTACGTCACCACCCTGGATGGTCGGAAGCGCCCCCTGCCGGAGATCAACCACCGCATCTACACCGTCCGGCAGAACGCCGAGCGTATGGCCATCAATACGCCCATTCAGGGTACGGCGGCCGACCTCATGAAACGGGCGATGATCGCTGTACGCGACGCCCTCAAGGCCACCACGCTGGAGGCCAAAATGATCCTGCAGGTCCACGACGAACTGGTCTTTGAGTGCCCTGAAGCTGAAGTGCCCGCCCTCAAGGAGCTTGTCCGCCGTGAAATGGTGGGCGCCATGAAGCTCTCGGTGCCACTCAAGGTCGACGTAAAGGTCGGCCCCGACTGGTACTCCGTCGAGAAGGAGTAGCACAGCATGCCGGAACTGCCCGAAGTTGAGACCGTCAGGCGCACCCTGTATGATAAACTGGTTGGGCGGACCATCGCCCGGGTCGAAATCATCACGCCCCGCCAGGTCTATCATCCGGATCCCGACACATTCCGCGCCGAACTGGAAGGTATCGCTTTCACCGACCTGAAGCGGCGGGGCAAGTACTTGCTGCTGGAGCTTGGCGACCGCCTGACGCTGGTCTGCCACCTCCGCATGAGCGGGCATCTCTTCATCTGCGACCCTGGCCGGCCCCGGGATAAGCACACCCACGTCATCTTTCACCTGAACGATGGCAAGGAGCTGCGCTACGAAGACCAGCGCAAGTTCGGCGGCTTCCATCTGCTGGGCCCCACCGGCGAAGGTATGCCGCCAGGCCTGCGCACCCTGGGCCCCGAGCCCCTGTCCGACGACTTCACGCCCCAGGTGCTGGAGCAGGCGCTCGCAGGGCGCCGTTCGCCGGTAAAAGCTGTGCTGCTTGACCAGTCTGCGGTGGCAGGGCTCGGGAATATCTATGTGGATGAGGCGCTTTTCTGCGCCCGGGTCCACCCAGAGCGCCCCGCCGAGTCGCTCAGCCCGGACGAAACCTACCGCCTGCACGGCTGCATCCGCTCGGTCCTGGAGCGGGCGGTGGAGCGGCGGGGGACGACCTTCTCGCTCTACTTTGACGGCGAAGGCAAGTCCGGCGACATGTACGATGAGCTCCAGGTCTTCGACCGCACCGGGGCGCCGTGCCCGCGGTGCGGGGCGCCCATCGTCAAGCTGGCGGTAGCCCAGCGGGGCACCCATGTCTGCCCGGCCTGCCAGCCTGCCCCGGAAGGCGCCCGGCTCCAGCCCAGGCGGGCCACACCCGGCCGCAGGGGCGACTCGGTCGCTGTCGCGGCCGAGCCACCCAAACCCTATAAGAAGAAAGGTGACTAACTATGCAGTACCTATCGTTTGAGTTTGAGAATGAGAAGGATATGCGTGAGACTGTCAAAAAGCTCTGGGACACCCACAACGTCTCCGGTGAGCTTTCCATTCGTCCCCTGGCCGGCGGCCGCTGGCGGGTCGAAGTGACGAGCGAAAAGGAGCTACGCGACTCCACGCTCGAAAAGTTCGCCCAGTGGCGAGTCGAGGGCGACTAAGGTGGTCGTCATCGGTCTGACAGGCGGCATCGCCAGTGGCAAGAGCACAGTTAGCCGCATGCTGCGGGAGCTCGGCGCCCCCGTCGTCGACGCGGACGCCATCGTCCACGAACTGCAGCAGCCCGGCAAGCCCGTCACCCAGGCCATCGCCCGGGCGTTTGGGCCCGAAGTGCTGCACCCGGATGGCTCGCTCAACCGGCCAGCGCTTTCGCGCATCGTTTTCGCCGATGCAGCCCGGCGCAAGGCGCTGGAGGCCATTGTCCACCCGGCGGTCCGGGAGGAGATGTGGCGCCAGGGCGAGCAGTATCGGGCCGCAGGCCGGCCCGCCGTCGTGTTGGACGTGCCACTTCTCATTGAAAGTCAACTCCATCGAACGGTGGACCGTGTATGGGTCGTCTATATTGACAAGGAGTCGCAACTGGCCCGCCTGGTCGCCCGCGACGGGCTCACACCTGAGCAGGCAGCGCAGCGTATGGCAGCCCAAATGAGCCTTGAAGAGAAGCGGTCCTTTGCAGACCTGGTCATCGATAACCGGGGGACCGTGGACCAGACAAGGCAGCAGGTCGAACTCGCCTGGCAAGATGTAACCCAAATGTAAGGAGAACATGTCCGTGCGGCGTCGCCGGCCATTCAGATCATGGATCCTTCTGTTGGTAAGCCTCGCCGCCCTGGGGTACTTTGGTGGGCGGTGGGCGATTTCCATATACTACCCCCTCGAATATCGCGAGATCATCTTCGCCCGCGCCGCTGAGTTTCAGCTCAGTCCGTACTTGGTCGCTTCGGTGATTCGCAATGAATCCGGCTTCCGGCCGAATGCCACGTCATCGCAGGGGGCACGCGGGCTGATGCAGATCATGCCCGAAACGGGCGAGTGGGCAGCCCGTCAGCTCGACCTCCCTTATAGTCAGGACCTGCTGTACGATCCTGACTATAACGTACGCCTGGGGTGCTGGTATCTCTCGGAGCTGAAGCAGGAGTTTGCCGGAGAACTGGTGCTCATGCTGGCCGCCTATAACGGGGGACGCGGTAACGTGCAAAAGTGGCTCAACAACCGGCAATGGACAGGCGAGCACCATACCCTGGAACAGATCCCATTCCAGGAAACTCGTCAGTACGTCAGCAAGGTGTTACGCGACTACGGCCGCTACGAAAGAATCTACACAAACCCGGACCAAAGGGAGAGGTAACATGCAGGGGCGGAACTCCTACGAAGATGAACTGGCACGCCGGCGGCGCCTCCGGGACCGGCAGACAGCAGCGGATGAAGTGGCCGAAACCGGCGGCGATGACGAGGAGATGCCAAAGTTCGGCTGGAAAGATATCCTGGCCATGTGTATCGCCGCATATCAACTCCTCTTCCCCATCCTTCTGGCGCTGATTGGCGCCATGCTCCTGACTTGGCTGATATTCAAATGGTTCTTCAACGGCTAGCATTCTGACAAATGGTATGGTATTATATGGAGTAACTGAAAAGAGCAGGGCTTAGCCCCTGCTCTTTCCCGTTCTTGCGGCTCGTTCGAGAGCAGGAAAGCACGAATCGGCGTAGACTAGTGTCGAAAGTGGCATGCTTCTGCCGAAATGGGGTGAAATCCGTGCTGTGGATCAGTGGAAGGACCGACGGACATCGACAGGGCGAACTGCGCAAGCCCAATGGTAAGGTGATTCCTTACCGCGAATGGTGGCGGCCGGACGCGCGAGCCGTGATTCTCTATTTGCACGGGCAGGGCGACCATAGCGGCCCTTTCACCGCCATGGGCGACCTGCTGCACGAAATGGGCTTCAACCTCTACGCCCACGACCATCGCGGCTTTGGCCTCTCCAGAGAGCGGCGCGGGGATATCCCCACCTATGACGTCTTCGTGGACGATGCACTGGCCATGATTCGCCACGCCCGGCAACAGAACCCGGGGCGCCCGCTCTTCCTGGTCGGCCTCTCCATGGGCGGGCACCTGGCGCTGCGAACGGCCGCCCGGGCCGGCGACTTGCTCAGCGGCGCCGTCGCCCTGTCGCCGGGTTTCAAGCTGCGTTCGTCGCCGCCCTGGCGCCAGGTGTTCAAGGTCATCGCATACGCACTGCTCTTCCCGACGCGATACTTGCCCACTGTCGCGACAGATAACATCATGACCACCCGCAACCGGCTCCACCTGGAGCGTGCTCGGGCAGATGAACACTGGGTCAAGGAGTTCACGGGCCGTTTCTATATGCAGGCCGTGCGCTCCATTCGCCGGGCCTGGCATGAACTGAAGAAAATCCGGGTGCCGGTGCTGGTCATGCAGGCCGGCGAAGACTACGTCATCTGCCCGAAAGAGAGCCGCCGCTTCTTTGAACGGGTAGGCCACCAGGACAAGGAGTTCAGGCTGCTCGACGGCCTGTGCCACAACCTGGTGGTGGAGCCGGAAATGCCGCAGATCGCCCGCTCGATCGCTGAGTGGGTGGAGCGGCGCATTCAACCGCAAAGCGCTATATAAGCGTCCGGCTATGCCGGGCGCCTTTTCTATGCGCCCGTACTAGTCCCTACGCCTTACGCCCGACCCCTTCTTCGGGTGCAGAAGGTATGTACAAAAACACGAAAGAACGATAACCTAAAGTCGATGGAATTCCGTGTGCAATCCCGGATATTCGAAAGGAGCGACCGAGAATGGAGTTTCTGACGAAGAACTGGCGCGGCTTGGCGGCACTTGGCTTGGGCCTGCTCACTGTTGTGCTCGCATCGACCCTGCACGTCTGCGCAGATGAAGGCAACTTTGTGAAAACCGCCAGCGGCATGAACATGCACATGGCCTGCACCTGGACACAGCGGGCCGTCATGGGCTTCGGTGGTGTCGTGGCTCTCACGGGTCTGATCATGACCTTTGCCGGCGCGGCTGCCCGGGCGATGAGCCTGCTCTCCGGCCTCACCGGCGCGCTGATCATCGCCACGCCCCTCTGGCTGGTTCCGACCTGCAAGAACGCGATGATGACCTGCAACGAGGTCTTCAAGCCTGCAGTTCTGATTCTGGGCGGCCTGATTCTTGTGGTAGGCCTCGCAGGATCGATCGCTTCAGCTCGGAGTAAAGGAGCTGCGTTGGCAGCATGAAGGACCAGCACGCCGGCGTAAGCCTTTGGCGCCTCACCCTCTTTAACCTGCTCCGCAAGCCGGGCCGATCCATCGCCGCCGCACTGGGCGTGGTGCTTGCCGCGGCCACGGTCTTCGCCGGCGGACTGATCAACTCCGGCGTGGGCCACGCCCTCGAACTGGGTCTGGGGCGGCTCGGCGCCGACCTCATGGTCGTTCCGGCAGGTTCGGCCTCGGCCACGCACAAGGCGCTGGTCGTCGGCGAACCGACAGCCTTCTACATGGATGGTGCCGTCACGGAGAAGGTCCGTGCGGTGACCGGTGTGAAGCTGGCGTCACCGCAGGTGTATGTCGAAACCATGGCCTCCTCGGCTTGCTGCACCGGCCGGATCTTCCTGGTGGGCTTTGACCCTGCCACCGACTTTACGGTTCAGCCCTGGCTCGACACCAAGCTCGGCCGGACCCTCGAGAACCACGAGATTCTGCTTGGCAACCACGTGCTGGCGCTTACGGGCGACGTGATGAAGTTCTATGGCACTGATTTCACCGTCGCCGACCGGCTGGAGGCTTCGGGCATGGGCATGGACGAGACCGTCTTCCTGTCCGCATCCGCCATCGGACCGATGGTGGAGGGCTCGCTGACCAAGGCGGAAAAGCCCCTGCAAATCAAGCCCGGCGATATCTCGGCCATTATGGTCCGGGTGGCTGACGGCGCAAAGCCAGAAGGAGTCGCCAGTGCCATCGAGGCGAAGGTAGATGGGGTTCAGGTCTTGACTGCCGGTGCGATTACGCAGGGTGTCATCCGAGACCTGTCGGGGCTGATGACCTGGCTCCTGCCCGTGGCCGGCGGTGCGCTTCTCCTCTCGGTGCTGCTCTTCCTGGTGCTTTTTACGGCCATCGCAGCCGAGCGAGCCCGTGAAATCGGGCTGCTCCGGGCCCTGGGCGCCACCGAGCAGCAGGCGCTGACCTCCCTGGTGGGCGAGGCTGCGCTCATCGGCATCCTGGGCGGCGTCGCCGGCCTGGGTGTGGGACTTGGCCTCTACGCCATCTTCCAGAATAAGATCCTGTTCAGCTATGTGCTGCCCTTTGCCTGGCCCGGCCTCACGGCTACGCTGCTCCTGGCCCTTGCGGTCGCGATTGGTTCCGGCTTGCTGGCTGCCCTGGCGGCAGCGCTGCCGGCCCGGCGCATCGCCCGCCTCGAGCCCTTCTATGCGATACACGCCCATGGGCGGTAGTGGGGGAGTAAACATGATCGTCCTGGAAAACGTGCGCAAGCAGTACCAATCCGGCGGACAGATGGTTGAAGCCTTGCAGGAGTTCTCCGGCGCCTTCGGGGCCGGCGAGTTTGTGGTCATCACCGGCCGCTCCGGGGCCGGCAAGTCGACGCTGCTTTCCGTAGTCGGCGGGCTGATCCGGCCAGATAGCGGCAAGGTGAGTGTCGACCGGCAGGACCTCTGGGCACTGTCTGACGCCGAGCGTTCCCGGCTGCGTTGCCAGCGCATGGGCTTCGTCTTTCAGTTCGCCAGCCTCATTCCGACACTGACCGTCATCGAAAACGTCATGCTGCCTGCGACCTTCCTGCCCAAGGGGGAGGCGGGATTGGGCCGCCGGGCGGCGGAACTGTTGGAGCGGGTCGGCCTGAAGGAGCAGATGC
>Ga0196970_1002117_pt1 | contig 11062 bp, 14 predicted proteins | sample S1v_513CmetaG_FD_148672 | JGI IMG/M metagenome (GOLD analysis project Ga0196970, IMG submission 148672) | Soil microbial communities from Anza Borrego desert, Southern California, United States - S1+v_5-13C | ecosystem: Environmental > Terrestrial > Soil > Desert | place: USA: California... | reverse complement strand
CAGGAGGGGAAAGCACGTCAACGGGTGAACTGTTCTCGTGTAGAACGAACTCGGAGGGATCATCCAGATGTTTACGCGAGACGGCGTCACGCTGCGGCCGCTGGAGCCTTCGGATGTGGCAACGATGTACGCCTGGCACCTCGACTACGAGCTCGATATTCTGAGTTCCTGGGGTGTCCGCCGCTCGTGGGCGCAATACGAGAAGCGGTGGGAGACCAAAATCAGCGAGCCGGAAGAGGACATGATCTACTTTGGGACCGTGTACGGGGACAAGCTGGTGGGCCGGGTGCAACTGGCGCTCATCGACCGCGAACAGCGCCGGGCCGCCGTGGGCATCGTAATCGGTGACCGGCGGGTCTGGGGCAAGGGTATCGCCCGACGGGCCCTGCAGATGATGTATGACTACGCGTTCACGGTGGAAAACCTGGAGCGGCTCTATGCCGAAGTGTACGGCTTTAATATCCGGTCGCTGCGCATGGTGCCCCGCACGGGCATGCAGCCCGAGGGCATTCTGCGCGGGCATGAGCTGCACAACGGAACCCGGCAGGATGTCCACATGTTCGGCCTCCTGCGGGACGAGTTCTACCGCCAGTACGAGACGATGTTCAAACTTCCGGAGAGCTAGGCGCAACCCACGGTGAGCGCCAATTAGGGTATACTCGTTACAGAACCCGTGACGTGAAGGGAGGCGCTGCCTTGCCTCAGCGCATATTGGTTGTCGACGACGACGCGAAGATCACTTCATTCCTGCGCCGGGCCTTGGTCCTGGAGGGCTACGAGGTCCTGGTGGCCAACGGCGGGCAGGAAGCCCTCCGCACGCTGGCCGAATCACCCCCCGACTTGATGATTCTCGATTTGATGATGCCCGAAGTCGATGGGCTCGAAGTCTGCCGCCGTGTACGCGCCGCCGGCGATGAGCTGCCGATTGTGATGTTGACCGCCCGTGACACGGTCACGGACCGGGTCCAGGGGCTCGATATGGGCGCCGATGACTACATTGTAAAGCCCTTCGCCCTCGAGGAACTGCTGGCCCGCCTGCGGGCCCTGCTGCGCCGCCAGAAGGCGCCAAAGGCCGAGGAGGAAGCCCGGCCCGGGCTGCTTCGCTACGCCGACCTGCAGCTCGACACAGCCAGCCGCGAGGCCCGGCGCGGTGAGCGCACCATCGACCTGACGGCCAAAGAGTTCGAACTCCTGAACCTGTTCATGAGCCACCCGCGGCAGGTGCTGACCCGCGACAACCTCATGGAGAAGGTGTGGGGCTACGACTATACGGGCGAAAGCAACGTACTTGAAGTTTACGTGGGCTATCTGCGGCAGAAGCTGGAGAGCGGCGGTGAGCCGCGGCTCATCCAGACCGTCCGAGGGGTCGGCTACGTGTTGAAGGAGTGAGCCTTGTGTCAATCCGGCTGCGGCTCACAGGGCTTTACACAGGCCTGATGGCCGTTGCGCTGGTCCTCTTCTCGTTTCTGCTATACAACGTTTTGCAGTGGACATTCACACAGGCTGTCGATTCCGCCCTCGAGAGCGTGGCCGAAAAGGTGGCCATTCACTTCCGCTCCTACAACCGCCTGCCCGACATGAACAGCCTGGGCGACAAATCCACCTTCGTGCTCGTACGCACGGCGAACAGCGTCATCGACAAGTCGTCCAACGTGCTCGGTATGTTCCCACTGCCAGATGCTGCCCGGAACGGCACGGAAACGTTCACCACCGAGAAGGACCTGAGCGGCGAAACCTACAGGCTATATACCATGCCGATGTTCACCGTCGGCTTTGCCCCGGTTTATGTTCAGGTGGCCGATAACCTCAACACGCTTGATATTGCCACGGATCGGGTCCGGCTGCCGCTCGGCATTGGCACGACGGTCTTTGTCGCTGTGGCTGCCATTGCCGTATGGCTGGTGAGTGGCCGGGCGATTGAGCCGATCGAAAAGGTGGCCAGCGCCGCCGAAATGATCGGCGAGTCGGCTGACCTGAGCCTCCGGGTGCCCTACCAGGGCCCGGAGGATGAAGTGGGGCGGCTGGTTGCAACCTTCAACGATATGCTCGATCAACTGCAGGGCATGTACGGCCGGTTGGCAGCGTCAATCGATGCCCAGCAGCGCTTCGTCGCCGATGCGTCCCACGAACTGCGCACCCCGCTCACGATCATTCGGGGCAACATCGACTATTTGCAGCGGGCGAAGGTGCTGGACCCGGAAGCGCTGGCCGACATGGCTTCCGAGTCCGAGCGGCTCAGCCGCATGGTCGATGAACTGCTCACCATGGCCCGCGCCGATGCGGGCCAGGAGATTCAGCTTGAGCCCCTGCCGCTTGGCCCCCTGGTGGCCGATGCGTGCCGCAAGGCGCAGGCGATGCCCCACACGGTGGAGTTCCGTGCGGAACTGCCTGAGGCGCTGGATCTGGTCATCGTCAAGGGCAACAGCGAGTGGCTGACGCGGCTGCTCCTGATTCTGATCGACAACGCCTTCAAGTACACCCCGTCCGGCAGCGTCACCGTGCGGGCCGGGCGCCAGGGCGATGGTGTAGTCATTCAGGTGCAGGACACCGGCATCGGGATCTCCAAGGAGGATCTGCCCCACATTTTCGAGCGGTTCTACCGGGCCGACCGGGCCCGTGCCCGGGGCGGCGCCGGCCTGGGTCTGGCCATTGCCCACTGGGCGGCCGGTACCCATCACGGTCGTCTAACGGCGGACAGTGAACTTGGCAAGGGTACGGCGTTTACCCTCTGGCTCCCCGCCCATCGGGAAGAAGCATAGGTGTTGGCCGCCCTCGCCACCTGGGGGCGGCCTTCACTTTGCAGCTTGCTGGGCAAAAGTGGTATCATAGCCACATCAGGGATGTTCCGTGCAGAAATGTACATCAAAATCTAAGGGCCTGCTAAGACACCTTTCAGGCACGTTTCAGCGTCCTAAGCGATGATAGGACCGTCGACACCACATAAATCTGTTGGAGGGAGTAGAAGTTATGCTGCACGACGATAAGGAAAACATCTATGAGAACGGGGCGCATAACGAGCAGCCCTCGGCTCCTGAAGAGGCGCCTGCTGTTGAAACCGCACAGACCGAGGTAGCCGGCGAAACGGCCGCCGTCAGCGAGCCGGTGCCGCAGGCTGATCCCGTTATGCAGTTGCCTGAAATCCCGGTGACAGCCGCCCCGGCTGCACCGCCTTTCTATCCTGAAGCGCCCCAGGCGCCGGCCTCGAAGAAGTCTGGCTCGGGCTGGAAGCTGTTTGCCGCGGCACTCGCCCTGGTCGGTGTTGGCGCCGCTGCGGGCGGCGCGACTTCCTGGGCTGTCGCGAAGCAGTATATGGCAACCCATGCGCCCATCGGGGTGACCGCCAGCATGCCCAGCAACCTGAAGGCCATCGCAGAAACGAACGCCGAGGTGGCGGCCAGTGTCATTCCGTCCATCTGGCAGAAGGTCAGCCCGTCGGTGGTCAAGCTGGAAGTCGAATCGCGGCAGGGCACCCTGCGGGGCTCGGGCACGGGTTCCGGCTTCGTGGTTGACTCGGCCGGCTATATCATGACCAACCATCACGTCATTGACGGCGCTACGTCCATCAAGGTGAAGTTTGTGGACGGCACGGTGCTGGACGGCAAGGTGACCGGCTCCGATCCCTACAAGGACGTGGCCGTCGTTAAGGTCGACCCCGGCACCCGGCCACTGGTCGCCGCCGAACTGGGCGATTCTGAGAAAGTGCAGGTCGGTGAACTGGCCGTCGCCATTGGCAACCCCTTCGGTCAGGAGTTCACCGTGACGGCCGGCATCGTGTCCGCCATCAACCGGACCCTGAACGAGACCAACATCAACAACCCGATTTTCGAGATCCCCGGTGGTATTCAGACCGACGCGGCCATTAACCCCGGTAACTCGGGCGGCCCCCTGCTGAACGCCAACGGTCAAGTGGTCGGCATCAACACCTTGATCGATACCGGCGATACCATGGTCGAAGGCAACCTGGGCATCGGATTCGCCGTACCCATCAACCTGGCCAAGGAGCTGCTGCCGGCCCTCAAGGAAGGCAAGTCCGTCGGCTACGCCTTCCTCGGTGTTGAGCCGCTGGCTCTGTCCAAGCAGGTCGCTACGCAGCTAGGCATCGATGCCACCGAGGGCATCGTGGTGCAGTCGGTCACTGAAGGCAGCGCCGCCGAGAAGGCCGGCCTCCAGGAGCCCGTGCGCCTCGGCCGGACCCTGACCGCCGACGTCATCACCGCCATCGACGGCAAGCCCATGACGTCCGAGAACGACCTGTACCGCTTCATGGCCAGCAAGAAGCCCGGGGACGTGGTCAAGATCACCGTCCTGCGCGGCAAGGAACAACTCGAACTGACCGCCACCCTCGGCGAGCGGCCCCTCGAATAGTGCCTGACAAAGGAGCAGCCTGCGGGCTGCTCTTTTTGTTTGGGCATGCTAAGGCTACATCGCAAATAGGGGAGGCAGCCGCATGACTGACAGAACGCAGCAGAACATGCCGAAAACAAACGGCCGTCAGGTAGATAATCAGACGCCCCCGACTCTTGACCACGGTGTTCCGTCGCTGGTGGCCATGGACAATCCCGACGACTCGCAGCTCGGGGCCGACAACGCCCAGACGAAGGACGGGCAGCAGTAATGGATCAACACCACGACATTACCGGCATGGCCGACATGGTGGATGCGCTGGAGCAGGAGATTGTCGCCCTGACCCGCCTGGACCCCTACGACCCCCAGATCTACCTGCTGCATGAGCGGCTGCATGCTGCCATGCACAATATGTATGTGGAGATGCCGCGGGGCGTCTAGGTAACGTAACGGGAATCTTGTCCCCCCTTTCGCTCATACCATCATGGGTGAAGGGGGCTTTTTCTATGCGATGGAACTGGTGGATGGCGCCGCTGGCGGCGCTTCTGGTACTGGCCGGACTGGTTGGGGGATTAGTGCTGGCCCGCCCCCGGGACGTGGCGACGGTGGACAAGGGCGGCGGTAAGGTGCATGCGCCGTCTGCGGCGAAGCCCGGGGCGGGGGCGAAGCCGCCGGCACAGCCGGCCCAGCCGCAGCCCGCCCAGCCGGCGGAACCGCAGCCGGCACGGCCGGCCGATCCGGCGCCGGGCCAGCCGGCGGGATCCGCACCCAAGCGCCCCGCCGAGAGCGAGGCGCAGGCGTTCATCCGGACTTTCATGCAGGCCCGCATGGCCGGCGACGCGGGTAAGGTGTCAACCATGGTGCTGCCCGAGGCGGTGGGGAAGGGCAGCATTCGCCTGAGCGGCCCGGGCGCCCGGATCACCGGCTACACTGCGCAGCTGCTCGGCTCCGGCAATCCTGACCTCTTCATCTTCCGGGTGGATGTAGGCTTTGGCAACGGACAGCCCGGTGGTGAAGTCTCCGCCGAGGAGATTACCCTGACCTGGAAAGGCGGCCTGAAGGTGGCGGCCTTTGCCGAACGGGCGAAGGATTCGCTGGGCCTGGGCGTGGGGCAGGACGGCAAGCTCTACCTTCACCAGGGCCAGGCCACGGCTCTGGCCGGAGACCTGGCGTTGCTGCCGGACAAGGCGAAGCCGTGGGGCGCCGGACCCGGCATCATTGAGTTCGGCGTGGGCAAGGAAGGCTGGTCCATAGCGGCGGTCAACACCGCCGGCACCCACGTGCTTTGGGTGACCAAGGGGCTGCACCCGCTGGTGGGCGTCAGCCAGATCACCTGGGGCAGCAACCCGGTCATGACGCCCCTCGACCTGCTCTTTGAGGCCGGTGCGGTCGATGCGGCCTGGGCGCCGGGCTCCAGCCGTCACGTGGCCGTGGCGGTCGCGCAGCCCTCCGGGGCAACGACCCTGTTCGTCTACGACGTCATGAGCCAGGAGAAGATCGACCCCGGCTTGGAGGCGAAGGTGGGCGGCGGGCCGGACTTCACCGTGCGCAACCTGCGCTGGGTCACTTCGACCACGGTCGCCTTCGACTTGCAGCGGGCCGGCAAAACGACGGGACCGTTCACTTACGACATCAGCACGAAGGAACTCAAAACGCCATAGGCAGCAGAGAGAGGCGCCACAGGGCAGACCGCCCTGTGGCGCCTCGGCGCGCACCTCTACGCATGCGAAAGGGGTCCGGGGAAGCCGGTGTCCAGGGCGAGCACCTCCACCGCGGTGCGGTAGCCTTGGCCGGCCAGCTGTGCCGGTAGGGTGAGCAGCTCTTCTTTCAGGGGGATGCCGTTGACCCACACGCCGTGCTGGCTGGGGTAATACTCGCGACGTCTCCTTTCGGACACAGCCTTCCCCACTCGTTCTTCCCGCAGGAGTCGGCCAGTATCCGGCGAACTCTTCCGTCCAAAAGGGGGGCGAGCGATACATATGGACCATCCTGGCAAGTCACTGCCCGAGTTTCAGAAGTTCCACGAGTGGCTCGACAAGGAGAAGGGGTTCGGGCCCGACCTGTACATGAACACGGTCTGCCTGCAGAGCGAAGTGGGCGAACTCTGCAAGGAAGTGCTGCACTACCGGTGGAACGCCGAAACCTACGGCCCGGACGACCCCAGCGTCGAAGAAGCCCGGCAGCGCCTGGGCACCGAACTGGCCGACGTGCTCGCCTACCTGCTGAAAATCGCCAACTATACCGGCCATGACTTACAGACCGTCTATACGGACAAGATGATTCGGAACATCCATCGCACATGGGAGCAAAAGCGGAAATGAGCAGCGACCGGATCCTGACCGTCTCCCTCAACGCCGCTGTCGACGTTGTCTACACCATCGATCAGTTCGGCCCGGACAAAATCAATACGGTGACCGATGTGCAGCGCATGGCCGGGGGCAAGGCGAACAATGTGGCCCGGGCCCTGACCACCGTAGGCCAGCAGGTCGTCGCGACCGGCTTCGCCGGGGGCAGCGCCGGCCGCTTCATTCAAGATGATCTCGGCCGCCGGTTCATCGGCGCCGACTTCGAGCCCACTGGCGGCGAGAACCGCATCTGCACCACGGTCATCGACCCAACCAACAAGACCGTCACGGAGCTAAGGGAGCGGGGCCCCGTTCTCACCGCGGCAGATGCGGACCGGTTTCTGGCCCGCTTCCGCCGCCTCGTTGCCGGGGCGGGCCTGGTCGTCATTTCAGGCTCGCTGCCGCCGGGCATTCCGGCGGACTTCTACCGTGAGCTGGTCAGCGAGGCGTGGCGGGCCGGCCAGGTCCGCACCCTGCTGGACGCCTGTGGTGAGCCCCTGAAGCAAGCTCTGCCCGCCCAGCCCTACTTTGTCAAACCCAACCTGGACGAGCTCAAGGAGTGGGCCGGCGCAGACCTGCCGACCGACCATCACATTTACCTGGCGGCACGCAAACTCCAGCAGGCCGGGCCGCTGCTGGTCGGCGTGTCGCTCGGCGCCCGGGGCCTGCTCCTGGTAACCGAGGAGGCCGCCTGGTGGGCCACCCCGCCGGCGGTGGAGCCGGTCAACACTGTGGGATCCGGCGACTCCTTGGTGGCCGGCTTTGCCACCGGCCTGCTGGCCGGGCATGATGCAGAGTCCATCCTGAAGCTGGCTGTCGCCTGCGGCACGGCCAACGCCCTGACCCACGGCGTCGCCGACATCCGCCCCGCCGATGTTGAGCAGATCCGACAGCGGGTGCAGGTCCGCCGTAACCGGTGACTTCCCCTTGGAACGAACGACCATCGGCCCAAAGTACGACCCCATCTTCAGCCGTCGGGACCTTCGGGACCGGCGGCTGTCTCTGTTACGCTATTGCCAACAGAGAGGCGCCTCCGACGGTGCCGGAAGGAAAGGGTTGAGCTCCCTCATGGCAGTTTTGACGGAAGCGGCACCGAAGGCCGCCCCGGTGAGCCTCTGGCGCAATCGTACGTTCATCTCCATTTGGCTTGGGCATACCATTTCGGTCATCGGCGATGGGTTCCACAGTGTAGCGCTTGGCCTCTGGGTCCTCCAGACCACCGGCTCCAGCACGGCCATGGCCTCCATTATGGCCGTGCGTGCCCTGATCGGCGTCACCATGGGCGCCGTCGCCGGCACCGTGGTCGACCGCTCCGACCGCCGCCGAATCATGATCAATATGGATATCGTCCGGTTCGCACTCGTTCTGCTCGTCGCCTGGCTCTTCGCCCGGGGCGGCACATCCTTCTTCGTGGTGATGGCGCTCTCCGGCCTAATCTCCCTGAGCAGCCAGTTCTTCAGCCCCGCCCTCAGCTCCAGCATGGTGAACATCGTGGGCAAGGAGTCGCTGCAGCAGGCATCCGCCTTCCAGCAGATGACCTCCACCCTGGCCCAGGTCATCGGGCCGTTCCTCGCTGGCATGGTGGTTGGCCTCTGGGGCGGCTGGGTCGCCCTGCTGATCGACGCCACTACCTTCCTGGTTTCGCTGCTCTTCATTCTGATCGGCGGCCAATTCCCCAGCCCCAAGGTTGACAAGGAGCGCCGCTCTTTCTGGGGCGACTTTAAGGAAGGCATCGCGTTCATTCGCAAGCACCCGCTCGCCCGTGGCATCGTAGCCTTCGCCCCGCTCACCAACTTCTTCGGCAACGCCCTTGGCGGCGTGCTGCTCCCGGTCATTCTCGTCAAAGTCTGGCACGCCACGCCCTTCCAGTTCGGCATGGCGGAAGCGGCCTTCCCGCTGGGGTTCGCCATCGGCGCCGGCCTGTTCATGGTCTTTGCTGCCAAGCTGAAGCGCCGCGGTCTTTGGATGTTCGGCACCCTGTTTGCCGCCTCGGCCCTCATGACCCTGATACCGCTGCTGCCCTCCGCAACACCCGCGATTCCGCTCTATGTCGTCGGTGGCCTCTTCCTGGCCTTCCCCAACGTCTTCTTCTCCGTCACGATGCAACAGGAAGTACCCACCGAAGTGCAGGGCCGTGTCTTCGGCACGCTGATGAGCCTGCTCAGTATCGCAGCGCCGTTGTCCTTTATCATCGCCGGACCCTTGGCGGACATCTTCTCACCCGTTGCCGTGGCGGTCGCCTTCGGATTTGGCCTCATCGGCACCTGCGTCGCCGGACTCTTTATCGCCCCCGCCCTCAGGGCCTACAATTAACCACCGCTTCAGCGCCCCCTCGCAAGAGGGGGCGATTGCTTTTTGGCATCACAAACCGTATGATGATTCACAGAAAGGGGCGTGAAGCCCATGACTCGCGGTCCCTGTTGATGACTAACTCCTAATCGGGACCACCTGCACGCCGTGGAGCCGGCAAAGGCTCGACGGCTATTTGCGTTTGTCTGGCCTCGGGCTCCTCCTTACCAACTCGTGTGCATGACCGAACCCCCATCAACACGAGCGAATAAGGAGAGAGCTTTTTATGGCATTGCCGCAAAGCGCAGGCATCCGCATCTTTGAGAACCGAGAGCTTGAAGCGACCGACCGTATTGCCCGCCACATAAGCCGTGGCGGTCTGGCCGTGTTTGATGCCCCCTGGGACAAGGTTACCCGTCTGCGCCAGACCCTGGCGGCCAAGGGCGCCAGCCGGGAAGCGCTCAGAAACCTCATGATCAAACCGGGTGCACCATTGCCGCTTCCTGTCCCGGGCCTCCAGGCGCTCCAGCAAGACGGGCTGGTCGCCGTCGACGACGTGCGCTTTGCGCTGGACGCGCTGAACCACCCGCATCACGTCGAGGCGTTGGGCGGGTCGGTCATCACCATTCATCCGGATGTGCTGGTGCCGCGGTCACAGCCGCTGATCCATTTGCTGCGGCGTGCGATGGAGCAGATCCAACCTGATCTGCCGGGGGTCCCAGCCATCCTTGATATGGGCTGTGGTTCCGGCGTCTGCTCACTGCTGGCGGCGCAAGTCTTTCCCGATGCGACCATCGTCGCAACAGACCATGTGCCGGAGGCGGTCGCGTCGACCGCGGTCAATGCCGATCGATTCGCCGCCGAAGGACGCATTCGTCCCGGCGCCGTGACGACCGCAGAACCTGGCGACCTGTACGAAACGCTGGGCGACCGGCGCTTTGACCTGATCATCTTCAACGCACCCTGGGTAGCGGCACCGGCCCGAAACCGAATGGAAACGGCCCTCAACGACGGCGGCCAACAGACGATCAGGCGTTTCCTGGTCGGCGCCCCGGCCCGGGTCAACGCCGGTGGGCGGGTGATTGTCGGCTATGCCGACCACTCAGGTCCGAAGGCGATCGAGAACCTGGAACGCTTCATCGCCGATGCCGGCCTGCACATAGAAGGCCGGCTGGCTGACCGCATCAAAACGCACCGGAGCAAGCGGGCCTGGGAGTCGATTTACGCGTACGTTCTCGCGTGAATCGGGTTCCGTCAACTGCGCACACTATAGTCTGTCCCGGTTCGGGACGTCAGAACTGAGATGTGCGGAGGTGGTCTGCGTGGCCAGGCGCATTGCGGTGGAGGACGGCCTGAAGAATGTGGAACAGGAACTGCGTTCGCGGGGCTTCCAGGTGACGAAGTTCACCAACGGGACCATGACGAACGTGGACGGCGCCGTTGTAACCGGCATGGCCAACAACGTCATGGGCATCGCTGACACCAACGGCAACAAGTTCCCCATCGTCGAAGCAAACGGTCTGACGGCCATTGAAGTTGCCGATTCGCTGGAGACCCGCTTCTCCCGGCTCAGCGACGAAAGCGACACATAGCCTGACCTGGTGCAAAGGGGGGTGGCCGGGAGTATGGCGCTCCTGGAAATCAGCGTCGTGCCCGTGGGTACGGAGTCTCCCAGCATATCCAGCTTCATTACCGAGGCATGCAGGGAAGCCAAACGCAACGGGATCAAGTTCGACGTAACACCCACCGCCACGGTGATGGAGGGCGACCTGCCGGCGCTGCTGGATGTGGCACAGAAAATGCACTCGGCGGGGTTTTATGGCGGGGTGCAGCGGGTTGTGACCAACATCAGCATTGACGAGCGCCGGGACAAGGACCTGGTCATGGAGCAGACGGTTTCGGCGGTTGAGGATACGCTGTGACAACAGGAGCACCCGGCCAGCCGGGTGCTCCTGATTCTGGTACGCCCGGCATGGGCGCTAACTTATCCGGTGAAAGTCCGGTATGGATCAGACAGTCCGATCCAGTAGCCAAAGGCAAGGGTGTCCGCCGCGAGGCGGAATCCGAAGGAAGCCCGAGGCAAA
>Ga0196970_1002116_pt1 | contig 11063 bp, 7 predicted proteins | sample S1v_513CmetaG_FD_148672 | JGI IMG/M metagenome (GOLD analysis project Ga0196970, IMG submission 148672) | Soil microbial communities from Anza Borrego desert, Southern California, United States - S1+v_5-13C | ecosystem: Environmental > Terrestrial > Soil > Desert | place: USA: California... | reverse complement strand
GTCACCCGGCACATCCACGAGATCCGCGACCTGCGGCGCCTTCTTGGCGTGCCGGTCGTACGACCCGAACGCCGCCTCGTCCAGGCCACGCACAATCAGGAATTCCTGCGCCTCGCCACTCCTGACCACCGCAAGCGCGCGGTGCTGACCGTTCAGCATGTGCGCATCACGCGACAGGCAGATCGGCTGGAAATTCTGCATCCAACGCCCCGCGCGCATATCGCGCACCAGCGTGTCAACGTGCGTGTGCACGATCCGCCGGTTCGACGGGTTGCTGTGCAAGAACCGCTCGGCCATCTCCGGCGTCACGAGCTGAACATCGAAATCGACACCCTCGATCTCCTCGGCTCCCGTGGCCATCATCACGCCATCCTGCCGAACCGGCAGACGCGACACCGACGAGCGATCGACGATGACGCTCTCATCCGAGAGGCCCTTGAGGCCCTGGTAACCGGGCAACCTTGGGAACGCTTCCTTGTCGGAACGCCACTTGTAGCTGTTGTGCCGCTCACCGGCCATGGTCGCCGCCAGAGCCTTGATGCAGACCGCCATAATCTCCGCGGCCGGCAACCGACCAGGCCGCCCCTTCTCCACGTCCAGGCGATTGCGGATCACCACACCCGGCTCAGTCCGCTCATAGCGTTCAGGATTGGCAACCGCGTCGAGAAAACGCCGCAACGCCACCGCGTCAACCTGGATGCCCATGAAGCACAGCGGAGCACGCAACGCCACCGGCAACACCGTCGCCGGCGAATCCAGGCTTTGCTTCGCCGCGTCCAGCAGCTCGGGGTTCGCAAACAGCGTGCGGTCCATCTGCCCCCAGCTGATCGACACCGTGCCCTTTCCCAGCGCATCGGCGTCATAGCGAATGAGCTTCATCATCATCGACTGCAACACCGACGCGTGCTTTCCATACTCCGGCGACAGCGCCTGAAGACGCTGCGCGTACGAGCGCCGCCGCTGCTGATCCACCGTCGGCTGCACCGTCGGATCAACGTTCTGGACCACCAGACTGTAAAACCCATACCCAGCCGACACGCCCGCGGCGAGCCGCTGAACACCGTCCATCAACTCACCATTCCGGCTGAACAGAATCGGCCAGCCGTTGAACCGGAAACGCCCCTCGTGCATCTCCTGCACGAGATGGTTCACCACCGTCCTTTGGATCTTGCGGTCGCGCGGACGCCGGCGCAGCAGGTCGGCGGCGATCTCCGGCGTGATCAGATTCAGGCTGACCACCGGGTGCATGGGGTCTTCCGCCGTTCCGACGGGAAGCGGAAGCTTACCTTTAAGCTCCTCGGCCTCCTCGAAACAAGCACGGTACGTCGCTTCCACGACCTCAGGATCGACCGACACCGTCTCCCGCCCCTGCACCGCCGTCGAGGCCGCAGCGCCGCCACGCGGCGCCTTCGCCCCGCGCTTGCGCGTCGTCTTCGGGGCCTCACCGCCCTCCGCCTCAAACAAATCGATCTTGCCGCGCAGGGTGTTACCCATCGCTTCTATCTCCACCGCTCTTTGACCAGCACAACCCGCAAAATCCGCGGGAAACGTCCCAATCGGACGTTACCCGCTACATAGCCCAAACACAAGGACCGACCAGCCCAAAAACATCGCAAAACCCCCCATTTTTCCGGGCCATGTGCCTTCGTTACGCGACGCTAACAATCAACCGCGTCCGCCGCCAAATATCTAGTCCCGACGGCGCACACAAATTGCGCCGCAACACCACCCGCGAGGCCGCCAACAGCACGCGGACGCCCAAGCCGAGCTTTAACATTTGACCACGTAGCTTCTCCTCGTCAAAATGTCAGTACCCACATGGTGGAATCACCCACGCCAGCCAAGAGCCAGAACCGTGGCCATCCGCTCCAGCGTCATCGTTGTCAAAATTCCCAAAGGAGGGAGTTCCAAAACGACCCTCTCCGCGGCCTTTTGCGGACACTACCGCCGTGCCGGACTCCGCGTCGCCGCCCTTGACGCCGACCTCGGCCAAGGTCTCGTCGCCATCGCCCACGCCTCCCGATCAAGCCCCCTCTACCCCATGCCCGTTTATCCGGTCCGCGGCGTCGCCGATCTCTACAACCGCCTCACCGGCGACACGGCCGGAAAAGACGTCGTCATCATCGACACGATGGGTCAGTCGGACACGGTCGCCCAAGACGTCGCCGACCACGCCGCCAAAGCCGCCGACCTCGTGGTGATCCCCTGCCGCACCGGCCGCCACGACCTGGCCGCGGCCATCGCGACCTACCACGACAGCCTTGCCGCCGGCGGCGGCGAAACCGCCCGCCCACGCGCCGTGGTCGTCCTTACCCAGACCAAACCCAAGTGCCAGATTGCGGCTTATGCCCGCAAGACCCTGGCCGCCGAAGGCGTTACGGTCCTCACGGCCGAGCTTCCAAACCGTGCCGAGCACATCGAGGTGAGCTATTTCGGCGGCAGCCCCGCCCATTGCGCGGCCTTTAGCGACGAACGCCGCTTCGACGCGACCGACCGCCGGCGCTACGCTGTCGCCGCCAGCGACATCGACGCCATCCTCGCCGAGCTGCAAGCCCGCTTCAGCGTCCCCTACCGGCCCCTGCCGCCGCGCTGACCAGCACGGTCCGCGCCGCACCGTCGTTCATTCACTCACCAAGGCTTTAACCACAGTTTTTTTCTTCGCACACGAAGATGAGTGAACCACTTCACTGACACCCTCACCCGGGATGCGTATCGTCCTCGATACGCATCGCCGGAGCCACAGCATGACCAGCATCGTCCCCATCGACACCACGCTGCACACCGGCGCCATCGCGTACACATCGATCAGGATGGGCCTCTCCGCCAGCACAATCCGCACCATCCTCCCGCCCAGATACTTCGCCAACGCGAACCAAACGGCCTCAACCTACACCGTCGTTTACAGCCATCCCCGGCACGGCACCGGGTCTTACCGCGCGCAGGCGCCATCCGCCGACATCGCCCGTCAGCGCGCATATGAACTGCTCGCCGATGACATGCTCACGGACGACACCGACACTCCCGAGGAGCGCAGCACGTTGATGGACGAACTGTCCATCAAGATCATCGCCGGCAATTGCACAAAGTACACCATCGCATACCGCCATCCGCTCCACGGCACCGGCCATTACCGCGTCCACGCGCCATCAGCCGATGCCGCCCTGGAAAACGCATGCGAACTGCTCACCGATGACATGCTCGGCGAAAACCCTGACACGCCGGACGAACGCTCCAGGCTGATCGCCGACCTCTCCATCGACGTCTACGCCGGGCATCACAAACACGCGCCGTCCGCCGCGTCACCCGTCGCCAGGCTGGTCCCGATCCGCTGACCGCCAGAACGTGATCACCGCCCCTTGCCAGGCTCGGTCACCCCGGCGCGCTCGCGCAGCTTCGCCATGCTGCTGATCACAAGACGCTTGCCGACATAGCTGGCCGCGCCATCCTCCTTGAGCACTCGGAACGCCTTGTTAACAATCTCCCGGCTCACTCCCAACGCCTCAGCGAGCCATTCCTGGCGGACGAGCTCCGGAAACGTGATAATCCCGTTCGCTTCGACACCTTGCTCCTGGGCCATCGCCACCAGGTACGCCGCCAACCGCTGCGGCACCTCCTTGAACGCGATCGCCTCGACAGCCGCTGACACCCACCGCACCCGCTGAGCCAACACCTGCATCATCGCGATCGCGATCTTCGGACGCTCCTCCAACAACGCCAAGAAGGCTGATCGCCGCAAGCAAAACAGCGTCGTTTCCCTAACCGTCGTCGCGCTCGCCGTGCGCGCCCTGCCGTCTATAAAACCGATCTCACCAAGCACATCACCGGCAGTAAGCATGTTGAGCCGCATGGTCTTGCCGTCCTCCGATGAGGTGTGGATCTCAACCTCACCTTCGAGGATGGCAAACAACGCATCCCCAGGGTCGTCTTTCAAAAATAGGTCGACCTTAGAGCCAAACGTGGCGGTGTTTCCGCACGCCACAACAGCAGCCAGATCGTCTTCCGACAGATCCTGGAACATATCGACACGCCGCAACGCCTCCAGGGTCCTCATCGCAACCAGCCCCCAACCCACCACCGCGCTTGAGTCTCTCATACGTGGGTATGTGATTGCCACGCTCACGTGCCCTGGCCACGCACCACCACCCCGAGCCCCGCGCCATCACGCGCGAAACCGCACCACACCATCGGCGCAACGCTCGCCGAGAACCCGCATGGACAGCCGATGCGCCAAGCGGCTGGCTCGCGACAACGCCAGTGCCGCGCTCGTGTCGAACTGGCCGGCTGTCCACGCGGCCTTCGCGTGGACATAGGACGCCCGGGCCAAATGGCCAAGGCGCCCACCGCACGCCGCAAGATGACTGCTGCGGCGAGCCTCTTCCAAGGCCTCAACCGGCCGCCCAAGCCGGAGAAAGGCATCCGCCCGCAGCAAGCGCACGAAGTCCTCTCGGTAAACCTTCACATTACCATGAAACGACGGCGCCAAACTGCGCTCTATTAATGCCATGCCTTGTGCCGACTCTCCGAGCAGCACATGCGCATAACCAAGATTTGCCATGATAAACGCCCAATGCAGGCGACCACCGATCCTATCCGACAACTCCAGTGCCGCTTGCAGCAATTGCGCGCCGCGCTCAGGCGCGCGCAGCAACAAAAGTGCGCTGCCAGCCGATGCATTAGCATACAGTTTTGAAAATGCGTGGTCGCTTTCTTCCGCACATACAATGCCCGCCTGTCCCGCCTCGACAGCCAATTCGCGGCACCCGAGCTCCGCATAACATCGTGTCAACAGGGAAGAGAACGCCACCAGCCCCACAAGATTTGTGCCGTAGGTCGCAAACCGCTGTTCAGATCGCGTTTCCCTTAGGCCATGCTCGAGGACACTGCGAGCCTCAGCGTACGCGCCCTTCTCCACCAGCGCACCGCCGAGCCGCACGGCAAGCGCGAGCCGCACATCCAGATCGCCCGTCTGGGCCACAGCCGCAAGGCCCTCGCGCCCCAAGCGGATCGCGCGGTTCACACGCCCATGGACCCATTCATAGGCCCCGTACAACGACGACACGCGCGCGATGCGAAGCCGATCTCCCGCGCCCTTCGCCAACTCCAACGCCCGCACGAGATACTCGTCGATACCCGACAGCCCTCGAGGGAGCAGAACGCGCGCAATACCAAAGCACAGATCGATTTCGCGCTTATCCCGGCGACGACCGGCCGGCATGCGTTCGACGGCAAACAGCGCATTCCTGTAATGCCGCCCAGCCTCCTCAAGTTTGGAGCGACGCTCTGCGCGCTGTCCAGCCACGCGGCCAAACACGTAGGCCTCCGGCCAACACTCCCCATGAAACGCGTGATGGGCCAGAAGTTCGATACAGCCGGCCACCGCTGCACGGCGGCGCTCCCGCACCGCCTTCAACACACGAGCGTGCATCACACGCCGATCGCTGCGTGTGATCGTCGCGTACGCCACCTCCTGAATCAGTCCGTGCCGAAACCGGTATTCCAGCTGGACACCACGATCCAGCGGCGCGACGAACCCGGTGCGTTCCAATTCGACAAACCGCCGCGACAGAACCTCCAACGGACAGCTTTCCTGACCCTGCAGAAAGCTGATGTCGAACGTTGGACCGACCACCGCAGCCGACAAAAGCGTCCGGCGCAAGTCCTCCGGCAACGCATCGATGCGCGCCGCAAGCAAGTCACGCACGGACGCAGGCAGATCCAAACGATCACTCGCCGCACCAAGGCGGACGTTGCCCGGCGCCCCAATCAACGTCCCTGCGGATTCCAACGCCCGCAACGATTCTTCAAGATAAAGCGGCACCCCCTGGCTGCGAAGGATAAGCAAATCCTTGACGCCAGCGATCGACGGATCGACGCCCAACCGCCGATCCAGGTAATCGCGCGCCGACGACGCCTGCAGCGCATCGACATGAACGACAAGCCCAGCAATGTCCGGCGCCCAGGCAAAATGGCCCTCCGGACGCGTCGTCCCCACGAGGAGAACCCTAGCCGCCTTGCCGCGCTCCCGCGCAAGCGCCTCCATCAGATGCCGCACCGAAGCGCCCGCCCAATGAACGTCCTCGAACACAGCGATGATCGGGCGACGCTCTGAAAGAGCAACCACAAGCGCCGCCAACGCGTCGATACTGGCCGTCAGCCGTTCCGCCGGCTGCAGGACCTGCCATTTCCGTTCACCGGCCGGCAGGCCGAGCAACTCGCTCACCACCGCCCCGGCGAGCGGCCCCCCCACCCGCTCAGCCTCAACGCAGAGTTCGTGCCCACCGCCGGCCAGCGGCACCAGACTGGCTGCGATGTGCTCGAGATCATCCGGCGCTCCGACCCGGCGCACCGGCGCTTGCCCACACAGCACTAAGGTGTGCTCTTGATCGCGCAATCGCCGCAGACTTTCACTGACGAGCCGCGACTTCCCAACGCCGGCCTCTCCCGAGACCAGCACCGGCACCACGCCGCCGCCGCCGCGCACAGCCGCCTTGTAGGCGCCCACCAGTGTCTCTACCTCGGCGCAACGCCCGACGAAAGGACCAACAGTGCCGCTCATGAGATCCACCGCCGTACGGCGAGCCGCTCGCACGGCGCACAGCTCATGAACCGGCCGCGGTCCGGTGTTGAGCGACAGCGTCAACGACGCAACCGCACGCGTGCTCAAACCACTCGGCACGAGTTCTACGGTGTCACCGCTGAGAAGCACGCTGTTCGGGTCCGCCCTCTGCTGCAACCTCGCGGCCAGGTTCACGCATTCCCCAACAGTCCGATAATCGCTCCACATCCCATGCTCGACGACGTGCGCGATGATTTCTCCCGACGCAATGCCAATGCGAACGGAAAAGCCGGAACCGGGCGCCAGCGCCGCGGCACGGATATCCTCCGCCGCCATGCACGCCCGCAGAGCATGATCCTCCAGCGCACACGGCGCCCCGAACACCGCTAGAAAACCGTCGCCCAGCTGCTGCCCAACCGTGCCGCCGTAGCGCTTGATGGCATCTTCCAAGACCACCAACACCGAAGTGAGCGATCGCTCGGCATCCTCGGGATCGTGCCCCGCGACCATCGACGTGGACCCCACGATGTCGGCGAACATCACGCTGACGTGCTTTCGTTCGCCGGCAAGAAACTCCACCATAGCGCCCAATCCCCGACACTCAGTCCCGCAACACCCCGCGCCGCATAATAGGGTATGCCCGTCCTAGGACAAAGGACATCGCCGACGACGGTCACGCCGACCATGACTGCACCCCCTACACCTGGGGTACTCTTCTTGCACCCTTTAACGTTAGGTGGCAAAACCATAGCCTGTCACAGCCCACTATCCGCAACGGGGCAGCGCGCCGGAACGCGCAGCAATGGCCGCCGCCCCTCAGGCGGCCATTGCTTTGTCCAGCCGCGATGACCGCTGAGCAACCAGCGCCCTGGACTGCATAAAGATACGGATCCGCCGCCGCATCCCTGGCGGAAACACGGGCATGCCCGCTCAACACCCCTGGCTCCTCCGGGCACCGCAACGCGGCACCACATCCCCCCACGCTCCCCCTAGGGCGGCAGACACCGCACCCAGCCACCGCCCGAGCTATTTTACCAAACTAGCCGTCCGCACTTAACGGACGTTTGGTCAAATGTGCAACCCCCCCGCGACACCCGGCAACCGGTCCACATCCTCGCGCCGCTGGCGCGACAAAACCGCGACGCCACACGGCTTCCATGGCCCACGATCCCGCCCGGCTCCGACCGATACGGGCCGCCGCTCCCAGCACTGGACGCACCGCACGGCACCACCGCGCGTCAGATCCTGTTCCCACACCATCCGCAGAAAGCACTCCTCCCGAGTGCTTTCTTACGATGTTCTTGTTACGTTCTGTTTCTTCTGCCACACTGCCCAACCGCATCGACCTCGCGACGAGCCGGACGCCGATGACACCCTTCCGCTCCCAACGCTCCCTCTTCAGCGCGTCGGACTGGACTCTTGTCGCACGCGCCACCGCCAACGCGACCGCCGCCGTCCGCCTGCTCGACCAGGCCGTCGATCACAGCCCACTCGCCGCCGCCTGGACCATACGGACCGTCTTCGATCAGGCACGCCGCCGCGCCCAGCTCGCCGGCCAGCCCGTCGCCGAGGAACGGTTTCTCGCCTTCTGCAACGGTCTCGCCGTCTCGCCGGCGTGGCCCACAGACGGCCCGGCCCTCATAGACGCCGCCACCGACCTGCGGCGCCTACTGCGTCTCTACGACCCCACCCACATCGCCCATCGCCTGGCACCGAGCGTCACCGCCCCCCCAGAGACACTCCAACCCGGCGTGAGCAGCGCACGCGCCCGTGCCGCCGCGACACCCCACACCTACCCCGAAGTGATCCGCCTCGCCCTCGCCCTGCGCAGCCACCTCAACGGCGAACGGTCGCTGCTGGACGGTCTGGCCGCCATCGGCCACATCCTCGCCGATCTGCAGCTGACCCGCGTCGCGCGCCCCTGCTACACCGCTATCCAGGTTCCATCGCTTGCCACACCATTTCCGCTCTGGACCCTTGCCGTTCTGAACGAGATCACCCGCGCCGCCGACACCGCACGGCGGCGCCTGGACGCCCTCACCCACGCGTGGCGCCGCTGGCACAACGCCATCGCGACGCGACAGGCCAACAGCCGCGCCGACCGCGTGCTCGATCTCGCTCTGGCACTGCCCGGCATCAGCGCCAACGCGGTCGTCACCACCTTCGCCATGCTCAGCGCCGCGTCCATCCCCTGGCACGCCAACATGCCCAACACCGGCCGCGCCGGCGGCATCACCCCCGCCGGGGCCAACCACATCCTCCGTCATCTCGCCGCCGCCGGCGTACTGCGTGGAGTCATCACCCGCTCGAACTGGAAGCTCTACGTGCCGGTCGACCAGCCGCTCACTCCGACCGACATCCTCCACACTCGAGCCACACGGTCCGCCACACGAACCCGCCCGTCGCGCCGCCGCCCCGACCAACCGACGGAAGACACCACCGTCCACGTCTCCGCCTGGCCCCCCCTGACCGCCGAAGACCTGCGCACCATGCGATCAACGCCGCTTCCTTCCGAAGCCACGTTGCAAGCAAGCATCGACGCCGTTAATGCCTGCATCGCATCGAGCACCGCCATCCTCGCCCGCTATGGCCACAGTGGTCGGCAGATTCCCAACGAGGCCCCGGCACCAAGCGCCGGCAATCGCCGCGCCAGCTGACCCCGACCCGCTCCGTCACCAGCGCCGGTAGGGGCCGACAAACAGGTCGCCAAGCGCGCGACGCAACAGGATCGTGATCCGAAACTGCCGCCGATGATACTCACGATCGTGCCCGAGATGGCACCGCTGACACGCCGCCATCAAATTGGATGGACGGTTGTTCGTCGGATCGTGGTCACGGTGGCACGCCGCGAGGATCACCCGTGTCGAACGAATGGCGCACGCCTCCACGACGTCCGGCCAGGCCGCATCCGCACCACGCCCATCGCGCCAGGAGTGCAGTTCCGCATCGAACCACCGGCCGTCCGGCAACGTCCGGACCTCGCGCCCATGAGGGCGCCCACACACCCAACAGCGCCCCGACCCGTGCGGCCCACGCGTTTCAAACCGCACCCGCCGACTGATCAGCGGCCAATCAACCGGGTAAAAAAACCGTGTTTCCACCCGGATCGGCACCGCTCCCTCCCCAACCAGACTCACACAAACCGGTTCCCGATATTGCCGCGTTCACGGTTTCTTCTCAACTCGCAATCAGGGGACTCACCAATGGCGTGCGCTGCAGCAGCGCACCCGCATCCCTCCGGAACCGAATCAACGACCATGACCCAGCAAAAAGGAAAGACATGGAAATCCACCGCCTCCAACAGGACGCGGCCCAATGACGTCCGCCCCGCGCGCATCCGACCCGGCCGCCGCAGCCGCGGCCACCATCCGCCGCATCGATGACGAGATCGCCGCCGTCACCAGCCGGCACCAGACGTTCATCAGCGCCATCGCAGCGACCCGGCAAACAATCCTCTCGATCCGCGACATCCAGCGACTCCTGAAGGTGACCTACCACAAACCCACAACCGCTGAAGATCTAAAGGCCGACCTCGACCGCTTCCTGGCCGACGCCCTACGCGGACTGAACTCGCGCAAAAGGTCGATCCAACGGCAGGAAGCCGATCGGCTGTACCGCCTCAACCCGGACCCCATACGCACCCACCGGTTTGTTGCGGTCATCCGACGGCTCGAGGCCATCGGCGAACCAAGCGAGGCTGCCAACGTACGCGCAGCGATGTTCCGCGCCCCTGAACCCTACGATCCCCTCGACGGCTTCGAACGGTTCGCCACCCGCCGCGAACACGACTGGCAGGGCCGCACCGGCCAGTTCTCCCCCATCGACCAGCCTCCGGTGAGCACCTGGCGGGAGGCGATCACTTCGTTCCCCGCCAAACCCGTGGCGTCGTTCGCCGCCAACGAACCCGACCTCGACCAGGCCGTCACCGACCGCCTGAACGCCATCGAAACAGCCCTCGCGAAGCTCGGATTCACCCGCAACGCCACGATCACCGATCGGAATGCGTCGGCCGCGGCTCTCGATCTGCACTCCGCCCGCGGCCACCTTCTCGCGATGCTGCACCGCTATCTCTCGTCCTCCTACGCCCTGCGCCAAGGGCACCGCCGGCAGTATGCCAATCCCAACCGCGTCGGCGCTGACCGCGACGCCCTTCTTGCCGCCCTCAACCCGGCGCTCCGCGCTCATGTGCGCATCGACGCTCCCAGCCGCGACGACGACCAGCGCGCCCTCGTAAAGGCCCGCCTCGAACAGCGCCGCCTGCGGAACAAGGCCCGCAAAGTGCCGCTGTTCACCACCGCCTCCATGGATCTCGCGCCTGCCCGCTCACCCAACACAAACACCCCCCACCGACAGCACCGTTCACCGCTGCCGCCACCCACCGCGCCCGCGCACGAACAAACCCTCGACCTTTTCACTTCGATCCGCTGATTCAGTCCCTTCACCACCTACGATTATCGGCAGTACCGTCCCCACCACCGAGATTCCTGCATGGGACACCACCGCGCGG
>Ga0196970_1002115_pt1 | contig 11063 bp, 28 predicted proteins | sample S1v_513CmetaG_FD_148672 | JGI IMG/M metagenome (GOLD analysis project Ga0196970, IMG submission 148672) | Soil microbial communities from Anza Borrego desert, Southern California, United States - S1+v_5-13C | ecosystem: Environmental > Terrestrial > Soil > Desert | place: USA: California... | reverse complement strand
AAGTACATCGAGGCTTGGATACCTCGAAAAACTGCCTAAGTGAACAACATGCCCAACCCCCACAGCATACCTTAATAACAGGAGGGGAACGCCATGAAACAACGAAAGCCCGTCAACACCATCGGGTTGTTTACCCGAGACGATGCCGGTGAAATCGTCCCACTTGAAGGCAAGTACAAGAAAGAAGTCGTCGATAAGATTGCATTAATCGTCGCCGAACTCGAAACCGGTCATCGCCATGAATACGTGGATGAAGAAGGAGCTTGAAGCGCCACCCGGCGCTGGCGAAAAGATGGACAAGGAACCACTTATAAACACCTTATCAACAAGATATCCACAATAAGCTATCATATCATAACTTACCGGTTATATAAACCAATATTCGGACCCCACTTCGTTGGGTGATTCGGTCGGATCGAAGGAAAATCAAATTCAAAGGAGTAAAAGAAAATGCCAAAATTCCAAGATGTGTTGATTGAGGCAATGAAGCGTGAAGGTGTAGAAAAAATGTTTCTCGTTAACAGAGGTCTAATGGAAATAGCATGTTCAACAAAGAAAAAGCCGGGATTCATTAAAGTTGCTGTCGATGACGAGTCGGCTAGAAATTTTATGAACGGTCGCAAATGGCAATCATTCATTCTCTGTTTCGATGGCGACATGTTGAACGAAATAGCAGATGAACTTAACGAGAAAGAAAAAGATCAAGGCGAAGCATCATGAAAACAATCGAAAACCCCATGATCAAGGAACCTCCTGCACAATACACGATAGGGTACATGGATATGGTATCCAAGCGGGAAAAGATACCGGGTATCGAACGATTCATCAAACTATGGGAGAAGGCTGAACATGAGCGACAAAGTAAAACTGCCGAAGAACATTGTTGAGATTATTGAACACTACCAAACATTAGAACCGGAATCTTGGAGTCGAGCTATATTGCTGGTTGTTTTACAAAGAAACATTATGCTTGGTGGCGAAGATGCGGCGACAGAAATCAGGGAGTATGCAAATAACGAGGAAAACTTCAATCTCTTGCTTAAGGCATTTGCGAATGGTTACGAAATCGAAAAATCTCCAGATGATTTAATTCACGATTTATTCTACAAAACAAAATCTATTTTGGGAGAATTCGATGATATAAAAACAGCTTATCAAAAAGGAATTCTTGACACCCTGTACGCTTTGAAACTGAAAATTCGGGGGGTGAACACATATGACTAAAGAAGAAATGGCAACAGAACTCGGGGACTTGATCGACTGGATTGATGGGACGATACCGGAGCTACAGGAACATTTGAGGAAAGAGCAGGAGTATCAAGCGAGATTGATAGAGAGTGAGGCGAAGACGGCGTGAAGGGTAAGTGCAGAGTTTGGGACAAGCAAAACAATAAATGGTTTGAGCCAACGTACGAGGTTTATAAAGGAAACTTGGAAGAATTGCTGTTTACCCAGTCAGGTCAAATCTGCTTGAGGACAATGGATGGAATTTCTCATGAATCACTTTTCCCGAATCGTTTCATCAAAAGCTATTACACCGGCCTAAAGGATAAGAACGGCAAGGAAATTTATGAGGGGGATGTCTTACAAATCACTTCCGAGTTCGGTAAATCTTATATTGACGTAGTACAGTTCTCAAATGCTGCTTTTGTAATCGTGAATAAAGATATAGTCCAGATGTATCGAATAAATGAAGATGTTCAAAAGGGAATGTTTGTTTGGGAAGTCATCGGCAACATCTACGAGAATCCGGAGCTGATCCCATGATCTACAATCCGAACTACAAGGGCATACGAGACATCACCAACGAAAGGGACTGGCCCTATGGAAAGGAGGTGCCACATGGACGTAGACAGCCTGTATCTCAAACTCCGGTTTGCTCAGAGGCAGATGATTCGAGCAGCCGACACATCAGCGCATGGGACGTGGAAAATGATCGTGCGGGAGATTGAAGGGAATATAAAAACGCTGAACTTAGCCCAGTTCAGCGCATAGAACCAAATATTCCAATTTGATTATATCAGATTATTCGGAGGTTTTGAATATGTCCGTGGCTTTCAAATTATACGAACTTTCTGACCATATATCGCAAATCCAAACCATGCTCGAGAACGGCGAGGAAGGATTGGAAGATACGCTCGAAGCGCTCGAACTTTCTTTCGAGGAAAAAGCCGAATCGATCATCAAACTGTGGCATAGCAAAATGGCCGAGGCCGAAGTGATCAAATCCGAGGAAAACCGTCTCGCAGATCGACGCAAGAGGATAGAGAAAGAGGCTGAGTGGCTGCATCAATACGTCGAACGGGAAATGAAGCGTTTGGATCGTGAAAGAATCAAGTCACCCTTGTTCACGATTTCGCTTCAAAAGAATCCTCCAAGTGTGAGCATATTCGACGAATCGGCTATCCCATCAGAATACTTCAACATAAAGGAAGTCAAATCAATTGATAAGAGAATCATACTTGACCAGTTGAAAGCCGGCTTTGAAATACCAGGTGCTGAAATCAAGCAAGAACGCAGATTATCGATACGGTAGGAGGTAGACGCAGATGTGCGAGTACCTGAAAGGACTGCAAATGCCATTTCCAGCTGAGGATATAGAATGGCGTGTATCACACGCTGTGAAGGGACAGAACGGTGCCAGAGCTCTTGTACTGGCTTACGTGACGAATCGAGCAATCATGGAACGTCTTGACGATGTGTTCGGAATTGCCGGATGGAAAAATGAATACCAAGAATGGCGTGGTAAAGGCGTTAAATGCACACTTTCATGCAAAGTAGACGGTGAATGGATTTCCAAAGAAGACGGAGCCGACGAAACGGATATGGAAGCCACGAAAGGCGGATTCTCCAACTCCATGAAGCGAGCTGCGGTTCAATGGGGTATCGGACGCTACCTGTACAATCTCGATCAAACATGGGTGGATATCAAGGAACGCGGTCAAAATTACATCAGCACGACAACAAAAAATCGTGATCAGATTAAAGGATATTGGGACACGCCTAGGCTTCCAAAATGGGCTTTGCCAGAGGGATACGAAGCAAAGGAATCCAAACCACAGGAGCCACATATCGAGCCGGATACGGGCGGATATAGCGATCAAGACGCGCCACCAAGTGCAGATGATCTGAACAACTTGCAAGATAAACCGCCGGAACAACCGAAGTCGCAGCCTAAGACACAGACGGCCAAGGACATTCCGATGTCCGATGCCCAACGGAAATACATCTTCAAAATGAAGAACGACAAGAAGATCGATGACGAAGATTTTAAACGAATCGTTGGCGAACTGGCGAATGGAAAGATCGAGGTTTCCGAACTGAACAAATCGGAAGCAAGCAAAGTAATAAATTTCTTAGCGAATTATCAGGTGGCATCATGATCATTCACTCCTTAGCCAATGAACCGGTAAGAGGGTATAGCAAGAGTCAGCAGACGGCCAGCAAACGCATCAAGCGTACACAACGTCAGAGGGGCGCTATAAGCGCCTCCGTACGACAAGAAGTCCGAGCAAGGAGCAGAGGAATCTGTGAGGTCCGGAAGCGCTGTAACGGCGCTCAGGCGGTCGAACAGGCACATCTACAGGGGCGTAGGTTAATTGATGCGACAACGCCGGAAATGCTTCGTGACGTCTGCAAGGCGTGCCACATTTATCTGGATGAAAGCGTGGAAGGGATCAAGTTAAAGAAACAATTACGGCAATAAAGCTAAAGAGAGGGAGGGTATATACTCCCTCCCCAAACCTTACTCAATCTTAAGTATGTCGCTTACTTCACATCCAAAATAGTCGCAGAGCTTTTCCAACAAGTCTTTCGGATAATGCTTCGTATCATCGTTATAAAGCTGCCGGACAGTCTCGAATCTATAGTCAATCGCTTCCGCCAGTTTGCGGATCGATAATCCTCGGTCATCGGCAAGCGCCTTTAAATTTGAACGTATCTGCTTCATAGAGCACCTCCAACCTCAATATACACTGACACGAAAAATGTGTCAATTAGTTGTTGACACGAAAATAGAGTCGTGATATATTATGACCATGAACGACACTAAAATAGTGTCAATAACGAAGCCGACGGGCATTAAACGTGGGAGGTAACGGATATGGAAATGACAGTAACGGCTCGTGGTTTGTGGATGGAGCGCAATATTCCGCAAGGGGTCTCGCCGCTGGTTGAATGGCTGGATGAGCGCACGGCGGTTGTTGCTGGCGGCGGAAATGTGACGTTGAAAGGTATCGTTCGCGGCGACTCGGGCGTCTACGGTGGCGTTCTTACGATCACTGCGCCAACCTTCGGTCACATCGAAGCTGCCCTGATCTTGGATGAATGGATCTACAGAGTTATTCCCGCCTAAATCGGCGGGTTCACCATAATACAGGCCCTACGGGGCCTAACGGGAGGGATGGGGGATAATCGCCCAACAAGGTGGTAACCCCCTAACCCCCGGATACCCTGTATCGGCTACCGGCTAAAGCCTAAGTGGATTCGGTCGGGTCGATGAGAAAGACGAAGGAGGTACAACGTGGACTATAAACAAAAAGCGATGATCGCCATGGGCGAGACATTAAAGGCTTATACAACAGGCGATATGTCGAAATCGTGGGTTTTAGCGTACAGCGGTGGGAAGGATTCAACCGTAACGCTTGACATAGTCCTGAAATCGTTAATACATCTCAAACGATACAATCCTGGCATGATGAAACGCAAAGTTTACTTGAGCACATCTCAAACTCACCTTGATTTCGTAACTGACCCATTGAAACAAGAGGAATTAGGGAAAATCAGAACGCTTATAGAAGCGAATGAACTGCCTGTTGAAATCGTTGAAGTATCGGCTGACTTAAACAATAGCTTCATGTTTCTGGTGGTCGGCAAGGGTTACCCGTTGCCTAAAAGCAAAAAAAACCGCTGGTGCACATCGCGTCTGAAAATCGATCCCAAAACCAAACACTTCGCTGGGATCGAGACAGAAAAAGACATAATCGGCGTCCGTTTGAGCGAAACGGCAGAACGTCGAGAATCCATAGAAGGCCGCCAAGTATCGGAATTTTACACGGACAACGCCTTTATGCCGATCGTCAATTTTACTCTGGATGATGTATGGAGTTATCTGGTCCGCGAAGGAATGTGCTGGGGCACGGCCGATAAGCTCGGACAGCTCTACAAGGATGCAACCGGCGAGTGTGGGTTGAGAAAAAAACAAGCCGGATCAGGCGAGAAGAACGACGACCCATGCGGAGCGCGTACCGGATGCATCATTTGCCCGGTCGTGACGATTGACAAGAGCTCTCAGGAATTTGCGAAGCATCATCCTCACTTACAGCCTTATGTGGACTTGCGAAACGTCATCATAGACATGTATAAAGACCCGCGTAATAAGGCCGGCAGAATGAGAGACGGAACGGTTCTGGAGTACGGTCAAGGTACATTCACGGTCAAAGCCCGCATGAAGTTGTATGCGCTCATTAAGCAAGCCGAGGCCGACAACGAAGAACTATGCAAACTATACGGGGCAACGCCCCAAAAGCTGATCTACAGCGACAAGCTGGACCAGTTGATAAAGGAACAATGGCAACAGGATTTAATCGAACGGCCATGGGTTGAAGATGCGATGGAAGTCGGTATGTATTACGAAACAAAGCTCAAGGGATTCGACGGATACCAGCTCATTATCAATTTTCATCATGAGAGCTTCAGTTCTGCTACTTAAGGAGGGCAAATATGAAAAATACACTTAAATGGAAATGCCCGAAATGCGGTCAAAAGAATCATCAATTTTACACGGATGACGACGAACACCATTGCGAACATTGCGATATGGTTGTTGAACTCGACTTTCGGATAACAGTCACCAACGTACGTCCTACTCAAGGATTTCGCGAAATAAAGGTAAGTCGCGATAAAGGGGTCACATGGAGCAATGAATGGGTAGATTTGCGGGAAATGGACCCGAACAAATCTGAGTTATCGGCTGGCGATTGGATCGAACTCCAAGACGGGGAGAAATTTGAAGTAACTCTCGATAAGGATGGTAAGTTGAAGGCGTGGCCGAACGGCCTCCAAGTCGACTGAATAAGCTCAACGAAGTGGAGGCCGTATAAGGTCTGAATATAAGGTCTGAAGGGAGTACAGAAGGATATGAGGGATACAAGGATAGACGATATGAAGCCGGGACCGGAATTGGATGACCTTGCTGAAGAGATTATTTTCCGGCGCACTACGAAAGAATTTGATGACATCTACACCAATCGTTGGCGGTTTAAGCGCCGCGACGATGAGAAGTTTCCGAACCATTGGCACCAATCGCAACCGTATTCGACGACATGGATCGGGTTTGGCTTCGTAGTAGAGGAGATGCAACGACGAAATTACTTTGTTGCTATCCAAGGCAGCGGACGAGAGTGGTCTGTTATGTTTTGTGGAGGACCGACGAGATTATGTTTCGATGCTGATGGTGTGTCGGCTCCACATGCAACCGTACTCGCAGCTATTAAGGCTCTACAAGGGGAGGACCGAACATGATCAAGTTCGATTCCATATACGAAGCAGTGAGACATATCAGAAAGAATCTTCCAGATGATTTGCACGAGGTAATTTATCTAATGAAGCACGAGGGTAGGGATCGTGCATTTGTTACAGATGACGATGATGAACTGGCAGAACTGATGTCAGAGGATTTTTACAATTGGGGTTTTGAGAGCGGCGATCCCGAACAACATGCAGAGCAATATAAAGTTTGGGCGTATGTTACTACCGAAAATAAAGAAAAATGGAAAACTCTTTATGCGGGTTACAAACGATCCCCAATATCAAATTTGCACATTCGCGGTAAGGCAACCGCAGCAGGAGAAGTGATTGCAATCTTTTCAGTCGCAAGACATTGAGGGGAGGATACCCAACCATGATAGATTGGATCGAATACGACCGACACAGTCGCGATATTGAATCTCACGTCGAACATCTCGTAACGGATGGAAATCGCGTCTTAATAGCCCAACACGCCAAAAGGATAGACGCTAACGGATATGGATGGTTTATCAATGGTGGATATTCGCTTAGGCAAGTGACTCACTGGGCGAAGATCAATTTACCGAGGGAGGATACCCATGGAACCAGTAAGTAATGCTGAAACAAAGTTCATGAATAACTTTGCTCGTATGTACGAAATAGAACGAATCGAGCGAGTTCTGGATAGTTTGGACAAAAAGGTATTTAAGGATTTGTCGGCTTATGCGGACGCTGAACATTTCCTCCGTTTCGCTAGAGACGAGATTCACAGATTACAGGCCGAAAATAAATCCATACAACAGGAAAGGGATAAGCTGATCGAGGAACGGGATTACTTCCGGGACAACCGATCTGAACTATTCTGGCAGACCAAACAACAGGTAAACACGCTGACGGACTTACTAATCAGCGTACGAAACTACGCTAAAGAGCGAGAGTCGAGCAGCATGTATCTAGAAACAATCGCATTTGAAATAGATGAAGCCCTACAGTCTATAAAGGAATCCCCGAGGGAGGAGCAAGGGAAATGATCGATTCGGTCGCCCTAATTCTGATCGGCGTTTTTATAGGTGTCCTGCTTACATTCGGAATTTATACGGCATTAAACAAATGGTAAGTCCCAATAGGGGATAAAGGAGAAGAGGATAAGCATGGAATGGAAAATGTTTGATCAAAACGGCTTACACGTAATGACACTATCATATAAGCCGAATTTGAATGACATTATCCGAGACGATGAAACAGGGATATATTTCAAAGTCCATCAAATAAGCGAAACGGGAATGTCTGTTTTCGCCCGGAGAAAGTTCGCTCATGAAGGGTAGAAGGGTAACGTACCTATAACCCCTTTATCGGCCCCCGCAAGCTGGGATTATTCGGTCGGATCGAAGGAAAAAGACGAAGGAGGAAAAACGAAGATGAATGTACTTATCGCAAATGATATTAACAATATGGAGCCCGGACGTGAACTTGATGCAATGGTAGCTGAAAAGGTAATGGGCTGGAGGAAAGGAAAAGTACAAAGAATGCCGGGCGGTATTGAGTTTGATACTTGGCATTTTGAGAAAGATGGTCGTCCTTGGACACATTACGATTGGGACCCTTCTACAAATCTGTTAAGAGCGTGGGAAGTCGTGGAGAAAATGAAGATTGCGGTTATCCCGCAAGAACAAGCGCCGGCAGAGTTAATGTATTTGGCTAGATATGAGAGATTCCCGACCGCTAATGATATTGAGGTATTCGCCGCAACAGCTCCAGAGGCCATTTGTAAAGCGGCTTTAATCGCCGTCATGGAGCAGTAAGGCCGAACGGCCATCGATTGCGACCGAATAAGCTCAGCGTCAAGCGGTGGCCGGATCAATCCATTTTGGAGGTGGACATGTAATGGATAAATGCGAGACGTGCTTTTATGTCAGCTTTTTTGAGAATAAATGCCCGGTTAAATCGATCAAAGATGTTGTAGTTGTCAAAGGGATCGGGATTACGGAATGTTCGAAACACACAGCAGAAAGGAAGGAGGTAACCCCATGAAACCCAATATAGCGGACATAGATATAGTAAAGAAAATTGAAGACTTCAACGGAGATATCGGAGCACACAAGGAACTGATCGGTAAATTGATGACCAGAAACGAAATGTTGCGTCGGGAAAACTTGGATTTGGAAATGGAACTCCAAAATTACAAATGGGCCCATGGTGAACTGCGAAAAGATAAGGAGAACCAGACCAAAGAAATAGATGCTATGCAAAACGTGATCAAGGGACAAGACGAGGAAATCGATAGATTAAGAGAAGCACTCGTTTTCTACTCCATGGAAGGCACATACCAACGTAAACAAATAGACGCAGTATTCTTCTCTCCGGCAGCGATCGAAGACGACAAAGGCCAAAGGGCTAGGGAGGCACTAAGGAGGGATACCCATGATCCAACTTAAGCTATGGTATCACACCAAGATGTGGCGATTTTACGGTGAGTCGCTGGATATCCTGATGGACTCGCCGGAAGACGACGAATACCTGGATTGCTATAAAAAATACAATCGGCACGAAAACAAGGTTCGGGAGTTGAAGGGGGCATGAACATGACAACTGACGAAATCATAAGCATGAAACCTGGACGGGTATTGGATGCGTTGGTATCCGAGAAGGTGATGGGCTGGCACACCTTTTCACCAATTGACCCCAGATACGACCATTCAGTTAGCGCGAACGGTAATCGAAGGAACTTTGCTTTTGACTTGCATGGCAAATATAAGCCATTCCCTCTATATTCCACAGACACAGAAGCAGCATGGACAGTAGTTGAGGAATTAAGAAAAAGATATTTGCACATCGAAATTATGACGGACGAGGAAAAATGGAAAGTACGCACCAATGCCGACGATTGGGTATTTGCACTAGATATTCCAGAAGCCATATGCAAAGCTGCATTACTCGCTGTTTTAGGAGATAAGGGGGCTTAATCCCCTTCCTCCCAATACAGGATGTCTCCTACTTGGCACCCGAAATATGTGCAGAGCGCTTCAAGAGTGGAGTAGTCGATACGGGTATTGGTTCCATCATAAAGACGAGTCAGCGCCGGGGAACTGACTCCACACTCTTTGGCCAATTTGTTTAAGCTGCGGATCTTACGTTCAGCCATGAGGAAATTCAAACGATTTTTGATAGCCATTGTCAATCACCTATTTTTATCATAAACGAAAAGGTAACAAAGTAAATGTTATCCATCAAAATTTAACGGAAGCGTTAAAAAACCAACGGATACGTGATATAATTAGGTAAAAGAGTAAAGGGAGGTTGAAACCATGAAGATCAAGTCGTTTCCCCTTCGATTGCCGGAGGAACTTCATAAAGAATTGAAACTGTACTGTGTCGAAAAAGGCATCTCGATGCAAGAGTTCATTATGAAGGCGATCGAGGAAAAGGCGAACCAGAAAGTATTTACACCAGAACGTACGGCAGTTTAGGTGGTGATCCTGTGTCAGGATGGATAAAGATTCACCGGAAGATGCTGGACAACCCAATTGTATGCAAAGACAGTGAATACCTTGCTGTATGGGCCTATATTCTCCTTAATGCAACTCATAAGGAACACCCTTCAATGTTTCAAGGGAACAAGATCGTGTTAAAGCCGGGACAGCTAATAACGGGAAGGAAAACAATTGCCGAAAAATTTAAAATTTCCGAAAGTAAAGTCCAACGTATACTAAAGTCGTTCGAAAATGAACATCAAATTGAACAACAAAACGGCAATAAAAACCGCTTAATAACAATACTTTCGTGGGATGAGTATCAAGGTAGTGAACAACAAGATGAACGCGAAATGAACAACAGCCGAACAACAACTGAACAACAACTGAACACATACAAGAATAAAAGAATTAAAGAACAAAAGAATGAAAGAAGTAAAGATCCTAAAAAAGAGTATGCCGATTATGTTTTCCTGACGGAAACCGAATATGACAAACTTACCGAATTACTTGGCGAAGATGAACGAGATCGATATTTCCTTCGGTTCGCCTCTTGGATTAGTGGAAAGTCGAAACAAGAGCAAGACCGTCGAAGTGCATACCTAACCATTTTAAATTGGCAACGGAACGATAGTGCAAAAACGATACCATTTCCTGCACATACCAAACCATTATCAAAGGCGGAAAGAGTTCAAAACAAGCTAGATCAACTCTTGAAAGAAGCGGAGGAAAAAGGCGATGGTTCAAGCGGATATTATAAAACTGGTCAAGATTTGTTCGGCTAATTATCGGAATTGGCCTGAAGAAGGGAAAGAAGAGAATACAGTCATACTTTGGGAAATGATGCTTTCTGACTTGCCTCTTGATGTTGCGAAACGAGCCGTTCAAACACATATCAGCAAATCCGTTTATCCACCGACGATTGCAGACATCCGAGATGCAGCAGCCAAGATTATGAATCCACGGCAACTCGATGCGATCGAGGCGTGGGAACTCATCGGTACGGCGATCCGGAAGTATGGTTTCTATCGCCAAGAAGAGGCAATGGAATCATTGCCCGATGACGTTGCGGATATGGCAAAACGG
>Ga0196970_1002114_pt1 | contig 11064 bp, 26 predicted proteins | sample S1v_513CmetaG_FD_148672 | JGI IMG/M metagenome (GOLD analysis project Ga0196970, IMG submission 148672) | Soil microbial communities from Anza Borrego desert, Southern California, United States - S1+v_5-13C | ecosystem: Environmental > Terrestrial > Soil > Desert | place: USA: California... | reverse complement strand
CCATGCTGCTTCCGCTTGTTATCGGCAGGTCTGCAGGAAATGCTCCGTGCGGATCGGCATAGGCAGCGAACGGTTCCAACGCCTTCCTCAGCCCTTCAATCTGAGCAGCTTGGGCGGTGATGAGGTCGGCGGCTTCGTCGATTACCGGCAGGTGTGAGCGCCGCCACCAGAAGGGTGTCAGTCGGCCACGACCGCCCGGGAGCCGCTTGGTATCGCCAAACCAAAGCCCATCAATCTCGCCCGCTCCGGCCAGAAACCGTTGCAGTATTCTCAGCCTCTCGACCAGATCACCCATTGCTCTGGTCCTCCGATGCGCGGGTGGCCTTGATGATGGCAGCACGGAGTTCAGACCTGAGCCAGTTGGTTTCAGGCCAACCCAGCTTGGCGAGGCAGTCGTCAGCTTGTTGGGCCGCCTTCAGCAAATTAGGCGCGGCGGCGATAAGGCAGGCATTAGCAGTGTTGACTTCGTGCCGATTGATTTCAGGCAGCCACGCCACTGGGAATTCCGCCTTTCCGGTCTCAGGATAAACACCCAGGCGGTCCATGCCGATGTTGATGTCAGCCTTCCAAGGCCCGGGCGTGTACTCAGCCTTGGTCATTGCTCTGGTCCTTTGCTTGAGTACCGATGGTAGGGATGGGCGAATGGCCGTTGGCCACCGCGCTCTCGTGCTGCGCACCGAGCCCTACGGTCTCGGCCCGTCGGGCTTCGATCGCTTTCGCTCTCTCGATCAACTCGCCGGCTAGCGCGTGGCATTCTGTTGCAGAGCCATCGAGGCGGTGCTGCATCGACTTGTTGCCCTGCCGCCCCGCCTTCGAAGCGGCCTGCCGGTTTTCGTCGCGCCATTTAAGCGTCAACGCCATCACATCGCGGAGGGCGGCCAAATAGCCATCATCAAATGCGCTAGGGATGCTGCTCCGCGAAGACGGCGTAGCCGGCTGAGGCCGTAGGCCAGCAGCCCGGTCGGCCTCTGGCCGAAGCGCCCTATCCATATCAGGCATCTCCCCCCTCCTTTACTTGAGGTGCCCCGGTGGTGCTGCGGTAGGCGGCGCGAGAGCGGATCGCGGCCATGATTTCCTTGATCGTGGTCCACGGCACATAGGTCTTGACCTGATGCTCGTCGCCAAACTCATCAAACTCTGTGCGGTTGAAGGCGAACTCGCCCATGTAGGCGGCCTTTGTGTCGCCGCTCGGTGTCAGAGCTTCATCCAGTGCCTTCGCCAGTGCTTCGGCTTCGGTGGAGGGGCGGGAGAGGTGGCGGAGAACGGCGCGTGCATCGTCCCGGCAAATGTCGAGAAGTGCGCCCTCGTCGCTTTCGAGATCGGCATTAAGGGCTTCGTCGAAAACGTGCGGCGTCTGCCTCTGGTCAAACAAAATGCGAGCGACGTCATCCACCCGCTCCACCGTCTCTTGCCCTGCTTCTGCTGGGGAGGGGGAGTGTGTGATGCGGTGGCGGGCGAGAAAGAGGCCCATCTTGAGCACCTCGCCCTTTTCAATTTCGGTTAGTCGCTGTTCTGCCTTGAAGCCGAACCAACGGTAGGCAGCTTCACGATCCGCCTGAGTGACTTCAACCACGGGCAGCCCTCCTCTTGGCGCGCAGGCGGCGCATTGCTAGGCGCGTCTTCTCTCTCGTGCAGACCCTGCAGCGCTTCTCACTTCTTGCTGACAGCCGATTTTCTGGAGTGAGTGGATGCCCGCGCTTGCAGTGCGTTGCTGGCTTGCTGGTATGCCGCCCCTTCTGCACACAATCGCGCAGGTTCTCAGCTTGCGTGCCCGGCCAAATGTGGTCGGGGTTTACGCAGATCGGATTGTCGCAGGAATGGCAGCCTAGTTTCCCGACAGGAAATGGCTGTTGGTTGTGCAACTCCCAAGCGACTTGATGTGCTGGACGTCCCCACCCCGCCACCCAGAAACGGCCATAGCCAGTGGATGCTTGCCCGGCGAGCCAAGGCCAGCAATCATTCGGTCCACGGCGATCGACCTTGGACCAAAAGGACTCCGCCTGGATCACCTCTACCTGTTGGCTCATGAGAACCTCCTGAAAATACGCTCCAGCAACCCCGGCTCTTCAAGAGGAAGTATCTTCTGAGGCACTGAACCCCAGACGGAGAGTGAGAGACGACGCATCTGCTGTTGGTGGCGGGCTTCTCCGCGGGTGATCGTGTTCATGCGGCTTGCTCCTTTGGATCGGTCCACCGCACATCGTGCTTGGCTCCGAAGGCGTAGATCAGTTCGACCAGGGCGCTGAATTGCTGGACAGTGAGCAGCGAGGACCGCATCCCAACCGGGAACATGCCTTGCCCCTCCAGTTCGGGCAGGAACCGCATTTCGGTGCCTAGCGCGTTCAGGAAGCGAAACTTGATGTCCTCGGTGGTGTAGGTCTCCATGCCCGGCACCTGCCGCTGGATGTCCTGCAGCATCGGCCACAGCTTGCGGTTCTGGGCATCCCGGCGCGTTTCCTTCGCCAGCTTCATCACGTAGTCGGCGGGCGCGTCATCGATCAGCCGATGCGCGTAAGCCTTCTGGGATGGGCCTAGGAGGCGGACGGTGTGGTTCACGCTGCTTTCCTCTCAAGGACTTCGCTTTCGCCCCACAGGCGCTCTGCTTCGGCCATGAGGTCGATGCCGTAGGTCAGGTAGAAGCCGCGGTGGCCAAGCGCCTCGACGCTCTCGCGCGGCCCGAAGATGACCTGATGATGCAAGGGGCAAAGCGGGGTCACGCGGTCATGCCGACGCGACACCCGCCCGCCGTAGATGCCAGCGGTCACATGATGGACCGTGGCACGACCCCCACACACCAGGCATGGCAGGCTTGCCACCCTTTCAATGTGTCGCTTCTCGGCGGCGGTGGGGGCACGTTTCGACATCAAAAGGGGATTTCGTCGTCGAGGTCGGCGTACTGGTCGCCGGCAGGTCCGCTGTATTCCTGCTTCACCTCATCGAGGATCTGGCCCTGCACCTTCTCCTGCAGCCACTTGGGCAGCTTCTCGAAGGTGTGCTGGTTGTCGGTGTCGTAAAGGATCGGGTCGCCCTCGATGGTGGGGCGGTCCATGCCCTTCGGAATGCCGCCGAGGCTGGCGACGTTCGTATAGGTACGGCCGTCCTTCTCGGTGTGGGTGACGGTCAGTGTAGCCGGAACGCCCAGCAGCTTCGTGATGTCGAAGCCGCGCAGCTCGTCAGGCGTGAATTGCTTCCCGCGCCATGCCTGTAGATCCTTGCGCAGGTTGGCCTTGTCGCCCAGCGACAGCGTGTAGGTCTTGCCGATGACGGCCGGGCCTTCGTGCTTCTCGCCGTCCTTTTCCCATTCGACGCGCTCGGCAGGGATCTGCCAGCGGATATAAACCTGATGCTTCACGCTCTCGCCAAACATCTGCGAGACGATCCGCTGCTTGCCGAGGTCGGCCACCATGCAGCACACCGCGAAATGGGTTCCTGCGGGTACGGGTGTGAAATCCCCGCCGCCACCGCTGTCAGTCGCAATAATCGCCATTATTCGTTCCTTTCGTTCTTCGCTTCGTAATCAGGCGGCGCGGCGCTCAACCTCGATCAGCACGCCGGGGAGCTGAGCGGGGAGCGCACGTTGCGCGTATTCGGTGAGCCAAGCCGTCAGAGGCTCTGGGTCATTGACCATGATGTGCTGCAGGAGTGCCTTGCGGTCCTCGACCACGGCGACCTTGCGAGCCCGCAGCCCCGTTGCCGTGCGATCGATCTTGTTGGCGACCGCTGCCAGCTTCGATGCCTGCTGCAATTGCGCTTCGGCGGTGAACCGGCCCTCTAGGTCGTCAGCAGTGCGCAGGGCCTGTTGTGCGGCTGCCTGGATGGCCTCGGCTTCCTCGCGGGCCTTGCGTGCAGCTTCGTCCTTTGCCCGCTGACGGGCCTCCCGGTAGGGCGTGAGCGCGTCTTTGATTGCCTGGGCGGCTGCATCGCACTTTTGGAGAACGGGCTTCCACGCCGCATCCACGGCCCTGCCAGCGGCAAGGTGCGGTTCCTTTTCTGCCTTGCGGGCGTTCTCAGCATCGTTGGATGCCTTGCGGATGTCTGCCAGCAGGTTGGCCAGGGCGGCTTCCTGCTCGTCGGTAGTGACCGGCGCTGCCGTGCTGCCCGAGACCAGCTCGAACAGGTCATCTACGTGGAGCGACATTGCCACGACTGGCGGCGGGTTGTTGCCGCCTATGCTCCGGCGGTCAGTCATGCCACACCTGCCAGGGCAACACGGTCGGTTTTCCGAAAGATGTAGCGGCCTGCCTGAGTGACGACGACTACGAACGATCTTGTTTTCGTGATTGAGCGGATTTCTCGGTAGTTGCCGAGATCATCGCGATAAGTTTGGCCAGCCCGCAAATCAGCAGCTGCTATACGATCGGCGCTCATGCCGCCCTCCGCTGGATGCTATCGTAAGCCTCGCCCACGGACTTGCAGGGCGGGCTGTGGGAGCCATCCATCAGGGCGACCGTGAAGTAACCGCCTGGGTAGCGATTGATCGACGCGATGTTCAGGGCGATCATTGCCGCGGTCACATCGACCATCGCGGCGGCTTCGATCTTCTGTTGTTGAACGGTCATGCTGCCCTCCTGTGTTGTTCCAGTGATGCAAGGATGGCTCGCCCGATCAGTTCAGGGATTTGGGGAACTACGGCGTTTCCGAGGGCTCTAAGTCGGTGTGCCCGGGCGGGAACCCCATGAGCCACTCGACCCACGTCGGGTTCAGAGCCCCACCCTCCGAAGCCATCACCGCGTGGTCCAGCCGATCGCCGGATCTGTCGCGCCCATTCTTGCGGGTGAGCGAAGCGGGCGATGAGCCCTTGCTCATGGACGTGGTTGGTGTGGGCCAGAGCGACCGCCCAACGACCGTTTCGAGGTTCGGGAACCTCGCTGCCCATGCCGACTTCGGCGTTATCGTTGCAGCCATCGCGCTGCAGGATCGCGGGGTAGGCCACGATCCAGATGCGGTCTCGTCTGTGAGGGGCGCCAACGGCGGAAGCCGGTATGCAGTGCCACTCCGCGTCATACCCGAGCGCGGCCAAGTCTCCGAGAACGTCTCCAAGCCCTCGACCAAGCAGAGCTGCGACGTTTTCCACGATGAGGTATCGGGGTGCCAGTTCGCCAACCAGACGGGCGATTTCGCTCCAAAGGCCGCTGCGCTCTCCAGCAAGTCCGAGCCCCTTGCCGGCGGTGCTGATGTCCTGGCAGGGGAACCCTCCGCAGATGACGTCAACGGCAATTCCATCGGCAGCAAGTCGTTCGCCGGTGAGTTCTCGCACGTCTTGATAGCAGGGGACGTCGGGCCAGTGCTTGGCGAGGACACGCCGCGGGAAGTCTTCGATTTCGCAGAAGGCGACGGTCTGGAAGCCACCCGTCCTTTCGAGGCCAAGGCTGAAACCTCCTATGCCGGAGAACAGGTCGAGGACGCGCAACATCAGCGGTCCTCCGCGATAGCGATTGAAGCGGCGTCAGCCGGCGAAACCGGGAGCGCAGCGGACGGGTTCGACCCGGAGGGCGAGGCAAGGTGTTGCCACAGGCGACCGCTCCAGATGTTCCAAACAGTGTGGCGGCTAATCCCAAAGCCTGCTGCCACTTGGCTTAGGCTTCCGTTGCCGCGCTGGTCTAAGATCGCGCGAGCCTGCGCCTCGGTGAGTTTGGCTGACGGGTGGCGCTCACCACCCTTACCGCCCTGACGGGGCACGCGGATGGTCCCTAGCCGGACACTATCTTGAGCGTTTTCGGCTTGGGTAGCCCACCGCAAATTGCGTGGCGCATTGTTCGATTTGTCACCGTCCCAGTGGGCACACTGGCGGCCACGCGCGGGACCGTGGAAAGCCTCGCATACAAGGCGGTGAGCCTTCCGCTTTTTCGCCCCAACCACATTGAAGTAGCGATATCCATACCGATCAACCGCCCCGCGCAGAATGCGGTGCCCGTGTCGAATTTGGCCTTCGCTCGATGCCTCATAGCCGGGGAGACTGGGGATAGGGCGCCATTCCTCGGTCATGCGATCACCGCCGTTCCGAAAGCGACGATCGCCATGACACCCAGACAAGCCAGGAAGCCCAAAGCCTCCTCAGCCATCTTCTTCCCACCCCACTCAACATAAGCAGAGTAGAGCAGTTGATTGATGGAGTGGGTCATGAGCGGATCGCCTTGACTTGGTCGTAATCGGCTCTGGTCAGCTCCATTCCACGCTTGAGGGCGGTTAGGACGATAGGGACGTGCGAAGAGGAAACGTCGTCGAAGTCACCGCGCAGAATGGCAGCCAAGTGTTCGTCGCGGTGAACACCCGGCATCAACGCCGCTCTGTGATGCTCGGCGGCCAGATTTCGCGCCTCGATCAGCAGTGGATCGACCGGTTCGGGGAGGATGAGCGTATTGAGAACCACCAACTGACGGCTGTTCAGCGAACCTTGGTCGCGAACCTCTTTGGCCCTGCCAGATGCCCACTCAATATAGCGGGCGAAGGCTTGTAAGGCCGCTGTATGCCGAACCTGCGGCAATGTGCCGATCACCGCGTCGAGATCGCGGGGCTCGTTGCGCAGCTTTTCATAGGCAAGCTGGATCGCAGCCTCTGATACCTCAGTCACAAAGACCTCCGATCTTACGCACATCAGACTGGTGCTTGTTCATGGGCGGATGCCTTCGGCACCGGGCTGGCGGGCTTCGCCCTGAGCCTGCTGCGCAGTCTCAGCCGTTCCGGCGCTCATCCCTTCCGCGGCGCGTGCCCTTAGAGCGGCGGCACAAAGGGCAAGTGCGGGAGTGGCGGCGGCAGTCTCAATGTAGCCACCGCCGTAGCCGCCATCTGGTTGAGGCCAGCAAAGACGCGCGAAGGGCCCATCTTCCATACTGCCAATCGCCCAGAGCGTAGCAGGCACGAGCAGGGACAGGGCTGCCTCAATGGAGGCGGTCACAGGCTTGGCTTTGAACCAAGGGCCTCCAGTCCCAAGGCGAGTGCAGCACTCAACCGCTCCTACCTGGGGGCAATTCGCCTTCAGATCCGCCTTCCAGACGAAGCCGACGTTCTTGGGGAACATGCGCAGCGCGGCGACAATCTCCGCATCCAGCTCGCGATCCGGCCCGATCGCAGCCTCACACCGGTCTGCAAGTTGGATCAGGCTCACAACAGACCCCCGATCTTGCTCGCCAAACCCCGATCAATCCCATGCCTTTCAAAGGCATCGAACAGGGCTTCTCTCGCCTCTATCCTGTCGTTCTCTGCATCAGTGATGACCCGTTCACTGGTTTCGCAACTGAGAGCCTGAGAGCACGCCTCATTGGCACGCACAGCACGCAACAAAGCCGACTTGAGATCAGTGGGGGGAAGGGCCGCCAGGGCGCGCTGGGAGGATGCGAAATCCGCCAGTATGTTGAATGCCTGAGCCGCGTTCATGCGGCACCTGTCGCTTTGGCGAGGACGGCGGCCGCAACCTTGCCGGCCCGGTCAAGCTCTTCCCACCGGCGCCAGCCGTCATCTGTTTCAAGCAGGGGTGCTTCAAAGTAGGTGTCGCTGCGCCCCTCGGGCCGCTCGCCTAAAGAGCGAACTGCGGCCGTATAGCGCTCCAGCGCCTCCAACAGATCAGGAGCTGCTGCGATCAGGCGGGCGTTGGCGGACAATTCAGCTTCAGAAGTGCGGTTGGCGTCGGCCCACTTGCCGAACGCTCGGGATGTCCAGCCACCTTCGACACGCACGGAGAATCGATTGCAGTTGCCCGTCTCATCCAGCGCATAAACTGTGCCGTTCTGCTCAAGCCACGGCCCCGGTGTATGCAGCGCGCTCATCGGCCGTTCTCCCGATCAAACTTGCGATGCTGTCGGGCAATCACCGCTAACTGCTCATCGGTCAGCAGGAGGCTTGCGAGTGCTCCCATTGCGCGATCGGCTGCTTCCTCATCGACCACCGGATCAGGCAGCGGGGGAAGGGCATCGAGCATCGCAATGTTGGCAGCAGACCGGCGGCGGCGTTCCTCGATGGAAGGCAGGCCGCAGTCGTCGTCCAGATCCTGCCAAGGATCGTGCGGGACGATGCGATAGGGAACGGCGTTCATGCCGCCACCTGCTGCTCGACTTGAGCGGCCCAAGCCGTGTAAGCAGCTTCCCAACGCTTCGTTGCTGCCTTGACGGCCCGCTGAGCGACCCGGCGGCGTTCCCGCCAAGTCTCCCAACTCTGCATCGTGCACTGGGCTGCCATCTGCTCGGCAACCTGCTCCTCAGCGCGAACGGCCATCGCCATCGCGTCCTGAGCCATCCGCATTTCAGAGCGGGCAGTGGTAACGTCCTGAGCCATGTGAACCGTCTCCTTGTCTGGAAACGGTTATGCATTATGCGTAACAGCTAGTCAAACGCAAAATGCATAAAAATGCGCTCGGCTCGAAAATTATGCGTTAGGAGCCCTCGTCCCCTGCGAGCACGCGCAGGATTCGCAGGGCCTCCACCTGGCGCAACGGTGGGAGACGTTTGACGAGATCGACAACTTCAGCGCCCGGGCCATCATCTTGCGGGTCGCCCGGTCCGGGGCCAACGCCATAGAGCAACCACTGCTCGCGGACCTTGAACTTACGCGCGTAAATCTCCGCCTTCTTGGCAGTGATGCCGCGGCTGCCATTCTCGTGAGCCAGATAGGTGGACACCGGGAAGCTCATCGCTTCGGCGGCATCCTTGGCGGACGAGAACCCCGCGCGAAGGCGGGCGATCCGTAGGCGTTCGGCAGGATCTGACATGCAGAAAGCATATCGCGATCCGTTATGCAAAAGGCGCTTGCCTTCGCGTGACGCATTATGCATAACAGCGGAATGCGCACCCATACTCAAATCGTTCGCGATGCTGGTGAAGAGGTGATTGCCTCCGATACCGGCGCGCCAGTCCTGACCGTTCGTTCCTGGGCGCAGCGCAACAGCATTCCGGCGAAGGAATGGGCTGCGCTGATCGCCAAGAAGCGGTGCACGGCGGATGAACTCATCAAGGCCGCAGCCGCGCGTAAGGCGGCTTAGTCGTGAGGGGCCGCCAATCGTTCCTTGGCAGCTTTGTGAACGAACGGCGTGATAGCCGAGGCGCGCTCTCGCTCGTGCTTTTCGAGCATGGCGAGAACCATCTGGCAGGCATTTCGCGCCTTGTGGAAGCTGACTGCGTAAGTGCTTCGACGCTTTCCACTGACGCAAGTGAAGTGGACTCGGTCTTCGACAATCTCGATTTCGATAGGCTCGGTGATCGAGGTAATACCACCATCGGCGGGCATAGCTTCTCCCCTGACAAGGGGGCAGCTCTCGCGCCCGTTGTGTTCTGTCGAGCGGCCCGGTTTGTCGATTGTGCGAGTGGCCCTAACCTAACGCAATACGGGGCATTACGATCCACCGCGGCAAGCGGCGGTTTACCATGCTGAGGCCCCCGATCCTCCTGATCGGCGGAGCCCGCTGGCTGTTCACATGGAAGCTGGCGAAGCACCTGCACCATCGGAACGACAACGACCTTTCGCCGGGAGCCGCCTGAATGCTCCCCGCTCACCAGACCCCGCGCCCCCCTGACTGCGCGGACACTAGCCGCCGGGCTCGAATTGCAAGCCCGGGCTCGGCGGCTGTTTTTCTCCTTTCTCATACCGATGGAGTAGCCCGTGTCCGCTAGGCACATCCACACACACAGAGCCGTTTTCTCCGCGTCAAACGTCAGAGCCGCGCTGGCTGACGCGATTATCGAGATTCAGCATCAGGACAACCTGACCGACGCTGACGTGGGCGCGATTCTCGGCAAGAGCGCCGACCGGGTGCGGGCCTACCGCCGCTGCGATGCCACGATGGATGCAGAGACGTTCGGCCGCGGCAAGATGTTCTGGAACGGCCGATTCACCGGCTACTTCGACCGCCTGTGTGTCGACAGCCGTCCCGGCAAGGTAGATGACCGCAAGGCTCAGTGCACTATCCTGGAAGCCGCTCTGGCGCTCTCCGTGGCACTGGCAGACGGCAACGTGTCCCGCGAGGAAGTGCGGGCGAACAGGGCGACGCTCGAGGCTGCCCGTGATGCCATCGAAGAGCAGCTTCGTAAGCTCGTGGTGGCAGCATGAGGCACCGCGACGATGAATTCCTGATCGACCTTGAGTGCGCCGAGCACATCCAGGCCGAGGACGAACGCCTTACCCCGATGCACAAGCTCGCCGTGATCTTCTGGGGCAGCGTGTTCTGCTGGGCTGTGATTGCTCTGGTGGTGGAGAAGGTGCTGTGAGCGTGTCTCGATATGTCGAGATCGGCAGCGCAACCCTCATCTTGGGCGATTGTCGTGACGCGCTTCCTGCGTTCAACAACATCGCTGCGGTCCTCACTGACCCGCCCTTTGGCATCTCTTACGCCAGTGGACACGCCACAGACACTCTGTGGGCTGGCGGTCGAGCGATTGCGAACGATCACGACACTACGGCGCGTGATGAGGCATTAGCGCTGTTGAACGGGCTGCCCGCGCTGGTGTTCGGATCGCGCCGCCGTCCTGAGACGCCCGGAACCAAGATGGTGCTGACGTGGGACAAAGGCCCAGCACTCGGCATGGGCGATCTGTCGCTGCCGTGGAAGCCGACGACTGAGGAAATTCATGTCGTCGGCAAGGGTTTCGTCGGCTCCCGTGACAAGGGGGCTGTGATCTATCACCCGCCTGTCCAGAGCATGGCCAAAAATGGGCGCATGCACCCCAACGAGAAGCCGGTGGGGTTGCTCCGCATACTCCTGCAAAGCTTGCCGAAGGGGCTGGTCTGCGACCCATTCATGGGCAGCGGCTCAACCGGCGTGGCGTGCATGTTGGAAGGCCGTCCATTCGTCGGCTGTGAGGTGGTGCCCGAGTATTTCGACATCGCCTGCAAGCGGATCGAAGAGGCCCAGCGCCAAGGCTCCCTGTTCGGAGAAGCCGCATGAACCTGCTCGAACGCCTCTTCCCGAAGCCCACGGCTTCCGAAACCGCCCGCCAGCTCGGCCAGATCCGCATCCAGCGAGAGCGCAACAAGATCCGCTCCGTGGTCGATGAAATGCGCGCTCGTCACGGGCTGCCCAAGATCGAGTGGCCGGCATGATGGACCTCCGCCAGCAGATCGAGCGCGAGGCGCGTGAGG
>Ga0196970_1002113_pt1 | contig 11066 bp, 11 predicted proteins | sample S1v_513CmetaG_FD_148672 | JGI IMG/M metagenome (GOLD analysis project Ga0196970, IMG submission 148672) | Soil microbial communities from Anza Borrego desert, Southern California, United States - S1+v_5-13C | ecosystem: Environmental > Terrestrial > Soil > Desert | place: USA: California... | reverse complement strand
CCCTTCTCGGCATTTTGAAGCTCGCCGCTGTAAACTTTCGCGATGGCCCAGATCGTGGCGAGGATGAGCACAACGACGACGAAAAGCCGAAACGCCGGCGCATAATAAATTGCGGTGCATAGTTCGATGACGCGCGCCCATAGCTCAGACGCATTCTCACTTGTCAGCCCATCCATTCCCCGCCTCCCCGCGCATGGTTAACGAACCTTAACCATTGGGGATAAGTGCGCAACTGGAGCGGGTGGGAGTTACCGGTCGGCGCGGACGGGGACTGGCCGACGCGCCTCGATCCGGCTCCAAAAGCGGTCGTGGAAGAAGTAGGCGATCGTCTGCACGGCGGGCTCGATCAAGCCGACGGCTAAGGCGGCGCGCCAGTCTTGGGTGATCGCGTAAGTGACGGCGATCGCCACGACGAGGTGCATCAGGGAATAGGAGCCGGTTTTTAGGGCGAGGCGCATGCGTCTGATATAGTGCACTTGCGAAGCGTTCGCAAGAAAGCCGCTGCAAATCGCCGGTGACGAAGCTTCTCACTGCTCCTGTTGAGCGAAAGTTCGCAGCGTGACGCGCACGGGCAAGGCGTCGCCATAGAAGGGCGTGCCGGTGATCGCCCATTCCGGGCCGTAGCTCCAGTCGCGGTCGCCGCCGATGGCCGCGCCGCAGAGGACGACCTTCATCCGCGTGTCTTCGTTGAAGCTGAATTCGGCTTGGCCAGTGTCGTCGGTGCGTTGCGCGGTTTCGGGGAAGAAGGGCGGCCGCTGCGTTTCGGCCCACATCATGCGCGGGATGCAGATAGCGCCGGCGCCGCGGACTGGGTCGCCATTGGCGTCGACGACGGTGAGTTCGACGCTCCATTTTCGTCTGTCGTCGTCCGCGGCGAAAGCCCCGTTCGGCGGCGGCAGGATGACGATTGCGACGGCTATTGCGGCGGCGGCGGCGACCGCGACGAGACGCCAAGCGGCGCTGAGGAAGCGGAAGATTGAAAGCGCGCCGGCGGTGAAAAGAGCCAAGGTCACCCAAGCCGCAAACGCGAACGAAAACCAGTGCGGCCAGAACACGATGAGACCGCTGATGCCGGCCCAGACTGGGCTGAGGATTAGCAGCAGGAAGCCCAGCTTGGCTTGGCCTGGAGCGCTTCGTTTGGATGCTGCAGCGATCAGAAAGCCGACGAAAAGGCTGAACCCGATCAGGGCGCCGGCGACCGCGATCGAGCTGGCGGCGATGACAAAGAGGGAGATGAGCCAGGCGACGCCAATCGCGCCGCCCATGACGGCCGCCGCCCAGTCGGCTGGGCCCTGGAGCGGCGCCGGCGCTTGACCGGATAGCGGGCCTTGGCCGCGCCCGCGATGGTCTATGAAAGACATCCCGGCTCTCCCGAGGGCATATCATACCACGGGAGCGCCGCTGGCAAATCACGGACCGCCCGAGCAACGCAGCTCCGCATTCCGAGCGATTGACGGCCCCGGCGGCGCACTCCATTTCAGGCCATGGCTCATCCCGCTCAAAGCGCTCAGGTTCATGAGCGCGTTCTCATCATCGATTTCGGCTCTCAGGTGACGCAGCTGATCGCGCGGCGCGTGCGCGAGAACGGCGTCTATTGCGAGATCCATCCGTACAACAAAGTCGACGCGGCGTTTCTGAAAACGTACGCGCCGAAGGCGATCATCTTTTCGGGCGGGCCGTCGAGTGTCCTCGATGAGCCCTCGCCGCGTGCGCCGGAGGAAGCGTTCAAGCTGGGCGTGCCGATCCTGGCCATTTGCTACGGCCAACAGACGCTGCAGCTGCAACTCGGCGGCAAGGTCGAGGGCGGGCATGCGCGCGAGTTCGGCCGCGCCGATGTCGAGATCAAGAAAGCGTCGCCGCTGTTCGAAGGTTGCTGGACTGTCGGCGCCAAGTATCCGGTGTGGATGAGCCATGGCGATCGGGTGACGGCGCTGGCGGAAGGCTTTGAAGTGATCGCCACCAGCGAGAATGCGCCGTTTGCGATCGCCGTCGATGAGAAGCGGCGCTTCTACACGATGATGTTTCACCCCGAAGTCGTACACACGCCGGACGGCGGCAAGCTGCTCAAGAACTTCACGCACAAAATCGCCGGCCTCAAAGGCGATTGGACGATGAAGGCGTTTAAGGACGAAGCGATTGCGCGCATCCGGGCGCAGGTCGGCGACGGCACGGTGATTTGCGGGCTTTCCGGCGGCGTCGATTCATCGGTGGCGGCGGTGCTGATCCACGAAGCGATTGGCGAGCGGCTGCATTGCGTGTTCGTCGATCACGGGCTGATGCGGAAAGACGAAGCGCAGCAAGTCGTCTCGCTGTTCCGCGACCATTACAACATTCCGCTGATCCATGCCGATGAGAGCGATCGCTTCCTGGGCGCGCTGGAAGGCGTGTCCGATCCGGAAGTGAAGCGCAAAACCATCGGCAGGTTGTTCATCGACGTGTTCGAGGAGAAGGCCAAATCGATCGGCGGCGCGGGCTTCCTGGCGCAGGGCACGCTCTATCCGGACGTGATCGAGAGCGTGAGCGCCATCGGCGGGCCGTCGGTGACGATCAAGTCGCACCATAATGTCGGCGGTCTGCCTGAGCGCATGAATATGAAATTGGTCGAGCCGCTGCGCGATCTCTTCAAGGACGAAGTGCGGGCGCTGGGGCGTGAGCTGGGGCTGCCGGAGACGTTTGTCGGCCGCCATCCGTTTCCGGGACCGGGGCTCGCCATCCGGGTGCCGGGCGAGATCACGCGCGAGAAGCTGGATATCTTGCGCGAAGCGGATGCGGTCTATCTCGATGAAATTCGCAAGGCCGGTCTGTACGATCAAATCTGGCAGGCGTTCGCGGTGTTGCTGCCGGTGAAAACCGTGGGCGTAATGGGCGACGGGCGGACGTACGAGTACGTCTGTGCGCTACGCGCGGTGACGAGCACTGACGGCATGACGGCGGATTTTTTCCCGTACTCGATGGATTTCCTCGGCCGCGCCGCGACGCGCATCATCAACGAAGTGCGCGGCGTGAACCGGGTCGTGTACGACGTGACGTCGAAGCCGCCGGGCACGATCGAGTGGGAATGATTCAGGGCATGTCGTCATGCGTCCTGAGGCCAACGCACGAGGTCGCCGCGCCAAGTCGATATGACGGCGTTCGTATGCGCGCGTCTGCTCGCGCGCGCCAAGGATCGGGGCGAGAACGTCCAGCTCAGGCGGACCTTGAGGCTAGGCGGTGAGACAATTCCTCGGAAGAGACGCGCGGCGTACCGAGTAATTGTCTCCTCCGCAGTGCGATTGTAGGCCGCTGGAGCGCCAGCTGCCGACTTGAGTTCAGTGATGACTGGCACTGCACACGTCTCCGCGTCAGAACAGTTCGTGTGCGCTCCGTGCGCAGCCGCATTGGATTTCAGGGGAATTGAGAGGACACAAGGTGAACCGAGGTGCACACGCAGCGCGCACGACCACTCTTTGTTTATCGCTCAAAGAACATGAAAAATCAGTCGCGTAAGTTCTCGATCGCCCCCATGATGGATTGACTGACAGAAGAATCTTTTCAGCAGCTTAGAAGCGCTCGGTCACAACGCGGACACAACGCGCGCTTTGAACAACGTTGAGCCTTTCGGCGGCAGCGCGCGGAGAGGGCTTCTCGATGATGCGAGCACATCTCCTCGCAACTGAGCGAAGATCGCCGCATGAGGATGACGAGTTCCTCGCCTGGCCGCGCTTAAGCCGGATCGGCTTCACCGTAGAGGTTCGGACCGGACTTGCCCGGTGCAAAACCGACGATGCCGTAGAAGGCGAGATAGACGAGCGCACTCACCGCGGCGAGCAGTGTGAATTGGCCCGAAGGCGTGCCCAGCGTCCAGCTCGTCTGCGGCGGGTTGGCCGGGCCGCCGAGTTGAAAATAGAGGAACGCAGCGGCAAAGCCGAACGCCAGCGGGATCAGCTGCAGCCATGCCGACACGGATAGGTCGTGCAACCGCCGAGCGTTCACTGCCAGTGTCGCAACCAGCCAGGGTAAGGCCAGCAGCGTACCGATCGCCGGCACGGCGCCGACAATCGCGCCGACAATCGCATTGCCAAGCGTCGAAAGCCACCATTCGCGCCGCCCCGCGCGGCCTTTGAAGGAACGCGGTCCCGGACCGCGATGGCCGGCGACCTTGCCGCGCCGCTGCCATTCGTCACGCAGCGGTCCGGCATTGGTCACGAAATTCCAAATCGCCGGCAGCACGAGCCGCAGGACGATGATGAGAATCCAGATGCCGACGATGGCGGACATTGGCGCGCCCTATGCCGCGATCGCCGGCGCGCGCCCGCGCTTGTCTGGTTCCGCTTTCCCAGCCATTGTCGCCCCTCGGTCTGCCCGCCTCCGTTCTAACGCGCTCCGCGCCCAAGACAACGGAGCGGGCGTTACGCTGCGGGGCGGGCGTGATTATCGGCATCGATCTAGGCACCACCAATTGCGCCTGCGCCATCTATCGCGACGGCGCCGTCGAGATGATCCCCAATAGCTTGGGGCAGATGCTGACCCCATCGGCCGTCGGCATTGACGGCGACAAAGTGATGACCGGGCTCGCCGCGCGCGAACGCCAATCGACCCATCAGCAGCACACGGTCACCGCGTTCAAGCGCTACATGGGCACGCGCCACAAGACGCAGCTTGGCAAGCTCTCGTTCAGCCCCGAGGAATTGTCGGCGCTAATGCTAAAGAGCCTCAAGGCCGACGCCGAGGCCTATCTCGGTCACGCGGTCGAAGAGGCCGTCGTCACCGTGCCGGCTTATTTCAACGACAAGCAGCGCAAGGCTACGCGCCGCGCGGGCGAACTGGCCGGCCTCAAGGTCGAACGCCTTATCAACGAGCCGACGGCGGCTGCGCTCGCCTACGGGCTGCACCAGCGCGACAAACAAACCAAGTTTCTGGTTTTCGACCTGGGCGGCGGCACCTTTGACGTCTCGATCCTCGAAATCTTCGAAGGCGTCATCGAAGTGCGCGCCACTGCGGGCGACAACCGCCTGGGCGGTGAAGACTTCAACGAGGTGCTGATCGAGATCGCGCGCAAACGCTTCGAGGCGGACCTCGGCCGCTCGGTCAAGGCCGACAATGCGCTCTACCAGCGTCTGCGCGAAGCCGCCGAACGCACGCGCCGCGCGCTGAGCGATTCCGCCGCGGCGGAGTTTGCGTTCGTCTGGAAGGACAAGGAGCGCCGCTGCGAGATTTCTGCGGATGCGTTCGAAGGCGAGTGCGAGCCGCTGCTGGCGCGCCTGCGCGATCCCGTACTCCGCTCGCTGCGCGACAGCGATATCGCCTTCGAGGCGCTCGACGAAATCGTCCTTGTCGGCGGAGCGACGCGCATGCCGCTGGTGCGCAAGGCGGTGACGCGCATGTTCGGTCGCTTTCCGTCGGCATCGGTCAACCCGGACGAAGCAGTGGCGCGCGGCGCAGCGGTGCAGGCGGCGCTGAAGGCGCGCCAGGCGGATCTCCGTGAAGTCGTGCTGACCGACGTCTGTCCCTACACACTCGGCGTCGCTTCCGCCGAAAAGCAGGCCGGCGGGCGCATCGTCGACGGCCTCTTCACGCCGATCCTTGAGCGCAATTGCGTGGTGCCGGCAAGCCGCGAAGAAATCTTTTCGACCCTGGTCGATAACCAGCCCTCGGTGAAATTCCCGATCTATCAGGGCGAGTCCCGCTGGGTGAAGGACAACGTCTATCTCGGCGAGGTGACGGTCCCCGTGCCACGTGCCAAGGCCGGGCACACGCCAATCACGTGCCGTTTTAGTTACGACATCAACGGCCTGCTAGAAGTCGATCTTCACGTGCCTGAAACCGGCGTGCGCCAGCAATTGGTGATCGTCGATCGCGAAGGCATGAGCGACGCTGAACTCGAAGAGCGCCGTAAAGCGCTAGCGAAGCTCAAAGTGCATCCCCGCGATACCGACGCTGTGCGCGCCACGCTCGCGCGCGCCGGCCGCTGTTACGAGAACCGCGTCGGCGCAGAACGCGACCACGTCGGCCGCCTCATCAGCCAATTTGAAGAAGTGTTGGCGCGTCAGGATCCGCGCGTGTGCGAAGAAGCGCGTATCGAACTTAGCGAAATCCTCGACCGTCTTGAGGGCGCAACCTTTCTATGAGCGCGGAGATTTGGCGCCATCTCGGCATCGCCGAAACGACCGACGAGAATGAGGTGCGCCGCGCTTACGCCGAGCGCCTGAAACAGACTAATCCCGAAGATGATTCCGAAGGCTTTAAGCGCCTGCGCAATGCTTACGAGCGTGCGCTGCAGATGATCCGGTGGCGCACGCGCTATCCGGTCACGCTGCCCGACGAAAGCCTCGATCACGAAGTGGAAGCGTCAGGGCAAAAAGATTCCGAGGCCGGCCTGCTGCATGTGCCGCTCGCCGCGCCCGAAATGCGTGAGCCGCCGCCCCGCGACGAGGCATTGGAAGCGCATGACGCGGCGTGCCGGCGCCTAGAGGAATCGCTCCGCACCGGCGCTTCGCCATGGGAGATGCAGGCGGCCTTTCAGGCCCTCGTCAGCGGCGCGGCCATGGAGCGCCTCGGCGTCTATGTCGAAACCGAGACGTGGCTTTCGAACTTGCTTCGCCGCTACCATCACGGCGGGCCGGTGCTCGAAGCGGCTGTCGCGCATTTCAAGTGGGATGATCGCTCGAAGGCCGTCGGCGACCGCGTCGGCGCCGGCATGCTGGCTTTCCGCGAAGGCTTGGCCGAGCAGGCGAAAGCGCGCGCCTTCATCGCCCGTGTGCGCGACAAGCGTCACGAATTCCACACCGCCTACAAGGAAGCCTCGCGTCCGCCGAGTGAGCGTTCCTGGCTTTCGCGGCTCGCTTCCTTTGCACGCATCGGCCTCATGCGCCGCTTCTACGATTACATCGACGACAAGGTCCCGTACGCCGAGGACGAACTGGATTATGACGCCGGCGATTGGTGGCGCAGGCGCACGGCGTTCTGGCGCCGTCCGCTCACCATCCTGACGTGGCTGCTGCAGATCGGTCTCGTGGTTGGCGTCATCGCGCTATTCATCGTCTTAACGCCGGCGAGCGAACCGGGCGCAGACCGGGACAGCCTCTTTGAGGCGCGCCGCGCCTGCGTGCAGGCGGTCGATCAGCCTTCCGGCAGCGGCGCTGCCTGCGCGAGTTTCCTGGAGCGCACGCCGGATTCACTGCTGATGCGCCAATACGCTGGCATTATCGCCTTGCGCGAAAGCCGTCCTGGCGACGCGGCCGCGCACTTCCAATTGATCCTCCGCGCCAGCCCGCTCGACCCCGCCGCGCTCTATGGCCACGGCCTCGCGCTTAGCCGCAGCGCCGACCCGTCCGATCAGGAGCGCGGTCTCGTTTCGATGCGCGAGGCGCTCGCGATCGATGACACGATCAGCATCTATTTCGCGCAGTACAGCGCGGTATCCGGAGCGGTGCTGTCCCCGGCGGACTCCGCCCCGCTATATCCCGGCGCGCCGATGCCGCATTTCGATACGCCGCCCACCAATATCGGCGTCGATGCGCGTAGCGTGTTCGATGAGGCCTACGCCCATTTTGGCATCGAAGATCAATTCGGCGACGGCACAGTCGTAGTGCACTGCCTTGCCCGCGCCACCGGCCGAATGTCCGATTGCCAGATTGTCGAAGAGACGCCGCGCAATGGCGGCCGCGGCGAGGTGGCGTTGCGGGTGATGGCCTCGGCAACCGTGACCCCGGCGCGCTTGAACGGCGCCGACGTCGATGGCGTGCCGGTTCGCTTGCCCGTGCGTTTTGCTTTCGAGTGATTGCGCGCCCCAGCGGCTGCGCACGCTTCCAAGCACGCGCTGTCCGTGCAATGACGCCGCAAAATCATGATTGCCGCTCTCTCCCGCCGTTTCTCCATCGCCCCCATGATGGATTGGACAGACCGTCATTGCCGCGCGTTCCATCGCGCGCTGACGAAGCGGGCGCTGCTCTATACCGAGATGATCACGGCCGACGCCATCATCCACGGCGACCGCAACCGCTTGCTTGGCTTTTCCGAACTCGAACACCCAGTCGGGCTCCAGCTCGGCGGCAGCGATCCGGCCAAGATCGCCGAAGCCGCGCGCGTCGGCGCAGCGTTCGGCTACGATGAGATCAATCTTAATATCGGCTGCCCGTCCGACCGGGTGCAATCGGGCCGTTTCGGCGCCTGCCTGATGCAGGAGCCGGACCTGGTCGCGCGGCTTTGGAGCGCCGCCCAGCACGCAGCGCCGCAAACGCAGGTCACGATCAAGTCGCGCATCGGCGTCGACGACCAAGAGCCGCGCGAGGCGCTGTTCGCCTTGGTTGACGCCTGCGCGCGTGAAGGCTGCACTAGCTTCACCGTGCACGCGCGCAAGGCTTGGCTCAAAGGTCTCTCGCCGAAAGAGAACCGCGACGTGCCGCCGCTCGATTACGACCTCGTGCGCACGCTGAAGCGCGAGCGGCCGCAACTCGAAATCATTCTGAATGGCGGTCTGCGCGATCTCGATCACGCTTTGGCGGAGCAGGGCGAACTCGACGGCGTCATGCTCGGCCGCGCCGCCTACCAATCGCCGGCGATTCTGCTCGACGTAGATGCGCGCCTGTTCGCCGCGCCCAATCCGGCCCCGAACGCGATCGCCGCGGTCGAAGCGCACATCCCCTACATCGAGGCGCGCCTCGGCGAAGGCGCGCCGCTGCACGCGATGACGCGCCACATGCTCGGTCTCTTCAACGGCGTCCCCGGCGGCCGCGCTTGGCGGCGCGTGCTCTCCACGCAAGCGGTGCGCCCCGGCGCGGACGCCAGCGTTGTCCGCGCCGCACTTGCGGAAATTGCGCGGCCCGCCGCAGATGCGGCATGAGCGCTGAGATTCTCTGGTTCATTGCAGCTCTGATCGGCGCCGGCCTGTTCGCAGGCTTCGCCGGGGGCCTGTTCGGCATTGGCGGCGGCGCAATCATCGTGCCGGCGCTCTACATCGTCTTCACCGCGCTCGGGGTCGATGAAGCGGTGCGCATGCACGTCGCCGTCGGCACTTCGCTTTCCACCATCATCTCCACGTCATGGCGCTCGCTCGCCGCGCACACCAAAGCCGGCGCCGTCGATTACGAAGTGCTGCGCAAATGGGGTCCGTGGATCACGCTCGGCGCGCTCATCGGCGCGGGCGTCGCCGGCATCGTCGAAACCGACGTGCTGCTGATCGTGTTCGGCGCCGGCCTCTTGCTGATCGCGGCGCAGATGGGATTTTCTTCGCCCAACTGGCGCGTCTTCCACGATCTGCCGCGCGGCCCCGCGCGGGCGGGCGTCGCCGGCGGCATCGGAGTTTTGTCAGCGATGATGGGCATTGGCGGCGGCGCTTTCGGCGTCACCGTGATGACGCTGTGCGGCCGTCCCATCCATCAAGCGGTCGCCACCGCCTCCGGTTTTGGCGCCGCCATCGCGCTGCCCGCGGCGCTCGGCTACGTACTCATGGGTTGGGGACGCGACGGGCTGCCGCCTTGGTCGCTCGGCTTCGTCAGCGTGCCCGGCTTCGTCGTCCTTGCCGCGCTGACGGCGCTCACCGCGCCCCTCGGCGCGCGCCTCGCGCACCAGCTGCCGCAACGCACGCTGAAGCGCGCCTTCGCCGTGCTGCTGGCCCTGGTCGCGCTCAACATGCTGCGCGAAGCTGTGTTCTAGCGCGCGTTCGCCGCCAGCCGCTCGGGCAACACCGCCATGATCGCGCGGCGTTCTTCTTCGGTCAGGCTGCCCCAGCGCGCGATCTCGTTCAGCGTGCGGCCGCAGCCGATGCACAGCCCGGTCTGGCCGCTGACGGCGCAAGTCTTGATGCAAGGCGAGGAGACGGTCTGGCTCATCGTCGCCCAGCTAAGACGCTGAATTCCTGACCGCAAATGCCGCTCAATCGTGCCGTATCGAATTTCGATAAATTCACATTGACTGTCGATGAACCTTATCGTATATCGATATCAGCCTGAAATCGCCGCAAGGATGCATCCGGCCCACCCCGCCGCGGCATCTCCAGAGCGAACAGGCCAGACACCTGCTTGGAGGGAAAATCCCATGCGTTTCGCTCTTCTCGCCACCGGCGCCGCTGCGATCGTGGCCGTCCCCATGGCTTTGAGCGCGACCGGCCCGCAAATGTCCGGCGACCAATTCCTGAGCGCCGTCCGCTGCACCGCCTACGAGGCGGCGGCCGATCCGAGCGCCGAACTCGGCGCGGTGAAGCTCCAGCTCAATTCCGAAGCGCATCGCCAGCCGGCCGAGATCGCCGCCCAGGCGCGCACCGAAGCCGCCCGCATCGCTCGCCAAGCTGTGATCAGCGAATCTGGCGCGAATGGGTCTATGCTCGCCCAAGCGACCTGCGCCGACCTGCAAATGGCGGGCGCGGACGCGGGCGACGCGGCGTAATAGGGATGCAACGGCGCGTCCCGCTCGGGCCGCGCGGAGGGGAGTGAGATGAAGGTCCTGATCCTGGCGAGCGCCTTTACGGCCATCGGCACGCCGTGCGCCTTCGCGGCCGAGACCGAACTGCCGTGCCAGGTCGAAGACCGGCGCATGCCGCAAGTGCGCATCGATTCCGGCGCGCCCGGCGGCTCGGCGCCGCAAGCGACGCCGACCACCCGTCCCACCGCACGCACGCCGGCAGAGACGCAGGCCGACCGCGAAGCCGCCGAAGCCGCGCGCTCGTTCGCCGAGCGGCGCCGCAGCGGCAAGCGCATTCCAGACGCTGAGTTGATAGGCCCACGCGGCGCTCTATAGTCGCCGCCGCAGCGCGCGCGCTTTCCGCGCGCGTCAACGGGCCGGCCATATGGATCTCAATTTCTCCGCGGAAGAGCTCGCGTTTCAGGGCGAAGTCCGCGCTTTCATCGAACAGAATTATCCGAAGCACTTGAAAGGCAAAGTGCTGCGCGAAGACCTCTCGAAAGAGGACTTCCTCGCCTGGCACAAAATTCTCGGCAAGAAGGGCTGGTCCGCTCCCGCTTGGCCGAAAGAATACGGCGGCACCGGCTGGACCGCGACGCAGCGTTACATCTGGCTCGAAGAAAACGCGCGCGGCGAAACCATTCCGCCGCTCCCGTTCGGCGTCTCGATGGTGGGCCCCGTCATTTACA
>Ga0196970_1002110_pt1 | contig 11074 bp, 9 predicted proteins | sample S1v_513CmetaG_FD_148672 | JGI IMG/M metagenome (GOLD analysis project Ga0196970, IMG submission 148672) | Soil microbial communities from Anza Borrego desert, Southern California, United States - S1+v_5-13C | ecosystem: Environmental > Terrestrial > Soil > Desert | place: USA: California... | reverse complement strand
CGCGACCAGCCTGCTCGCCACCGCCGGCGGCGCAACCGTGATTGGCCCGGTGCTGACGGGCTTGTCGAAGCCGATCCAGATCGCCCCGCTCGGGGGCGCTGTTTCCGATATCGTGACGTTCGCGACTTTAGCAGCGTTTCAGGCGGCGGAAACGAAGAGCGAGCCCAAGCCGGACTAAGCCGGCGCGGGCGCTTCGTCCGTCTCGGGTTCAGCCGGCGGCGGTGAGCGCCGCATCACCGCGAGCGCAAAGACGAGCGCGGCGATGCCGATCACACCCGAATAGATGAAGAACGTCATATAGCCCGCGGCGAACGCCGTCGCGGGGATACTGCGCTCCGCCACTAGATGCGCGAACGCTGTCGGCGACATGCCGTCGAACCAGCCGCGCAGCCAATTGCTCTCCCCTGCCGCCGCAGCAGCGGTGGCGCCTTCGACGATGCGGCCGGAAATGGCGGCGAGAATCTTGCCCGGCAATGCATAAAGCGACGAGAACAACGCATATTGCGTCGCGGTGAAGCCGAGGCTGGTGAGGCTCGACATGTAGGCGATCAGCGCAGTGCCGGCGATGCCGGCGGAGATGTTGTCGATGGCGATGCAGGCGTACAAGCCAGGCAGCCATGGACCGGTGAACACCAGCGCGCCAAAGGCGACATTCGATAACGGCTGCAAAATTGCGCCAACGATCAATGAGCGCATCAAGCCGAACCGCGCCACCATCCATCCGCCTAGACCAATGCCGATCATCGACATGATCACGCCGAACAATTTGCGCGCGCCTGCGATCTCATCGAGCGAGAAGCCGACATCGACGTAGAACGCGGTCATCAGATTGAGCACGAAGTCGGCGATGCGATAGACGCAGATCATCGCCAAGATCAGCGCGCCCGTGCCGCCATAGCGCTTGAAGAAATCTTCCAGCGGTTCCTTCAAGGTGCCCGCGAAGTATGCGCTCGGGCGCGACTTGAACAGCGGGTAAGTAGCGAAGGCGACGATAACGAGACCGACGGCGACGCCGAGGACTTGCCACACCGCGCCCCAAGGTTTGCCCACCCACACTTCAGCGAACGCCGGCGCCGCATCCGCGATCCCGGCCCACGGGAACATGAAACTGATCGGCTCCGGCTTGCCTGATAAGCCTGCGCCGATGAAGCACGCGCCAAAGATCATCAGCGCGATACGCGCGATCCACTCCAGCGTTTCCATCCAAAGCGGCGTCGTCGCCGGAGGGAACGGCTTCGGTTCGACGCTTTTTTCGCGCGGCGCAAACAACACACCTAGAATGCCGATGCCCATGACGATGGCCATCGCCGAATACGATGCGGTCCAGCCAATGCGCGACGCGAGAAAGAGCGGCGCCGCACCGGAGACGACGACAGCGAGGCGATAGCCCCATTGATACGCGGCGGCCATGACACCCTGGCGCTCAACGGCAGCGACTTCGATCCGCCACGCGTCGATGGCGATATCCTGGGTGGCGCCGAAAATCGCGGTCATCACCGCGAACAGGGCGACAACGCCGAGCACATTGATATCCGGATCGGGCTGCACCGCGCCTTCAACGCCGCCGGCAACCGCCGCGGAGACCGTCGGCATGTTCACCGCGATCGCCCAGATGCCGAACACGATGCCGATCTGCGCCAGCAGCATCCAAGCGCGACGTTTGCCGAACAATTGATGCAGCACCGGGATCTTCACGCGGTCGACGATCGGCGCCCAGAGAAACTTGATCGCGTACGTGATCGTCACCAGACTGAACAGCGTGATGACGTCGAGCGGCAGCTTCGCCTGTCGCATCCAGGCGGAGATCGTATCGTAGAGCAGCAAGTTCGGCAGACCGGCGGAGAAGCCGAGCGTCAGCATCACCAAAGTGCGCCGGTCGATGAAGGCGGCAATAGCGGCCCAAGTCGAGCGCTTCGGCGCCGCGGCTGCGTCAGACATGATCGAGTTCCTCCGCCCCGTTTACTCGCGCGCGAACGTGGCGGGGTTCGGGCGGTCGGTAAAGCGGGCAGCGACCGCCAGCAGGCGGCTGGCGTCGATCGGCTTGGTGACGAAATCGTCCATGCCGGCCTTGCGGGCGCGGGCGCGTTCCTCGTCACCGGCGTCGGCGGTCAGCGCAACGATCGGCGCGGCGGCCGAGGGGCCCTGCCCCGCGCGGATATGCTGCGCCGCCGCGAGGCCATCGAGCCGCGGCATGCGGATGTCGAGCAGGATGAGATCGAATGCGGCGGCCGCCGCGGCGGCGACCGCCTCCTCACCATCGCGCACATCGGTGACGACACAGCCGGCGCGGGTCAGCAAGGTGCGGGCGAGCAGCGCATTGATCGGATTGTCCTCCGCGAGCAGCACGCGCAGCCCGGTGAGCGCGATGGGCGCGGCGTCGGCTTGCTGTACGTGTTCGACCAGTTTGCGGTCCGCTTCGCCGAGCGCGACCTTGATCCGCTCCGCCAGCGAGCGGCGGCGCACCGGCTTCAGCGTGTAATGTTCGAGCCCTGCGGCGCGGCAGGCATCGATCGCATCGCGCCGCTCCTGCGGCACGAGCGCGATCACGGCGCGGGCGCTGCGCTTCAGCGCGCCGATCTCTTCGCCGTCCACATCGTCGCGCCAGTCGAACAGGATGACCTCAGGCTTCTCGTCGCGCTCCACGCTCCTGGCGCCCAGCGAGACGACGCTGCTGCGCAAAGCTTGCGACAAAACTTGCGAACGGCTCAGAACGCAGATGCGGGCGTCCTTCAAAGACAGCAGCGCCGTCTGCGAGCCGTCCGCCTGCGGCAGCGGCAGCTCGACCCAAAAGCTCGCGCCGAAACCCGGCCGCGAGACGAGGCCAACTTCGCCGCCCATTGCTAGCGCGAGCTTCTTGACGATAGCGAGGCCGAGACCGGTGCCGCCATGTCTGCGCGCGACCCCGGCATCGGCCTGCGCAAATTCTTCGAAGATCAGCGATTGCTTTTCCGGCGGCACGCCCGGCCCGGTGTCGCGCACGTTGAAGCGCAGGCGTCCGTTTGGGCGCTGCGCGAGTTCGATGGTGACGCCGCCTTGTTCGGTGAATTTCACCGCGTTGCCGGCGAGGTTGAACAGGATTTGCCGCAGACGCCCGTCATCGCCCATCACCCGCGCCGGCGGATCGCCGCGCAGGGTGACGGCGATCTCGAGCCCCTTATCGTGCGCTTTCGGCGACAACAGTTCGGCGACGTCCTGCATCGTCGCCTCGGGCTCGAACGGCGCAGATTCGAGGACGACACGGCCAGCCTCGAGCCGTGAATAATCGAGAATCTCGGTGATGATATCGAGCAAGAGTTCGCCCGATTGCTTGATGGCGCCGACATAGGTGCGGGCATTCGGCTGCAGCTCGCCGAGGTCCAAGAGATTGGCCATGCCGAGAATGCCGTTGAGCGGCGTGCGTAATTCGTGCGTCAGCGTCGCGAACAAAGTCGTCTTGGCGCGCAGCGCGTCGTCGGCCGCTTCGACGTGGCGGGTGATGTCACGGGCGATTGCGAGACGCGCGCCATCCGGCAGAATGCGCTCCGCCCATTCGAAGCGACGGCCATCCGGCGCCGGCGCCTCGAAGCGGCGCTCGCCTTTGACGAATTCCGGCGGCTGCGCCCTGCCCCATGGCGGCCGCAGCGGGCCGATCCAGTGGCGGAAAGTCTCGCGGAACGGCGCATTGGCGCGCAAAAGCGCGCCGTCCGCCGCCAGCAGCGCCACCGGATCGGGCATCGCTTCAAACGCGTCGAACGCGTACGCGGCGGCGGGCTGAGCCATGCCTCCGATAAGCGGCCCGCGAGGTTAAGAAACCTTAGCGAATGAGGCTTGATCGGCCCCCGCCCACTGCCGTTTCAGGCTGATCGCCTCGGCGACATGGATGCGGCGCACGGCGTCCGAGCCGTCGAGATCGGCAATCGTGCGTGCGACTTTCAGTGTGCGGTGATAGGCGCGCGCTGAGAGCGAAAGCGATTCTGCCGCTTTCGCCAACAATGCGGCGCCCGGCGCATCAGGCGCGGCAACGCGCTCCAAATCTTCCAGCGCAAGCGTCGCGTTCAAACCTGCCGCACGCGCACTCTGCGCGTCGCGCGCACCGCCAACCCGCGCTGCGGCCTCAGCCGTACCTTCGATCGGCGGCGGTAAAGCGAGATCGGCAGCGGTCACCGGTGGGACATCGAGCTGGATATCGATGCGGTCGAGCAGCGGACCGGAGAGACGCGTCTGGTAATCGATCGCGCAACGCGGGCCGCGCCGGCAGATGCCCGCGCCTGAACCGCCGCCGCAGCGGCACGGATTCATCGCCGCAGCTAGCAGAATGCGCGCCGGATATGTGACGTGATGATTGGCGCGCGCGATCAGCACCTGGCCGCTCTCCAGGGGCTGGCGCAGCGCATCGAGCGCTTGCTGCGAAAACTCCGGCAGCTCATCCAAGAACAGCACGCCTTGATGCGCCAAGCTGATTTCGCCGGGCTTTGCGCGCAAACCGCCGCCCACCAAAGCCGCCATCGAGGCGGAATGATGGGGCGCACGGAACGGCCGCGTGCGCGTCAGACGCCCGCGCTCCAACAAGCCCGCCACCGAATGCAGCATCGAGACTTCGAGCAATTCTTCGGACGATAGCGGCGGCAACAAACCCGGCAGACGCTGCGCCAGCATCGATTTGCCCGCGCCTGGCGGACCGACGAACAGAATGTTATGCGCGCCCGCCGCCGCGATCTCGAGCGCGCGCTTGGCTTGCTCCTGACCGCGCACGTCGCGCAGATCGGGCACGCTTGCGCCGGAGATGAGATCGCCGCGTTCAGGCGGTTTCAGTTGCGCGCCGTTGCGGAAATGATTGACCAGAGAGAGTAGTGAAGGCGCAGCGATCACCTCGCCGCCGGCCCAAGCCGCTTCCGATCCACACGCTTCCGGACAGATGAACGCCGCGCCCATCCCGTGCGCCGCCATCGCCGCCGGTAATGCGCCGGGCGCGGGCGCGAGCGCGCCATCGAGCCCGACCTCACCGAAGCAAACGACGCCTTCGAGCGCATCGTGCGGCAGCGCGCCGATCGCCGCCATCATGGCGAGCGCGATCGGCAGATCATAATGCGTCCCCTCTTTCGGCATGTCGGCGGGGGCAAGATTGACGATGAGCCGGCCCGCCGGGATCGCCAGCCCAATCGAAGCAAACGCCGCTCGCACGCGCTCGCGCGCTTCGGAAACGGCCTTATCCCCAAGCCCAACGACGACGATCGCTGGCGTCCCGCCGGTCAGCTGAACCTGGACTTCCACCCGGCGCGCTTCGAGCCCCGCAAAGGCCACCGTGGCGACATTGGCGCATGTCTGCATAACGACCGCCCTTATCCACAAGCGGAAGCCGAGATCGTACAGAATTAGAACAAATGCGCAACGGAAAAAGAACGTCGTCGCCCGCCGCGACACGTTACTCGCAAACTTACCCCCAGCCGCGCGGACGCGCCAAGGAAAACAGCTCGGTTACCTGGAATTTAGTACGGGCTGGCGGCGGCCGTTTGGTCCGCGTCTTCGTAGCTTTCGCCGCGATATTCCGGCGACGGCGGACCGGCCGGGTTCTGCGCGTAATAGAGCGTGTCCGGCGCGCGCACCTGCATGAACGAAACCACCCGTCGCACGCCGCCGACGACGCTGGCGATCTCAGCGGCGCGGCGCAGCTCCTCGTCCGTGCGGGCGGTGCCCATCAGGTATACGTTGCCGTGGAAGGTCTCGATATTGATGTTGATGGCGCGCACGGCGCGGCTCGCAGTCAGACGCGCGCGGATCTGCGCCGTGATCAATTCGTCCTGAGCGCTACGCATGATTGTCGAGGGCTCACCGACGACGACCTCGTTATAAACATTGTCGACGATGCGGACGCTGCGCGCGATCGTCTCCGCCATCTGCCGATGCTCGGCGGTCGGCGCCGTGCCCGAGAGCAAAAGATTGCGGTTGGCGACTTCGACATCGACTTCTTGAAAGGCGACACGGTCAGCCGCCAGCAAGCGCATCTTCACTTGCTGCGAGGCCGCGGCGTCATCGATGCCTTCGCCGATGGTGCGGTCTTGCGCCGCGTAAACGCCGACGCTGGCCGCAGTGCCCAGCGCCGCGGTCATGCAGCCGCTCACGCCCGCGCTGGCGGCGATCAGGGTAAGGATGGCGACGAGGACACGCATTGCGCGGGCATTGTCGCGCTGGATCGTTTCGGCACACTTAAGATCAGGCGCCGATCCTCTCGTAGAACCAGGCGGCGCGTTCATGTTTCGGCAACCATCCGGCGCCGACCACGACAAGATCGAACCGGATCGGCGCGTGCATCAATCGCCAGCGGCCAGCGAGCGCCTGCGCCGCCCGGGCGATACGCTGCTGCGCCCTCGGCGTCACCGCATAGGCGCCGGAATCATAAGTGTTGCGCGCCTTCACTTCGACGATGACGAGGACGTTGTCCTTCCACGCCGCGACATCGACTTCGCCGTGTGGGGTGCGCAAGCGGTGGCCGAGAATACGATAGCCCTTGCACATCAAGAAAAGCATCGTCTGCCATTCGGCGATGCGGCCGCGCCGCTCGGCGCGCTGGCGGCTCACGCGCGGTCTTTCAGCTCGAGCGCACGCGCATAAGCGCGCTTGCGCGGGACGCCGAGTTCGCGCGCGGCGTCTGCGGCCGCATCCTTCACACCGCGCGGCAAAGCGGCGAGCAAAAAGGCGTCGAGCACCTCGTCACTCACCTCCCCTTTCGGCAAAGGCGGGCCGATCAGAACAACGATCTCGCCTTTCGGCCCGCCCGCTTCGGCATAGTGCGCAGCCAACACGTCCAGCGTAGCGCGCCGCGTTTCTTCGAACATCTTGGTGAGTTCGCGCGCCACCGCCGCCGGGCGCGGACCAAGCGCCTCGGCCATGTCGGCGAGCGAATCCGCCAAGCGCGGGCCGCTCTCGTAGAACACCAATGTCGCGTCGGTTTCGCCAAGCTCGCTGAGCGCAGCACGGCGTTGACCCTGCTTGGCCGGCAGAAAGCCCGCGAACAGAAACCGGTCGCTCGGCAGACCTGACACGACCAATCCCGCAAGCAGCGCCGACGCGCCGGGGATCGGATAGACGCGATGGCCCGCCTCGATCACCGTCCGCGCCAGCTTGAAGCCCGGATCGGAAACCAGCGGCGTGCCCGCATCCGAGATCAGCGCCACACTCTCCCCGCGCCCAAGCGCCGCCAGGATCTCCTCTCGCGCCGCTTCATTGCTGTGATCGTGGTAGGCGGCGAGGCGCGGCTTCAGCCCGTACGCATCCAGGAGCTTGCGCGCCACGCGCGTATCCTCGGCGTACAAACGATCCACGGCCCCCAACACATCCAGCGCCCGGAGCGTGATGTCGCGCAGGTTCCCGATTGGCGTCGCCACCACATAAAGGCCCGCTTCCAGCGGTGGACTGGGTTGGCGGGCGCCGATACGGTCCCGCCCATTCTCGTTGGGGTCTGACGAAGGGTTGTTCATGGCGTCCGCCAAATCATCGCCGCGCGGCTCGCGCGCGCCAAGCGTGAAGACGGCAGCGGCCATCAGTTTGGCTGCGTTCATGGCCGCTTGCGCCTCTTCCCCCTCCAGCACGCCCCCGCCGGTCGGTCCCGTCGGCCCCGCCGCGCCCACCGAAGCGCAAGTTCAGACCCGAGACGGGGTCACCCCGCCCTTCATGCGCGGCCGCGAAGTCGTCCGCGTCGGCCTATTGCTGCCCTTCTCGCTGCGCCCGCAGGAAGCCAACGCGCTCTACAACGCCGCCGAGCTGGCGCTGTTCGACCACGGCGACCAGAACACGCTGCTGATCCCCCGCGACGCCGGCGCGGACGAAGCCTCCGCCAACGCCGCGGCGCGCGCGCTGGTGGCGGACGGCGCCGACATCATTATCGGCCCGGTGCTGCGTGAAGGCGTCGTCGGCGCCGCCAACGCCGCACGCGGCGAAAACATTCCGGTGATCGGCTTCTCGTCCGACCGCACCATCGGCGGCAACGGCACTTATCTGTTGAGCTTCCAGCTCGAAGACGAAATCTCGCGCATCGTCTCCTACGCGGCGCAGCACAACATCCGCACCATCGCACTGCTTGCGCCGTCGAACGAGTACGGCCGCCGCGTCGAGCAATCGCTGCGCGAAGAAGCGCGGCTGCACGGCGTCACTATCGTCCATAGCCGGCTCTACAACCGCACCGACGCGGAAGCTTCGGCCGCGGCGACAGCAGTCGCCAACGCGCTGCGCACGCAGCCGGCGCAAGGCATCCTGATCGCCGAGAGCGGCACGGCGCTGCGCGCCATCGGCACGGCTTTAGTGCAAGCCGGCGTCGATCGAAGCCAAGTGCGCTTCATGGGCACCAGCGTCTGGGCCGGCGACGCCCAGCGCGAGCCGACGCTTGCGGGCGGCTGGTACGTCTCGCCCGATCCGGCCGCGCGCACGAGCTTCGAAGGCCGCTACCAAAGCTCTTACGGGACCGCGCCGACGCGGCTTGCGAGTTTGGGCTATGACGCCGTCGCGCTCGCCGCCCTGCTCTCGCGCAATGGCGGGCCGAACGGTTTCACCCGTAATCAGTTGGAGAACGGCGAAGGCTTCTCCGGCTCGGACGGCCTCTTTCGCTTCCGCTCTAATGGCGCCATCGAACGCGGCCTCGCCATTATCGAAGTGCGCCAGAACGAAGTGGCGACGCTCGACGAGTTCAGCCGCAACCGTGTTCGCGACCAGGCGCCCGCGCGGCGTCAGCCGAACGCGGCCCTCATCGTGCGTGACGAAGCCTTCTTCGACCAGCCAGGCCAGCGCTTCCGGCTTGATCGGCCGCCCGCGCAGCACCGCCACGCGCGCGGCGTCCGCGCCTTCATCGGTGCGCAAGCCCATCAGCAGCGTCTCGTCGGCCGCTTCCTCGCCAGTCAGCGTCGCTTCGCTGATCCAGCCAATGCCGTTTTCGCGCATCGCGTCGATGTAATCGCTCGGACGCCGCTGCGCTTCGCTGGCGATGCGCGCGCCGTCGTGCGTCATGCGCCCATGCGCGCCAGGGCCGACACCCACCCAATCGCCGCCGCGCCAATAGACCAGATTGTGCCGTGACCGCGCCGCTTGGGAGCGCGCGTGGTTGGAAATCTCGTACGCCTCGAAGCCGGCCTGCGCGCAGAGCTCCTGCGTCGCTTCGTAAAGCGAAGCGGCCAGCTCATTGTCCGGCGGCGTGAGCTGGCCGCGCGACACCCGGCGTGCGAACGCGGTCTCCGGTTCGATCGTCAGCTGATAAAGCGAAAGATGCTCCACAGGCAGCGTCAGCGCCGCGCTGAGTTCATCGCGCCACGCCTCTATGCTCTGCCCTTCGCGCGCATAGATGAGATCGAGCGATACGCGTTGACCGGTCGACGCCGCCATATCGATCGCGCGCAAGCTCGAAGCAGAATTGTGACGGCGCCCGAGCGCTTTCAGCGCCACGTCATCGAACGCCTGCGCGCCGATCGAGAAGCGGTTGACGCCCGCCGCGGCCTGCTCCGCAAACAAGGACGCGTCTTCGGGATTAGCCTCCAGCGTGATTTCGCAATCGCGGCTTAGGACAAACGCTTGCGACGCCGCATCGATAAGCCGCGCCACTTCATCGCCGCGCAACAGCGACGGCGTGCCGCCGCCGAGAAACAGGCTGCCCGCTTCACGCCGCCCGAAGCGGCGCGCATGCGCGTGCAGGTCGGCGATGATCGCATCGAGCAAAGGCGCGTTGTCGGCGCCGCGGGCGCGATAGACGTTGAAGTCGCAATAGGGGCAGATTCTGGCGCAGTACGGCCAATGCACGTAGATGCCGAGTTCGCTCATCGAAGCGCCGCGAGCAATTTCTCGAACGCGCGGGCGCGGTGCGTCAGCGGCAGCTTCTCTTCGTGCGTCATCTCGCCGAACGTGCGGGTCTCGCCCTCGGGCTGGAAGATCGGATCATAGCCGAACCCTTTTTGCCCGCGCGGCGGCCAGACGATCTTGCCGCGGGCTTCGCCTTCGAACACATCGACCGCGCCGCCCGGCTGGGCGAGCGCCAGCGCGCACACGAAGCGGGCGGAATAGTCCTTGGTCTGCCGCGCCGCGAGTTCGTCCTGCACCCGCTCCATCGCCGCGGCGAAATCCTTCTCCGGCCCGGCCCAGCGCGCGGAATAGACGCCCGGATCGCCATCGAGCGCGAACACTTCAAGCCCGGAATCGTCCGCCAGCGCCGGCAGCCCGGACGCTTCCGCCGCAGCCCGCGCTTTCAGCGCCGCATTGCCGGCGAAGGTGGCCTCGGTCTCCTCCGGCTCGGCCAAGGCGAGCGACGCCGCCGAGACGGCCTCGACCCCAAGCGGCGCGAGCAGCGCAGCGATTTCGCGGACTTTTCCCGAATTATGGCTGGCGACGACGAGGCGGCCGGAAAGCATAGGCATGATCGGCAACACTTGTTTGACGGCGCTCGCCCCGGTCTATATCGTTTATCAATAAACTCCGGCTAGGGTCCGGGTTCTGAGGGTCAAAGACAGCAATGAAAGCGCTTGGCAAAGGTTCAATCGCCTCGGTGGTCGAGGTGGGGCTGACCATTGCCTGGGTGGTGCTTTGGATCGTGCTCGGGCTCTGGGTTGCGGCCAGCCTTGGCTACGCTGTCTTCATGGGCTTGGTCGCCGCCGGAATTGTCGATCCCGCCTCGGTCGCCGCGGCGGGCTCGGAAGGCAATTTGCGCATTCAAATTTCCGGCGTCGAGAGCGACGCCTTCGACGCGCTGCAATGGACCGATTGGCACATCATCGTGCTTGGTCTGCTGATCGGCGGCGTCACTATTGGCGGCTCGCTGATTATCGTCGCGCGGCTGCGGCGCCTGTTCGACAGCTTCCGCTCCGGCGAACCATTCCGGCGCGAGAACGCGCGGCACTTGCGCGTCATCTGGATCACCATGGTGGTGATCGAGCTTTCACGTTACGTGTTGATGGTCGCGTTCGGCGTCCTACTCAGCGTGTTCGGCGCGCCCGATTCTATCGGCCAAGCCTCCTTCTCGATCGACAGCGACAATTTCTCGACCTGGATGTCGATCCTCATTTTGATCGTGCTCGCAGAAGTCTTCCGTGAAGGCGCGCGCCTCAAGGAAGAACAGGAGCTGACG
>Ga0196970_1002109_pt1 | contig 11085 bp, 12 predicted proteins | sample S1v_513CmetaG_FD_148672 | JGI IMG/M metagenome (GOLD analysis project Ga0196970, IMG submission 148672) | Soil microbial communities from Anza Borrego desert, Southern California, United States - S1+v_5-13C | ecosystem: Environmental > Terrestrial > Soil > Desert | place: USA: California... | reverse complement strand
GGTCCGAATCCGGGGCGGCCGACTTTTGCACGGCGCTACATTCGACGGCGATCGCTTCACCGATGCCGTGCCGGCCCTGGCCGCCGCCGCGACCGTGGCGGCAGGCACGACCATCTTCGATAACGTCGAGAATCTGCGCCACAAGGAATGCGACCGCATCACCGATTACGGTGCCGAACTGCGCAAAGTAGGCGCCAACGTGGAGGAGGAGCGGTCAAAGCTGATCATCCACGGGCGCCCGGAGGGCTTGACGACGCCGGACATCACTGAGGCCCGCAGCCGTACCGACCATCGTGTCATCATGGGGCTGACGATCGCCGCACTGCGTTCGGCAACGCCGGTCATCATTCGAGATGCGCATCATGTTGCGAAATCGTACCCGGCGTTCTTCGATGACATGCGCAGCCTTGGCGCCCGCATCGAGATCATCAGGTAGGGGTCCCGTCCATAGCCGACGACCGCCCGCACGGAGCAAGCGACGATTTGCTCGTGCAGGCGGTTGTTGCTGTTTTCGGGGCGCACCCGTGGCAAATGATTCTAGTATGTGGCCGCCGTCTTCGTCACACATTATAGCCACCAACACATAAGGAGGTCACCGAACGACATGGCTAACAACAACAACAACGAAATCTTGGTCAGCGGCGCCCGCAGTGCTCTGGAACAGCTCAAGAACGAGACCGCTTCTGAGCTCGGCATCTCGAACTACGCGCAGCAGTACAAGGGCGATCTGCCCAGCCGTGTCAACGGATCCGTTGGTGGCTACATGGTCAAGAAGATGATCGCCCTGGCTGAGTCCCAGCTGGGCGGCGGTAGCACCACGACCCGGTAACCTCCGTGTACCTGGTTCCGGCCCCGCAAGGTGACGACGTCTCTTTGTCTTAGGAGGGTCTGGCATTGGCGAACGTGTTTGGTGGCTCCACAGCCGGCTTCGGCAGCATGACGGGCGGAATCGCCCAGCAGGGCGGCTTTGCTCAGCAGAGCGGCGGCGGCGGCGGTGGCGGTAACAACGAGATCCTGGTTTCGCAGGCCCGGGCGGCGATGGAAACCTTCAAAAACCAAACGGCCAGCGAACTGGGCATCCAGAACTACGCCCAGCAGTACAAAGGCGATCTGCCCAGCCGTGTGAACGGCTCTGTGGGCGGCTACATGGTCAAGAAGATGATCGCCCTGGCTGAGCAGCAGCTGAGCGGCGGCGCCGGTGGCACCACAACCACCCGGTAGCGAGGCGATCGATGATGAAGGCAGGGGCTTCGGCCCCTGCCTTCTTTCTGCCGGATACCCTCCGGATACCCTCCGTCAACCTGTCGGATACCAGTGGGATACCCTCCGTCAACCTGTGGGATACCAGTGGGATACCCTCCGTCATCCTGTGGGATACCAGTGGGATACCCTCCGTCAACCTGTCGGATGCCTATGGGATATCCCCCCATGCGCCAGTGGGATACCCTCCGTCAACCTGTCGGATACCAGTGGGATACCCTCCGTCCGCCAGTGGGATACCAGTGGGATACCCTCCATCCGCCTGCCGGACGCCTGCCGGACGCCTCGTCGCCGAGGATAATCTCCTGGCGTTCGACTTCGGCCCGATGATGTTGCCAGGTTAGGTCCTTCATCGGGATCATGGGAACCGAACATTTTACCGCGGATTACACAGATTATGGGATTACGCAGATTGAAGCAATGAATGTCCTATCGTTCGGCGAGCCTCTGTGGTAGATGAGGTGCAACCTGTTCAGACATGGTTTTGTTCCAATCCTAAAATCCGATAATCCCATAATCCGCGGTAAAAAATGTCCATTGACGCCGGGTCCTTCAAGCCAGGGGTGTACACCGTGCGTGTCAAGGCCAGGGACGTGAAGCAGGGGCCCCAGCCCTTTGCGCTGGTCATCTCGGCGCAGACCAAAACGCCGGCAACACCCGGACTTCACCATTGTTGCCGGCGCGTCGAACCGGGGGCCCGCGCCGAATTCGCTCGGCGGACTCGCTTCAGCAAATTTCCGATGCCCGCCATGTTTTACTGGACTTCTTCGCCGCAGATGCCGCAGATCGTTCAGATGCCTGGGCGAGCATTCAGGGTACATCGGCATAAATCCTGACCTGGAACGCCGTGCCGAGTATCTGCGACATCTGCGTCATCTCCCCTGAAAATGCCGCCGACACCCCTGGACATTGTGCGTCCTAACTCATTTCTGACGCGGTTGGGGACAACAGAGACATTTTGAAATACATATATTGACCACGGATGACACAGACATCGCTGATACTAGGCCTCCATTCCATGTCTCCTCATCTGTGACATCTGTGATATCTCCCTCGAAAATGCCCCCGGCACCCCTGGACATTGTGCGTACTGACTCATTCTGACGCCGTCGGAGACAACAGAGACATTTTGAAATACATATATTGACCACAGATGACACAGATATCACTGATACTAGGCCTCGATTCCAGGTCTCTTCATCTGTGATATCTGTGATATCTGTGGTAAAAACTGTGCCCGATTCTGTCCCGAAACTGCTGTTCCGACATCAACCATTTTCATCCTTCGTGGTGCCACAAAGTGGCATGGGTGACTGCGGCGAGAAACTGAATCCGCATGCAAAAACCACCCTTGCACCGCCGTGCAGGGTGGTTTATGGTCGCCTAGTTCAAATACCTGAGCAGATCCTGGCTCCCGACGCTGGTATGCAGCACAGCGTTCAGCGCCCCGGCAATTACCTTGGCCATATCGTCGATCAGGTCGTCGATATCCTTCGGTGTTACAACCAGCTCGCCCACTGCAGGTGAGATGACCTGGTTGATCATCTCCCGGCGCTCTTGCTGGGAGTTGAAGAGCTGGAAGAAGGCCTTCTGCCCCTGGAACTGGGTGTGCAGCGCTTCCATGGTGTCGTGGGCGATGGTGGAGGCGTGAACCACCGTGGGCACCCCGATGGCGATGACCGGCACGCCCAGGGTGTTCTTATTCAGCCCTTTGCGCTGGTTGCCGATGCCGGACCCTGGGTTGATACCCGTGTCGGCCAGCTGGACCGTGGTGCCGATGCGCTCCACGCTGCGAGCGGCGAGCGCGTCCACCGCAATGACCACACTCGGCTTTACGTGCTCGACGATACCGTGAATGATTTCGGCGGTTTCGATGCCCGTGATGCCCAGCACGCCCGGGGAGATGGCCGCGACTTTCCGCAGCCCGCCCGCCACGTCGGCCGGGACGTAGGCGTGCAGGTGCCGGGTGACCAGCAGCTTCGAGGTGACGCGGGGGCCGAGGGCATCGGGCGTGGCGTTCCAGTTGCCCAGGCCCACCACCAGGACGCTGTCCTGCTCGCCCAGGTCAAGCAGCTTGGCCAACTGATCGACCAAAACCTTGCCGACCTGCTCTTGCAGTTCCCGGTTCCGGCGGCGAAGCCCCGGTGAGTCGATGGTGATGTAGTTCCCGATGGGTTTGCCGATGACTTGCTCGCCTTCTGGGGAGAAGACTTCGACCCAGCTGACTGTGGCCGCTTCGCTCCGTTCTTCGGTCATACGAACGCCGGGAACTTCGGTGTGGGCGTCGCCACGTACGGCAGCTGTGGCTTCCACCGCAAGATCTGAGTAGGGCATTTCGTAAAGGTTGTCGCGTTCTTTCACGGGGCTCACCTCGCTAGAGTCTGTTGCCCCTTAGTGTTCGCGATATGACGGCGCCCCCATGCAGCGTGACAGCTTACAGGGACGGCCGCATGAGCGAGACGACCTTGCCGACGATGCGCACGTCATCTGCCCAGATGGGCGCCATGGTCGGATGGGCGGGTTGGAGCCGAATTCGACCCTTCTCGCGATAGAAGTACTTGACCGTTGCTTCATCTTCAATGAGCGCGACGATGATTTCCCCGTTGCGGGCCGTTTCCTGGCGACGGACGAGGAGCAGGTCGCCGCTGTGAATGCCGGCTTCGATCATGGAGTCGCCCTTAACCGTGAGAAAGAAGTGTTCGGATGCATCGCCGCGCATGCGCTCCTGCGGAAAGGGGATTTCGTCTTCGATGTTGTTCGATGCGAAAATCGGCAGACCGGCAGCTACCTGACCGAGGAGGGGGATGTTGACCGTACGCTTGCCGGGCTTGGCAGAGGGCGTATCGTCCAGGATTTCGATGGCCCGAGGTTTGCTGGGGTCGCGCCGAATGTAGCCCTTCTCTTCCATGCGCTTGAGGTGCCCATGGACCGTTGAGCTGGAGGCGAGACCGACCGCATCGCAGATTTCCCGTACGGAGGGCGGGTACCCCTTGGTCGCAATCTCCTGCCGCATGAATTCCAAAATCCGCTCCTGCGGCTGGGACAGCGGGCGCCGGGTCAACTTGTCGCCGCTCATGGCGTTCCCTCCTGTGCGATTTCCTTCGCCATACGTACATACGTTCCGTATTGATCCAGTGTTCGCCACGATCCGAACAGACTCCTGCCCCTCCAGTTACTTTTCTTGCAGTACCCGGGTCCTTGTTATAAACTGAACATATGAATTCGTATAGTGTAATGAAAACGGAGGTAGGTACTTTGCACTGTGAAGTGAGCGTGGCCATCCCTGCACCCGTGGAAACTGTATGGAAGGTTGCCCAGAACCCGACCCTCCGGCCCGCGTGGGACATGCGGGTGGCAAAGTACGAAGTGATGGGACCGCAGGACCGAGGGACGGAGGTGAGAATCACCTTCCGAATGGGCCTTATGAGGCCGACTGCCAACGGCCGCTTCTTACGCTGGGCCCCGCCCCATCAGTCGGCTCTTCAGGTGGAGCAAGGATCGTCCAGACTGACCGCCGCAGGGGCAGGTTCGTGGACGTTCAAGGAGCGGAACGGAGAAACGGTCCTGACCAGCCGCTTCACGCTTCAAGATCAAGGATTGCCCTGGTGGATGCCTCGCCGGTTCTATTTGAAGGTTGTGGAATGGGACACCATCCGGTCCTTCCGCCGGCTGCGCCGCCTGGTGCTCGAACAACAGCGATAATCGGCAGAGGACCGGGTACTCCCCGGTCCTTTCTCATGCCGTCCAATGTCATGCAATGGGTACCTTGCCATTGGTCGACTTTTGGGGTATAGTGAGAATTACCGCACGGACATTGAAGTCCATTGAAGGGCTTACATTGCATTGCATTGGCGATCATCGCCAAAGGAAGGGGAACCGCATGGCCGCACCATCAAAGCCGCCGGAAAAACTGGCTCCCCACCACATTGACATGGGCGACCGGGGAATTTACCACACCGGCAACCGCCTCAACGACCTGACGGGCAAGGAATGGGTCTTCAGCACCCGCTCGGTCATCAACAAGGCCTTCCCGCCATCGCTGCAGTTCGAACTCCGGAGCCGCCACGGGGGGCAGAAGCCGCCCGAACTTTGCGCGGACCTCATTCGTACCTTTACCAAAGCAGGGGCCCACGTTCTCGACCCCTTTGCCGGCGTTGGCGGCACCCTGCTGGGCGCCACCCTGGCGGGCCGCCGGGCCACGGGCATCGAGCTGAACCCGGCCTGGGTCGACATCTACAACCAGGTCTGCCAGCTTGAGAACCTGCAGCCCCAGACCATCCTGACCGGCGACAGCCGCACCCTGCTCCCCGAGTTGGAGGAGGGCGCCTTTGACCTGCTCCTGACCGACGTTCCCTACTGGGACATGGACCGGCGCCGCCGCTCCACCGGCACCTTCAAGCGGGCGGGTGGCCAGGCGACCGAACGGCGTCGCTCCAAACTGAGCCAGTTCAACCCCGAACCCGCCGACGCACCGCCGGCGCCGTCCACCGGCCTGACCGGCCTGGAAGACTGGCTCACACTCCTGGGCGACGTCTTTATTGCGGCCCGCCGCCTCCTGCGGCCTCGGGCCTATCTGGCCGTTTTCATCGGGGACATGTACCACTCCGGGCGGTATCATCCCCTGTCGGCACACCTGACTGGGCTGCTGGACAGCCTGGGCTATACGATGAAGGCGAACCTCATCTGGTACGACGTCTCCAAGAAACTGAACGTATACGGCTACCGTTATGAGTTCATCCCCAGCATGACGCATCAGAACATCCTGATCTTCCGCAACGAATAAGGGGGGAGAACCGTGGCGGCACCCGAGCTAATCACCCGGCTCAAGCCGGTCTATGTGCAGAATCGGAAGTATATCGGCAGCAAGTATCACCTGCTCGACTTTATTGCCGGCGTGGTGGCTGAGCGTGCGCCTGACGCCCGGTCGTTCGGTGACCTCTTTTGCGGCAGCGGTGTGGTGGCCAGTTATTTCGCCAGCCGTGGCATGAAGGTGGCCGCCGCCGACAACCTCTATCACAACTGGCTGGCTGCCCGCTGCTTTGTGGGCGGTCGACCGGGGCAGGTGGACTGGCGCAAAATCGTGGGCCTGCTGGAGGAACTGAACGGACTGGCGCCCATCGACGGATATTGCAGCCGTGAATATGGTGGCTCCTATTTCACCGTGCAGAATGCCGGGCGGATCGATGCGATTCGGGAGGCCATTGCCAGCCTGGCGGCCCGGCGGCGCATCCGACCCCAGGAAGAGGCGGTCCTGATCACCAGCCTGCTCTATGCGGCTGATAAGGTCGCCAACACTTGTGGGCAGTATGATGCCTTCCTCAAGCATCTGGGGGCGGAGCCCTATTCGGCGGAAGGGGTCCATCGGGTAGACGCCATGGTCTATAAGCCGATTCAGCTTGGTCTGCCGCAGGTGCTGGAGGCGACCGGCAACCAGGTGCTCCTGGGCGATGCGACCGAATTGGCGGCCACAGTGGCCTGCGACGTGCTTTATCTCGACCCGCCGTACAACAGCCGTCAGTACGTTGATAATTATCATGTGCTGGAGAACCTGGCACGCTGGGAGAAGCCGGAGCTTCACGGCAAGACCCGCAAGTTTGCCCGCGACCAGCTCAAGAGCGGCTACAGCATGAAGCGGCATGCGCCGCTGCAGCTTGACCGCTTAATTAGCAGAGCCCGGGCGGGCCACATCTTTCTTTCCTATAATAATGAAGGCATCGTGCCGGATGCGGCGATTATCGAGGCGCTGCAGCGGCGCGGCCCGGTGGAAGTCTACACAAGGTCGTACGCCATCTTCGGCAATGGCGCCGGTCGGTCGGTCCGCCGCCCCATCGAAGAGCGGCTCTTCTGCTGCCGGGTGGTCAATCCGCCAACTCTGTAAGATCGGCAGAAGTTTTCTGCTGCCAGATTATGGGGTGCGGACAGGAAATCAGGTTCGGCTGCCGAAAGAATATGGTAAGGGGACAACAGCAGGGGGATGAAAGGCTTGCCACCAGAGGCAGGCCCATCACTCCTGCTTTGCTTTTACCATGTTGAGTCGGCCCGCTCCCGCGGTGCGAAGCGGGCTGTCAATCCCAACGCCGAGAGGGAGGGACCCATGACAGGACGATGGATCTTCAAGTTGGCCGCCATAGCCCTGACTTTGGCCGGGCTGTGCATGCCGGTCGCCGCCAGCGGTTCCCCTGCGCAAAATCCCCCTGAGACGCAAGGTTCCCTGTTCAAGGACCTGCCCCTGACCCACTGGGCCCATGCGGATGTCATGCGCCTGTTGGATGCGGGTGTCGTGGCCGTCGATCCCACCGGGCGTTTCCGCCCGAGCGAGCCCATCAGCCGGAGTGAACTGCTCAAAATGGTGCTGGTCGCACGCAAAATGGACCCCGGCACCGCCTGCCCCGGCACCTTCGCCGATGTGCCCTGCAGCGCCTGGTTTGCACCCTACGTCGAGACCGCCTACCGAATGGCCATTACGGACGGTCAGTCGGCGACGCATTTTGATCCCTACGCCGCCGTCACTCGCCAGGAGCTGTTCACCATCATCGTGCGGGCGCTGGGCCGCCGCTGGGAAGCGGCCAACATCGGCTGGACCGAGGTCTCCTCACGGCTGAACGCCTTTACCGACAAGGGAGCCATCGCGGACTGGGCCAGGCCCGCCCTGGCACTGGCTGTCTCGGAATCGATCGCGGCCGGCTACGCCGATGGCGCCTTCCGGCCCCGGGCGTACACGACGCGGGCGGAGGCGGCCGCGGCCATCAGCCGCATCCTGCTGCCGGCCGACCATGCTGCTGTGGCCCAGGTGGACGGGCGAAACGTCGCCTTTGCCCAGGCGATGAACCTGAAGGCCACGGCCTATGCGACCGGGGAGCCCGGGGTGGGCACGGTTACCTACACGGGCGTCATTGTGCGCCCCGGCACCGTGGCGGTTGATCCGCGGGTCATTCCCCTGGGGAGCCTGCTCTATGTGGAGGGCTACGGTTATTCCGTCGCAGCGGACATTGGCGGGGCGATCAAGGGCGAGCGAATCGACCTGTTCACACACGACTTCGAAGAGGCGCTGTACGGCTTCGGCGTTCAGCAGCGGCGGGTCTGGGTCCTGCCGTAGCGCAAAAAAAAGGAGCAGGGCCGGCGTGGCGCCGATCCTGCCCGAGCAGAGTGGGAGAGGAGATTGAACGGAGGAAGAGCCGGCGGGAGGGGTGGAACCATTCCTCCCGTGCGGGTCCGTGGGTCTCGGACGGCTCTTTCTGGCTCTATTGTGTCGCGGCCGCACGATGCGTATGCATCGCTTCTGCGGTCGCTTTCATTTTGTGTGCGCGCCGGCATGGGCGACAGGAAATGGCAGGCCTTGTGGAGAAGGGCCATAGATGTGGACTCCGCATGATGGGTCCCGCTTTCGGGAACAAGAGCCAGAGGTGATTGAGCCAGATGCGTGTAATCACAGGAACTGCCAAGGGGCGCCCCCTGGCCACGGTCAAAGGGCGCGACGTTCGCCCCACCGCCGACCGGGTCAAGGAGTCGCTCTTCAACGTATTGGGTCCCCGGGTGATCGACACCGAGTTTCTTGACCTCTTTGCCGGCTCCGGCGCTGTGGGCATCGAGGCGCTCAGCCGTGGTGCCCGCCGTGCTGTCTTTGTCGACCTCGCCACCCAGCATTTGAAGGTGGTGGAACAGAACCTGGCAACGACCGGCCTGGCTGCAGGCGCCGAACTGCTTCGGCGCGACGCACGCGCTGCGGTGGCCGATCTGGGCCGGCGGGGCCGCCGCTTTGACCTTATTTTCGTCGACCCGCCCTATGGACATGGGCTCGTGGATGAAGCGCTGGAGGCGATTGCTGCCCACGGGCTGCTGGCCGAAGGCGGCTGGGTGCTATGTGAGCATCATAAGAAGGATGCGGTGCCATCTGCCGTGGGTGAGGCAGGAGGTTTGACCAAGTTTCGGGAACTACTCTTTGGTGAGATCATCATTTCGCTCTACGAGCAAACCGCAACGGCTCCGACTCACGCTTCCAGGGAGGAAGACCCCTCTTGAAAACGGCCATCTGCCCGGGATCGTTTGATCCTGTGACCAACGGGCACCTCGACATCATCCGTCGCGCGGCCCGCACTTTCGATCATGTGATCGTCGCGATTTTGACCAACCCGCGTAAGGCACCGCTCTTCGCGACCGCCGAGCGGGCCGAAATGCTGAATGAATGCACGCAGGATATGCCGAACGTCAGCGTCGACAGCTCCGCCGAGGGGCTGCTCGTCGAGTTTGCCCGGGCCAAGGGCGCCCAGGTGATTGTCAAAGGGCTCCGGCCCATTCAGGACTTTGAGTATGAATGGCAAATGGGCATGGTCAACATGCAGCTGAACGACGCCATTGAAACCTATTTCCTGATGAGCCGCAACGAGTACTCCTACCTCAGTTCCAGCATCGTACGGGAACTGGCATCCTTCGGCGGCAGCCTGGAGAATTTGGTGCCGTCCAACGTGGAGCAGCGGCTCCGCCAGAAGTTCCCCCAAAAATAGCGCTACACCTATTTGTATTGGTATAAGCTGCAGGAGGTTATGACGGTGGAGATCATGGCGATGCTTGACCGCCTGGAAGATGCAATCGCCCAGGCGACAAAAGTGCCCCTGACCGGTAAGGTTTTGCTGGATCCGGACGAACTGCTGAGCCTCATGGACGAAATGCGCGAACTGCTCCCCCAGGAGATTCGTGACGCCAACCGGGTCGCCCGCGACCGCGAGGCGATTCTGACCGAGGCGCGCGACCAGGCCGAATCGACCGTGCGCGAGGCGCAGGCCCTGGCTGCCCGGCTGACGGCCGAGCACTCCGTCGCGCAGGAGGCCCAGAAGCAAGCCGACGAACTGATCGACCAGGCCAAGCGCGTGGCCCGGGAAATCCGGCAGAACGCCCTGGAGTGGGCCGATGAACTCTTTGGCCGCGTGCAGCCCGATCTGGAAAAGGTCGCCGCCGACACGCAGAAGGCCGTTCTGGCCGTGCGCAAAGCACGGGAAGAACTGGGCCAGCAGCTGTAAGCCAACGCCGAAAGGGCGGATCCGAAGGTGCGAGTTATCGCATGGTATAGCCGGCGGACCCCCTGGACCCGCCGGCTCCTCTTATTGCTCCTCTCGCTGACGGCGCTCGGGTTGGTGCTCTGGTACACGCCTACGCCGTGGTACATTACGGCGCCCGGGGCCGCCATCGATACGGGCGGTCTGATTGAGGTCAAGGGCGGAGACGTACGCGGTGGGCAGCTCTTCATGCTGGTCGTCACAACGCAGCCGGCCAACCTCTTTTGGTACCTTTATGCCAAGGCCGACGCCCGGGCCGAGCTGGAGACGCCCGAGCAGTTCCTGGGCAACATCACCGATTATGAGAAGTACCAGGAACTGACCCGCCGGATGATGGAGGACAGCAAACAGACCGCCATGGCCATGGGGCTGAAACATGCCGGGTACGGGCGGGGAACGGTGCCTGTGGGCGCCGAAATCACCGACCTTTCCACGGGCACGCCAAATCAGGACGTCTTCCGTCCCGGCGATGTGGTGGTTGCCGTCGGTGGACGGCCTGTCACCACAGCGACCCAGCTGCGAGAAGCGATGGCGTCCATCGTGCCGGGGGCGAGCGTGGTGGTCCGGGTCAAGCGGGAGGGTAAGGAGATCGATCTGACCGCCCGCACCATCGAAAGTCCCGACCCGGCCCGCAAAGGGCAGGCGATCTTCGGCATCCTGATCAAGGACAGCCTCCTGTTTGATATCCCCGTCGACATCCGCATCAAAACCGGCGCCATTACCGGTCCCTCGGCAGGACTGATGTTCACCCTGCAGATTGTTGACCAACTGACGT